>Ga0114974_10004125_pt1 | contig 10891 bp, 8 predicted proteins | sample S_130206_EF_Meta_FD_87318 | JGI IMG/M metagenome (GOLD analysis project Ga0114974, IMG submission 87318) | Freshwater microbial communities from Lake Simoncouche, Canada to study carbon cycling - S_130206_EF_MetaG | ecosystem: Environmental > Aquatic > Freshwater > Lake | place: Lake...
CTCTCGGATCCAGCGACCGGGCCGACGCACGAACGCAGCCGGTGGCATGAAGGTGAAGAAGTGGCCGATCATGGGTGACAACAGCGCCGTGATCAGACCCATATCGTGGAAGAACGGCAGCCAGCTGACGCCGCGATCGCCTTCCTCGCCCTCGAGTGCCTCGATCACCTGCACCACGTTGGTGGCTAGGTTCTGCTCGGTGATCTGCACACCGGTGGGGATCCGCGTGGATCCGGAGGTGTATTGCAGATAGGCGATGTTTTGTTGATCGGTCTCCACCGGTTCCCAGGCGGCACCGACCTCGTCGGGCACGGCGTCCACGGCGATGACGCGCGGACGCGCGTTGGCCGGGCGGGTGCGGAAGAATTTCCGGACCCCTTCTGCGGCCTCGGTGGTGGTGAGGATCGCCGACGGCTCGCAGTTATCCAGAACGGCATGGAGCCGGCCCACGTGACCGGGCTCGGACGGGTCGAACAGCGGTACCGCGATACGACCGGAGTACAGCGTGCCGAAGAACGCGATGAGGTACTCGAGGTTCTGCGGGCACAGGATTGCCACCCGGTCGCCGGGTTGGGTCACCTGTTGCAGGCGCGCGGCGACAGCGCGGTTGCGGATGCTGAAGTCAGCCCAGCGCAGATCGTGGGCGACCCCGTCACGCTCGGTGGAGAAGTCCAGGAAACGGTAGGCAAGTTTGTCGCCGCGGACCTTGGCCCACCGCTCGACGTGCTTGACGAGGCTGGCGCCTTCCGGGAAGGTGATCCGTCCGTCCTTGATGAACGGGTTATGGAACGGCATACCACTCTCCTGTCAGAACACATTCCGTGTCGGGCCGCGGTGGGCGGCAACCCCCCGGCGCGCCATCGGCGGGCGGCCACCGGCACGCTCGCGGGGTTTCGTCGATCCTCCGTCGGACCGGCTTTTATCAGGCCTTATTTTCCTCTTAATGTTAATCCCAATGTGTGCAGCAGCCAAATCGCAGCGCCGTTGGACCGCGGTCTAACCGTGCGGCGGCCGAGGTGCGTTCACGATCAGGTCACGTGCCCAATTCAGTGTCCACGACGTCGACGTCAGGCCGTCGAGGTTCCAGAACTCCGGCGTGTTGTACAACGCGTGCACGGGTTGACCGGCGCCACCGGCCAGCACCTGAATTGTCTGTGGCAGGTTGGCGATATTGAAGGCTGACTGCGGGGCTGCACAAATCAGATCGCCGGGCCCACAGATCTGGTTGGTGCGGTTGTTCAGAGCGCCGAAGCCGCCCGGTCGCGGTCCACTCATGGTCAGGCCCAGCGCCGACAGGGTCGGGACCTCGGCGAGGGTGATCTCCGCACCCTGGCCGGGCGGGTTGGGCCCGATTTCCACACCCTCGCCCGGATGTGGCGGCCGTCGGCGATCAGGGTCACTCCCAGCACCAGGTCCTCGTCTACCGGGCCACGCCCGTTGCCGATATCGCTGGCCATATCGCCGGCGATCACAGCACCCTGGGAGAAGCCGACCAGTAGGTAACTGGTCAACGGACAGCGGTCATTCATCGCGGTCATCGCCGCCACCGCTGCCCGAGATCCCTCTGTGCGGCTGTCGTTGTAGGACATTTGCCTATCCGCCGACAGCGGATTGTGGAACTGGGCAGTGTAGGGAACGGTGAACACCTCGACCCGGTCGCGGCCGAACTGATCGGAAATGGGCCCGGTCACGTTGCGCAGCAAGGCAATCGGGAACTGTGTCGGGTTGAACGGGTCATCGGTCGGCGAGGACTCCCAGGTACCCGGGATGGCGATCAGGTCGACGTCGGGGCAACTCGCGTCCTGGAAGGCCGGCCGCGGCGTGCGCCCGGGTTGGCTCGTCGGCGGCACAGCGGTCGGTGGAATGGCCGTCGTCGCCGGTTCGGGCCGGCGCACCACGATCACGATGATCGCCACCACCAACCCGACCACCACTGCGACAGCGGCGGCGGCGATTAGTGCCAGGATTCGGTGCCGTCTGCGGCGATCAGTCTTTCCGGACCTGCGGACCATGTCTCAGCAGAGCCGTTGACCGGCAAGAAGAATGTAGTAGTCAATGGCCGCGTCCGCCTGGATGGCGGATGCCGACTGCGGCGACGACGCGTTGGAGTCGGCGACATCGCTGCGAACCATGGGGGCCACGTAATCCCTTACCGCCTGGTCGCTCTGACCGGCCGCACGGGCCTGGCATACGTAGGAACCGATGCTCAGCGCACGCAATTCGGATGAGGGGTGGACGCCGGCGGCGATGAGTCCGTCGAGATAACCGCGTTGGACCGGGGTCAGATCCAACGCGCTCGATTGGGGTCCCGACTCTGGCGACACTCCCATCACGACGCCCTGATCCGAACCTGCACTCTGCTGCGACGGCAGGGCCACCGTGCTCATCAGATCCGCCCCCGATGAGCTACAACCCGCGAGCAAGCACACCGCCGGACCGACGACTCCGGCCGCCAAGACCGCTCGCGATGCAGCGACGAAAACCGGTCGCGAAGGCGTTCCGAAGGGACGCCGACCCGTACCTGAAAGTTTGCTGAGCGAACCGCTACTCAAGCGTTGCACTGTTCCACAGTACCGGTTCGGAGAATGTGCACCAGCCTCCACGACGTTGCGGATACCTAACGGTTGTCACCGGGAAAAGTTCGCTAACCGATGGCGGCCGAGACGTCGTTGGCCAACGCGCCCAGCGCAGCGGACCACGTGCCCCAGTCATGGTTACCCGAGGCCGGGAAGTCGAAGTAGCCGTTATGTCCGCCCAGCGACCGATAGTGCGCATAGAAGGTTCGGTTGCTGCCCTGGGCCTGGTCACAGAATCCGATCATGGCGGCCGGGTCGGTGCAGGTGACTGCCTGCGGACTGAACACCCAGAGCCTGGTGTTGTTGGCCACCAGCAGGTTGGCGTGGACATTGGGATCGTGGAATTTCCAGCGGCCCAACTGCGGCGCGCCCCACATTGCCTCGACGTTAGCTCCGCTCGCGTTGATGCCATTCGAGATGGCGCCGTTGAGTTGGGTGTTCGACGGGGCCAGGAAGCCAGACATCGATCCGGCGTAGCTATAGCGGTCGGGATGGAAGGTGGCCATGGTCACCGCTCCCAACCCACCTTGAGAAGCGCCGACGATTCCGTGACCGCCCGGCGCGAGTCCCTTGTTGGCCGCCAGCCAGTTGGGCAACTCGTCGGCCAGAAAGGTCTCCCACTGCTTGGAGCCGTCCTGCTCCCAGTTGGTGTACAGGCTGTAGGCGCCGCCGGCCGGGGCCGCCACCGAAACTCCCCGGCCACCGAGGGTGCCCATCGCATTGCCCAGCGTCACCCAGTTGCTGACCTGGGGCGCGGCATTGAAGGCGTCAAGCAGCACCACGACATGCGGGCCACCGCCGGAGAAGGCGACCGGAATATCGCGGCCCATCGCAGCAGACGGGACCATCAGGTACTCGATGCCGGCAGCCGCGGCGGTCGGCGTCAGCGCACCCCACCCGGCCAGCGCCACGACCCCGGCGCACAGCGCCCGGAACAGTTTCAGCAGACTGCTCATACCCACCTCACGTCGACTCATCCGGTCTGTTATCCGATCGGACGCCGAATCGTAGTGAATCACACAGACCACGGGGTGGTTCCGGTATTGGTGCCGATCGCCCGAGGCCGGAGATTTCATGGTCCGGTCGCTGGGAGTCCGGTGTACGGGGGACTTTCTGGTGGCGGCGGAGCCAAACCGCACCGCGCCAGGTCGTACCTCGGAACCCGGTCGATCCGGTATCCGGTGTACTCCAGCGCGTGGTGCAGGTTGCCGATGAACCGTGGCCAACTCATCGGCTCCCGGATCGACTCGAGTTTCTCGACGGTTTTCGGGCACCCCAGCGCAATGCCGGCCTCTCGGATCCACCCCTCGTCGAGGTACTCCGGGATGTAGGGACGTTCCTTGAGCCATGGCCCCTCGGCGACCGCCCAGTCCGGGAAAAGGTTCTTGTCATGGCCGATTCGGGCGTCCCCCAGGCGCGCAGTGTGCGCGGCAAGCGGGTTGACCAGACCGATCTGGTCTATCACCCGGGTGTTGAGACCGACATTCATTCCCACCATGCCTAGATTGGTGAAAAAGACTGTGTGCGTAGCTATTTGGCGGCGCCAACTTTCCATAGAAACACCAGGTGGTGGAGGCGGCGGCGGCATAGCCGGCACCACATCCCACACGTCGTAGTTGCCCGAGGGCAGCAGCAGTGCTCCATCCGGGGTGTTGTTGATGGCGACCAGGACCGAACGCATCCGCGGATAGTCGAGATAATCTGCGGCGGTCAGCGGGTGGGCATGGCCGGTGGCCTGAGAATAGAACCGCCGCTCGTCGACGATTCCGGAGTAGGTCACCCGGGTGGCGTCAGAACCCATACCCGGTGAGTTCGCCGCCCACAGCGCCCAACCTGCCAGCGCGAGCCATAACGCGGTTGCGGCACCGCCCAGCACAGTGACTTTCTCTCGGGCGAACCCGGCGCGCCAGGACTTGCTGGGAGACCAGGCTCCGACACCCAGCACCACCGGGATCACCGAGACCGGGGCGAGCAGGCAGAACACCGGTGCCAGTAGAACGCGTCCGTGCATGAAGTCACCGCCCTGCCGAATCCAGTACATGGCCTGCACAACACCGCTGACGAGCATGAAAGCGACGACCGCGGCCGGATTTTGCAGCCGCCGGGACCATGACCCGCGACCGGGCGCCTCGCCCACCGAACTCCACCTCGGCCGCCCGGCCACCAGCACCAGACCCAGAGCGATCATGAGGAGCGTCGGAACCCACAGCGCGTAGGGCCCGGTGAAATTGCCCAGATAGATCAGGCCTTGGCTCCACTTGCTGCCGGCCGCGTCCTTGGCCAACGCGGTCTGCGGTACCAGCAGTCCGTAGTAGCCCATCCGAAAGATCTGGTATCCGATCGGCAGGAGTCCACCGGCCAGCACGATGAGTGCCCGTCGCCGCCAGTCCCCGGCGGCGAGGATCATCATCACCAGCGCAAGTCCACCGATGAGGGCCAACTCAGGCCGGACGAGAACGCTCAACCCGGCCACGAACGCCAGTGCGGCGTGCAACCGCGGCCGCGCTGTCCGGGCCTGCCCCCAACCGACCATCATCCACCACAGCAGGCCAAGCCAGGCAGTCACCAAACCGTTCTCCAAACCGGAGGTGGCGAAGTCACGTGCCGGCGGCAAGGCGATGTAGACCAACGCACCCGCCGGAAGGATCAACGCGGTGCGACCACGAAGGCCCGGCGCGTACAAGCGCGCCGCCCCCAGCATGGCCATCATCACACCGGCCACACTCAACGCCAGGGCCAACGCGAGCGCGACGTACTCCAACCGCATCGGACCGCCGATAACGCTGCCGACGTACATGAGGTAGGTCCATGCGGTGGAGGTGTTGGACTCGACCCGCTCGCCCGGGTTGAACACCGGACCATTGCCCACCAGCAGGTTCCGGACGGTCCGCAATACGATCAGGCCGTCATCGGCGATCCAGCGCCGCTGCCACGCACCCCATGCCCACAACGCCACGACCATGGCAACCGAGGTCCACAGACTGACTCTGGTGAGCAGCGAGTTGCCAAACCCGGCCCAGAGGTTTATCCCCGAACGCCTTGCGGACGAAGCGGTTTCGGGACCGCCGGGGTCGGCAGCCGCCGCGCTAACCCAGGGCGACGGCGGCAATGACGGTTCCGATCCAGATCAGTGCGAGCATTTGCAGGATGCGGTCGCCCAATGCGATCTCCTCAGGCTCGCCGGCAAGTCCGCCGTCGATATCGACCGCATACCGCATGATGGCGATCGTGAACGGGATGATCGACACGGCGAACCACGAACCTGTTCTACCGCCACGCTCAAATGCCCACAGCGCATAGCAGAGGACGACGGCAGTCGCAGACAGCGTCCAGACGAAAGTAAGATAGGTGCTGGTGTAGCTTTCCAGCGACTTGCGGATCTTTGCGCCGGTGCGCTCGGCCAGTTGCAATTCGGCGTAGCGCTTGCCGGCCGCCATGAACAACGATCCGAAGGCCATCACCATCAGGAACCACTGCGATAGCGGAATTCCCGCGGCAACACCGCCGGCGATCGCACGGATCAGGAACCCCGACGACACAATGCAGATATCAAGCACCGCTTGGTGTTTGAGCCCGAAGCAGTAGGCCAGTTGAACTCCGAGGTAGACGGCCATCACCACGGCCAGGTGCGGTGTCAGCCACCACGAGATCGCCAGGCAACCGAGGGCAAGCGCAGCAGCAATAGCGTAGGCGAGCCCGACCGGAAGCACACCGGCCGCGATCGGCCTGAACTGTTTGGTCGGGTGGGCCCGGTCCGCCTCCACGTCTTGAGCGTCGTTGACGAGGTAGATGGCTGAGGCGGCCATGCAGAAGACCACGAACGCCACCGACACCTTGAATGCGACATCGCGGAAGTCATAACTGACATTGCCGCCGAGGGCGGCCAGTGGTGCGACCAACACCAACAGGTTCTTCACCCATTGGCGAGGGCGGACGGCTTTGATGATGGCGGCGAAGAGATTGCTCGGCGGACCGACGACCCGAGTCTCACTCATGAGGGCTCACGTGGCGTCTCCTTTGCGGGACCGGCGAGGTGGGTGACGGTCCGCGCTACCGTGGCGCCGACGGCGATCCCGGCCAGGACGTCAGTCGGGTAGTGCACACCGAGTACCAGTCGCGACAGCGCCATCAACGGCACCAGGGCCATCGGCAGGGGCGACCGGGTGGCACGGCACAGCAGCATAGCTGCGGCCGCGGTGGACGTCGCGTGTGCGGATGGAAAGCTCAGCGAACTTGGCGTGGCCACCTTGACCTCGATATCCCGGTGGTGCGGTCTGCTGCGTCGCACCACTCTCTTGATCAGTATCGACGCGGCATGTGCGGCCACGGCGCCGATTCCGACGAGTAGCCACTCGCGGCGGCGCCCCTTCGCCAGCAGTGCACCGGCGGCGGAGACTGCGACCCAACCCGCGGCGTGCTCGCCGAAATGTGACATGGCCCGTGCACCTGTCACGACCGGCGCCGAGGACAGCCTCGATTGCACGTCGGCCAGAAGCGCCGCCTCGCCGGTCGGCGGCCCGACGACGTCAGGCACCGATTGGCGATTCTTCCAACAGCACGGTCTCCCACTTCTGCTGGCTGGACAGCACGGGCAGGGCTTCGCGGTAGATCTTGCGCATGTGGTCGTACTTGCGAGCCAGCCGGATATGCAGGCGCAACGAGTCCTTCAGCAGTGCCAGCATCTTCGCCCGATCGCGCTGGCGGTAGACCACGCCACGGCCGTCGGCCGTGGTGACCGTGACGCCGTCGACCTTGCAGAGCAGAAACCACCGCGCATCCTGGGTGGGCACGTTGAGTTGTGGCCGTGCGTGGTGGTCCGGATTTTCCCTGCGGAGTTGATGAATCACGCCACGCGCGAGGCGTAAACCGACGGTCGGCAGCGCAACCGGAGGTTTGTGAACCCTGGTTCGCCCGCTGGGCGCAGGTAATGCGGTCGCACCCGATAGCACAACTGCGTCGGGGTACTCCTGACGCATCGCACGAACCTCGGGCAGCGCCGACTCCAGAATCGAGAAGATGTGCTCAGGACCGGCGAGGAAGTCGGCGATTGCCTTGTTCTGAATCGCGACGGTCGAATACTCAAGGCACAGAAGGTGTTTCAGGGTCGCCTTCCATGAGCTTGCCAACAGGCCGCGGACCGGCGCGTCCCAATGCATCGCGGACACCACCAGCCTGTTCCGGAGATGGAAGTAGGCCTGCCAATCGATCGCATCGTCCTTATCGCTCCAGGCCATATGCCAGATCGCCGTACCGGGCATGGTGACCGTGCCGTAGCCGTGCTCGCCCGCGCGCAACCCGTAATCGGCGTCATCCCATTTGATGAATAGCGGCAGCGGCTGACCCAGTTCCTCGGCTACCTGCCGCGGGATCATGCACATCCACCATCCGTTGTAGTCGACATCGATCCGGCGGTGCAGCAGGGCACTGTTGCCGTCTTCGTCATCACTGCTGAGTGGATATTTGGCGAAGTCGTGGTCGTACTCCGTGTGCGGCGCGTTTGTCCACATGAAGTTTCCACGATTGATCACCTCGCCCATGACGTGCAGGTGCGACGGCTCCTGCAGGTTGACCATCTGTACGCCGATCAGGGTGGGCACCTTGGCGAAGCGACTCAGCGCCAGCGCGCGCAGGATGGAATCCGGTTCGATCCGGATGTCGTCATCCATAAAGAGGATCTGCTCGCAGTCGGTGTTCTTCAGCGACTCATACATCACCCGGCTGTAGCCGCCCGATCCGCCGAGGTTCGGCTGATTGTGGATGGACAGCCGGCGACCGAGTGCGGCGGCCGCGCTGTCAAAGCCCGGATGATTTATGGCCTTATCGGTTCCCTGGTCGACGACGATCACCGAGCCGATCACCTCGTCCACCAGCGGGTCCGACGTCAGCGCATGCAACGCGTTGACACAATCGGCCGGCCGGTTGAAGGTAGGGATCCCAACGGCGATATTGGCCCGACCGGGCGCCGTCCGCGGCGCGTACCAGCCTGCACTGTGCATGGTGCACTCGGTATCGGTGGTGATGTCGAACCAGATCCAGCCGCCATCCTCGAACGGCTCGAGTCCGATTTCGAACTCCGTTGCGGCCAAGCTGGATTCGTCGGTGCTGGCGACCGCACCGCCACCGACGCTAATGCGCGCCCCGGTGGCTTTTGACCGGTACACATCCACCCGGGCAGCACCGGTCAACTCGACCCGAAGCACTACTGATTCCAAAGTCGACCAGCGCCGCCAGTAGCTGGCCGGAAATGCGTTGAAGTAGGTGGCAAAGGACACCTCGGACTCGGCGGCGATCTGCAAATCGGTACGGCTGGCCGCGTGCGACCGGCGCGCGTTCGTCTCCGACTCCTCGATATAGAGCTTTCGCACGTCGAGTGGTTCACCGGGGCGCGGCAGGATCACCCGCGACAGCAGGCTTACGGCTCGGGTTTCACCCGCCGCAATGGGTCCGGATGGAATTTCGCTCATGCTGTACTGCTTTCGTCGGCACCGTCGGCCATCAACGGCGCACCATCGCGCAGATGAGGCACAAGGAGGTTGTCGTACATGTTCAATGCGCTCGCGATGGCCATGTGCATGTCCAGGTACTGGTAGGTACCCAGCCTGCCCCCGAATAACACGTTCGCCGCGGAGGTCTCCGCCCGGGCGCGGTGTCGATAGGCGGCCAGCACTTCCCGGTCGGCATCGGTATTGATCGGATAGTAAGGCTCGTCCTCGGCGTCGGCGAAGCGGGAGTACTCGCGCATGATGACCGTCTTGTCGTCCGGGTAGTCGCGCTCGGGATGAAAATGGCGGAACTCGTGGATGCGGGTGAACGGCACGTCCTGGTCGTTGTAGTTCATCACCGGAGTGCCCTGGTAGTCCGCGCACGGTAGAACCTCGAGTTCGAAGTCCAGGGTGCGCCAGCCTAGGCGTCCTGCGGCGTAATCGAAGTAGCGGTCCAACGGACCGGTGTAGACAACCGGCGCCGCCGGGGAGTCGGCCCGCAACTGGTCGCGCACGTCGAACCAATCGGTGTCGAGGCGTACTTCAATACGTTCGTCCGCGGCCATCTTCGTCAGCCACGCGGTGTATCCGTCGACTGGTAAGCCCTCATAGGTGTCGTTGAAATAGCGGTTGTCGAAGGTGTACCGCACCGGTAGCCGGTTGATGATCGACGCGGGCAGTTCCTTGGGGTCGGTCTGCCACTGCTTGGAGGTGTATCCCTTGACGAATGCCTCATAGAGTGGTCGGCCGATGAGCGAGATCGCCTTCTCTTCCAGATTTTGTGCGTCCGCGGTATCGATCTCGGCGGCCTGCTCAGCGATCAGCACACGTGCTTCGTTCGGGCTGTAGTACCGGCCGAAGAACTGTGCCACCAAACCCAGCCCCATCGGAAACTGATAGGCCTGCCCGCCGTGCATGGCGAACACCCGGTGCTGATAATCGGTGAATTCGGTGAACTGACGTGCGTAATCCCACACCCGGGTGTTGGAGGTGTGGAACAGGTGGGCGCCGTATCGGTGGACCTCGATACCGGTCTGCGGTTCGGCTTCGGAGTAGGCGTTGCCGCCGATATGGCCGCGCTTTTCGATGACCAGCACCCGCTTGCCCAGTTGAGTGGCCACGCGTTCGGCGATCGTCAGACCGAAGAATCCGGATCCGACAACGATGAGGTCGTTGGAGGTCATTGACGCCTAGGTTATCGGAACCGGACGGCACTGACCCCACCGCGAAGGCCGGCGTCGCGGGACGAAATTGTCCGCGAGGCGAAAGGGCTCAATGTCGCGATTGGCTCACGATTCAGCATCGTCACTCCAGTCTCATCAACCTCAGACGTAACATCACATACGTTAGCTTCGGAGCCGGCGCAGGGCCGGTTTCGACATAGTCCAGATTGAAGGAGACTCCCGTGCCGAACCGTCGTCGACGCAAAATCTCGACAGCCATGAGCGCGGTCGGTGCCATGGCCGTCGCAACCCCCTTCGCAGTGATTGGCGTTATCACGCTGTCCTCTCACCCAGCGCCCGAGCAACGCGAATTCACTCGGGCGGCCGTCGTCACCGACCTGCCCAACGAAATTCTGTCTGCATTGCAGCAGGGCCTGTCGCAGTTCGGCATCAACCTGCCACCACTGCCGACCGGACTGAGTCCGGCCGGTGCCCAGCCGGTGCAGAGCGGACCGCTGGCCCCGATGCTGACAACTCCGTCACTGACCAGCCCCGGTCTCACCACGCCCGGCTTGACCACCCCCGGTCTCACCGCACCCGGTCTCACCACACCCGGCCTCACCGCACCCGGCTTGACCACCCCCGGCCTCACCGCACCCGGCTTGACCAC
>Ga0114974_10004127_pt1 | contig 10888 bp, 6 predicted proteins | sample S_130206_EF_Meta_FD_87318 | JGI IMG/M metagenome (GOLD analysis project Ga0114974, IMG submission 87318) | Freshwater microbial communities from Lake Simoncouche, Canada to study carbon cycling - S_130206_EF_MetaG | ecosystem: Environmental > Aquatic > Freshwater > Lake | place: Lake...
CAGTTGTAATTCGGTAATGCGCTGACGCAAAGGATCAAGCTCGCGTTCAAAACTCATTCGTCGTTCGTCGCTGGCCCTTAATCTGGCCGTCAGATCGTCGTATTCGCTGCGCTTTGCACCCAAAATTTGTTCTCGCTCCATTTTCATGGCCAGTGCGTTTTGCAGGCCAGCTTGTGCAGCGGCATCCGTTAAACGCGACAATTCTTCTTTGGCTCGCTCTTGTTCGGCCGTAATCGATTGGATTTGTTGACCGGCAGTTTCAAGTCCTCTTTGCAATTCTGAGCGTCTTGCTTCCAAACTGCGTTGCGAGAATGTTGCCTCTTGCGCCAAGCGTTCAAGCGTTCGCTGTTGCTCTCGGCATTCAGACAGCTTGCGCTCAGCCTCAATGACACGCTCATCGAGTTGAGCATGACGCTCTTGGCTGTCTGCCAATTGCATGTCGAGCTCTTCAAAACGGCCCTCCGCCGTTATGCGGCGTTCTTGTAGATCTTCCAAAGTCAAATCAACTTCGGCCATATCGCCTGCAATTTGCTCGCTGCGGGCGCGCGTTTGTTCGGCCCACTGCGTGAGACGCAATGTTTCAACCTGAAGCTCGTGCGCTTTGGACTGAGCTTCAGACGCTTCTTGACGGACTAAGACCAAACGCTGTGCGGCATCGGAGTAGGCGGCTTCAGCGCGAACTGAGCCAGATCTCGTTTCTTCTGCAATCAAGGTTTGAGCGCGCTGTTGCTTTTCAAAATTTTCAATGTCTTGTGCACGAGCCAACAAACCGGCTTGCTCTGAATCTGGCGCATAAAAAGTCACACTGTGCTTGCCAACGGCATGTCCTGACTGAACCACAAAACACTCACTGCCTTGCAATTGATCGCGCCAAGCCATGGCTTCTTCCAATGAAGGCGCTGTGAAGTAACCTTGTAACCAATCTGTGAGCAAAGCAGAGAGGCCCGCATCAGACAAACGCAGCAAGTCGGACAAAGGCTTACAAGCAGAAGGCAGACCTTTGCGCGCTACGGTGTTGCTGCCATTAGGCGGGGAATAAAAGGAAAGCTTGGCGGGTGGCGCATCGGTTGCAAAAGCCTTCACCATGTCAAGGCGTGACACTTCCAAGGAGGACAAGCGCTCGCGCAGCGCAGATTCCATGGCATTTTCCCAACCGAGTTCCATGTGGATTTTGCTCCACAAGCCTTGTAAATTGTCGAGCCCATGCTTGCCCAACCAAGGTTTTAACTTGCCATCGGTTTTTACTTTTTCTTGGAGTGATTTAAGTGCTTCAATTTTGGCAGACAGATCTGCCAGCTTGGCAGACTCATCGTTTACCGCTTGTTGTTTCTCTCGACGATCTTTGTCAAGCAAGGGCGCTTGAGTTTCGAGCTCTGCTAATTTGGCGTTACACGTTTTGGACAAGGACTCTGCTTGCGCCAATTGCGCTTGCAAGCTGAGCAGACCTTGCGCGTCGGGCGCATCAAGGCCGTTGCGATCGGCGACCAAGCGCTCACGACGGATGGTGAGCTGCCGGGTTTGGTCTTCGATATTGCGCTGGTCTGCTGCCAGCACTTGAATTTGTTGCTGAACCTGAACCACGCCACCTCGCTGCTCATTGGCTTTGCCTTGCGCTTGACGCAGCGCCTCTTCCAAATCGGGCAAGGCTTGTGCTTGGTCTTCGACCTGAGCAGCCAGCGTTAAGGTTTGATCTTCTGCTTGAAGCGCTTGTTCAGCCAAAGACGTCAACTCAGCTTGGGCTTGTACTTGTCGATCTGACCAATCCGTCGTTTGCTCTTGCAACTGGGCAAGTCGCTGCTCTGCACGCTGACGCCCTTCAACGACAAAACGAATTTCGGCTTCCAGTTTGCCTACTTCTGCGCTGGCTTCGTACAACAAACCTTGCGCTTGATTAACTTGATCTCCCGCGGCGTAGTGGGCTTGTCGAACAGTTTCAAGATCGGCTTCGACGTGACGCAAGTCGGCAATGCGGGCTTCCAAATCAATGACAGCCTTGTCGACATCTGCCTTGATTTTAACCTGATCAGATTCAGCATCGGCACGCTTGAAGAACCAAAGCTGTTGCTGTTTGAGAGTGCTGTCGGCTTTAAGGTCATTAAAGCGTTGAGCCACTTCGGCTTGTTTTTCCAACTTTTCCAAATTGGCATTGAGTTCACGCAGGATGTCTTCAACACGCGTCAAGTTCTCGCGCGTGTCAGACAATCGATTTTCGGTTTCCCGGCGTCGCTCTTTGTATTTAGAAACACCAGCGGCCTCTTCCAAAAACAAACGCAATTCTTCAGGCCGCGATTCAATGATTCGGCTGATGGTGCCTTGACCAATGATGGCATAAGCGCGAGGGCCCAATCCTGTTCCCAAAAACACATCTTGCACGTCGCGACGACGCACGGGCTGGTTGTTGATGTAATAACTGCTGTTGCCATCACGGGTTAAAACACGTTTGACCGCAATTTCTAAAAACTGACCCCACTGGCCACCGGCACGGTGATCTGCGTTGTCAAAAATCAGCTCGACACTGGCCCGACTGGCCGCCTTGCGGGTATTGGTGCCGTTGAAAATAACGTCTTGCATGGACTCACCACGCAATTCAGAGGCTTTGGATTCGCCCAAAACCCATCGGCACGCGTCCATGATGTTGGATTTACCGCAACCGTTGGGGCCCACAACTCCGACCAATTGGCCGGGTAACTCGAAGTTTGTGGGTTCTGCGAAGGATTTGAATCCTGATAATTTGATGGAATTAAGGCGCACAGCAGTCTGAATTTGGGTCAAAAGGCACACCTTGTGCCCGAGGCCTCCATATTAACCGACCCGAACCCGAATCAGACCCTCAAATGAGCTCAAATTGGTCTTAAAAATCGTCCCACAATCCCGGATAATTAGGGGATGAATCCCCTTCTGGCCTCCCTGCAGCCCTACCCCTTTGAACGCCTTCGACAATTATTTGCTGGTGTGACCCCTCCGCCTCACCTTGCGCACATCAGTCTGGGCATAGGCGAGCCCAAACACGCCACCCCCCAATTCATCAAAGATGCGCTCATTGACTCGCTTGACACCGCACTTTCTGGCTACCCTGCCACAGCAGGCGAACTGCGCATGCGTGAGGCCTGCGCCCAATGGCTAAAGCGCAGATATCGCATCGACATCAATGCCGCATCGCAGGTTTTGCCCGTCAATGGCTCACGCGAGGCCTTGTTTGCTTTGGCGCAGGCTGTTCTAGACCCCACCCGAAAGAGCGCGCGGGTCATCAGCCCCAACCCGTTCTACCAAATCTATGAAGGCGCTACTCTTTTGAGCGGTGCAGAGCCGTATTACGTGGCCAATACGGCTGACAACAATTTCGCTGCCAATTGGGACGATGTTCCAGAGGACGTTTGGGCCACCACACAGCTTTTATTCGTGTGCTCCCCGGGCAACCCAACTGGCAAGATCATGCCGCTCGAAGAATGGAAAAGACTCTTTGAACTGAGCGAAAAATATGGCTTTGTGATTGCCTCCGATGAGTGCTACAGCGAAATCTATTTCCGCGACGAGCCCCCCTTGGGTGGTTTAGAGGCGGCCAGCATCTTGGGTTACAAAGACTTTAAACGGCTCATCGCATTCACCAGTCTTTCTAAACGCAGCAATGTGCCCGGCCTGCGAAGTGGTTTTGTCGCAGGTGATGCTGCCATCTTGAAAGATTTTTTGCTCTATAGAACCTACCATGGCTGCGCCATGAGTGGCGTCGTACAGGCTGCCAGCATTGCCGCTTGGAATGATGAAGCGCACGTGCTTGAAAACCGCAACCTCTATCGCACCAAGTTTGCACAAGTCACACCCGTTTTGGCCGAGGTGATGGATGTCAAACTCCCAGATGCCAGTTTTTATTTGTGGGCGGGTGTCCCTGAAGCATGGAGCCGAAGCGACACCGATTTTGCGCGTGAGCTTTATGCCGCAGAACATGTCACCGTGCTGCCAGGAAGCTTCATTGGCAGAACCGCCCAGGGTCAAAATCCCGGACAAGGCAGAGTGCGGATGGCCTTGGTGGCCGAAACTGCAGAATGCCTAGAAGCAGCCCACCGCATTGCCCGCTTTATTCGATCAGGCCGCACCTCATGAACTCCACCTTAAGACTGACAGAACAACTCATTGCCATGCCCTCGGTGACACCCGAAGATGGCGGCTGCACAGCTTTGATTCAATCGCATCTAGACCCACTTGGGTTTCAAAGCGAGGTCATTGACTGTGGACCTGACACTTTCAGGGTCAAGAATTTGTGGGCAAAGCGCCCAGGTACTTCTGCCAAAACCTTGGCTTTTGCGGGCCATGTGGATGTGGTGCCAACAGGCCCCCTAACGAAGTGGACCAGCGATCCGTTTACCCCCACTCATCGCGATGGCAAATTGTTTGGTCGGGGTGCCTGTGACATGAAGGCTTCGTTGGCCGCCATGGTGGTGGCCACCCAAGAATTTTTAAAAGAAACGCCCTCGCCTGCTTTGGGCATTGCTTTTCTTCTGACAAGCGATGAAGAAGGACCCGCAGTTGATGGCACCATCAAAGTGTGTGAGATTCTGAAATCTAGAAATCAAGCACCCGACTTTTGCATTGTGGGCGAACCCACATCCGTCAAGGCCACTGGGGACATGATCAAAAACGGTCGTCGCGGCTCATTGAGTGGCAAGCTCAAGGTCATTGGCATTCAAGGCCACATTGCCTATCCGCAATTGGCAGACAACCCCGTCCACAAAGCAGCCCCGGTGATTGCTGAATTGGCAAGCACTGTTTGGGACGAAGGCAATGAATTCTTTCCACCCACCAGTTGGCAAATTAGCAATGTGCATGCGGGAACAGGGGCCAGCAATGTCATTCCGGGTGAGATGGTAATTGATTTCAACTTCCGCTTTAGCACGGAGTCCAATGCCGATTCATTGAAGAAGCGTCTCACCGATATTCTTCACAAACACAAACTCAAATTTGACATCGAATGGACTTTGGGTGGCTTGCCATTTTTAACCACCCCCGGCGCCCTGGTCGAAATGGTTCAAGCGTCCATTCTTCACGTCACGGGTCTGCAAACAGAACTCTCCACGACCGGTGGTACCAGCGATGGTCGTTTCATTGCACAAATTTGTCCGCAAGTGATTGAGCTTGGCCCACCGAACGCCTCCATTCACAAAATTGACGAGCATGTGGCCATTGTCGACCTAGAGCCGCTCAAAGAGATCTACAAACAAGTGTTGGTTAAATTGAACCAAGCCTGCTTGTCTGAATCTGAAGCATTGCGCTAAATCCATGAAACTGTTTCAACTCATCCAAGAGGGTGCAGATCAACTCGTCTTGGCCAAAGTGGCATTTGGACATGGCACACAAAACGCCCATGACGAAGCCACTTGGCTCACGTTGTGGCAACTCAAACTGCCCCTTGACTTGACGGTATCTGACGACCTCCAGGTTTCCACTGAAGATGTCATTGCGTGCGCGGCATTGATTCAAAAAAGAATCAGCACCAGAAAGCCCGCAGCCTACTTAACGCAAGAAGCTTGGCTGCAAGGCATTCCGTTTTATGTTGATGAACGCAGTATCGTCCCTAGAAGTTTCATTGCAGAACTCATTGTTGACGGCGCGTTTGATGGCTGGCTTTTAGAAAGCAGCCATCATTTTTTAGACCTCTGCACAGGCAACGGCAGTCTGGCCGTCATCTGCGCATTGGCTTATCCTGAAATTTCCGTAGTGGCAGCAGACATATCTCCTGAGGCATTGGCCGTCGCGAAGATCAACGTGGACAAACACCACATGGCAGATCGCATTCAACTCGTTCAGAGTGATGGATTGAAAGATGTGAAGGGCAAGTTCGACTGCATCGTCTGCAACCCACCTTATGTCTGCCAAGCGAGTATGAATGCATTGCCTGATGAATTCAATGCAGAACCAAAACTTGCGCTAGCGGGTGGCGTCGATGGCATGGACTTTGTCAGGCGATTATTCAAAGATCTGGCAAGTTATATGAATGAACAAGCCATTTTAGTTTTAGAAATTGGGAATGAACGTGAACATTTTGAAGCAGCATTTCCCAACTTAGAAGCTGTCTGGTTAGAAACCAGCGCGGGTGAGGATCAAGTGCTCTTGGTCACTCGCGAAGCTTTGATGAATATTTTTGAGTAAGACATGATCCAACTGAAGAACGTTATCCTGCGCCGAAGCGCCAAAGTACTGCTTGACGCAGCATCTGTGACCATCAATCCTGGCGAAAAGGTGGGCCTGGTTGGCCGAAATGGTGCCGGTAAATCAACCCTTTTTGCCCTTTTCAATGGCACGCTGCACGAGGATGGCGGCGACTTCTCCATGCCCAAACAATGGCGCTTAGCCCAAGTGTCACAAAACATGCCAGAAACGGATGAAAGCGCCACTGACTTTGTGTTGGGCGGAGATACACGTCTGGCAGAACTGCGAGCCGCACTCTACGCCGCAGAAGCGGCCGAAGATGGCATGGCAATGGCACATGCGCACGTGGATCTGGCCGATGCAGGTGAGCACGATGCGGTGCCCAGAGCACAGGCCTTGATCTTGGGCTTGGGGTTCAAATCTTCAGAGTTAAACCAAGCTGTCAATAGTTTTTCAGGGGGCTGGCGCATGCGTTTGCAATTGGCCCGCGCGCTGATGTGCCCTTCTGACTTGTTGATCTTGGACGAACCCACCAACCACTTGGACTTGGATGCGCTGGTCTGGTTAGAAGCTTGGTTAAAGCGCTACGCTGGCACCATGATTGTCATCAGCCATGACCGGGAATTTTTGGATGCTGTGACAGATGTCACACTGCACATTGACCATGCCAAGCTCAACCGCTACGGTGGTAATTACAGCGCCTTTGAAACATTGCGATCACAGCAACTTGAATTGCAACAAGCCTCATTTTCAAAGCAACAGGACAAAATTGCGCATTTGCAAAAATTCATTGACCGCTTTAAAGCCAAAGCCAGCAAGGCCAAACAAGCTCAAAGCCGGGTGAAAGCTTTGGAACGCATGGAAAAAATTGCACCGGTTTTGGCAGACGCCGACTTCACCTTCGAATTCAAAGAACCCGTCAATTTGCCCAACCCCATGTTGGCCATCTCCAATGCCGATCTGGGATACAACGTCGATGGCGTTCACAAGGTGATTGTCCGAGACGTCAACAAGTCGGTGTTAGCCGGCCAACGCATCGGCATCTTGGGCGCCAACGGTCAGGGCAAATCAACGCTGGTGAAAACCATTGCGCGCAGCATCAAGGGTTTGTCTGGCGAGATCACAGAGGGAAAGGGTCTCAATATTGGTTATTTTGCGCAGCAAGAACTGGATGTTCTTCACCCCGCCGACAACCCCCTTGAACACATGATTCGCTTGGTCAAAGAATTGGGTCCTACGCCAGGTCAATCTGCCAGAGAACAAGATTTAAGAAATTTTCTGGGAACTTTCAATTTCACCGGTGACATGGTGAAACAAAGCGTCGGCTCGATGAGTGGTGGCGAAAAAGCGCGCTTGGTATTGGCCATGATTGTGTGGCAACGTCCCAACTTGTTACTGCTTGATGAACCAACCAATCACTTGGACTTGGCCACACGCGAAGCATTGTCCATGGCCTTGAATGAGTTTGAAGGCACCGTCATGCTGGTGAGCCATGACCGCGCTTTACTGCGTGCTGTGTGCGATGAATTCTGGCTGGTTGGCAGGGGCGAGATCAAGCCATTCGATGGCGACCTCGATGATTATCAGCGTTATTTATTGGATGAATCTAAACGCTTGCGCGAAGAAGCCAAAGCCAACGATACCGTTCCAAATAACTCAACCCCTGTGGTTCAAGAAGTTGTCGTGAGCCAGCCTGTTGTGATCATTCCAAACCGCACCGGTGATCAAAAGAAACAAGATGCTTTATGGCGACAACAAAAGTCGGCGCTGGCAAAACCTTTGAAAAAGTCGATTGAGCAAGCCGACCAGCTGATGGCACAACTTCAATCAAAGAAGGAAGCGTTAGAAGCTAAATTAACAAGCCCGCTACCCTCCCCAGAAATTGTAGAAGTAGGGAAACAACTCAAAAGCGTCAACACACAACTTCAAGACTTGGAATTGCAATGGCTTTCCTGGTCAGAAGAGCTCGAAAAGCTCAGCCAAGAGGCTTGAATCTAAAGCTTGATGCGGGCTGATGATGGCATAAGACAAGAAAAAACCCACAAGACTTTCGCATTGCGGGTTTTTAGAAGAGGTTTGAGTATTTGGTGGGTCGGGCGAGATTCGAACTCGCGACCAACGGATTAAAAGTCCGCTGCTCTACCGACTGAGCTACCGACCCATCTACTCAAGCCTTAAATTATAGCGTCATTTTTTTGTAATTATCAAGCTACCTGCAAGAAAGTTTAAGACCAATGAGGCGGCCACCAAACCAAAGGTGGCCGTGACTGTGACAACCGATCCATACCCATGGCAATTCAAGCTGCCATCCCCATCCGTGCTGCAAGATGGGTCTGGTGGGGCCACATTTTCTCGGCTGAAAACACATCGAATACCCATGTTCTTTCCGTCTCTGGGCGCACCTCGTTCTTTTCTGAAACGATACCGAAGTTGAGACAACAAAGGGTCGTGCGTGACTTTGGAAAGATCGGCTTGTTCAACCAAATGTGCTTCACGTTTACCACCTGCAGCGCCTAATGTGACAAAGTATTTCTTTTGCCGAATGGACCAATCGGCCATGGCCACTTTAGATTTCACTTGATCACAAGCATCCACAACAGCACTGATGGGTGAACGGCTGGCAGGTTCAGCATGGTTCATTGATACCAGTTCATCCCAATTTTCAGGCGTGACAAAATCATCGATGACATGGACCAAGCAATCTGGATTAATTTGAGAAATCCGATCCTTCATGGCCAATACTTTGGCCTGACCCAGCGTACTTTCTAAAGCATGAATTTGACGATTGATATTGGATTCAGCCACATGGTCCATGTCAATTAAGGTGAGTTCGCCCACGCCACTTCGTGCCAACGATTCCGCCACCCATGAACCAACACCGCCAATGCCAACAACAAGCACATGGGCTCCGGCAATCTGAGCCGCACCCGCGACACCATAGAGCCTGGCCATGCCCCCAAAACGTCGATCAGCCAAAGGAATGGTCATGACTGCTGGGTCCATTAACCCGCTTGTTGAAGATCAAACTGCAACGCCAAATAAGCGCCCAACAAAATGGCTGCCGTGGCCACCAAACTGACGACATTCAATGTGGAAAAACCACTTAATCCCTGTCCAAGGGAACAACCCATGGCCAACACAGCGCCAAAACCCATCAGGCTGGCACCCACCAAGTGGCGTTTCATATCAGCTGCGTTAGAGAAGCCCTCAATTTTGAAGTTGCCTTGCAATAAGGCACTGATCAATGCGCCTAAGCAGATTCCTATGACGCTCACCATGCCAATGGTGAGACGTTTGGTGCCGTCGCTGAAGTACATGAGCGCATCAAGCCCGAAAGAAACAGGCGCAGTCAAACTGATGGCCTCCATCTTCCGACTCGAAGTGGCAAGAAAAAACTCGTCCAACGTTTCGGGGTGCTCAAGTCCATGGCCTAAAACACCGGAGATCCACCAAACACTGCAGACGATCAAGCCCACCAGCGTGCCCGTTGCAACATTGTGAAAAGTTAAAAATGATGGGTCTTTGAAGATCCAGACAAGGAACACCACTGCGCCTGCAACAGCAGCCCACAACATGCCAGCCCCTAGGCTCAAATTTAAATAGTGAGCAAGCCATTGGCCTGCAAAAAGTCCGTGTTCAGGTGTGGTGTTCACCGCATCAAAGAGGTAAACACGCGGAAAGGCCAAAAAACCTTTGAGACTGGCAAGTCCCACAACGCCGAACACCAAGACAACCATTAAAGACTTCAGATTACCCGCACCCAGTCTGACCAAAGACTTAGCGCCACAGCCAGAACTCCAGACCATGCCCCACCCAAACATCACCCCCCCCAAAATGGCAGAGAGCCAGTTGGCGACACTTGTGGCGTAAATGGATTGAAGTGGTGAAATCAAGCCCGAATAGGCCATGAGGCCAAAGCCAAGTATGGCAACGACCAAGGCCAATGCCCATTGCCGCAATCTGTCAAAATTTCCCATGATGACAGCGTCGCTGACAGCGCCCATGGTGCAAAAGTGGGATCGGTGCAGAACCGCACCCAAACATAACGAGACTAAACCAGCACAGCCCAGAACTGTCCAATGTAGCTGGGCAAGCTGCGCTGCATCCATGTCGGTTAGCGTAAACGGGCTAAACGATCTTTGGCAGTTTGAGCAGCATCACTGGTGGGATAGGTGCTGACCAAGTCTTCCATGGATTTCCTGGCGCCCTTGATGTCTTTCAATTCGACCAAGCAATTGGAGATGGCCAACATGGCCTCGGGTGCGCGAGTGTGTTGAGGCGCAATGCTTAAGAGTTTGCGGAAATTAATCACGGACTCCTTGTAGTCCTTGGTGGCGTATTGGGCGTTGCCAATCCAAAACAAGGCCGAAGAAGCATAGCCACTGGTGGGGTACCTGCGCAAGAAATTCAACATGCTCTGTTGTGCCGCCGCGAAATCTCCTGTGCGAAAGACAACCAACGCAGATTCAAAGTCTTTCTTCTCTGCGGGATCAGCTTGAAATTCAAGACCGTCTAAAACAACTTTGACAGGTTCAAATCTGATCAATCGAGAATCGACTGATTGCAAAATATCCTTTTGCTTGATTTGTATTTCGGCCAAGTTACGAAGCAACTGTTCATTGTCGCCGCGCATTTTCGACTGCTCACTTTTGAGGGCTTCGATTTGATTTTGCAAGTCCAACAAAGCACGACGCAACACCGCATTCTCTTCAGATTGCAAAGATTGCACTTTGGTATTTTGCTCAGA
>Ga0114974_10004130_pt1 | contig 10878 bp, 9 predicted proteins | sample S_130206_EF_Meta_FD_87318 | JGI IMG/M metagenome (GOLD analysis project Ga0114974, IMG submission 87318) | Freshwater microbial communities from Lake Simoncouche, Canada to study carbon cycling - S_130206_EF_MetaG | ecosystem: Environmental > Aquatic > Freshwater > Lake | place: Lake...
GAGGCGGTGCGAGCGCGACGGTCGACACGTCGGAGGATGTGGGACGACCGCACGGCCTCCCCGAGAAGCCATCCTGTAACCCTGGCTGAGCGCGATCGATTGGCACGCGAGCCAGACTCTGCTTATGTGGGCGTTTTCAGAGGGGCTGACTTAAAATCCCGGATGCGGCGCGCCGAGCGTCAGTTCACGGACGAGTTCAAGCCAGCGTTCTGCGCGTCGTCCTCGACGAGGGCAAGACGCGCTGATGTCTCACGGATTGGACGTCGAAACGCGAACGCGCGCCGGCCGCTTGCCGCCACGCGGGTGGGTTTCCCACCCACAGATCGCTGTACCTGTTTTGTACCTGGACCTCGGATTTCGAGCGTTTCTGGATTCTTCAGCGAAACGATTTGCGCCTAAATCATTGACCTGCGTGAGTCCGACCAGAACGAATCCCACCCTCTCCGCCATCCTTCGAATTCACACTAGGACTGGTCCCAGTTCCGCAGGTCGGGCAAAGGATGTCGAGCGAAGCTCCGACAGACGACGTGTCGACGAGAGTTGATCTTGTCGACACGTTGTGGGCAACATGTCGACGGAATCGACATGACGTCCCACTTCCGGCCGGACCTGCCGTTCAATACGCTGCCCGCCCTGCCACCCGCCGCCGAACTCGAAACGCCGGCCGTGTTGAAGGCGTGCATCTCGGCGAGGGCCGCGCTCGCCGAGCTGAATGCGGCCACTGAGTTGATCCCGAATCCGGCCATTCTTATCAACACGATTCCGATGCTGGAGGCGCGGGCCAGCTCCGAGATCGAGAACATCGTCACGACCACCGATCGTCTGTTCCAGTTCGCGGGCGACGATGCGGCCTCTGCTGACCCGGCCACGAAGGAGGCGCTGCGCTATCGCACGGCGCTCCGGCGCGGATACGAGTTACTGAGTCGACGGCCGGTCAGCACCAACCTGGCGATCGACGTGTGCACTGTCCTGAGAGGCGTTGACACGACCGTCCGGCGGATTCCTGGCACCACGCTCCGCAATACGGGCACGGGTGAGGCGGTCTACACGCCGCCCGACGGGGACGCCCATCTCCGTGAACTCCTGGCAAACTGGGAGACCTTCCTCCACACGCAGGAGCAACTCGACCCGCTCGTGAGGATGGCCACGGGTCACTACCAGTTCGAGGCCATCCATCCATTCGAGGACGGCAACGGCCGGACTGGTCGCATTCTGAACCTGCTCTTTCTCATCGAGCAGGGATTGCTGCGGCAGCCCGTCCTCTACATGAGCGGCGCCATCATTCGCAGCAAGGCGGACTACTACCGGCTGCTGCTCGAGGTGACCACCACGGAACACTGGGAGCCGTGGCTGCTCTACGTGCTGCGCATTGTCGAAGAGACATCACGCGCCACCACCGCGAAGATCCGCGCGGTCCGGGAGCAGCTGCGCCGCGCGACCGAGTTCGTGCGTGCCGAAGCGCCGAAGATCTACAGTCGAGAGCTCGTCGAGGTCATCTTCGAACGGCCGTACTGCCGCATTGCGAACCTGGTGACAGCCGGTGTCGCGAAGCGCCAGACCGCGTCCGAGTACCTTGCCAGGCTGACGGAGATTGGCGTGCTGACGTCTGTTCAGGTCGGGCGCGAGAAGTTGTTCGTCCACCAGGCGCTGTTGACGTTGCTGGCATCGGACGCGCATGACGTGACGGCCTACAAACGCCCTGCCTGATCTTGCGTCCGATTCCTCAGTTCGGTAGCGGAGGCCTCGGTGCAGGTCCAGCCAGCCCGTGCGTCAGAACCTGTCGGCCCGAGCGGCCGCCCAGGCCTGCCCGAGACTGCCGGTGACCGATGCGGTGAGCAGGGCCCCTGGCTCGATGGGCGGGTAGATGTCGTGGTAGCTCCGGACCTCTCCCGAGCTGACGCGCCGCATGACGTACCACGGCTTCAGGTCGCCTGGACACACCAGGCCGGTCGAGCCCAGCACGTCGAAGAAACTCTTCACCGTCTCGCGGTGAAAGCGCGCCACGCGCTCCGACTTGTCGCCGACGTGCAGCCCGCGAACGAGCTCGGGGTCCTGCGTCGCGACGCCGGTCGGACACCGATTCGTGTTGCAGCGCAAGGCCTGGATGCAGCCGAGCGCGAACATCATTGCTCGCGCCGCGTTGCACATGTCGGCGCCAAGTGCCAGCTTGGTCGCGATCTGGAACCCGGTGTTCACCTTGCCAGAGGCGATCAGGCGGACCTGGTCGCGGAGTCCGGCGCCGACGAGCGCGTTGTGGACGAACGACAGGCCCTCGCTGAGCGGCGTGCCGACCGAGTCTGAGAATTCCAGCGGCGCGGCGCCGGTCCCGCCCTCGGCGCCGTCTATGGTGATGAAGTCCGGAACGATCCCCGACTCGAGCATCGCCTTGACGATGCCGAAGAATTCGTGACGTTTGCCGACACACAGCTTGAACCCGACCGGCTTTCCACCCGACGCGTCGCGCAGTAACTGGATGAACTGCAGCAGGCCGATCGGCGTGCTGAACGTCGAGTGGGCCGGTGGCGAGACGACGTCTTCGCCGGGCACCACGCCTCGGATGGCCACGATCTCCGGCGTCAGTTTTGCCGCCGGCAGGATGCCGCCGTGTCCAGGCTTCGCCCCTTGCGACAGCTTGAGTTCGATCATCTTCACAGCTGGCAGCGCCGCGCGTTCCGCGAACGCGTCGGGATTGAACCGCCCGTCTGGGGTGCGACAACTGAAATAGCCGGTGCCGATCTGCCAGACCAGGTCGCCGCCTGGCTCGAGATGATAGGGACTCAGGCCGCCTTCGCCCGTGTTGTGCGCAAACCCTCCGGCCCTGGCGCCGGCGTTCAGGGCGAGGACCGCGTTCATGCTGAGCGACCCGTAGCTCATCGCCGACACGTTGAGAATCGACGCCGAGTACGGCTGTGCGCAGGCGGGCCCGCCCACCCGCACGCGGGCGCAGGTCGTGTCGGGGTGGACCGGGGCGAGCGAGTGGTTGATCCACTCGTAGCCCGCAGCGTAGACGTCGCGCTGCGTGCCAAAGGGCAGCGTGTCCAGTTCCCCCTTGGCTCTCTGGTACACGACCGAGCGGTCGTTGCGGCTGAACGGGCGGCCGTCGTGGTTGCTCTCGACGAAGTACTGGTTGATTTCCGGCCGGATCTTCTCGAGCAGATAGCGTCCGTGCCCGATCAGCGGGAAGTTGCGCCGAACGGCCTGCTTCGTCTGCAGCATGTCGGCGACACCCCGCAGGATGACGGGGACGATGACCACGAGCGACCAGCGCACGTGGGGCCAGGCTTGCGCGGCGAGAGCCACGAATGCCAGCGTTGCCGCCGAGAGCGTGAGAAATGCACGGCGCATGATGCACGGAATCGGCCGGGCGGTCCCAGAGTTGAGCCTGACGGTCCGAGCGGTGGGTGTCCGCGGTGCCGCGGCGAGGCGGCGTGGCATGTGCAGTGCAATGCATCACGCCGCTTTCGGCTACGCTGGACGGAGTGTCTACGAACAACCTACTGAACGCGGCTGACGCCGCGATCGATTGGCTCGAACAGGTGGCCGCCGACTGGGGGCGTCTCGATACGCTCCCTGCTCAGGATCGCCAGCGCCTGCATCGGGCGATTGCCGCACTGTCGACCGCCGATTCCACCGCGAACCGGCGCCGCCGTAAGGCCGCGAGAGTCGAGCGCGTGTTGCATCACGAAGCCGTGCTCGACGAGACCGGCATCCGCGCCCGCCGCCGCAGGCCGCTTGTGACCACGCCGTATGCGCCGCCGCCGCGACTCGAGCAGCCGCACGGAACGCCGGACGCGGCAGCCGCGTTCGAGCGGGTGTGTTACGTCTGCAAGGCGCCCTTCTCCGAGGTCGACGCGTTCTACGATCAGCTGTGTCCCGCCTGCGCGACGACGAACTTGGCTGCGCGGACCGAACTGGCCGACTTGCGTGGGCGCGTTGCCCTACTGACGGGCGGGCGCGTGAAGATCGGGTTCCAGGCCGGGCTGAAGCTGTTGCGCTCGGGGGCGCGGCTGATTGTCACCACCAGGTTCCCGCGCAATGCCGCGCTGCGCTACGCGCAGGAAGCTGACTTCGGCGACTGGAGCGAGCGGCTCGAGGTCGTGGGGCTGGATCTGCGACACGTCTCGAGCGTCGAGGCCTTCTGTCAACACATGGTCGCCAGCCACGGGCGACTCGACTTCCTCATCAACAACGCCTGTCAGACGGTGCGGCGCCCGCCGGAGTTCTACGCGCACATGATGGCCGACGAACTGTCGGCGGCGCGTGAACTGCCGGCGCATGTCCGCCGCCTGCTCGGTGAATCGCCGCCGATGGCGGCGACGGGAACGCTCGCCGCACAGCTGTCCCAGGCGCGGCTGCTCGAGGAAGAGTTCGCTGATCGGGCGAGCGCCTTTCCGGCCGGTCGGCTGGACGAGGACCAGCAGCAGGTCGACCTGCGCGACAGGAATTCGTGGCGCATGCTGTTGGCGGATGTGCCGACGGTGGAGATGCTGGAAGTGCAGCTGGTGAACGCGATCGCCCCGTTCCTCTTCAACGCGAGGCTGAAGCCGCTGATGCTGCGGACGCCCGAACGCGACAAGCACATCGTCAATGTCTCAGCGGTAGAAGGGCAGTTCTACCGCGTGGCCAAGACGACGCGGCATCCGCACACCAACATGGCGAAGGCCGCGCTGAACATGATGACGCGCACGGCGGCCACCGACTACGTCAACGACGGCATTCACATGAACAGCGTCGATACGGGCTGGGTGACCGACGAGGACCCGATCGAGATTGCGATGCGCAAGACCGCTGAACAGCACTTTCACCCGCCGCTCGACGTCGTCGATGGCGGCGCCCGCATCGTCGCGCCGATCATCACCGGCTTCAACACCGGTACGCACGTGTGGGGGCAGTTCCTGAAGGACTACAAACCGACGCCCTGGTAGGCCCGTGACAGCGCAGCCGCTTGGGGGGCGTTCAGCGCTGTTCCGCGTCCAGCACGTGCCGGACGCTCACGGCCAGCCCACCAAGCGTGAACGGCTTCCGGAGCAGGTCCGCATGCGCCCGGAGCACCGCCCCGGTCCCGACGACGCTCTGGGCGTAGCCCGACATGAACAGAACTCTGACCTGCGGTCTGAGCGCGACGATTCGCTCCGCCAGGTCCGTACCGGTCATCTCGGGCAGGACGAGGTCGGCCAGTAGCAGGTGGATCGTGCCCGTGTGTTCGTTGGCCAGTCGGAGCGCCTCGCCTGGCGAGGCGGCCGCCAACACCGTGTAGCCCTGCCGTGTCAGCAGCTTCGAGGTGAGCGCCAGAAGTGCCTCCTCGTCTTCCACAACGAGAACGGTTTCGGAATGTCCGCGAGGCAGCTCCTTGGTTGTGCGAGGCCGCGCCTGCCTGGTCTCTTCAACTGGACTGGGGAAGTACAGCCTGACGGTCGTGCCTGCGCCGAGGGTGCTGGACGCGCTGACGAATCCGCCGTGCTGCAGGACGATGCCCATGACCGAGGAGAGCCCGAGCCCCGTACCTCTACCCACGCCCTTTGTGGTGAAGAACGGCTCGAATGCCTTCTCCAGCGTGTCGGGGGCCATCCCGCAGCCGTCGTCGGTCACCACGAGGCAGGCGTAATGGCCTGGCGCGGCCTCGGGGTGCCTGGCGCAGTAGGCCGCGTCGATGGTGGCGGGTTCGGTCTCGATGGTCACATGGCCCGTGTCGACGATCGCGTCCCGTGCGTTCGAGCACAGGTTGGACAGCAACTCGCTGATCTGGGCCGGGTCCGCCATGATCGAGCCCAGACCTGCGGCGGGTCGCCAGGTCACCTGTATGTGCTCGCCGATCAGCGGCCGGAGCATCGTCAGCGCGTCAGCCACCGCCTGATTCAGGTCGAGGATGCGGCGCGCGATGACCTGCTTGCCCGCGAACGTGAGCAGTTGCCGGGTCACCTGCGCGGATCGCGTAGCCGCCACGCGAATCTGCTCCAGGTCGGCATGCAGTTGCCGCGACGCCGGGTCCAACGTCCCCAATGCCAGCTCGGTGTACCCGAGGATCACCGCGAGCATGTTGTTGAACTCATGGGCCACGCCGCCCGCGAGTTGACCAATCGACTCCAGCTTCCTGGATTGCTGCAGTTCGGCTTCCAGAGCCGCCCTCTCGGCTTCCGTGCGCCGGCGCTCGGTGACGTCCAGCGAGGCCCCTGTGTAGTTCAGCAATCGCCCCTGAGCGTCGACATGGGGCTGTGCCCGGTCCAGGATGACCCGCACGCTGCCGTCCGGACGCACGATTCGGTGCTCCGACTCGAACACCGCCATGTTGCTCACGGCTGCGCGGAAGGTCTGGTCCATCGCGGCGGCATCATCCGGGTGGATGTGGCGCTCGAGCATCTCGTCATACGGCGGCGACACCGCTCGTGGCGCGATTCCAAAGATTCGGCACTCTTCCTCAGACCAGGTCGTCTCCCCGGTCTCCGCCGAGTATTCCCAGCTGCCCAGATGAGCCAGTGCCTGGCCCTCTGCCAGGAAGGTCCTCTCCCTCGCCAGTGCGGCCTCGGCCTCCTTGCGCTCGGTGATGTCTGTGAAGGTAATGCAGACGCCACGCCCCTCGACCAGGATGGGGCTGGCCGAGGTCAGCAGCCAGCGCACGTTGCCGTCGGGGCGGACGATGCCCATCTCCACGCTGTCCACGGACCGTTCCTCACGCAGCGCGCGGACGCTGGCGTACTCCTCGGCGGGCATCGGGCTGTGGTCGGGCCGAAGAATGGCCCAGGCTGGTGCATCGAAGGTTCGCGCGAGCGTTTCGGAGCGGGTGAGGCCGAGGATCTGCTCGGCGGCCGGGTTGGCGTCGACGATCTGCCCGGCCTCGTCGGTCACCACCACACCCGTGTGCAGGCTATTGAACAGGGCGACATACGTCTGAGTGGCCCGCTGTTGCGCGGCCTCCGCCTGCTTGCGCTCGGTGATGTCCTGGAAGGCGCCCTCGAGCCTGATGGTCTCGCCGTGCTCGACGACGGCCACGGCCTGCGTCCGTACCCAGATGGCTCGTCCCGTCCGTGTCGTCATCGGCACATCGAGGTCGAACGAGGCTCCCCGTCCGATCGCGGCCTCAATTGCCGCGCTCAACGCTGGCCTGGCCTCGAGGTTGACCATGGCGGTCGCCTGCTCGAGGCTGAGTGCCGTTCCGGGTTCCAGGTCGTTGATGCGGAAGGACTCCGCAGAGAACGACATGGTCAGCGTGGCCAGATCCAATTCCCAGGCGCCGATCTTCGCCACACTCGAGAGTCGATGGAGCCGCGCAGCCGCGGTCCGTGTGTTCGTCTCGCCGGCAGAGTGTTCGAGATCGAGGATGCGCTGCTTCAGTGCGGCGTTCTCAGCGCGCAGGGTCTGGTCGGCGCCGGACGGATTGGCCATCTGCGGCTGAGCTTAGCCCGTTTGGCCCTCCAGTGGGACCCACCAACTGGTGGACTCACCGTCGACCGGGAGGCGACCGCCTGCGCTCATCCTCGGCCGGACCGCGTCCGCCGCCTCTCACCTGCGCCAGCAGTCAGCGGACCGGCGGCGCCACGAAGCACGGCGCCCAGGCACCTTCCCCGCTCGCGCTAGGTTTCCTGCGCCCCGCGCGCCATCAGGATCTTGCCCGAGCGCACCAGTTCGATGACGCCGAAGGGCATGAGCAGCTTGATGAACACGTCGAGCTTGGCAGTCCCTGCCGCACAGCGCAGGATCACCGAATCGACGCCGAAGTCGCTGACCGTGGCCTTGAAGCTCTCGGCGATCTGCAGGATCTCGGTGCGGTCACCAATGCCAGCCCTGAGTTTCACGAGCACCACTTCGCTTTCGATCACCGGCTGACCGGTGTGATCGATGGCGTGCACGACGTCGATCAGCTTCTCGAGCTGCTTGATGATCTGCTCGAGCGCATCGCGATCGCCGGAGCAGGTGATGGTCATCCGCGAGAACTCGCCCGGCGTCGCGTCCGTGCCCTCCACGGAGAGCGCCGGCGACACCACCAGCGACTCCATGTTGTAGCCGCGACGCGAGAACACGAGCGAGACGCGCACGAGCACGCCCGGCTTGTTGCGCACGAGCAGCGAGATGGTGTGGAGCGGCGGCTTGGCGATGTCGACAACGTCCCGCCGGCGTGGGGCCTTGCCGGGATCGAGTTCGAACTGGGCGCCGCGTGGTTCGGTGTTCAGTGCCATGTAACCCTCGTAAATGAATGCAGACCGGCGAAGGCCCTGCCGCTACGTCGAACCCGACGGCTTCTCCATCTTTGTCTTCGGCTTCTCGACGATCATCCCCGACAGCGGTGCACCGGCCGGGATCATCGGGAAGACGTTGTCGTCCTTCACCACTTCGGCCTCGATCAGGCACGGGCCGTCGTTGTAGGCCATCGCCCAGTTGATCGCCTTGTCCACGTCGCCCGCGCGCGTCACGCGCCGGCCCGGAATGTCGTAGGCCGCGGCGAGCTTGATGAAGTCGGGATTCCCCTCGAGATCCGCGCCGGAAATGCGGTTGTCGAAGAAGAGCTCCTGCCACTGGCGAATCATGCCCAGGTAGCTGTTGTTGATGATCAGGATCTTCACCGGCACCTTCTGGAGCTTCGCGGTGGCCAGCTCGCACAGGGTCATCTGGAAGCCGCCGTCACCGACGATGGCCCAGGCCGGTTTGCCCGTGGCCATGGCCGCGCCGATCGCCGCCGGGAACCCGAACCCCATCGTCCCGGCGCCACCGCTCGAGATCCAGTGGCGGTGCTTCGTCGTGAGACAGAACTGCGCCGCCCACATCTGGTGCTGGCCGACGTCGGTGGTGATGATGCAGTCGCGTCCGCCGAGCTTGTCGAGACGATCGAGGACGTGCTGCGCGCGCAGCCCGCCCTTCTTGGGATACCGCAGGGGGTATTGCTTGCGCCAGCCGGCGATCTCCTTGAGCCAGTCCGCCGTGTCGAGCGCGTCCACCAGCGGCACCAGTTCCTCGATCGCCAGGCGCGCATCGGCGGCCAGGCTGACGTCGGGGCGGACCACCTTGTTGAACTCCGCCACGTCGATGTCGATGTGGATCTTGACCGCATCTGGGCAGAACTCCGACAGCTTGCCGGTGATGCGATCGTCCCACCGCGCGCCGATGGCGACGATCAGATCACAGTGCTCCACGGCACGGTTGGCGTAGGCGGTACCGTGCATGCCGAGCATGCCGAGATTCAGCGGGTGATCTTCCGCGCACGCACCCTTGCCGAGCAGCGTGTTGACGATCGGTGCGTTCAGCTTCGTCGCCAGCTCCAGGATGGCCTTGCCGGCGTCGGCGATGACCGCCCCGTGCCCGACGTAGAGCACCGGCTTGCGGCTCTTCGCCATCAGGCCGGCGGTCTTGTGCAGCAGCGCGGGATCGGGGCGGCCGGGCACGTGATAGCCCGGCAGGTCGACCGTCTCGACCAGCGGTGCCGAGCATGGACCCTGGGTGATGTCCTTCGGCAGGTCGATGAGCACCGGACCCGGCCGGCCCGTGGTGGCGATGTGAAACGCCTCCCGCATGATGCGAGGGATGTCATCGGCGTTCTTGACCAGGTAGCTGTGCTTCACGACCGGATAGGTAATGCCGGTGACGTCCGCTTCCTGGAATGCGTCCTTGCCGAGCATCGAGGTGATGGTCTGGCCGGTCAGCACGATCATCGGCACCGAGTCCATCAACGCCGTCAGCAGTCCGGTCACGCAGTTGGTGGCGCCAGGCCCCGAGGTGACCAGCACCACGCCGGGCTTGCCGGTCGCTCTGGCGTAGCCATCCGCCATGTGCGTCGCCCCCTGTTCGTGCCGGACGAGTACGAACTTGATCTTGGAGTCGACGAGCGCGTCGAAGATCGGCATCGCCGCGCCGCCCGAGTAGCCGTACACGACCTCCACACCTTCGCGTTCGAGGCACTCGATGACTTTGTCGCCGCCGCTTGTGGACTTTGTAAGCATGAATACCTTCGTCGATGGTCCTGGTCGCAGCCTCGTGAGTCGACCACTGGCAGGATGAACTTGATGCGTTTCTTGATTACTCGGCGGTGAACCTGCTCGATTTCTCGTCAAGTTGTCGCTGCAGTCGACGTTCGCTGATCAATGATGCCTTGGAAATGCGAAACATCGCATCACATTTTGCCGACCTGGTCGCGATCGACGTTTTTGGCGGGAAAGCCAGGTGGCCGGTGCGTGCCTGCTGTCCTGCTTCAGGGTGACCGTCGGCGTGGCCGTCGTGACCTCGAAGGTCCAGCTGCCCGTGACGTCGAACGTGGCCTGGCCGGCATGCGCCGCGACGCCGGCCATCACGAACAGCAGGAGGAACGGGAATAGCGCTCGAATCATGGTCCGCACAGGTGAACTCCTGTGCGGTGGCTGTTCGCCAGCCTACCAGCCGTTGCAGTCGAACTTGAAGTGGCACGCGAGGCACTTGATGCACCCCTTCACCTTCGCGAGTTCGCGCGACTCGCCGCAGCGCGGGCAGGTGGTCACTTCGACGTCCTGGGCTGCGGGCGTGCCGGCTGGCCGCACGGGTGTGATCGGTCGCGGATGGTCGCTCATGAGGACGTCATTGTAACGGGATGGCTGGCGGGCAGTGATGGCGCCGCGTTGAGCGTGAAGCTGTCCTGGGCCCGACTCTGCACGAGCGCGGTGCCGTCCGCCCGGCGTTGCCGTTCCTGCCGCAGGACGTCGGCCGCGGCCGGGATCAGCCGGCGCAGCACGCCGCGCGATGACCTTGTCGGCCACCGCCTCCGTGTGGCAAAAAGTTCCTTCAGCAAGGCCTGTGCACCACTCGGAGGCATTGCTAGGTCCGCGGCCATACACGGCCTGATAAATAGTCCTGGCTAAGAAAATTCGATGGCGACGGACCCTGAATCCTTGAGGCGCCGGGGACATTAAGTCTCCCTGGCGC
>Ga0114974_10004131_pt1 | contig 10876 bp, 10 predicted proteins | sample S_130206_EF_Meta_FD_87318 | JGI IMG/M metagenome (GOLD analysis project Ga0114974, IMG submission 87318) | Freshwater microbial communities from Lake Simoncouche, Canada to study carbon cycling - S_130206_EF_MetaG | ecosystem: Environmental > Aquatic > Freshwater > Lake | place: Lake...
AACAGGGACGACCGTTCATTGCAATGGAGCTGCTCGACGGTCTCGGACTGGCCGACCACCTCCGCGCGCATCCCGACCTGCCGCTCTCCCGCCGCATCGACCTCATCCAGCAGCTCTACGCCGGCCTCGAAGCCGCGCACGCCCAGGGGACGGTGCACCGCGACGTGAAGCCGGCGAACATGATCGTGCAAGCCGATGGCCGCCTGAAGATCTTCGACTTCGGACTGGCGCGACTGCACGAGTCGACGCTCACGGCCAACGGCGCCGTCGTCGGCTCACCCGGCTACATGTCGCCGGAACAGGTGGAGGGACGCCGGGTCGACCAGCGCTCCGACATCTTCTCCGCCGCAGCGGTCGGCTATCTCATCCTCAGCGGCCGGGCGCCGTTCGAAGCGCGCAACCTGCCGCTGGTCCTCGATGCCGTGCTCAACGAGGCGCCGGCGGCCCTCTCGAACGCCGAAGCACCGGCGCCGCTCGCCCACGTGCTGCTCAAGGCGCTCGAGAAATTGCCCGAAGCCCGCTACCAGTCCTGCGCAGAACTCCTTGCGGACCTGCAGCGGGTTCACAACACGGTGGTGCATTCGTGATTCGCAAACTCATCATCGGCAACGGACGCTCGGAACGCGAGATCCTGCTGGTCGGCAACGTCATCATCGGCCGCGATCCGGCGTGCCACGTCAGCGAGCCCGATCCCCTGCTGTCGCGCCGGCACGCCGAAGTCATCGCCAACGTGCACGGTGTCTCCGTGCGCGACCTCAACAGCCGCAACGGCATCCTGGTGAACGGCGAGAAGACCCGCGAACAGGTGCTGCTGCCGGGCGACGTGGTGCAACTCGGCCACGTGCAGGTGCGCTACGTCGAGGAGATGCCACGGGCCGCCGACGGCCTGGCCAGCCGCGGCATGGCCGACCCGCGGCGTCAGGCGCCGCCGACGCCGTCTGCGTACGACATCGATCGCTTTCGGCCCGATCCGCTGCCGCGCACCGTCGGCGCGTCGCCCAGACGCTGGACGCCCGAGCCGACCCCGCTGCCTGGCCGTCGCACCACCGCCCCAATGCCGCCGCCACCGGCGCAAATCCACACGCCGGTATCGCGCGGTCGCGCGGCGTTCGAAGAACAGGTGGGCAGGCCTGGCGCCGACCAGACCATGGCGGCGCCGCGTCACGTTGTGCCCGCGCCGCATCATGACACCACGCTCGGCCACCTGCCGGCCGACATGGACGCCACCATTCTCGCGTCGGCGTCGCACTTCGATCTCGGCGCCGGACCGCGCTGGACCACCGCCGACCCCGACGCGACGATCGTCGCCTCGTCGCTGCCGCCGTTCCAGCAGCACGAGTCGCCCGATGGGACGCTGGCGCCTGGGAATGCGACGTTCGCATCGGCACTGGCCCACCTCGCCGGCCTCGGCACCCCGGGCCACGAAGAGGTGCACGGCGGACCTGGGGCGCATCTGGTGGCCAACGCCGAACTGACCGTCACCGACGCCAGCCCCGACTGCGCCGATCTCCTCGGCGTACCGGGCGAGCACCTGGTCGGCGACTCGCTCACCGACGTCTTCCTTCGCGGCGTTCGCCGCGCCTATGCCGAACCCGACTCCACGCTGTCGCTGTCGATTGCCCGCGGCGCCCGTGGTTCGATTATGGTTACCTTCACGTTAGACAAGACCGGCGGAACTCAGTGATGGACGCTCCGAAGCAGATGGATCGTATCGGCCGATACCAGGTCCTCGAGAAGGTCGGCAAGGGCGGCATGGGCGTCCTTTACCGGGGCTTCGATCCGGTGCTCGATCGCGAGGTCGCGATCAAGCTGATGCTCACCGACTTCAACGAGGACACGGAGCAGATGCGTCCGCGGTTCTACCGCGAGGCGCGCGCCGCGGCCAAGCTCAATCATCGGAACATCGTCACGATCTTCGAGTTCGCCGAAGAGTCGAATATCCCGTACATCGTGATGGAGTTCCTGCGGGGCACGCCGCTCGGCGGCCGCATGAACGGCAAGCCACCGCTCTCCATCGACGACAAGCTCAACATCGTTGCGCAATTGTGCGACGGCCTGAGCTACGCGCACGAGCAGGGTGTCGTGCACCGCGACGTCAAGCCCGACAACGTCTTCATCCTCGAGGACGGCTCGGTCAAGCTGCTCGACTTCGGCATCGCGAAGCTGACCTCGTCGAATCTCACGCGCCAGGGCGACGTGCTCGGCAGCGCGTCGTACATGTCACCCGAGCAGGTGGGCGGCAGCGACTCGGTCGACGGCCGCGCCGACGTGTTCTCCACCGGCGTGATGCTCTACGAGTTGCTGACCGGCCACAAGCCGTTCGAAGCCGACGCCCCGACCGCTGTCATTCTGAAGATTCTCAGGGACGACCCGACTCCGATCGAGAAGTGGACGCCCGGCCTGCCGCCGCAGCTCGTGGCGGCGGTGATGAAGGCGCTGGCGAAGCGACCGGAAGACCGCTGGAACACGGCCGCCGCACTCGGCGCCGAGCTGCAGCTGATTCGGCGCACGGTGCCCGCGTCGCAGTCGACCGCGGAGCTGGACGAAACGCGTTTCGCCAGCACGCAGATGATGAAGGCGCTGCACGACGACCTGCAGACGCTGCGCGATCAGGAGCAGACCGGCGGCACGGCCGTCGCGGTCGGCGCAGCCGCCGCCAGCGCCCGCGATGCGGTGGCCCCCGAGGACGCCTCGGGCGGCAACAAGATGCTCGTGCCGGCCGTCCTCGGCCTGGTGGTGGTGCTCGGAGCCGGCGGTTACTTCATGTTCGGCCGCTCGTCGGCGCCGGCGGAACCCGCCACCACGAGCGCTGCCGCGACGCCGGCTGATACGCCGGCCTCCACGCCTGCGGCGCCCGACGCGGGCGTCACGCCCGAGTCGACGTCTCCGGCCGCTCGCAACGCGCCTGGCGCCCCGAAGACACCCGACGTCGTGACGACCACCGCGCCGAAGCCGGTATCGGCACCGCTGGTGACGGTCTCGATGGCCGGCGGCTACCCCTTCGAGATTCTCGAGGGCGGCAAGGTGGTGTCACCGGCGAAGGAGTCGCACGAGCTGAGGCTCGCGGCCGGCAAGTCGGTGGTGATTAGCGCCCCGAAGTATTTCCTGCGTCAGACCGTGCGCATCGAGGGCACGCCGTCGCAGGGCTTCGACTGGGCCGCGCCGGGCCTGGGCAAGCTCGACGTCCGCAGCGGCCAGGAAACGTGCGAGGTCGTGATCAACGACCGCAAACTCGGCAACCCGCCGCTGGTCATCAATGACATCGCGGCCGGCCAGTATCGCGTCGACATCGCCTGCGGAGGCGACGTCGTCAAGAGCCACTACGCCACCGTGAGGGCCGGCCAGACCTACGTCGCCGCAATCAAATGACACGACTCACGTCCTCCCGCATCGCGCTTCTCCTGGTTGCCACGCTCGGCGTGTCGGCCGGGGCCCAGCAGAACAACGAGGAGTTCGCGCGCCGCCAGTACGACAGCGGCCTGAGCTTCCTGCAGAACCATCGCTACTCCGAGGCGCTGAAGGACCTGCAGGCCGTGGTCGACTCGTTCGCCACGAGCAGCGTGGCGGACAACGCGCTGGTGCAGATCGCGCAGTACCAGCTCGAGGTGGCACGCGACCTCGAGGCAGCGCAGGCGGCGGTCGACAAGCTGCTGAAGGAGTACCCCGACACCGACTCGGCGCCGATGGCGCACGTCGTGGCCGGCCGCATCGCCTTCACGAAGGGACACACCGCCGCCGACCTCGATTCGGCACTCGCCAGCTTCGAACGCGTGCCGCGCCTGTTCCCCGGCAACGAGGCCGTCGCCGCGGCCGGGTTCTTTGCCGGGGAAACGCTCCGCTCGGTGCGGCGCGATGCCGACGCGCTCGACCGCTACCGCCGCGTCACGATGGAATACCCGCGGTCGATCTGGGCGGCGCGCGCCAGCCTCTCGGCCGGCTACTGCCTCGTGCAGCAGGGAAAGCCGGCGCAGGCACTACAGGAGTTCCAGCGGGCGCGACAGTTGTTCCCCGGCACCGCAGCCGCCACCGACGGCCTGAACCTCAACACCATTGCCTACCGCCTGTACGTGCGCGGACAGGGCGGCCAGTCGTACACCTTCAGCGGCAAGGCCATCGGCCCGGAGAAGTCCGAACTGCGCGACGCCACGGGCATCGTCTTCGATACGGCCGGTCAGCTGATGCTCGGCCACAAGGGCGGCGTCACAATCTTCAAGGCCGACGGCGCGGTGGCCCAGTCGTTCACGGCGGTCGATGCGACGGCCTTCTTCCTCGACGAGCAGGAACGCATCGTCGTCGCCCGCAACGGCTCGCTCATCACGGCGCGGGCCGATGCCATCACCTTCTCGAGCCCCGGCGGCGACGGCCAACTGCGCGCGGTCGATGAAATCCCGGCGGCCTTCGCCAACGAGCGCGGCGAGCGCATCATCGCGAACCCCAAGGGGCGCAACGTCATCCGCTCGCTGCCGAACGGACGCTTCGTCTCCATCTTCTCCACCGGCCAGGTGACGCGCATGGCGCGCAACTGGATGGGGGATGTCGCCCTGCTCGACGCCAACTCGAAGTCGGTCGCCATCGTCGACCGCGACGGCAAGGCCGTGTCAAAGCTCGCGGCCAAGGGTACCGGCTACGAACTCGACGACCCGGTCGACGTGGCGTTCGACCAGCTCGGACATCTCTACGTCCTCGACAAGGGGCGGGCGTCCATCCTCGTCTTCGGCCCGAAGAACAAGCTCGTGTCGACCATCACTATTCCCAACAACAGCCCCGGCGCGCTGAACCGGGCTGCAGCCCTTGGTATCGACGCGGCCGGCCGCCTCTACGTCTTCGACGACAGGTCGCGCCGCATCCAGGTGTATCAATGAGACAGGCCTACACGTTCCTCCTGAGCGCAGCCCTGCTGGCCAGTAGCGCTGGACTCCGCCCCGTGTTGGCGCAGGCGCCAGACGCCGAAATCCAGGTGCAGATGTCGGAGGCGCGGCGCCACTTCGAGGCGCTCGAGTACGAGCAGGCGGTGCCGTCGCTCGACCGCGCCGTCGCCACCCTCCAGTCGCGCCAGGGCGACGACACACGCCAGATGCTTGCAGAGGCCCTCGAACTGCGCGCCCGCGCGCGCTTCGGTCTCGGCGATCAGGACGGCGCGAAGCAGGACTTCACGCTGCTGCTGCGCGCGAACCCCGGCCACGCCATGTCGGGCCAGGTATCGCCGCGCGTCGTCGCGCTCTTCGAGGATGCGAAGAAGGCGACGGTCACCACGATGAGGCTGACCGTCACGCCGGCCAATGCGTCGGTGCTGCTCGACGGCCGCCGCATCCCGGCCAGCGGCGACGTCGCCGTGCTCGTCGGCGAGCACACGATTACCGCCAGCCGCACCGGCTTCAAGACCGATAGCCTCACCTTCACGGCCGCCGCTGAAACCACCGCGGAGGCCACGCTGGCCCTGCCCCGCACGTCGGCCGTCCTCTCCGTCGTCACGGCCCCGGCCGATGTCGAGGTGTTCGTCGACGGCGTGTCGAAGGGCAAGACCGCCGCTGGCCCGCCGCCGGCGGAGTTCGCCACCAAGGCTGCGGCCGCGGGCATTCCCGCCAACCAGTTGTCGGGCGTGCTGATGCTGACCGACCTCGCCACGGGTGCGCACCGCATCGAGTTCCGCCGCGCCTGCTACGTGCAGGCCGAGAAGCGGCAGGAGATCAGCCAGCTCGACGACTACGTCATCGACCCGGTCCGTCTGGCACCCGCCGTGGCGACGCTCGTCGCCCAGGCGCCGCAGGCGGGCACCACGGTGTTCGTGGACGGCGAGTCGAAAGGGGCCGCGCCCTACACCGCCGAACTCTGCGAGGGACCTCACACGGTTGAACTGCGCGCCGCGACCGGCCGCTTCCTCCGCCGCGTCGACGTGAAGGCCGGCCAGCGCGTCGAGGTGGGCGGCGCGCTCCGTCCCGCGTTCGCACTCGTCGCCAGCACGCAAACCAGTTTGAATGCCGACCTTCGCGGCGCCATCGAGAAGGCGTTCGAGCCACTCCGCTCCATCCTCGTCTTCGCGCCGCCGGCTGACGCCCTCGATGCGGCGCTCAAGACCGAGAGGCTACCGGCCGACTGGCTCGGCTACGACGCCAATCGCCGGCCGTTCGGAGTGTCTGCCGAAGTGACCGCCGCGATGCGCCGCGACCTGTCGGCGAAGCTCGCCAAGACGTTCGATGCGCAGGGCATCGCCTCGGTCACCGCACCGGTGGCCACGAACCGCAGCCGTCTGGTGCTCTCGCTGCTCAGCGCCGGCAGCGCCGAACCCGACGTCATCGAAGTGAACCTCGACCAGCAGGACACCGTGGCCGCCGCCGTCGGCCAGATCGACCGCACGCTGGCCTTCCTCACGCCTAGCGTCGGCTTGACGGCCATCGACGTCGCCGACGGCACCGGGCCGGTCGTGGTGGCGGTCGATGCCAACGGGCCGGCCGCGCAGGCCGGCCTTGGCGTGGGCGACGTGGTCGTGTCGGCCGACGCGAAGCCGGTGGCCGATGCGGCTGCCCTGCTCACCGCGCTGTCGGCCAAGACCGCCGGTCAGTCGTTCGCGCTGGAGGTGAAGGACAAGGCTGGCGCCGCGAAGAAGGCCGACCTGAAGGTGCTGATGCGTCCGCGCCTGATCGGCATCAACGACCAGACGCTGTTCGTGAACCGCACCCTGGTGGCGCTGCGCGCAAGGCTGGGCGAAGCGAAGGACCCGAACGAGCAGGCGTCCATCCGCCTCAACCTCGCGGCCGCCCTCACCCACCTCGAGTCGTGGAGCGAGGCGCGCGCCGAACTGCAGCAGGTGCTACTGACCGACGGCCCTGGCGTCGGCACCGGCACCGTCCAGTATCTGCTGGGGCTGACGTCGTCTCGCCTGGGCAACCGCGCCGAGGCCGAGACCGCGTTCAAGGCCGCCGCCGCCTCGAACAACCTGCTGACCGAAGACGGCCCGCCGGTGAAGGAACTCGCCGAGGCCAGGCTCGCCGAACTCGCGCGCGGCCCTGCGGCACGCTAGACGACGTCAGACCCACCGCTTCGGGGCTTCCCACGACACCGATTTGATGCCGCTGCCTTCGTTCTCGAGCAACTGCTGACTCACCAGTTCGAGTTCGCGGTGGCCGTTCAGCACGGCCTTGTAGCGGATGATGGTCTGCTCGCCGTGCGAGATTTCGAGCGCCTCGGCGGTGATGTGATGGCTCAAGAAGACGCGCGCGATGTGCTGTGCAGGGAAGGAGGCGCTGTCGGCGATGACGGCGACACGCATCGAGCGCGGCATCTCGCCTCCGGCCTGACGGCTGAGCACCACGAGGCACCCGGCCAGGAACAGCGTGCCGATGATGGCGATGCCATACGAGCCGACGCCGCAGGCCATGCCCAGCCCCATCAGCAGGAAGAGCGCGGTGCCGTCGCGCGGGTCGTCAATCGGCGTGCGGAACTTCACAATGCTGGCGGCGCCGGCCACGCCGAACGCCCGCGGCAGCGAGTCGCCAATCATCGCCATCGTCAGGGCGCCGGCCACGCAGAGCAGCACATAGCTCTGGGCCATCGAGCGGGTCAGCGGCTGGTCGCGACGGGTGCGCGCCTGCACGCTGGTGATGGTCCAGCCGATGACCGCCGCCAGCAGCAGCTTGAAGCCATCGAGCAGCGGCGCTGACTGCACGATCGCCAGCGGGCTCTTGGCCTCGAACGGCGAGGGGCCCTTCACCGCATCGACGGCGGCAGCTTCGAGTCCTGGCACAAGCAGAAGGGCAAGCCCCACGAGGCTGAGCAGGCCAATCATCGCCATCGGTGGCGTGCCCGTGTTCGGGCGCGTGCGGGTGCTGGTCGGTCCGGTTGTCGGCATCATCGGGTCACCTAAGTCGTTCCCACGTCCGCGGCAGGCGGCCATCGGACGTCGCTGGGAGTCGGTGCCTGTCAGATAGCAAGACCGTTGCCCGCCCGAGTGTCGCTCGTGGCACCTGCCTGCATGCCTCCGCCATGCCCCACACCGTGCGGTGTGCACGAACGTGACACGTCTGTGACAGATGTCGTCGGCGGGGCCGCGCACGCCGGCGCGGTCGCGATGGACCGACTTGATGCGGGTGAGACGTCTAGCCCTGGCCGGAGGCCGAGCGCGCCAGTCCGTCGCCGAATGCCGGGTCGGCCGACACCACCGCCGGCGGCGCCGCGGCCTGCGCCTGGGCCCCCTTCTGCTGTTCGGCGTCGAGCTCGACTTCCCGCTCGAACGTCTGCTGGATCTCGGTGGTGGCGCGCTTGAACTCCGCGATCGTCTTGCCGAGGCTGCGTCCCAGCTCTGGCAACCGGCGCGGTCCAAAGATGACCAGCGCGATGATGAAGATCACGATCAACTCGGGCATGCCGACGGAACCGAACACAAGTCCCTCCTGGGGTAGCGGCCGGATCAGCCGTCCGGCACGCAGGTCCATCGTAGCCCGCCACTCCGGCCCGTGCACGACAATGCCGGTGAAGACGCCTAGCAGCGGTTGACCTGCACCTCGTAGCGCAGCGCCACCATACCGGTGGCGTAGGCCTTCGACTCGACCAGGTGCAGCGGGATGTCCGCAGCGAGCGCCCCGAAGAACGGGATCCCCGCGCCGATCAGGATCGGCACGATTGAGTAGCGCACTTCGTCGACGAGTCCGAGCCGCAGGCAGTCGCTCGCCACGGCGCCGCCGCCCACCACCCAGATGCCCCGAAACGAGGGGCGCAGCCGCTCGTTGACGAACGCTGTCAGATCGCCCGCGTAGAACTGGACGCGGTCGTGCGTCTTCGGCAGGGTGCGGTGCGTGAGCACGAAGGTCGGCGTGTCGCCGTAGGCCCACCCGAAGCCCTTCGCTTCGAAGTCGAGCGCCAGCTCGTAGGTGCGCGAGCCCATGACGTAGCAGTCGATGGTCGCGAGGAAGTCGCGGACCGTGTCGGCATCCATCGTCTCGCCCCACTCGAAGGTGTCCTTCACCTCGAGCCAGTCGACGCGGCCATCCGCGCGGGCGATGAAGCCGTCGAGGCTCGCCACCATGTGCACGGTCACACAAGATTTCTCGTTCGCCATCGTCAGTTCCTCACCGCGTGTGCCGAGGTGACGACACACGGCCACGGATGTCCCCTACCCCGCCGTGAGTCCTCGAATGAGGTTCAGCAGCAGGGAGATGGCGATGTCGTTGTGGCCGCCCTGCGGAATGATGAGGTCGGCCCAGCGCTTCGACGGTTCGACGAAGTCGAAGTGCATCGGCTTCACCGTCGTCAGGTACTGCTCGACCACCGACTCCACCGTGCGGCCGCGCTCGGCCACATCGCGGGTCAGGCGGCGGATAAACCTGGTGTCGGCATCGGTGTCGACGAAGACCTTCACCGCACACAGATCGCGCAGCGCGGCATGCGTGTAGATGAGGATCCCCTCGACGATGATCGCCTGCCGCGGTTCGGCGCGCTCGGTGGTGGGCCGCCGCGCGTGCATGGTGAAGTCGTAGGTCGGCAGTTCCACGTCCTCGCCACGAAGAAGCGCCTGCACGTGCGCCACCATCAGGTCGGTTTCGAGCGAATCCGGGTGGTCGTAGTTCAGCTGCGCGCGCTCTTCGAGGCGCAGCTCCTTGCGGTCGTTGTAGTAGCGGTCGTGCTCGAGCACGGTGACGCACTCGGGGCCGAGGGTTTGGGCGATGCGGCGAACGACCGTGGTCTTACCCGAGCCTGAGCCGCCGGCGACGCCGATGATGACAGGAGGCTGACCCATGATGCGCTTCAGGATACGTCAGCAGCCACGGGCGCCGACGCGGACTACTCAGCGTCCCCGTCGAGGGCATAGACCGCGGCCACCAGCGCCTGTGCGTCAGCGGGCGATATTCTCATTCGGTAGGCGACATACTCGGCGGGGCCGAGGCTCGCCCGCTCCATGCCCTGCTCATCGTCCATCCAGCGCTTCGCCGCCAGCACCTGGCTGCGGTTCGGTGCGATCGGTTCTGTCATCGGCGCGTCCCCCTGATCAACTGATTGTTCTGGCCGTCAGCCTTGCCGACGGCCTGTGCATGCTCTGCTCGCAGGTCAACGGCCCATGGGCGCGCGCAGTGTCTTCACAAACTCCACAAGGGTCCAGACCTCATCTCGCGACAGCTTCCCTTCGAAGGAAGGCATGTCGAACTTGGCCTCCCGGAGACTGACCGCGTGGCCGTACCAGATTTTGTAGAAGAGCACGCCTTCCGGATTCAGCTCGACGCGGTAAGGGTCCGCCAGATCGGCCGCGTGGTTGGACGATGGGCCGTCGCCCTTCCCGGATGGTCCGTGGCATCCGCTGCAATTGGCGGCATACAGCGTCCGCCCTCGCGAGACGGCATCGACAGAGGCGCGAAGCGGGCTTCGTTCATGCTCGCCATCCACAGGAATCTTCCAGCCCGCGTACTGCGCGGAGAGTTCGGCACCCGCACAGAGACCAAGAGAGACGACCATCGTCGCCGCACACGCGGTTCGAAACAGCCCACGCATCAGAGCACCTTGCGAGAAATGGGAAGAGAGACGCCCGCTCGAAGTCGGTTGCGTGTGTCGCAATTATCGCGTTGTGGCGAGTTGGTGTAAAGCCAGTCATGCGAACGTGCAACGGCTGTGAGATGCGTGTTGTGCATTCAACGCCGTCGCAGCCACGGCGCGTTGACGCGGCGAGAATGCCGGAAGACGAGTCGCAGTTCATGGGCGTTCGACGTCGGCTCGTCCTGTGGTGCCGGGGGCGGGGATCGAACCCGCACGCTCCTTGCGGAACCCGGGATTTTAAGTCCCGTGCGTCTGCCAGTTTCGCCACCCCGGCATGTGGGGGGCACGAACACGTCGATTCTACTGGGTCCGGCTGAAGCCGGACACTACGTACCTCCCTGCGTGGAGACACGGCTCG
>Ga0114974_10004132_pt1 | contig 10876 bp, 4 predicted proteins | sample S_130206_EF_Meta_FD_87318 | JGI IMG/M metagenome (GOLD analysis project Ga0114974, IMG submission 87318) | Freshwater microbial communities from Lake Simoncouche, Canada to study carbon cycling - S_130206_EF_MetaG | ecosystem: Environmental > Aquatic > Freshwater > Lake | place: Lake...
AGGAAAAGAAATCGGCATTAGAAGTAGTTATGACGGTACTTCATGCGGGGGGTAAATTTGATAAAAATACATACAAGGTTTCTGGTGGATTACACGGTGTGGGTGTGAGTTGTGTGAACGCCTTAAGTACTAAATTACTAGTGACCGTAGAAAGAGAAGGAAAAATATTTGAACAAGAATATTCTATTGGTGTTCCTAAATATGCCGTTAGAGAAGCTGGTACTAGTAATAAAACTGGAACACGTGTTCACTTCTGGCCTGACTTAAGCATCTTTCAAGAGTCGGTGTATAAAAGAGAAATCTTAGAAAGTCGCTTACGTGAACTTTCTTATTTGAATAAAAGAATTAACATTACCATTACCGATTTAAGAGAGAAAGACGAGACAGGAAATTTTTACACTAAGAATTTTTATAGCGAAGGCGGTATTGTGGAGTTTGTTCAAATGCTAGATAAAAACGGAAATAGAAATCCGATTATTTCTCAACCCTTATATGTAGAAGGTTTAGATGAGGCTTCCAATGTAATGGTAGAAGTAGCTTTAACCTACAACGACGATTTTAAAGAAAATATTTTCTCTTATGTAAACAATATCAATACCATTGAAGGTGGAACGCACGTAACGGGTTTTAGAACAGCACTTACGCGTGTGTTCAAAAGTTATGGCGATAAAGAAGGTTTATTTGAAAGAGCAAAAGTAACCGTAGAAGGAGATGATTTTAGAGAAGGCTTAAGTGCGATTATTTCTGTAAAAGTGCCAGAACCTCAGTTCGAAGGTCAAACAAAAACTAAACTAGGTAATAGTGAAGTGAGTGGTGTAGTGCAAACTACCGTTTCTCGCGTATTAGAAGCTTATTTAGAAGAGAATCCGAAAGAAGCTAAGTATGTAATCTCAAAAATTATTTTAGCGGCCCAAGCGCGTGTAGCTGCCAAGAAAGCGCGTGACATGGTTCAACGTAAAACAGTTCTTACGGGTGGTGGCTTACCTGGTAAATTGGCCGATTGTTCAGATAGAGATCCAGAAAGATGCGAACTATACTTAGTCGAAGGAGACTCTGCGGGAGGAACTGCTAAGCAAGGGCGTGATCGCGGTTACCAAGCCATTTTGCCTTTACGTGGTAAAATCTTGAACGTAGAAAAAGCCATGGAGCATAAGATTTACGAGAATGAGGAAATTAGAAATATGTATACAGCTTTGGGTGTAACAGTAGGCACACCCGAAGATCCTAAAGCATTAAACATTGCGAAACTTCGTTATCATAAATTAATTATCATGACCGATGCCGATGTGGATGGATCACACATCGCAACACTTATTCTTACTTTCATTTTCAGATACATGACCGAGCTTGTTCAAAACGGATACGTATACATTGCGCAACCTCCTTTATACTTAGTGAAAAGAGGTAAAGAGCAAGAATATGCTTATAGCGAAGAGCAAAGAAAAGCCTTGGTGATTAAATTAGGAGGTGGTAAAGAAGACGCAGTAACTATTCAACGTTACAAAGGTTTGGGAGAGATGAACGCAGATCAATTATGGGAAACCACCATGGATCCAGCACGTAGAACCTTGAAACAAGTAACCATTGAAAGTGCGGCAGAGGCCGATCGTATCTTTAGTATGCTGATGGGTGACGATGTAGCGCCTAGAAGAGAATTCATAGAAACCCATGCCAAATACGCCAAAATTGATGCCTAAACCCCTGATTTAATACGTTTTTTGGCCATTTTAACAAAAAATCAAGCCTTTCCGTAAATGAATCACAATAAATAACCTACTTTCAATTAGAAATATTCACTTTAAAATTTATACAAAATGGACACTTCAAAAATGATTAAAGCATATTGCTTAAAAACAAAAGAAAAAAATGTACCAATGCATGACGCTGTCATCACAAAAACTGCAAGAGGCGGTTATATGGCAGGTGGTAATGATGGTAAAGGAAATAAAATGGCTGCCATTTTAAGCGAAACAAATGCTCTTAAGGCAATCGCTGATGGTGTTGCTAAAAAAGGATTTTAGTAAACCTGTTTTACAAAGAATCTGAGTAAAATTTCACTCAAATTTATCGCATTCAAAGCCCTTTCGTTCAATCGAGAGGGCTTTTTTATTGGCAAAAGGATTTAAATAAGTTTACACTTGCGCTGGGAAAACTCCTATATGTATTTTTTCTAAGATGGTATAGCAGTGCTGCATCGACTTTACCTCTTTAATAATGAGAATAAAGCTTCTACCCACTTGTTTGAAATGCGCTTTATTCATGTTCTTTTGCGCATAGTCTAGTAACTGTTTAAAAGTCTCAGATTCAAAATAAGGTGAATCAGGCCTGTTAATGAAAAAGCATCTTAAGGTTTCATCTTTCAAAGTCATTTTTTCAAAACCTAAAGAAATAGCAATACGTCTGCAACGAATGGTCATAAATAAATCATGCACACTACTAGGCAAAGGACCAAAACGATCCACTAATTCTGTTTGCATAAGCGCAAGCTCCTCATCATTTTCCGATTGATCCATTCTAGTGTACAAGGACAATCGCTCTCCAATATTTTCAACATAACTATCAGGAATCATAATTTCTAAATCGGTATCAATGGTACAGTCTTGTACAAAATCATCTTGCTTGCTAATCTCTTCTTCAAATAATTCTTTAAAGTCGGAGCGCTTTAGTTCTCGAACGGCTTCGGCTAAAATTTTCTGGTACATTTCAAACCCAATCTCTGCCATAAATCCACTCTGTTCTCCTCCTAGTAAATTACCTGCACCTCGAATATCTAAATCACGCATGGCTATCTGAAACCCGCTTCCCAGCTCGCTAAACTGCTCTAGGGTTTGTAATCTTTTTCTAGAATCATCGGGTAGGGTACTCATGGGAGGCGCTAATAAATAACAGAATGCTTTTTTATTACTACGTCCTACCCTTCCTCTTAATTGATGCAAGTCACTTAAGCCAAACTGATGTGCATTGTTTATGATAATGGTATTTACATTTGGAATATCCACGCCACTTTCTACAATATTGGTACAAACCAGTACATCATACCTTCTTTCAATAAAGTCTAATATTTTTTCTTCTAGTTGATGTCCTTCTAATTGCCCGTGCGCATAACCAATACTAATATCAGGACAAAGCTTTTGTATCATCTCACACATTTCAGCCAAGCCTTGCACTCTATTATGAATGAAAAATACTTGACCCCCTCTTTCTGTTTCATAGTAGATAGACTCTCTAATAATATCTTCATGAAATACCTGTACTTCTGTATGAATGGGTTGTCTATTGGCAGGGGCTGTATTAATAATACTTAAATCACGGGCGCCCATTAAACTAAAATGCAAGGTTCTTGGAATAGGGGTAGCTGTTAAGGTTAAGCAGTCCACATTGGTTCTTAAAGTTTTTAATTTCTCTTTATGACCTACGCCAAATTTTTGTTCTTCATCTATGACCATCAATCCTAAATCTTTAAAATGCACTTCCTTGCCTAATATACCATGGGTGCCTACTAAAATATCAATCTTTCCTTCTTTTAATTTCTCAATCGTTTCTTTTTTCTGTGCCGCCGATTTAAAACGGTTTAAGTAATCAATGGTGACAGGAAAATCTTTTAGCCTATCTGCAAAAGTTTTAAAATGCTGAAAAGCCAAAATAGTGGTGGGTACTAAAACGGCTACTTGTTTTCCATCAATGGCTGCCTTGAAAGCCGCTCTCACAGCTACTTCTGTCTTACCAAAGCCTACATCACCACAAACTAGTCTGTCCATAGGTGCAGGGGCTTCCATATCTTTTTTCACATCGGCAATAGCCTTGGCCTGGTCAATCGTTTCTTCATAAATAAAAGAAGCTTCCAATTCATGCACCATATAATTATCGGGAGAAAAAGCAAACCCCACTTGTGCTTTTCTTTGTGCATATAATTTTATTAAATCAAAGGCAATGAGTTTTACTTTAGCCTTGGTCTTGTCTTTTAATTTCACCCAAGCGTCCGAACCTAATTTATTCACCTTCGGAGGTGTGCCTTCCTTACCTGTATATTTAGATATCTTATGCAAGGAGTTAATATTCACATATAAAATATCACTGTCCTTATAAATAATTCTTACCGCTTCTTGTACCTGTCCATTCACATCAATTTTTTGCAGCCCACTATACACACCCACTCCATGATCAATATGCGTAACATAGTCTCCCGGTTGTAAATCACGCAAGGTTCTTAAAGTAATTGCCTTGCTTTTGCTATAGGCTTGTTTGACTTTGTATTTATGATAACGCTGGAAAATTTGGTGATCGGTATAACAAACTAATTTATGATCATGGTCTATAAAACCTTCATGAATATTTTTGACAATAGGTGTAAACTTAATTTCCGTTTTTAAATCGGTGAAAATAGCATGCAAACGTTCTAATTGCTTGGCTTGTTCTGCAAATAAAAATAAATGGTAGCCCTTTTTTTCAAGGTCTTGCAAGTTGGCAATTAAATATTGAAACTGTCTATTGAAAGTAGGTTGTGCCTGTGTATTAAAAACAATTTTATCCTTTGTTAACTGGGCTTGAAAACCCCACTCTAGTATATTTTTTGAAACTAGCTGCAACTCAGTAGCAGCAACTGTTTCAAAGTCCTCCATATGACTCTCTCTTTTGTGAGGGTCGTTTTCATCTACGCTATTGGCTTTGCCATGGTGTTCAATAAAATCACCTAATGCCTCGTACTGATCATTGCCTTTTTGTGCTATTACATTCCAATCTTTTAACCATATTAAACAGTCTTTTGATAAAAACTCTAGTAAAGGAATTTTTATTTTGTCTTCAAACTGAGTGGTTACATTGGGAATAATATTTACTTGCAATAATTTACGCTCACTTAATTGAGTGGCTGGATCAAATACTCTAATGCTATCCACTTCTTCTCCAAACAATTCTACCCGGTAAGGCTTTTCATTACCAAAAGAATAAATATCAAAAATACCTCCCCTTAGTGCAAACTGTCCTGGCTCGTAAACAAAATCGGTACGTTCAAACCCATAGTCCACTAATTGCTGCATGAGCCCATTTAAATCTAGGCTATCATTGGTTTTAATTTGAATAATATTTTGCTGCAAAGTATTGCGCATAATTACTTTTTCAAATAAAGCCTCGGGGTAAGTCACTACTATTTTCTTATTGCCCCCCATGGATATTTTTGTCAAGGCTTCGGTTCGAAGCATCACATGTGAAGGGTTTAATAAACTAAAATTATGTGGGGTTTTATAAGAGGAAGGAAAATAAAATAAATCCATGGCCTCCGTTACACTTTCAATTGAATTATAAAAATAAGCAGCTTCTTCTGCATCATTTAAAACCACTAAATGATTTAGCTGATTGGTTTTTGTATGCGAAAAAATAGTTTGTAAAACAAAGGCTACGGAAGAGCCTTGTAAGTTTTGTAAAAAGATTTGAAAGGGCTTTTCCTGCTGCTGGGACATAGCTATTCTGTCCGCCAAATTATTTAGGAGGGGGGATTTTTCAAAAGGCCCAAACAGAGATTGCTCATTCATAGATCGCCCTGCAAAGATACATGCCAATTTTATAAATTGGCTCAAGGAATACAAGAGATTTAGCCCCTAAAGTTAAACAGGAACCTTAGTTAGCATAAACAGCCCATTCAATACTATGCCATAAGTCTAGACACAAACATTTTTCTACATTATTTATCTCTTATTTATAGGTTCTAATAAGAAAATTATGCAGATTTCATTGTATTTTCATAGCACCTAAATCCCTCATAATCCTACCCTTTTCGTATGAAGCATTTTTTATTATTCAGTTTTTTATTTTCAATAAGCCTAGTGGGCCATACTCAAAATGAAGCACAAAAAGTAGTTTTATTAAATAGTGCTAAATACTTTGAAATAAAATCAAGGGCCAATTATACGGATGCCATTCTAAAAGCGAAAGAAAAGGGTTGGGCCATTCGCTATAAGAGTAAAAACAATGCATCTGTTAATTTAGTTGGAATAGATGCCTTTGGTCAACCTAAATACCTAACCACTTTTGCCGATCCTATACAAGCCATTTCTATTAATACCAATAAAATTTGGCCTGGTGGTGGTTTAGGATTTAATTTAAGTGGCGCTAGTAGTATCATGACCAATAGAATTGGTATTTGGGATGAAGGCGTGCCGCGACCTACCCATGTTGAATTTGATGGAAAAGTAGTAGAGAAAGACAATGCCACTAAAACAGTGAGTCATAGCACACATGTAGCTGGTATTATGTTAAGCAAAGGCACAAATGCGCTTGCAAAAGGAATGGCTTATGGTGTTAAAGGCGCTTATTCTTATGATTGGTTTGATGATGAATCAGAAATGGCAGCAGCTGCAGCGAATGGCTTATTAGTATCTAATCATTCTTATGGAAACATTGCAGGATGGGAATATAACGACGATTCTACAAGATGGGAATTCCATGGAAAATGGAATGAAAAAGAAGATTTTAAATTCGGCTATTATGATGATGGTGCACAAGCCATGGATTCAATTGCTTATAATGCTCCCAATTATTTAATAGTAAAGTCTGCAGGTAATTCACGTACAAGTACCGGACCTAAAGTGGGAGATACTTATTGGAGACGTGATGAAAATGGAAAATGGTATGACGCAGGAAAAAGGCCCGATAGTTTAAGTAGTAATAATACTTACGAGACACTTCCTATGGATGTCAATGCGAAAAATATTTTAACTGTAGGTGCCGTCCAAGGCATTGCTGCTGGCTATTCAAAAAAAGAAGATGCTATCATGACTAATTTTAGTAGTTGGGGACCCACAGATGATGGCCGAATTAAACCCGATATTGTAACGGATGGGTATTCGGTTTATTCCACTACCAGTAATAACGATTCTAGCTATGGATATTCTAGTGGGACTTCCATGGCCTCCCCTGGCGCAGCAGCTTCCTTATTTTTATTACAAGAATTGAGTCAGCAAATTGTACCGAATAAATTTATGCGCTCAGCCACCATTAAAGGTTTAGCCATACACACTGCCAACGAAGCAGGTTTATTTCCTGGTCCTGATTATAAATATGGTTGGGGCTTACTCAATATTGGAGAAGCCGCTACTGTATTAAGTAATGCACTTACCAATACCAATAGTAGCAAAAGCGTGGATTTAGTATATGAAAATGTTTTAGAAAACAAAGCATCTTATTCAGTGAATGTTATTGCCTCTGGTAACAAACCTTTAAAAGCAACGCTTGCTTGGACAGATATCAAAGGAAGTATTGAAACGAGTTTAAACGATACTACCCGCCGATTAGTGAATGATTTAGATGTAAAAATTACCAAAGACACTATTACCTATTTCCCCTGGAAATTAAATCCAAAAATGCCGGAGGATCCTGCATCTAGAGCAATTAATTGGATAGACAACGTTGAAAAAGTTGAAATTGATTCCACCTTGGTAGGTACTAGCTATACTATAACAGTCAACCATAAAAATAATTTAGTAAGAGGACAGCAAGCTTACTCATTAATAGTTAGTGGTGCAGGAGGAACGACTTACTGTTTATCCACTGCTACAGCTTCTGCAGGTACTATAATGGATAGTGTAACGCTTGCAAGTAAAGCATATGCTAATACAGGCGCTAAGCAATACATCGACAATAGTAATATCATCATCAATGCAGAATCCAATGGCATATTACCTTTTAGCATAAAATTAGGCAGCACCGACGCTTCAAACAATACCCGCTTTCTAAAAATATTTATTGATTATAATAACAATGGTGTTTTTGACGATACCGAAACAGTTTTATCAAGCGCTGCTTTAAAAAATGGAATCTATTCGGGTGTGATTAATTTTCCAGAAAATTTAGTGGTAGGAAGAATTACCAAACTTAGAATTGTCGTTACAGAAACCGATGCCAGTGCCAATGTAAAAGCTTGTGGAGATTATACAAGCGGTGAAACACAGGATTATACTTTAAAAATTATCAACTCTTCTGTTGATTTACAAGTTTCTGAAATTGTAAACCCCACCGCTGGTTTAGCTAAAAGAGATAACCAATTTATTACTGCAAAAATTGTAAACTTGGGATCTACTGCACAAACGAATATACCACTGAGCTTACTTGTAAAAAAAGGGAATACTACTGTTTTATCAATTAACGAAATTTTTACAGGTCGCTTAAATGGTCAAGAAAGCATGAACTACACTTTTCAAAAGCCCATAAGTATTGCAGCAAATGAAACTTATTCATTTACGGCCACAGTTAATCTTACCAGCGATCAACAAAAGACCAATAATAGTATTAATGCCACCATTGTCAGTGCTGCTGAAAGCACTGCCCCATCGGCTACTGCCATCAATTGCAATGGCTCTTTAAACTTATCAGTTATATCCCCTATCTCTACTGCCAATTATGTTTGGTATGATAGCGCCGACTTAAAAAACCCTATTGCAGTGGGCGCTAACCCTGGCGGCAGCACTAGCAGCAAAAATAAATTATATGTTACACAAGGTTATCAATCTATAGTTGGTCCTTTAACAAATACTACTTTAGGAAGTAGCGGAGGTTATAATAGTTTTGCAGGCAATTTTGTAAAAATAAATGCAGCAGGTCCACTGAATATTGAAACTGTAAAATTATATACAGGCTATCCTGGGAAAGTAGATTTTGTTTTAGCAACCTTTAGCTCTTTTTCTGCTGATGGAAATACTTACACCTACTTCCCTTTGCAAACTACTTCTTTAAATGTTCCTGCAAGTAGTCCTACACCCATAGCAGCTACTAGTGCTAATGGCACCCCTTTTGTAGATGGGGATACAGGTAGAATTTATGCACTTAATTTAAAAATTGCACAAGCAGGCGACTATATCATTATCATTAAATGCGATAGTGCAACAGTATTTAGAAATAATAGTTTAAAAGATCCAACCTATCCCATTGGGCCTAGTAAAATATTTAGCTATACAGGCAATAGTGTTCAAGCAGCCTCTGGTAACTATCAAAACTATTTCTACTTTTTTTATAGTACTCAAATTAATACAGCCGATGCCATGAGTGCTGCTACAGAAGTACCCGTGAAAACGGCTGAGAAACCAAGTTTCATTTTTACAGATACAACCTTAAAATCTACTAGCGCTACTACTTATCAATGGTATTTAAACGAAGAAATTATTGCGGGGGCTACCAATCAAAATTATCGACCCTCAACGAATGGTATGTATAAAGTGGCTACAAAATTAGGCAACTGCACTTCTATTTCAGATAGTAGGTTAATCATGGTAACGGCTATAGAAGAAGCGCCTGTCAAAGAAATTGGCTTAAGAATTAGCTCAGACGACAATATTGAGAACATGATTAAAGGAACCAGCTTTTATGTTCAGTTTAGTAATATTCAAACAGAAGGCATTACCTTAGATATAATGAATTCAATGGGAAACAATGTATTTCATAAAGAAAATCTAATCAATCAAAGAAGTCCACAAAAAATAAATATAAATAACTTAACAACTGGCGTTTACTTTGTTAAAATTTATGCCAATAAAAAGGTATATGTTCAACGAGTATTCATTACTAATAATTAAAATGAACGATTATGGCACTAGAATGGATGGAAGCAGTTCTTACTAAAATTGAGAATGAGACTCCCAATACGAAAAGATTTTATTTTGAAATACCAAGCATAGAGAAATTTGATTTTATACCAGGGCAGTTTGTAACATTAGACCTGCCTATTCATGAGCAAAAAAATAAAAGATGGAGAAGCTACTCCATTGCCTCAGAACCTAATGGTACCAATACTTTTGAACTAGTGATAGTTTTGTTGGAAGGCGGATTAGGTACAACTTACTTATTCAATGAAGCCAAAGTGGGTACGAAAATTACTCTAAGAGGGCCTCAAGGTGTATTTGTACTTCCTAAAAACTTTGAAAACGATGTATACTTTATTTGTACAGGAACTGGTATTGCACCATTTAGGTCTATGATAAGATATATACACGAACATAAAATTGCACACAATAATATTCACCTCATTTTTGGCTGTCGTAAATTTGAAGATGGTTTATATATTGATGAATTAAAAGAATTAGAAGCAAAAGAACCAGGTTTCCATTTTCACCCTTGCTATTCTAGAGAGACAGAAGTACCAGCGGGCTCCCATATAGGATATGTACACCCTGTGTACCAAGAATTACTAAAAGAAAACAAAGAGACAGCCCATGTTTGGTTATGCGGTTGGAAAGCCATGATTGATGATGCACGAAAAAATATGACCGACTTAGGGTTGGATAAAAAGCAAGTGCATTTTGAATCTTTTGGTTAGAAAAATTCCTAGCTAATCAGGGAAGTGAAAAGTTGTATTTTGAATACAATTGCTTAAAAAAAGTTTAGCCTAGCTTATGTGCGCAAGGACTAATTCCTTTATTTTACTCAAAGCAATACGCTCTTGCAGCATGCTATCGCGGTAGCGAATGGTGGCCGTGCCGTCCTCCTTGGTTTGATGATCGATGGTTACACAAAATGGAGTTCCAATAGCATCTTGACGACGGTATCTTTTTCCAATCGCATCTTTCTCTTCATAAAAACAATGAAAAGATTTTTTACAATCGTCCATTAATTCTTTAGCGAGTTCTGGTAAGCCATCTTTTTTAGTCAAAGGAAGAATAGCTAATTTATTAGGCGCTAATCTTGCAGGTAAATGAAGCACCACTCTTGAGTCGGTAGTGCCATCTTCTTTATTTATGGTCTCTTCTTCGTAAGAATTGGATAATATTAATAAGAACATTCTATCTAAACCAATAGAGGTTTCAATCACATAAGGTACATAGTGCTGATTAATCTCTGTATCGAAATACTGCATCTTCTTTTTACTAAACTCCTGATGACGTGTTAAATCGAA
>Ga0114974_10004134_pt1 | contig 10866 bp, 10 predicted proteins | sample S_130206_EF_Meta_FD_87318 | JGI IMG/M metagenome (GOLD analysis project Ga0114974, IMG submission 87318) | Freshwater microbial communities from Lake Simoncouche, Canada to study carbon cycling - S_130206_EF_MetaG | ecosystem: Environmental > Aquatic > Freshwater > Lake | place: Lake...
ATCAGCCAACGCTTGCTTCGCCAATTCAAGCGTGATGGGAACACCGTTGGCCATCGAAAGCCCACGAAGGCGCGTCAGTGCACCCTCAAGCTCACGAATGTTGGAATCAAGGCGAGCCGCGATATAAGCCGGAACATCATCAGGCAACTGTATGCCGTGAAGCGCAGCTTTCGACTTCAGAATCTCCACGCGTGTCTCGTATGGCGGCCGATCAATCCGTGCTACTAAACCACAGTTGAATCGACTTACCAGGCGTTCCTCAAGATCAGGAATTTCCGAAGGTGCAGCGTCAGAACTCAACACGATCTGCCGACCACCTTGGTACAGGGCATTGAATGTGTGGAAGAACTCTTCTTGTGTTTGTTCGTGCTTGGAGAGGAAGTGAATGTCATCAATCACCAACATGTCCACATTCCGAAACCGGTGCCGAAACTCCATCATTCGTCCCGCGCGGACCGCTTCGTGGAATACATCCATAAACGTGCTGCATGAGATGTAGACAATTCGAGTTGTTGGATCGCGCCGGAGCATCTCTTGACACACCGCCTGAAGCAGGTGTGTCTTTCCCATTCCAATGCCACCGTGTACAAAGAATGGGTTGTAAGCACGGCCGGGCTTGAGCGCCACAGCTTGGGCTGCAGCGTGACCAAGCCGATTGTTTGGGCCAACTACAAACGTCTCAAATACATAATCCGGAGACAACAGGATTTGTTCGTCAAAGAGCGCCTCGCCAGTAGTGCCTGCGCCAACAGCATTCGACGCCAACGAGGTTGTTGGGTGGGTAGCAACCGCTACTCGATCACCAACAAACTGCACACCAATCAGGCGACTGGTTGCCACACACGCAGCTTCTGTGAACTGCGGAACACAGCAACGCTGTAAATACGACAACCGCACCGGCTCGGTGACTAATAGCGAGAGATTCGCGCCATCAACAGCCACCACCTCGATCTGATCAAACCAGTGGCGCTGTAACTCACCATGATGAGTGCGCAGATGCTCAAACAGCCGATCGCGAATCTCTGCATTCGCAAGATGGGTTGAGCGAGAAGATGATTCGTGTGTAGTGGTTCGCATAGCCATGACTAGTAAATCTCCCAAACAAGCACCACACACAAAGGCGCGTACATAACTCGTCGACACCATGAAGGCGCAACGCGAAGTTTCAAACCAAACCCAGCACTCATGATCAGGTGCGCGCGAACGCAACAGCCTTACATGAATCAAGAGTCATCCAACACCATATTGTTGCGCGCGGAGAGATTGCCCACCACGCCGCGCTTTCAGACATCGGCAATGTAGAGCACAAGTGCGCGACCGTCAATCACGCCTGATCACAATTGCCCATCAATTCCATCAACAGTCATTTCCGAGGTTGAGGTGGGCATGTCAAGAACAGAACCCCTTTGAGTTCCGCTTGATAACTCACCCTTTTGGCCCTTCAAATTTCCTGCACTATTTTCAAATGCAGCTACTTGATTTTCGTGGCGCGCGCGATTCGATCGGTGGTCCATCAACAAGTGCACACTTTGTGCTCGATCTGGTCCGGCAATCGCCTCAATGCGCTCGCGCGCGAACGGGATCAACGTGCGCCGCGAAACATGACCAATGATGACGTCACGCGCGGTCCACGCTTCCAGCAATGGACGCAAGTCTTCGACATGAATATGCTTGCCCACCTTGGCACGATCACGATGTTCATCTTCAAAGAACGTGCATTCTGTAATCACCACTTGTGCCTGACGGAACTCCTCGCGAAACAAGAATTCACCAATTTCAGTATCGCCGGTGTAGGCAACCAATGGAATTTCAATGTTCTTGGTGATTTCAACCCCCTGACCACGCAATTCACGCAGACGCTCTTGAGAAACGCCATGGAATTCTTCACGCAGTTTGCTTCGGCGCTCAATCACCACAAACGCCAATGCAGGGGTGGTGTGACTCACCTCAATGGCGCGGATAAACATGTTTGGTCGCAGTTGATACTCAGAATTTGGCTCAATCGGAATGATCTCGTGAGGCGTTTGCTGCCGTTCAAGATCAACCCATGAAGCCATCATTCTTCGAACAGGCTCGACCATCTTTGGATGCACCAAGCACCGCGCCGTACCGGGCATTTTTTGGAACGCCCGTTGGCTGAACCAGTAAGGCAAGCCAGCGACATGGTCCATGTGCGTGTGGCTCAGGGCCACAACGGGCGAAGCTAAGACCGGCCGGGGGCAAAGTCCAATATCAAACACCAGGTCCAACTCAGGCACATGAACAACCGCCTGCTCCCCGGCGACAGAGACGCCTTGGATGCGAAATGGGGCGGAGTAGACAAAACCAAGTCGAGCCTCCTGTGGAGGCATGCGCGGAATCATGCGGGAATCTCCTCTCGCAGCGCTTTCGCGCAGCGGGGTGAAAGTGCGAGCCGTCAAGTGTAAGGAGTATTGGTCCCATTTCTTTGACAATGAAGCCCAATGTGTAAATTTTGTCTAATCTCACAAACTTCTGCTTTGACCAGTCAAATTGAAATCGAGGATGGGGGTCGGTCAATATGCGTCTATCCAACGATCAAACGACACTTCGCAGTGAGTTTGCGGACGATCCTGATATGGTCGGGATTGTTGCATTGTTCATTCATGAACTACCACAGCGTTTAGCAGCCATGCATGTGGCAATTGCCGCGGCAGATCGTGATCAACTTCGGATGTTGGCGCATCAACTCAAGGGGGCCGCTGGGGGTTATGGGGTCCCTAAGTTAGGGGAGGCCGCAGCCCTTGTTGACCAGGCAGTGAGGGCGGGCAATGACGACAATGTCATCCGTAGCCGCGTGGGGATGCTGGCCGCGGTAGCAGCTCGGATCCGTCCTTGACCAATAGCACATGTGGCTTGCACCTGTTCGACAAGTGTCGAGCAACTACGATTGCAGTTATCCCCATATGACCGCGCTGCCTTCAAACCTTCCCAAAGTTCTTGCGATCGACGACTCGGTGTTGATTCACCGTTTGCTCCAAGTCCGACTGCAGCACGAACAGATTCAACTGTTCGGTGCTACAAGCGCTGAGGTGGGTATCAAGATGGCGCGTGAATTGCGCCCAGATGTCGTTCTTCTTGACATAGAACTTGATCTGAAGAATCAAGGCATGGATGGATTTGGCGTGCTCCAGGTGTTTAAAGCAGACCCAGACCTCCAAGAAGTGTCGGTGATCTTCATTTCCGCCACCGCAACGATGGAAGAGCGCGTGCGCGCACTTGACATGGGCGCCAGTGATTTTGTCGCCAAACCATTCGAAATTGTGGAGTTGCAAGCACGCGTTCGCAGTGCGCTGCGTGTGCAGCACCTTGTAAAAATGCTCGCACAGAAGGCCCAGGTTGATGGTCTCACTGGGCTTTGGAACCGAACCTACTTTGATCGACGCCTGACACAAGAGGTCGGCGAGGCCATCCGCCACAATCGCTCTTTGTCGCTGGTGATGTGTGACGTGGATGGATTCAAGAAACTCAACGATGAGCGCGGTCACCCGTTTGGTGACAAGGTGCTGGAGCGACTCGCTCGAATTCTGCAAACTGGGCGCGGCAGTGATATTGCCTGCCGTTATGGTGGCGAAGAGTTTGGCATCATTCTTCCAAATACCGTGGGATCAGAGGCGATTGAGGTAGCGGATCGATACCGTCGCACGATCGAACAAGAGGTTTGGCCGAGTGTGCCAGGGATGGTGATTACCGCTAGTTTTGGTGTTGCGGACGTCTTTGTACTTCCTGGCACCCCTACTACAGAAGACTTCATCGCTACAGCAGATGCAGCGTTGTATCGGGCAAAGTTAAACGGGCGTAATCGAGTAGAAGCCGCAGTGGCCGTGCAACTGCCGGGTTAACACGATGGGCACCGTGCACGATCAGGGTGTCTGCATTCGCCAATGGGATTTCAGCGAAACAAGCCAAACAGTCAGTTTGTTCGGGCGATCACTTGGTGTTGTTCGGGGCCTTGCAAAGGGTGCGCGACGAGAGCGCGGTGCATTTGATGGCGGAGTCGACTTGTTGTCGCGGGGTGAGTTTGGTGCCATCATCAAACCAAATCGAGATTTAGCAACACTGACCGAGTGGGACCTCTTGGAGGTGTTCCCGCGCTTGCGTACAGATCTCATAGCCAATCAAGCAGCGTTCTACATGGCGGATTTGGTGGGCAGAATGCTCCAACCAGAAGATCCCCACCCATTGCTGTTTGACTGCTTTATTGAATCTCTCAGGACGATCGGCGTGGCTCGATCACCCGAAGAACCACCACCAGACGGTGCCGGCTCGTTATTGGTGTTTCAATGGACTTTGTTGAGCGAAACGGGCTATAAACCAACACTCACGAGCACCACAACAGGTGATGTGTTGGAGTTTGCACCAGCTTCAGGTGGTGTGCTTCAACCTGGCGAAACGACCGACGGTCCGCGGTGGAAGGTCCGCCGCGCCACACTTGAGTGTTTGGCCACCATTGGTGCATCGCCCGAACACAACACACCGTCAACGACTGTTGATCGCGCCAATCGGTTGCTTGCCGCTTACGCATGCCACATCTTGGGAACCGAGCCAGCCACCATGCGGGCGGTCTTCAACAGAGCATCAAGCTGAGCAAACAACCGTCTCTGGAACAACCTGTGCTCGCAATGTTGGGCGCAGCGGGAAATCACGCGCCACAGACAACAGATCTTCGATCGTCAAACTCTCAATCTGCGCAAGTTCTTCTTCAAGAGATGCGTAAGCACCTCGATACAACCAGACGGAACCCAACCGGCGCATCCGTCCATCAGGTCGCTCGCCAGCAATCGCTACAGCAGTCGCAATCTTTGCGCGCGCGTTGGCTAGCTCCTTCTTAGAGATCGCCGTGCACACCCGTTCAAGTTCAGCCCGAACGATTTCATCCACTCGCGCGACATTGTCAGGGCTGCAGGCCACATACACCACGTATTCACCAATTCCGTCGTGACCATCAAATTGTGCTTGTGCCTCTTCAGCAATCCCAGTCTCCACCAACGCCCAGTACAAACGCGAACCCTCAGAATCACCAAGGATTTGCGCCAACATGGCCGCCGCGTAGCGGCGTGGATCTTGCACTGAAGGCGCTGGGCAAAGCCAAGCCAAGTAAGCCCGATTCGCCTGTTTCATAGGAACCATCACGCGCTCTTCATGGGTTTGGAATGGCGGATGCGTTCGGGAAACCTCACCGCGTTGCCATGATCCACAGCAAGCCTTTACCTGTTCGACCAACTTGTCAAAGTCAAGCGCACCTGCAGCACACACCACCGTGTTCGACGCGCAATAACGCCGATCGAAATACGATTGCATTTGATCTCGTGTCAGCGCGGTCACTGTTTCCCGGGTACCCAGCACGCGATGTCCTAAGGGGTGTGCGCCAAAGAAACGCTCGTTGGCGTGCTCCCACAGCCGCCAAAATGGATTGTCGTCATACATGGCGATCTCCTCAAGGATCACGCCCTTCTCTTCATCAAAGTCAGCTTGTCGCAATGATGGACGGAGGATGTCCGCAATGATTGCGGTGGCATCCATCAATTTCTCAGGAAGGACATGGGCGTGAAACGCCGTCAACTCCCCGGTGGTAAATGCGTTGTGGCTTGAGCCAATACGGTCGAAGTCACGATTGACGTCGTCGGCGGTTCGGCGTTCAGTCCCCTTGAACACCATGTGCTCAAGGAAGTGGCTGACACCCATCAGCTCCCGGGGCTCATCGCGAGCGCCAGTTTTCACAAAGAAACCCACCGCCGCAGTGTGTGACTCCGGGCTGGTTTCAGCAATAATCGTCAAACCATTGTCGAGCACTGTGTGCCGAAATTCAAAAGCCATAAGGTGTCATCCTAGGGCTTCTTTGGCGGCCCCCCACCCTGATCGGCACATTTGGCACCCCCAACCACTGAGTTACGGGTGGTTTTGAGACATTCCAGCCATCACAGACTGAACAATTCGTCAGTTTGTCCCGTTGAACCTTTGAACAATGGTGATTTCAAAGGGAGACTCTCTACATGGACAATCCACGCCATCGCCCACATGTCCGCTACGACAGAGCCTTCCTGGAGTCAATCGAGCGTCGAGATATGGATCGGCGCAACAATTTAAGCGAGTTTGTGATGTTCTGGCATCACGACCCAGCCGACATGTGCCGGTACGTGACACTGGACCTCAGTAGCACAGGCGCGCGATTACGCACCAATGCACCCCTCCCCGAAGGAATGACCGGGGTTGCTATGACAGCCAAATCTTCTGACGAACAGATCGAACGCACAGTAATGGTGGTGTGGTCACGAAGCATTCGTGACTCCGACGGAAACACAACCCACCACGAGGCTGGCCTTCGCTTCATCTAATTTTCAATCACACCACACGACTGAGTTGGTCAGCTTGCTCTTCGGCGTGGTAACTCGAGCGAACCAGCGGTCCACTCTCGCACACCGAGAAACCGCGCACGAGGGCTTCACGCTTAAACATCGCAAACTGGTCGGGGTGAACCCAGCGGTCTATCGGGAGATGATTGCGGGTTGGTTGTAAGTATTGACCAATAGTCAAGATGTCCGCATTGCTTGCAGCGCGAATGTCATCCATGAGCGTCAACACTTCTTCATCACGCTCACCAATACCAACCATCACCCCGGTCTTGGTTACCAAGCCACTCGCCTTGAACTGGGCTAAAACCGCAAGGCTTCGTTGGTATTTCGCCTGTGGCCGCACCGCTGGGTGCATGCGATTTACCGTCTCCATGTTGTGCGAAAGAATCTCTGGCCGAGCATCACACACCATCTGAATGGCGCGCTCATCTCCAAGAAAGTCACCAACCAAACACTCAACACTCATGCCTGGGCAAGCGCGATGCACCGCTCGAATGGTTTCCGCCCAAATCGCGGCGCCGCCATCGGGCAATTCATCGCGATTCACACTAGTAATAACCACGTGTTTTAGTTTCATGAGAGCCAAACTCTCAGCAACCCGTCGCGGCTCATCAACATCAACAGCGTCTGGGCGTCCAGTCTTCACATTACAGAATCCACATGACCGCGTGCATGTATCACCCAAGATCATGATGGTTGCGGTGCCACGGCTCCAACATTCACCCATGTTTGGGCAACTTGCTTCTTGGCACACAGTGTGCAACCGGTGCTCACTAATGATTCCCTTGAGCCGCTCATAGCCAGCTCCACCCGGAACACGCGCGCGCAACCAATCTGGTTTGCGGCCAATGATGCTCTGTTGTGGCGCACTGTTGTTGTTCAACACCATGCCTGTCAAACTCACCAGTGCCGGGCCAACATTGCGCGCTGTATCCCCGCCAAGCGGGCGCGGGTGTCGCGCAAGGGTACGAGCAACCGCTTCGGGCGAAGCGCCTGGCGGAAGTTGACCCTGTTGATCAGGATGATCGTTGGCGTTCATGTGGACAAGACAGTGTAGGAGGCGCGCAAGCGGCGCAGAAGGCTTGGAAACGGCTTAGCAAGCCCAGCAATGAGTGAATAACTAGACAGCCGGTGGCTTGCCAGCAACACACTTTCGAATCACATACGGACGAACCCCACCAATACCACTCACAGCATCACTGAGTAACTCAAGCACAAACCCCATCGCAAGCATGAACAACGCTGCAAAGAACAACATGACCACCACAAAGAACATAGGCCGTTCAGTGAGTGGCTCCGCTTGAAACACTCGTTGCCATAAGAGCCAAGAACCAGCAGCAACATCAATAACCAAGACCACCAAGCCGATGCGTCCAAAGAGGTACATCGGGCGGCTGTGGGTTGCTCCTTGGAACCACAACATCAACACGTCAAACAAGACGTCAAGCGAACGGCCAATTCCATAATGGCTCCGGCCAGCAAATCGCGGCGGTGCACTGACAAACACCTCTTCAACAGCACCACCCCGCATCCAAACGATTGCTGGAAGTAGGCGGTGATGCCCAGGGCGCAGGCGCAAACTGCGCGCAAGATCACCTTGGATAGCCTTGAAACCCCCCATATCCCGCACATTGCATCCAGAGACACGGCGCAACATCCAATTAGCCAATCTGCTTGGCGCACGGCGGAGAACCAAGCTTTCAGTCCGGCCTCGGCGACTTCCAGAAACAAGTGCATTTCCGCGATCCATAGCCTCAACCAAGCGGTGGATTTCTTCTGGAGCGTGTTGAAGGTCGCCATCCATCACTACCACCATATCGCCGCAACTTGCTTGAATTCCCGCATACATCGCAGTGCACTGCCCGCCGTTACGCGCAAGAAAGACGCCACGGAGCGCTGGAAATTCGAGACACAAGTCACCAATCAAAGCCTCAGTACGGTCAGTTGAACCATCGCTCACAATGATGATTTCATATGTTCGGCCGATGGCTAGTAAAGCGGCATTGGTTCGGCGGACGAATTCAGCAACACACGACTCTTCGTTGTGCATTGGTGTAACCACAGAGATTGCCAGAGTTGATTGAGGCACCCACTCATGGTGTGACCGCGTGCTTGCATCACTCACGGCGCCACCTTTAGTTTGCCGTTCATCATCCGCCAATGCCCAGGAACAGTGCAGACATATTGGTAGGTGCCAGGCTTCTGTGGCACCACATAGAAGAGCGATCCAGATTTACCCGGATCAATCAAACCCATAACAGCCAGCACTGACGGCATGTCTGGCACAAACTGACACGCCTTTCCTTCAGGCGTATCACCCATTTTGTCTGCAGCGACACCAACCTCACTCATCTTTCCAGGCATCACCATCAACAGATTGTGCTGCATGGTGTCTGTGTTTTTGAGGTTTAGCTCCAGGATCTCACCTGGCTTTGCCTTGATTTCCTTGGTGTCGTATTGCATCGCACCAGGGATGGTGCCAATGACAATCTGTCGCACGGCGACAGCCTTAAACGCCGCCGGCCGTTGCTCAGTGGGCATCGCGGCAATTGTTCGAAGCGCGGCGGTATAAGCAGGGTCCTCGGGAGTCTGTGCACACTTTGTGAGACGTTCGAGTGCAGCGGGATCCTTGGCGGCCTCCGCAGCGAGCGACACCAACACATCAGCAAGATCTCGGGTGGCGCCACAGGTACCACCACATTGCGCGATCGCGTCAAGAAGCACTACAACTGGAGAAGGCCCAAGCGACTTTACGGCGCGCATTCGGAGTTCCACTGGGACCCCATTCTCCATGAGCATCCGCTTAGCCATCACCGCGTCCTTTGTTGGATCAGCGGCGAGCACTGCTGGAAGGTCTGTAGGCGGCATTGGTGGAATCAAACGCGCTGGTGGGCTTCCAACCAGCACTGTTGCAATTGCACCGACAAGTATGAAGCAATTCATGACGGCAAGGTACCGCTCTGGGTGCTCTTTGGTCTAAACGAAGCCCACCGTAACGACGGTGTGGAATCTAAGTTGTTGCACCACACAGGTGTTTGCTGGTTATTTAGGCTTATTTCTAGGTAAATGAACATCATTCCCCACAAACCAAGGTTGCCAGCCCTTTGGGCACCCATACACGTGGGCTCATTGCCCATCGTTGGTTGGCGTAGTTTAGGAAATCACCATGGCTGTACATCACATCTCAGACACTCACCATCCGCATCTTGCCCTGTATCAGCAAGTGCGCGATCGAGATGCACTTGGACCTGATGGCAGGCCAGGTTTGTTCATTGGCGAGAGCGCGGTGGTCATTGGAGCGATGTTGCGCGCGGGCGTCGATGTGTTGAGCATTTTGACCAGTGATCGGCATACAGAGCGTGCGGTGGCGATGGTTGATGAGGCACGCCCGTTTCGAAACAATATGCCCGATCCAGAGGTTCTACTTGTTGCAGATGACGTCCTTGATGCCACGGTTGGTTTCAACATTCACCGTGGATTTCTTGCGGTGGGAAGACGCCCCACTCAGCGCACTGTTCGTGAAGTCGTTCCCGCTCTTGGGCAAGACGCGTTACTTCTTGTGGTGGAAGAGATCAACAACATTGACAACATTGGGCAGTTGTTTCGAAATGCAGCCGCGTTTGGTTGTAGCGCGGTGATTCTCTCACCAGGCTGCCACGATCCGTTGTACCGAAAAAGCCTTCGCGTGAGTTGTGGTTGTGTGTTGCGTGTGCCCTACGCGCGCAGTGATGTTTGGAACACCGATCTTCGATACATCCGCGACGATAAAGGGTTTGCCTTGCTGGGCGCGACTGGTGGTGGTGAACGCACACTCCAAGAGGTGGCTGAGGAATTGACGCGCCCACAGGCGCAACCGCGCAGAATCGCCATCATCATGGGCGCGGAATTCACCGGCCTATGTGACGACACCCTTGCAGCGTGTACAGCACGGGTGAAAATTCCCATGGCGGTTGGGGTGGATTCACTGAACGTCGGGGTCGCGGCGGGCGTATTTCTCTCACGCCTGACTGAAAAGTGAGGCGTACCGAGCAGATGTTTCTTGGTCTGTTGGGTCTGTCATGGTTCGCTGTGTCCCACCCCGCTAGTGCACAATAATCCAATTTTCACCGACAAACCCGCTGATTCGGCGAACAGTACGGGTATAGGCGCGTAACGAGCCCATGCGAAACATCATTTCGTCAGCGGTCGTATTGGGCGCGCTCGCAATGATCCCTGCCACCACAGTGGCGGCGGAACCCCCCACCCCACTCGGAGGGGGCGGCCAGCAGGGGCCTGTGGCAAAGTTGTCAACCGAGGATCAAGCTGCGATCGGGCATGCCAAGAGCATTTCCCGAGCGTTTCGGGCGATATCCAAACTAGCCGGGCCATCGGTGGTTTCGATCGAGGTCACCCCGGAACAAACCATCATGCGCCGCCAAGGTGGTCGGATGGGCTTGCAGGGGATGGTTCCACAGGGAATGGTTCCACAAGGAATGGTTCCGCAAGGAATGGCTCC
>Ga0114974_10004135_pt1 | contig 10864 bp, 11 predicted proteins | sample S_130206_EF_Meta_FD_87318 | JGI IMG/M metagenome (GOLD analysis project Ga0114974, IMG submission 87318) | Freshwater microbial communities from Lake Simoncouche, Canada to study carbon cycling - S_130206_EF_MetaG | ecosystem: Environmental > Aquatic > Freshwater > Lake | place: Lake...
GATCCCGCGCGCCTTCTCCTCGGGCGCCGCGTCAATTTGGTCGTAGGCCTTCGCCTCGCCGCCAAACTTGGCCGCCAATATCGTCGTGATCGCCGCCGTCAAGGTCGTCTTGCCGTGGTCCACGTGGCCAATCGTCCCCACGTTTACGTGCGGCTTGGTGCGTGCAAATTTTTCTTTTCCCATTTCAAAGTTCTCCAAAAGGACTTGAACAGCAACTAAAAACTGGTGCCCATTGCGGGAATCGGACCCGCGACCTCTCCCTTACCAAGGGAGTGCTCTGCCACTGAGCCAAATGGGCCATATTTCTTACCAACCACTCGTCAAAACCGAACCGTGGAGCGGGAGACGGGAATCGAACCCGCGTCATTAGCTTGGAAGGCTAGGGTTCTACCATTGAACTACTCCCGCGTCGGGTTGACCCATTCAACACCTCTGCGTGGCTTGCCACTTTGCCCACACACGATTTTCAAACGCTCGGCACATCTACCCGGCACAAGTCTGCTCAACCGGTCAGACTTTTCACAATTCCAATAATCTTCCCGTCGCTGGTGGAGAGGGCTGGATTCGAACCAGCGTACTCGTAAGAGGGCAGATTTACAGTCTGCTGCCATTAACCACTCGGCCACCTCTCCGTTGGCGAACCTCAGATTATGCCACGAATGCAGGCTGGTCGCCGCCCGCTTGTCGCGGCCGATTTTTGAACACGTCGAGCCAGTCGATCGGGGACTGGCCGTTTTCTGTCAGGAATGCGTTGGCCTGTTCAAAATGGCCGCAGCCCATGAAGGGTACAGGCTTGCGCCTGGCGGACAGGGGCGACGGGTGGTTCGCGCTCAGGGCCAGCAGGGGGCCCGTCGCACTTTGCTCTAGCAGCGCGCGCTTGGACTGCGCGCGAGCACCCCACAGGAGGAACACCACTGGACGCCCACTACAACAAACCAGCTTAATTATTTCGTCAGTGAGCACTTCCCAACCTTTCAGACAGTGGGACTCCGGTTGGCCCCGCTCGACGCTCAGGCAGGTATTGAGCAGCAAAACGCCCTGCCGCGCCCACGGCTCCAGACTGCCCGATACCGGCCCTCGCACGGTGGGCGCTTCTGCGACCGGACCGCAGCCTCTGACCACCTCGGACAGGATGTTGCGCAGCGACGGAGGAATTCGGACCCCGACGGGAACCGAGAACGCCAGCCCATGGGCCTGCCCCGGCCCATGGTACGGATCCTGACCCACTATGACCACCTTGACCCGCTCTGGTGGCGTGAGCGCCAGCGCATGCAAGGGCCGCGCCGGATAGATAGCGACTCCGGACTGCAGGCGCGCGCGCATGAAGCGCGCCAGCCGCTCGGCAGACGGCGTGGCCAGAAATCGCGCCACCACCGGCCCCCATCCGTCTGCAACCGGCCAACTGCCCGGATCCCAGTCGCTCAACCGCCCGGCCGCGTCGTGCGCCAGTCCCGCACCGTCGTCGAACGGGAGGTCCGCCTGCATTTCGGCAATCGGCTGATGGACACCGGCCAGACGATATGTCCCGCCAGCCTCAGGCCGGCGCGAACAACTTGGCCATCGCGGCCCCCGGGTCAGGCGAACGCATGAAAGCCTCACCCACCAGGAACGCGTTGATGCCGGCGGCGCTCATGGCGAGTACGTCTTCGCGCGCCAGGATGCCGCTCTCGGTGACCAGCAACCGGTCCTTCGGAACGCTGGCGACCAGCGCCAGACTGGTCTGCAGGTTGAGCTCGAAGGTCCGCAGGTTGCGGTTGTTGACGCCGATGAGCGGTGTCGCCAGCGCCAGCGCGCGCTCCAGTTCTGCTTGGTCGTGCACCTCGACCAGAACCGCCATATACAAGCTCCTGGCGATCGCTTCGAGGTCCTTCATCTGCGCGTCGTCCAGGCAGGCCGCGATGAGCAATACCGCGTCTGCACCCATCGCCCGAGACTCGAATATTTGGTAAGCGTCCACCATGAAGTCCTTGCGCAGCACCGGCAAATGGCAGGACGCCCGGGCCTGCTTGAGGTGATCCGCGCTGCCGCGAAAAAACTGCGCGTCGGTCAGCACCGAAAGGCACGCCGCACCATTTTCCGCATAGGCCTGGGCAATATCGGCGGGAACAAAATCCTCCCGAAGGACGCCGCGCGAAGGACTGGCCTGCTTGATTTCCGCGATCACCGCGAAGCGTCCGGCGGCCACCCTGACACGCAAGGCCTGCTCGAAGTCGCGGGTCAGAATCCGCGACTCGGCGTCTGCGCGCACCAGCGCCAGCGGCCTGCGTTCGAGCGCCAGTGCGACTTCCTCTCGCTTGACGGCAACAATCTTCTTCAGAATATCGGACATGGGCTAAGGATTCGGGTGTGGCAAAGGGCTCGATCGTAGTCGCCAAGCGGTCACGTACCGGGCCGGCATCAGGCCGGGCGGGTCGCTGCGACCAGTTGCTCCAACTTGGCGCGCGCCGCTCCGGACTCCACCGCTATCCTTGCGCGCGCTATGCCGGACTGCATGGAGTCGCTGACATTGGCCGCGTACAAGGCGACCCCGGCGTTAAGGATCACAATATCCTTGGCGGCTCCGGGCTGGTTGTCCAGAACGCCCAGCAGCATGTGCATCGACTCCTGCGCGGTTTCAACTTTCAGCGCACGGTTGCTGGCCATCGTCATGCCGAAGTCTTCTGGGTGGATTTCGTACTCGCGGATAGCACCGTCGCGCAATTCGCCGACCATGGTCGCCGCACCGAGGCTCACCTCGTCCATGCCGTCCCGACCGTAGACCACAACCGCGTGCTCGGCGCCCAGCCGCTGCAAGGCGCGCACCTGGATGCCGACCAGGTCGGGATGGAAAACGCCCATCAGGATGTTGGGCGCATCGGCAGGATTCGTCAGGGGTCCGAGCAGATTGAAAATGGTCTTGATGCCCAGTTCCTTGCGCACCGGGGCGACATTCTTCATCGCCGGATGGTGGTTGGGTGCGAACATGAAGCCGATGCCGACTTCCTGAATGCATTGTGCGATGCGTTCTGGCGCTAAGTGGATGTTCACGCCGAGCGCCTCCATCACATCGGCGCTGCCGCTTTTGCTGCTCACGCTGCGCCCGCCGTGCTTGCTGACCTTCGCCCCTGCAGCAGCGGCGACAAACATGGAGCATGTCGATATGTTGAAGGTGTGCGCGCCGTCTCCGCCGGTGCCGACGATGTCAACCAGATGCGATCTGTCGGCGACATGCACCTTGGTGGAGAACTCGCGCATGACCTGCGCAGCGGCGGTGATCTCGCCAATGGTTTCCTTCTTGACGCGCAAGCCGGTGATCAGCGCGGCCATCATCACCGGCGACAGTTCGCCGCCCATGATCAGCCGTACCACATGCAGCATCTCGTCGTGAAAAATCTCACGGTGTTCTATGGTTCTGGTGAGCGCCTCCTGCGCGCTGATCTTGTGGCTGTCGGGCATGCTGGGTCTTCCGGAATATGTGATTTAGATGGTGCTGCGGCCGGCTTCGTACCGTGATCTTCAGTGGGGGAAAAAGCGGCGGATTATGCCGATCGCCCGGTCTATCCCGGCGGTGTCAATGTCCATATGGGTCACGAAGCGCAAGCGATACAGGCCGGTGGCCAGAACGCCGTGGCTTTTCAGGAACGGCAGCAATTCGGCCGATCGCGCCCGGGCGGCGCCCACCAAGTCTATAAAAACAATATTGGTCTGCGGCGCCTCGACCTGCAGCCCGTCGATACCCCGCAAGCCCTCGGCCAGCCGCCGCGCCAGCGCATGATCGTCGGCGAGCCGCTCCAGGTGGTGGTCCAGAGCGTGCGATCCGGCCGCCGCCAAAATCCCCGCCTGCCGCATCCCGCCGCCCGCCATCTTGCGAATGCGGTGCGCGCGGGCGATCAGCTCCCGACTGCCGCACAGCACCGATCCGACCGGGGCGCCAAGGCCCTTGCTCAGGCAGACCGAGACACTGTCAAAGCACCGGGCGATGCGCTGCGCCTCGGCCCGGATATCCGATCCCTTGGCAGCCGCCTGCGCCGCTGCTGCGTTGAACAGCCGCGCCCCGTCCAGATGGCGGGCCAGGCCGCGTGCGCTTGCGAAATCGGTCGCCTCCTTGACATAGTCGAACGGCAGCACCTTGCCGTTCCAGGTGTTCTCCAGCGCCAGCAGTCGGGATCGCGCGAAGTGCGCGTCGTCGGGCTTGATCGCGGCCTCGATATCGGCCAGCGCCAGGCTGCCGTCCCTCTGGTGTTCGATCGGCTGCGGCTGCACGCTGCCGAAAACGGCGGCGCCACCGCCCTCCCATCGGTAGCAGTGCGCCATCTGGCCGACGATGTATTCCTCACCCCGCTGGCAATGGCTCAGGATCGCGCACAGATTGCTCTGGGTTCCAGTGGGCATAAAAAGCGAGGCCTCAAAGCCCAGTAAGCCGGCCGCCTGATCTTGCAAGGCGTTCACGCTCGGGTCGTCTGCAAACACGTCATCGCCCAGCGGGGCCGTCAGCATGGCCGCGCGCATCGCGGCGCTAGGCTGGGTGACGGTGTCGCTGCGCAGATCCACTACGGTATTCATCGCGTTCTCCGGTTCTACTGCCGGCGCCGCCGGTGGGTTTGCATGGGCTGGGCGCACGCGCCCACAGTGGCGTGCATCACAGCAAGAAGTTCTTCAACATCGCGTGGCCGTGTTCGGTGAGTATCGATTCCGGGTGAAACTGTACCCCCTCGACGCGCAGATGCTGCGGCAGGCCCCGGTGACGCACGCCCATGATCTCACCGTCATCGGTCCAGGCCGTCAACTCGAGTTCGCGGGGGCAGGTCGCACGCTCGATCGCCAGCGAATGGTAGCGGTTGACGATGAATTGGTCGGGCAGTCCCGCGAAGACGCCGGTCTGGGTGGTCGTGATGCGCGAAGTCTTTCCGTGCATCAGCTCCCTGGCGCGGACGATATGGCCGCCAAGCGCAGCGCCGATGCTCTGGTGCCCCAGGCAAATGCCCAATATCGGCAGCTTGCCCATGAAGTACGCGATGGCAGCGACCGAAATTCCCGCCTGTGCCGGAGCACAGGGGCCGGGCGACACCACCAATCGGTCGGGCGCGCGCGCCGCAATCGCCTCCACCGTGATTTGGTCGTTGCGAAAAACCTCCACCTCGGCGCCCAACTCGCCAAAATACTGGACGATGTTGTAAGTGAAGCTGTCGTAGTTGTCGATCATCAGCAGCTTGATCGCCTTCATTCCAGTCCCTCCTCAACCAGTTCGCAAGCGCGCAGCAGCGCGCGCGCCTTGGCCTCGGTTTCCCGCCACTCCATCTCGGGAACCGAATCGGCCACCACCCCTGCCGCCGCCTGCACGTACAGCGTTCCATCCTTGACGATTCCGGTGCGGATCGCGATCGCAACGTCCATGTCGCCGGCGTAGCTCAGATAGCCGCAGGCGCCGCCATACAGGCCGCGCTTGCTCGGCTCGAGTTGGTCAATCAGCTCCATCGCGTGGACCTTCGGCGCGCCGGTCAGTGTGCCGGCCGGAAAACTCGCCTTGAGCACATCCATATTGGTCATGCCCGGTTTGAGCACGCCTTCCACGTTGCTGACGATATGCATCACATGGCTGTAGCGCTCGACGGCAAATGCCTCGGTGACCTTGACGCTGCCGGTCCTGGCAATGCGGCCGATGTCGTTGCGCGCCAGATCGATCAGCATCACATGCTCGGCGCGCTCCTTCGGGTCGCCAACAAGCTCCTCCTCGGCCGCCTTGTCAAGCTCAGGCGTGGCCGCGCGGGGACGGGTGCCGGCGAGCGGGCGGATGGTGATTTTCTGCCCCGCCTCGACCTGCTCCTGGCGCACCAGTATTTCGGGGCTAGCACCAACCACCTGAAAGTCGCCGAATTGGTAGTAGTACATATACGGGCTGGGGTTCAGCGACCGCAGCGCGCGGTACAGCGACAGCGGCGACTCGGTGTAGCGCTTCTTGATGCGCTGGCCAATTTGCACCTGCATGCAATCGCCCGCCTCGATCAGCACCTTGGCGCGCTGCACCGCGGCAATGTAGTCCGCCTTGGCGAACTCCCGCTCGGCCGGATAGCTCGGGCTCGGCTTGACCACCGGCGCGCTGACCGAATACTTGAGTTGCTCCTTCAGGTCGCGCAGGCGTTTCTTGGCGTTGCTGTAGGCCTCGGTCTGCGCCGGGTCGGCGTACACGATCAGGTACAGCTTGCCCGACAGGTTGTCGATTACCGCCAGTTCCTCGCATTGCAGCAGCAGGATATCGGGACAGCCCAGCGTATCCGGGGGGCAGGAGGCGGCAAGCTTGCTCTCGATATGGCGCACCGTGTCGTAGCCAAAATAGCCCGCAAGCCCGCCGCAAAAACGCGGCAGGCCCGGGCGCAGCGCAACCTTGAAGCGCGACTGGTAGCGGGCGATGAAGTCCAGCGGGTTGTCCTGGCTGGTCTCGGTCACCACGCCATCGCTGACCACTTCGGTCAGCGCCTGCGGCCCAAAGCCACTTGAACGCAGCAAGGTACGGGCCGGCAGACCGATGAAGCTGTAGCGGCCGAAGCGCTCCCCGCCCACCACCGACTCGAGCAAAAAGCTGTGCTTGCCGCCGCCCCTGGTGTGCGCCAGCTTCAGATACAGCGACAGCGGCGTTTCCAGGTCGGCAAAAGCCTCTGCCATCAGCGGTATGCGGTTGTAGCCTTGGGCACTCAGGCTCTTGAATTCAAGTTCGGAAATCACGGTGCGGGCCTTCGCGGTTCGCCCCCTTGCCGAGCCATGGCCGGAGGGTGCGTGTATGGAGGATTGCCTGGCGACCAGGCGAGTGGCGATTCGGACAGAGCGACGGTGTCGCGCGCATCACCAGTCCGCTACAGGACCCGGCGCGCGATCAGGCGCTTTGGGCGCGCGCGCAGGCAGGCAAAGCAGGTGGTGTACGCCAGGGCCAGGCCCCCCGGTCGCTGCAACCCGTGATGCTGATGCGGTGAATGAACATGCGCCCAGTGTAGCAAAGCCGGCGCACCGGGCTTGCGCCGCCGGCGTTGGCGTGCAAGCCCCGCTTCAGCCCAGCGCGCGGCGCATGGCGCCGATCACCGACCCGTAGTCCGGTTTGCCAAAGATCGCGCTGCCGGCCACGAACGTGTCGGCGCCGGCATCGGCAATGCGCCGGATGTTTTCGACCTTGACGCCGCCGTCGACTTCCAACCGGATGTCCTTGCCGCACGCCGCGATGCGCCGGCGCACATCCGCAATCTTGCGCGGCGCCGAGTCGACAAAGCTCTGGCCGCCAAAGCCGGGGTTAACGCTCATGATCAACACCAGGTCGATATCGTCGATCACCCAGTCGAGAACGTCCAGCGGCTGTGCCGGGTTGAATGCCAGGCCTGCCTTGCAGCCGCTGGAGCGGATGGCCTGGATGCTGCGGTGCACATGACCGCTGGCGTCCGGATGAAAGCTGATCAGGTCCGCTCCGGCCTCGGCGAACGCTGCTGCCAGCGCGTCGACCGGTTGCACCATCAGGTGCACGTCAATCGGCACCGGTGCGCCGGCGGCAGTACGCGCATGTGGCTTGAGCGCGGAACAGATCATCGGACCGAATGTGAGGTTCGGCACGTAATGGTTGTCCATCACGTCAAAATGGATCCAGTCGGCGCCGGCGGCGATCACATGCTTGACCTCCTCGCCCAGGCGGGAAAAGTCTGCCGCCAAGATCGATGGAGCGATGCGGTAAGTCATGGGGCGAGGCTCCTGAAGTGGTTGGCGCGCAAGACGCCATTTTCACAGTTAGCATTGGGCCATGGCCAAGTACCAGTTGCATGTCGAAGTTCTACCCCGCTTTTTGCCCGAGCAGTCGGCGCCCGAGCAGGGGCATTTTGTTTTTTCCTACACCATCACGGTCACCAATACCGGCGACATCGCCGCACAAGTGATATCGCGAACCTGGAACGTGAACGACGCCAACGGCCACACGGAAAAGGTGAAAGGCCTGGGCCTGGTGGGGCGTCAGCCGCTGCTGCAGCCCGGGGAAAAGTTCGAATACACCAGTGGAACACGACTGCACACACCCACCGGCACCATGCACGGCAGCTTCTTTTGCGTCGCCGAGGACGGCGAAAAGTTCGACACCGACGTGCCGATGTTTGTGCTGGACGCGCTAAGCGCAAGCGGCGGCGGACGCACGCTGCACTGATACCCCCGGCGGGAACGGCCATGGGCGAATTCGACCTGATAGCCCGTTACTTCAAGCGGCCGGTCCGGCGGGCGGCGCTGGGCGGCGGGGACGACTGCGCGCTATTGCAGGCATCGCCGGGCTGCCAGATCGCGATCTCGTGCGACATGCTGGTCCAAGGCCGGCATTTTTTTGCCGACGCCGACCCTTTCAAGCTCGGCCACAAGGCGCTGGCGGTCAACCTGAGCGATCTCGCCGCCTGCGGCAGCCGACCGCTGGCGTTCTTGCTGGCGCTGGCCTTGCCCACTGCTAACGAAGTCTGGCTGGCGCCTTTCTCGCGTGGATTAATGGCACTGGCAGACGCTCACGAATGCGAACTCATAGGCGGCGACACGACGCAAGGGCCACTGAACATCTGCATCACGGTGCTCGGCGAGGTGCCCTTGGCAGGCGCACGCAGCACGGCGCTGCTGCGTTCGGGTGCACGCGCTGGGGACGAGCTGTTTGTCAGCGGAACGCTGGGCGACGCTCGCCTTGCGCTGATGGCGTCGCGCGGACTGGCCCTGCCGCCAGGACTGCTGGCGAAAGCGAAGCAGCGGCTGGATGCGCCGACCCCGCGCGTCGCGCTGGGTCTTGCGCTGCGCGGACTGGCAACGGCGGCGATCGACATCAGCGATGGCCTGCTCGGCGACCTGGCCCATCTGCTCGAAGCCTCGGCGGTCGGCGCCTGCCTGGACACCAGCGTTGCGGCGACGCTGATGGCCTGCAGCAGCGCCGAACTCGACGCCGCAGTGGACGCCGAAACAAGGCTCGAATGCATCCTCGGCGGTGGCGACGACTACGAACTGCTCTTCACGGCCCCCCCGGCAGCGCGCGACGCGGTGGAGCAGGCGGCCCTGGCCAGCGCCACCCGGGTCACGCGCATTGGCCAAATCCAGGCCGAGCCCGGCCTGCGGCTGTTCGACGCGAAGGGCGCGCCGGTCGCAGCACGCTACCGCTCCTTCGACCATTTCGCCTGAGTTCGCCAGCCGCCGGGGAAGGCCTCAGGGGGCCGCTGCCACCGGCCGCGGGGCTTCCCGACGAATCAGGTAGATGCCGCTGGCGATGACGATCGCGGCGCCAAGCAGCGTCATCGGGTCCGCAAGCACATGCCATAGCAACCAGTCCAGTCCGATCGCCCAGGCCAGCGCCGTGTATTCGAAGGGCGCGACCGCCGATGCCTGCCCATGGCGGAATGCTTCAGTGATCGCCACCTGGCCCAGGAACCCGGTCACCGCCAACGCGACCAGCGCAGGCCACTGCGCGAAAGACACTTCTACCCATCCGGGCAATGCGAGAACACCCGCCCCGAAAGCCCACATCGCGGTAGCCCAGAACACCAGCGTGACGCCGGGGTCGGTACGGCTGAGAAGCCGGCCCGCGATCACCGCGACCGCATAGCAGACGGCAGACCCCAGGGCCGCGAGCGCGCCCAAGGACACCATGGCGCCATGGTCGGGGCGAAGTGCGACGACGACCCCGACCAGGCCGAAGGCAATCGCCAGCCAATGCCGGGAGCTGACCGTTTCCTTGAGCACCGGTATCGAGAATAAGGTGATCAGCAACGGAGCAATGAAAAAAATCGCGTAGGCCTCAGCCAACGCCAGCGTCTTGAGCGCCTGGCTGAACAGCGCCAGCATCAGCACGCCAACGCCACCGCGCAACAAGTGCAGCGGCCAGCGCACCCGCAGCAGCAGTCGCGCGTCCTTGCGCCAGAGCACATACAGGCACACCAACGGCAGCGCCGACAGTCCACGCAGCGCAGCCACCTGCATCGCCGGGTAACTCGCGCTGAGCGTCTTGAGCACCGCGTCCATCAGCGAAAACATTGCCACGGCGGCCAGCATGGCGACGATGCTGCGAAGATTGCCCGATGCCACTGCAGCGCCTCTTCAGATAGTGCGCTGCGTTGGCCGCAGCGCGCGGCGCGCCCGCACAGCCTTCGCGTCGTCAGCAGTCGCCACTGTCCCCATGACTGACCTCTTCATTCTTGATCGATGTTCCCTACTCGGTCGCGCCGTGCACCCGCCGCAGTTGGCGCGCACCAAGCATACCCTGCGATCCGTTCGCAATCGTGCGCCCCGCTCGGGCTCGCCCATAATCCGCTGATGCCCGATAGCGCCACCACGGCCCCAAGCCACCCCCATCCTGCGCCCCGCGTGCGCCCCAACGCGCGCTTCATGCTGGCGCACCCGGCGCACTGCATCGCTTTGGGCTTTGGCGCCGGCCTGAGCCCCTGGGCGCCAGGCACCGCCGGAACGCTGTGGGCCTGGCTGGCTTTTCTGGTGCTGCAACTGTGGCTGACACCGCAACAAATAGGCTGGCTGATAGCCGCGTCGCTGCCGCTGGGATGGTGGGCCTGCAGCGTCACGGCGCGGGACATGCGGGTGCTCGACCCCGGACCGATCGTGTGGGACGAAGTGGTGGCCTTCTGGATCGTGCTGTGGCTGGTTCTTCCGGCCGGATTCCTGGCGCAGTTGCTGGCCTTTGCGCTGTTTCGCTTCTTCGACGCCGCCAAGCCCGGGCCAGTGGCCTGGGCCGACCGGCTGTTCCATGGCGTTGACCCGACGACCGACCGTCTGGCCTGGCCCAAGGCGGGATTGGGCATCATGCTCGACGACCTGGTGGCGGCCTTTTGCACCCTGATAGTGATCGCCTTGTGGAGGTTCTGGTGAACGCCGCGCCGGGCGCGCCGGGCGC
>Ga0114974_10004137_pt1 | contig 10862 bp, 10 predicted proteins | sample S_130206_EF_Meta_FD_87318 | JGI IMG/M metagenome (GOLD analysis project Ga0114974, IMG submission 87318) | Freshwater microbial communities from Lake Simoncouche, Canada to study carbon cycling - S_130206_EF_MetaG | ecosystem: Environmental > Aquatic > Freshwater > Lake | place: Lake...
CCATTTCCTTTTCGGAAAGTTTGCCTTCAAGTTCAGCGATTTTCTTCATCGCATCTTCAAGTGTCATTTCAGCCTTTTCGACCTGTGCATCAGTAGCCGCGGTTGTTGTTTCCTCCATGATGGAGTCCTCCTCGGTGAGCGTTTCGTCTAAGACTCTCTGAACTTCAGATTCATCGGCTGATTTCATAACCAACCAACCCTCATGTAAGTGTGCAGGATGGTCTACGCCTGATGTTTCTTCAATGACTAAATTTGCCATTTTGCGGGTTCGAGCCAACATTCACTCCTAACGAAAAGTGCCTACCTAATCCAGTATGGACTGGTAGATAAACACGGGTCTTGACAAGCATAAGAATAACACAGGTGTAATTTCACCCTTTTTATGAAGAAATCAAAATCCTCAAATTGACCAAAGCCGCAATCAAATCATCAAAAGCCATCATTGAAAATGGGTTCTCGCTCTGCCAAAAACGGGCAACTCTAAAGTGGTAGTCGCCCTCGCCCATCTCGCTCCAGACAAAAAAGACCTGAGAATCGTTTGGCAACTTGGCTACAATTCCAGAAAATCTTGGGGTTGTGGAGACTATGTTTACCTCTAAGCCCATACCTCGCAATATATTGATTGTGTCATCAATAATGCTCATTTAGTTTGTATATCTCTGGCTGGGCGTAATACGGGATGGGCGCATGATGTCCATGTCATCCATCCAGCGTGGGTCATCGGCATCCAATTCTTCGTATTCTTCTTCTGAATCATCTTTGTGACTATGCAGTTTTGGGATTGGGTTTTTGTAATTCTTTGGCTCGGACTCATCTTCGCCTTCAGAGTCATCTGGGTTGTACTTGCCATTAGCCCATGCTCCGTGGGAACTCTGGTCGTGGCTACCGTGCTTAGATACTTCTAGTTTTTTTTTAGTGTTGAGACTTTATGACCAACTTTTGTTTCGGTTGGCTTTCCATCGCGGTACAACTGAATCAAAGCGGCTGGGTCATCTTCGGTTCCCTCAATTGAGAAACTTGAATCAGGAACATTGATTTTACCGCTTGAGATAACTCGTACTACTTTTCCGCTTGCGCTTCCGCCTGAAGAATTCCAAGAAACCATGTCGCCTCTTGATACAGAGAGAGCCTTTTTCATTGAATAAGCCATGTCGCGCATAGCCTTTTCAATCATTGACTTTGCGTAACCCTTGAGACCTGCGATTCCCTTTTGATTGACTTCTTCTTCAATCATCGCGTATTCGTCATCCTTCATGTTTTTCATAGGACCGTTGCGAAGTTCTTTGAGAATCTTTTTATCTTTCATTTGGTTTCCTTTGGCTTCTTTTTCTTAGGATTCATTATTGTATCAATATGAACATCGGAGACTCCTGGACCATCTTCTTTTTCAACTTCTTCCATATCAACATAAAGGCGCTCAGCCTTACCGCCGATTGAATAACCAAGAATCTTTCCCTCTTTAACCAAATCCCAAGCCCAAGGCTCCCAAATAACACCAAGAAATACTGTGTTTGCTGGATATGTATGGTTTACATCAATTCCACTCATGGTTGTAATCGGTACGGTTAATTCGTATGGGAACGCCATGACCTCAACCCATTCGCCAGCAACCACATCGCGGTTATGCTGTAGACGGATACGGCGGTCATTGCTCTTTACATAATCCCAGACTGCTCGTTGCAACTCATCTGAATCTGTCCACTCACCATGAGCATCAATTCGGTCTGGGATATACATGGCTCCGAGCGTGTAGCGCTTGGCTTCCTCTGCCTTAGAGACCTCATAAGCCCCAATGCTCTTTGTGAGTGCAAAGGCATCAGGGAATGACTCTTGCGCTAGAGACTCTGTAATTTCTTCATAATCCCCTTCGCCCATAACTAGATAGGCGGAGATGTTGCGCGTTGGTGTCCAGCCTTGTGTTGGTTACCAGCGTTCTTCATTGATTATGTCGAAGCGATACAGGTTAAACGGTACGCCTCTACTCATTTTGACGAAATATCTCATGCTTGTCCTCCTCTCTTGGGAGTTATATTACCAACTGGGGTTGATTTAATCAAGCCAGCCTCTTGAGCGGTTTGGAATGTCTGTAGAACGAGACTGCCTGTAGCCAGAATAGACCCGTAGTTAGATGGGCGGGTTACGCCCTTGGCAATTTCAATCATCTGATTCCACATACTCAGACGGGTGGAATCATTCAACTCAACCTGATAAGCCTTATAGATTGGGTGGGTTCCACCCTTGCCCTCTTTATGTTCAAATGAACTTGGAGTATGCAACTGAATCTCTACCTCAATGCCGTCTTTCTTAGCCTTGATATTGACTCCATCGTAAGGGTCACCAGACTGCCAGAAATTCTTAACTCGCAATTTGAAGCCAGATGCCTCAAGAGCCTTGACTGCTGAATCAAGGGATTGAGCGTAATTCTCATCGCCTACCTTTAGGGTATAGCGAACTGCATCGGAGACAGCATCAGCCGCTCTTGACCTATCGCCATCAAATTCTGTAACTGCATCGCTATCAATCTTGCGAGCCAATGAATCTGTTGATTTAACTCTTTGTTCTAATTGAACAAATTCTCCACCAGCATTTTCCTGAATGGTTTTCATCAGTTCTGTAATTTTTGGCTCAACTGCAAGCGCTCTTTCTCGGATGCGCTTTGCCTCGGCAACTGCTTCGAGTGACCATTTTCCTTGAGGTTCAACATCTGGCGCTAAAGCAGGAACATCACCTGTCGCACCTGTAGCCCAAGCGCCATGAGTCTTTTGGTCATGTTCGCCATGTTTTGCAAGAGGTTTCCATGCTAAAGATTTCTTTGCTGGCTCTTTTGCATCAATGGACTGACCTTCAAATCCATTATCTGCCGCCCATTTCAACGAGACATCTAACGCTTCTTTTGCTGTAACTGAAAGTCGGTAAACAGGCAACTCGGTGCCAGGATTATCAAATGCAAATGCAACTGAAGCGCCCCATGTGTGGTGTCCATCAATTACAAATCCATCACTAGAGATAAGGATTCGCTCATCTTTTGGAATCTTGCCTTCTTCACGGAACTTCTCATAAATAGCCCCAGAACGAGATGCTGAAATTTCTTTTTGGATTGGCTTAAGAGTGGTTGGGTCTACCTTTTCTTTTTCTGCCGTAATACCTTGCTCGGCTTCGATTTCAGATAGGAAGCGAGCGCGTTCTTTGCCAGGAATCTGTGGCATATCTTTGCGGGCAATACCCATACCCTCATCACCATAAAGCAATGTTCCCTTGATGCTCAACTCTGTAAGGTCTGGATGGTCTGTGCGCTTTGAAGCCTTCATCAAAAATGCGGATAGGTTCTCTGGCTCCACCTCTGGATGTTCTCCAGCCAAAATTGCTTCAGCAATGCCATCAGCCCAACTGCCATGTGTTTTCTGGTCATGCTTGCCAGGATTATGCTTTTCAATTTTTTTGTCATCTTCGGCAACTAATGATTCAGCCCAAGCAAATCCTGCATCTCCACCCCAAGCATCCCAAGCAACTCGACCTGCACTTGGATAGCCCTTTTCGCCTTGGCTAAATCCGACTGCGTTCTTATCAACTTCATGGCGTGAGAAGAAAGATTTCATGCGCTTTAGAGTTGCCATCGTTACTTGCTCACCCGAAGCCAACTGGTTAGCGCGAGCGCGACCAACTCCCGTGAAACCGCTTCCTGCCTTGCCTTCGCCAATCCAATCAAGCGCTCTGCGAGCCGCGCTACGAACTGCCTTTGGAGGTGTGAATGTTTCCGCTTTCTTAAATTGGTGCATCTGGGCTAGGCGATTTTCAGCCTCAGCCTTTGTGTCGTATGTGCCAAAAGGTCGCTTGCCTTCTTCATCATAAACTGTCCATTTTCCGTTTTCACGGCGAATCATTTTGTTTACTTCTTCAACTTCTTCAAGGCGCATTTCGTACCCAGTAGTAGTTAAAAAAAGTTGCACATTAGCAACTGATGAACCTGTTGATTTAATAACTTCTTCTACCATCTCAGCGGGTAGTGAACCTTTGAGAGATTCTAGGTTTGCTCCCTTGAGAGTATCTACGAGAATCTCAAACTCATCCCACGCATCATTGGCTGGGGCTTCTAAGCCACGGCGCAACATCTCATTGATTGCTAGGTGGTGGACTTCCAATACCTCTGGGGTGGCTTCAGACTTATGAAGGCGTTCGTGTAGAGCGCGTAGTTTATCCGCGCTAAGTTCTACGAGTTTAGGAGCAATATCCGCCATGTGTACATAGTAGCGGATTGATTTTTAACCCTTATTCAGATTTTTTAAGTATGGTTTGAATCTTGTCGGTAAGCGCAATCTCATCTTGGTCGGATGAACCTGTGTCTGAAGTGAACTCAGTAACGGCAGACCACTCACGCCATGCCTTCTGAATCTCTCTTAACTTTGCATCTCTACTCATAGCCATATCCTACCACCTTTAGTTATTCGCTGGGGCTGGAGCAGGTTTTTCGCGCCCTGTTCCGTCATAAACCAAGCCATCGCCATCGCGGTCAATTGGTCCAGAAAGCAGGTTCCGACCTTCAGCGGTGAGAGGTTTTACATACTCAACAGCCAGTCCATAAAGACCTGCCTTGCCAAGCCAAGTCGGTCTCCCTTGCCAATCCTTACGCCTATCGTAACCAATCATGGTGAACTCCGCTGGGAATGGGAAGTCTGGGCTTTTCATATCTCTTACCCTGCCAGTTGATTTATCAACCATTCTATCGTAGACCGAATTAAATTCATCAATATCTGCTTGTACAAAGAAATCTGCTGGTGCGTTACTAATTACATTATCAAAACGCTGTTTCAGGTTAGTTGCTGATGTTGCAATATCATCAGGATTAAAGTCATAGCCAGCGTTAGCCCAATGTCGAGCGCCATCTTCAAGACCAGCAAGAACTCTTATGTAACCAAATCCTCTATGAGTAAAGAAATCTTCGGTTTGTTGAATAAAGGCTTTTCCAAAACCTGTTCCTCTATGGTCATCATCCAATTGCAACCATTTATGTTCAACCGCCCAGACTCCCGTTGTTTCATCTTTGAAAAAGAGTCTTTCGAACTTTCCTACCGCGTTCTCGCTTTCGTCATAGACCCAACCCTCAACATACATCTCGTAATCTTCACTCATTTTTCCAATGCCAGTAATTCTTGATTCAAGAGTTTTTTCATTGCCATCCGAATCTTTATATGTATATTCCATATTGAATACTTCTTCAAAAAATGGTTGTAGGGCTTCGACTGAGACTCCCTTTGCTTCTCTAATTTTTTCATCGTAGGTATCACGATGAATTTCAATATAAGCCTTAATTCTTTCTTCCGTGACCCTTTCGGTCATCTCGTCAATCTCTGCTTTGCTGGGAGGTCTATCGTTCAATGCCTCATAATCGCTAACTTCCGCCGCAACATAATTGGCAATAGCCTGTTCGACAAGCGGATAGGTGTTCTCGTCATTCATAAGCATCTCTCGTAATTCATCATCAGTTACTTGTGATTTCTCCCAGAGAGCATCTAAATCTTCAAGCGCTGGTCCACGATTCTCCCATTCAGCAATACGGGCTTTTTCTTCATCTGTATAACCAGCCGTAGCCCAATTGCCGTGACTTGATTGGTCGTGCTGACCTTCTAGGTGCTTCAAGGTGGGAATTAGCCCCGCTTCAAATTTAATTATTTTGTATCGCTTCTCAAATGTTTTTGGAACTTCCCAGAACTCTTTTGGCAAGAGAGCCACTTTTTGCTCGGCAAATCCTTGACCGCGTGTGTTGTACCAAGAATTCTGCCCACGGGTTTCTGTCGTAAGCGCTCCGCGAGCGGTCTCTGTAAACATCTGTGAGTGGTGAACCCAAGCGGATTCTTCTCCACCTTGACCAAATCCACGACCTGTCGCCGCGTGTCCAAAGAAATCGTGAACTGCTCGAAATTTGTCATTTTGCTCATCGGTGAAGAATGGGTGAGAGCCTGTAGATGCTGTTCTTAAAACTTTTAAGGTTCCCTTGCTTGCATCGGCAAACATCTCTCGGGAAGTTTTATATGGGTCTGCATCTACGAACTCAACCTTAATTCCCATAGTTTTTGTCATGTATTCGAACTGGGCTTCTACCTCTGTAGCAAGGGCTTCATAGGCTGGAAATGCTTCTTCCTGAACCGTAGGCAACTCATCGTAAGCATCCGCAATACGCGCCGCTCTTGCTCGGTTAGCAACTGTCTTTTGATAATCAATGGAATCATCTTGCTTGATTCCTGCTTTGAAGGCGTACTCTTTCGCGCCATCTCTTGCAGATTTAACCGAATCTGCCCCAAAGCGACCAGATGCCCAACTGCCATGTGTGGCTTGGTCATGCTGACCTTCTAGGTGTTTTGTTACGCCTTGGTATCTTCCGAGGCAGACATGGGGCGATTCTTCTCTATCGCGTTGAGAATCTCCTCCGCGAACGCCTTCTTCTGCTCTGGAGTCATTTGATTGACGGGGATTGGAACTTCCGTCAGCAACGGCTTTGTTTGCTCTGTCATCTACCTCATCCTTCATATAGATATATTCGTCTTTATCAATGTCGTACACAGATTGCTGGTCATTATCAAACCCAGCGCGAACTGCTTCACCTCTGGAGTCATAACGGCGTGAGACATCAAGGTACACGGTTCCTTGGTCTTTTACAACCCATATACCAAAATAGGCTCCGCGCTCGCTGAGTGCATCTGCGTTCTTCTCGATGTAGTCCAAGAGAACTTCTCGGCTACGGTCACGACTTGAGAAGAAATCATCATAGGGAACTGTTGCTTCAGCCCCAGCGTTTGAACACATATACCCGCTGGTAGGTTCGTTACGGCTAGAAATATCCAGACTAAATCCAGTTACATCTTTCTGGCTTAGGCGGTCAATAATGGATGTATAGACGGTGCCACCTGTAGCCCAATTACCGTGCGTTTTCTGGTCATGCTCACCATGTTTTTTAACGGCTTGGATAATCTCAACATCTTCAAGAACGGTTCTAAATCTACTCATTTATCCACCCTTTGAAATACTGCGACCTTTTCCTCAGACCCTATACCTCTTTTGTACCCCAAAAATAGCAAATCCGTACTACGAGGTAATAGAACTTCTTTCTCTCTGTCTGAAACTGAACTCGTATCATTGACGGAGGTTCGATAAAGGTCTACGGCAATTCCTTTACCGCTCTTGGTTGGGTTTGGAAGAATGACAGCAACGGTATCAGGTGTGTCATATATTTCGCCAAGCGCATCCCGAGCATCCGTATCTTTGGTCAAATCTATTCGCGTAGTTGATAGATAACCCTTATCTCTGAGAGTGTCGCCTGGGGCTAACTGGGCTAAAACAAAATTATCTACGACTCGGAATAAAGTTTTATCTCCGAACATATCTGGAGCCTTATCAATTAAAGAATCTAACCCATCAACCTTTTCTTGAAGGAATTTTATTTCGTAAGAATCTTCAAAACCTCTTGGGTTGCGAAGAAACGCGTTTATATTTTTATATCCCTCTTGAGAATAACTATCAATAGCATCATGCTCAAAGGTTTCAACTCCAACGATTTTGCCGTCTCTGTCCACTCCGTAGCGCTCGCTATAAACCATCAATGCTGGGTCGTATTCAGATTCTTCATCAAATGTACCTAGGGTTAATAGGTCTGGATAGTTCTCACTCAAAGCCCAGTTACCATGAGTGGATTGGTCGTGTTCTTGGTGCTTTTCAACCATATCCACATCTGTAGAAATGTAAACTTCATTCCAATAACCTTTAGCAAGAATTCCAGCAAGGCTACGAGATTCAAATTCTTGACCATCTGCTTTCACATGGGCATACATCACCCCATCTCTTTCTTCATCAAAAATGATTACCGAGCCAGTATTTTTGGCATAGAGGATTTGACCTTTAATCATTTAATCCCCCTTTTTCGGTAATGGAAGAACTTCAACTGGGATGTCAAAGCCCTTAGCAGATAGCGCTGTACGGATTGAATCCGCTTGTGCTACATGGTCTCTCGGCGTGTATTCGTAGGTACTGTCATCGAAACTCTTAGAGGGTACTACATAAACAGCCTTTATATCCGAGAGTTTAACTCCGCCATAAACCTGAGCCTCTGCATAACTTTCGCGCTGGAATCCAGCGTGGCTTGTAGATAGGTCGTAATAGGCTCCAGCGTTGATGAGGTCGGCTTTTCCATTTCTGCTAAGAGGCTGAGGAATTGCGTTTCTATCCAATGAATCTGGGATTGTGTAAGAGGTGCGTTCTCTAACCTCATCTTTAAGAACAACTCGAACCTCGCCATATTGACCTACACCTGTGTTATTTACATTCCACTTGTCGGTGTTATATGGAGATGTATTGGGTGTCTCGCCATCGTTTTGTACTGCTAAGTAACCGTAGACAGGGCGCTCCGATGATTTTGTATCAAGGGGAACTCCCGCAATTGCTAACTCTGCTTCTTTACGCAATGCTGGCTTATAGGCTCCGTTTGATTCTCTTGTTTCATGCTGAGTCTTAAATCTTCCATCTTTAATAACACCAAGAAAATCTTCAGTTTCAATTGCTACAACTGGAGAAGCCTTAGATATATTTTCGGAAAGAGTTTTCATTGTTTTTGCTCTTTGCTCGAAATATTCTCTACTTCCGCCTTTTTCCTGATAAGTTCCAAAATCTCTTGAATAGACTATTTCTGCCGCTTCTTGACGAAGTGCCTCATTGTGCATGGTCACATACAAAGAGGCTCGGGATGCAATAGCCTGTCCGTAATAAAGAGCCTGACGGGAACCCATGCCAGCATCTAGCGCTTCTTGACGAGCCAATGCTTCAATTTCTTCGTAGTTTCCACCAAGCATTTTTTCTTCAAAATCTTTGAATATTTGAGCGCCCTCTGGGTCGTCATAGTCGTAAGGCGCTCTAAAAGTCATAAAAGGTTGGTCTAATGTGTCATTGACTGGAACTCTTACGGTTACCATGTCGTAACCTGTTCCATCTTCTCTTGCCTTGTAATCTCGTTTTGGTCGAGTTTGTTCTCCCAGTTTAGTAATCAAGCCACCATCAAAATACTTTTGGAGTGAGCCTTTTACATCTTCTAATTCGTGAGGCAAGCCTGAACCCGCCCAGCGACCATGGGTTTTTTGGTCGTGCTGACCCATTAAATGCTTTGAAATATTTTCTTGATATGGAGCAGGAATAAACATTGGGTCTATAGGAGGCTCAACGATTGTGTATTCAAAATCTTTATCCAAGAGGAACACCCGCCTCTCTATATGCACTTTCAAGACCAGCGGCATACTCTGGACTGATTACCTTGCTTGCCATATAAATATGATTTTTTGCGAACTCTACTCCGTGACCTTCGTAACTGCTAGTTGCGCTTATTGCTGTAGCATAATGGGCAAGTTCGTGAAGAATTACTGGCTCTGCTTTTGAATAACCTTTATCCATAGCCAAAGCGCTATATCCAACCCCGCCTTTTGTTCCGATTGAATACTGACCAGCGACACCCATAGCACGAAGGGATACCTTGGGAGTGCCAATTACACCGCCATCGCCAAATGCTTCTATAAACCAATCAGCAGAAGTCACGGCATCAACATAGGCTTGAACTCCAGCCTTTGTTCCGTCAAGATGTTTTTCGCCTGTTGTAGATTTTATATTGCGTGTTGATTCCCGAGACCACTCATCAAATGCTTTTGAATATGCTTTGTAAGCCTTATCGTATTCAGCGCTAGTTTGAAACTCTGTACGGCTTGGCGGAAATGGTTTAGGAATATCTCTTTGCACATTCGACTGGAAGCGTTCTTCAGCATCGTAAATCCTACGCACTAAACTGTCTGAGGTGCCAGATTGAAGTTGATAGATTTCTCTATGAGCCAATCCGTTGCCGCCTTGAGGGGTACCTGTAGCCCAATTACCGTGGGTAGATTGGTCATGTTCTTGGTGTTTTTTGACTGTTGTATCCCCGTATAACTTACCCCACTCATAACCAGCAATGACTCCTTCGCCCCAAGGCATAAATTGAGTTCTTCCGTACTTGTCGGAAAACTTTTGTGCTAGATGCGTGGATTCTGGAACGATTGTCTTTCCCCAAAAAATACTATGCTCGGGAAATAAAGAATAAAGTTTCTCTAATACTTTAGTTGCATAACCTTTGCCTCCGTCAAAAGAATCTATCGAATTAACATCAAGTCGGTTATTTCCTAAATTAACAAAATCAACAGAAGCCAAAGTTTGCCCACTTTTGTCTTGCATTGTTAATAAATTTCTGTCTTGCTTAAATGAAACACCATCCCCAGCCCAATTACCGTGGCTTGACTGGTCATGCTCCTGATGTTTGAGAACTGGAATAAGCCCAGGCGCGAACTTAATTACTTTCATTTAGTGCCTCTGTCTGGAGGCAAGATTACGAAGGTGCAACGGCAATTAGGGTGGACTATGGGCTTCTCCAGCCCGATAGAGAACAGACCAATCCAAGGTACAACTTCTCCATTCAAAGGCGCACAAATGTCGCAGGTGCGCTCGTCTGGGGCTGTAATCCACATTTTCATTGTCGCTGGGTCAATGTATCCCGCTTCATCGGCTTGACGATAGCCTTCCATGCGCCCTTCATTCTGGGCTATCTGAATCTCTGTGCGAGCAATGGTCTTAGCGCGAGCGCTCTTGAGACGGTCTGCATAAGCGGTAGCAGATTTCTGGGCGCGTTCGATTGCTTGAGCCTCTTTGATACCAGCCTTAATTAAACGGTCTAGTTCACGGTTCTCAAACTTTCGAACGGCATCAGCCCACTTAGGATGGAGACCAATTATGTTTTTGATTCGAACTGCTGTACGGCGAACATCAATCTGCTCGTTAAATGAATCAATAATAATCTTACGGATTGC
>Ga0114974_10004138_pt1 | contig 10861 bp, 8 predicted proteins | sample S_130206_EF_Meta_FD_87318 | JGI IMG/M metagenome (GOLD analysis project Ga0114974, IMG submission 87318) | Freshwater microbial communities from Lake Simoncouche, Canada to study carbon cycling - S_130206_EF_MetaG | ecosystem: Environmental > Aquatic > Freshwater > Lake | place: Lake...
TTAAGTCTATTTGAATTTATTGAATTTAATGGATCTTCAATCAAAAGTTCGCAATTATTTCCATAAATGTGAAGTTGTCTTTGTGGATTATTGGTTCCTATACCCAATCTAGCAGAACTATCAATTCTTGCTCTTTCTGTTCCAAAAGTTTTAAATATTAGATTATTATTAGTTGCCGCAATTATTTCAGTATCTCCAGAAGAATTAAGTCCATAATATGCTGTTCCAGAAGGATTATCTAATCTAATATAATTTGATGAAGCAGAATTAAAAATATGAACTCTCTCTTGTGGTGTTAAGGTTCCTATACCAACCCCAGAAGAAGTAACATTCATATAAGAACCACTAGGTCCTACACTCAGATTACCAGAAACCAGAAGGTTACTACTGGCACTAATAATACCAGCAACACTTAACCCACCCTGGGTATTATCAAATTCTTCACCAGTAATTTTAGTTAATGGCATCTTAGCTCAGTTCTAGAATTGTAATACTTGCATCAAGACTGGAAGCCGTATCACTCACGACGGTGATAGTATCCGTTGCTTCCAATACGATCTTATTTCCTTGCATAAACTCCAAAGTAGATCCCTGAGGAATTGGTGCATCCTTCAACAATCTTACGCTGTCTGAACTTACTCTAGAAACACCCACACCAACATTGATTGAACTACCCGATGTATTTGCCAAAGTAATCCCAATCACCGTTGTGGTGGTTGCTGCAGGCACGGTATAAACAGCCGTTGTGGTAACACCTACATTTGCTTTCGTTCGTAATTTGAAAGTATTTGCCATTGATTATCCGAGTGCGATTGCGAAGATGACTGCATCATCAAGAATATTTCTGCCATTAACTCTAATGGCACCTGAGCTATTTATATCTCCATTCACATTCAGTCTGTATGATAAATTAGTAGTTCCAATTCCAACATTACCACCAATATAAGCACTACTGGTAACACCAACGACTTGAAGTGTTGTGCTTGTAAGACCAGAAGTTTGTCCTGTTCCAATAATAACCGCACCAGTACTGAATGTTGAAATTCCAGAAACCTGAAGAGCGGTTATGTTTGCGACACCACCAACAACACTTGTAGAAATTGCTGCCTGTGTCGTTATACTTGAGAAACCAGAAGTGGAAGAATAAGTAGAGAAACCAGAAACAGCACTTACAGTCGCAAATCCAGCAATAGAAGTGAATGTTGAGAACCCAGCGGTTCCAGTAACCGATGAGAAACCAGCAATATAAGAATAATCAGAAACTCCAGTGAGTTGTCCTCTAAATCCACCAGTAGATGTTGTAACTCCAGAAACTAATACATTGCCTTGAACTGTAAGTTTTGATGTTGGATTTGTTAGTCCAATACCAACATTATAAGAACTATTACCATAAATCCAAGTAGTGCTACCAGCACCAATGACTAGTTGATTAGAACCATTAAGAATTGGTGCATTTTGACCCTTACCAATAATAACGTTTTGTGATCCAGTTACGTTGTTATTGCCAGTTTCTTGACCAATATAAATGTTATCACTTCCAGTGGTGTTAGATTGTCCTGCAAATGAACCGAAGAAGTTATTATCACTTCCAGTGGTGTTAGATCCTCCTACAGCAATACCACCAAAGAAATTATTACTAGATCCAGTGGTGTTTGAGTTTCCTGCATATGAACCAAAGAAGTTATTATTATATCCGCTAGTATTGAATTGTCCTGCTTGATAACCTAAGATATTATTATCACTTCCATTGGTATTATTTTGCCCTGCATTACTGCCTAAGAAATTATTATTAGATCCGTTAGTAGTAAATTGTCCCGCACCTTGTCCAGCAAAGAAGTTATTTTCACCATAACCATAACTGAGTGAAGATCCAGTAGATACATTACCAATTTTTATATTATTACCAGTAAATCCTAGAACTCCACTAATCTCTAATCTTGTTTGGGGATTTGAAGTTCCAATACCCAAGTTTCCTGTTGAAGGAATAAATCCAAGTGGTTGGGCAAGAGTAGAGATGCCAAGAATTGATGTTGAGGCACCAGATACAAAAGATAGATATTGGAATTGAGGAACAACCGAAGTTGAAATACTCAGACTTCCACCGCCGCCACCACCACCTTGAATGCTGATGTCAATTGTTGAACCTCTGAGTAGGAACGTATTTCCTAAACCAATGAAATTCAGAGTTGTGACACCAGCACCAATTCTAACACCACCAGATTGAATACCAACACCAGCAATTAAACGTCCATCAAATGAGGTTACAATTCCTGTAAAGTATGCGCTGGTTCCAGTAACAAATCCTAAGGTAGAGACACCAGAAACATTCAGTGAAGTTACGTTTGCAATGCCACCAGAAACATTTGTAGAAACACCTGCCTGTGTAGAGACAGTCGCAAATCCAGCAACTGATGCAATTGTAGAAACACCTGCCTGTGTAGAAACAGTGGCAAATCCAGAAGTGGATGCAAAGGTAGAGAACCCAGCAACGCTAGCAATATTTGCAAAGGTGGATACACCAGCGAAGGTGGATACAGTTGCAAATCCTGCCGAACCAGCCAGTGTGGAGAATGTTGCAACACCGGCAACTGTTGAGACCGTTGCAAATCCTGCTACTGCCGCTACCGTAGAGAACCCAGCAATTGCCGCTACCGTTGAGAAACCAGCAGAGAATGAATAATTGGCAGCACCAGAAACAACCGCACCAATGAAGTTACCATAGAATGTGGTGGCACTTACAACACCACTTATATAAGCATCACCAATAACACTTAATTCTACATTGGGATTTGTGCTACCGATACCCAAGTGTCCTTGACCTGCATTGAATACAAGTTTAGATGAGGAAACATATTGTGATGCAGTTGTTCCGGAAGAAACATTAACAAATGGGATATATTTTACACTATTTTCTACATCTGATGCAATATTGATACCACTAATAGCACCAATACCAGTAACTGACTGCCAAGAAAGACCAAGACCAGTTGATGTCAGAACATATTGATTAATTCCTGTTGTTCCACCAACAGAGATACTTGAAAGTGTAGAAATACCAGATACGGTAAGAGAAGTAACACTTCCAATACCACCGATTACATTAGTGGCAAATCCAGCCTGAATTGCAACTGTCGCAATACCAGCGGCATACGCATAAGATGCCAGAGTAGAAACACCTGCCTGAGATGAAACTGTTGCAAATCCTGCTACTGCTGCTACCGTAGAGAAACCAGCAATAGAACTTACGGTTGCAAATCCTGCAACAGATGCTACAGTTGAGAACCCAGCGACTGATGCAATTGTAGAAACACCAGCAAAAGTTGATACTGATGCAAATCCTGCGACTGCTGCTACCGTAGAGAAACCAGCAATATATGAATAATTGGCAACACCCGTGAGTTGTCCTCTAAATCCACCAATAGCAGTTACGACACCAGTTACATATTCATCACCAACAACAAAAAGTTTTGATGTTGGATTTGTAGAACCAATACCAAGACTACCACCAATATAGGCACCACTATTAACACCAACAACTTGGAGAAGTTGATTTGCAGTACCTGTTGAAGTTCCTCCACCAACTAATACGGGACCAAAACTGAATGTTGAAATTCCAGTTACTTGAAGAGTATTGACATTTACGACACCACCAATCACACTGGTTGAAATACCAGCCTGAGTTGATACGGTCGCAAATCCAGAAGTAGATGCAAAGGTAGAGAACCCAGCAACTGATGCTATTGTGGCAACACCTGCCTGGATGGATACTGTTGAAAATCCAGAAGTGGATGAGAATGTAGAGAAACCAGATGTGGATGCAAAGGTGGAGAACCCTGCAACACTAGAAATATTTGCGAATGTGGATACACCAGCGAAGGTAGATACCGTTGCAAATCCTGCGACTGATGCAATCGTTGAGACACCTGCCTGTGTAGATACTGATGCAAATCCTGCAACTGCGGTGATCGTTGCAAATCCAGCAATAGAAGTGAATGATGAGAACCCAGCGGTTCCAGTAACCGATGAATAACCAGCAATAGATGCGACTGTTGCAAATCCTGCGACGGCAGAAATGGTTGCAACACCAGCCTGTCCAGTTACTGATGAGAACCCAGCAATATAGGTGTAATTAGAAACTCCAGTGAGTTGTCCTCTAAATCCACCAGTGGTAGAAGTAACAATACCAGTGATAAGAGCATCACCGACAACATAAAGTTTTGATGTTGGATTTGTGGAACCAATACCGACAGATCCACCAATATAGGCGCCAGTATTAACTTGAAGTTGTTGTGATGCAGTTCCTGTAAGACCAGTAGAACCAATTGCAACGTTGCCACCATAGGCAACCATACTTACAGTTCCAGTTGCATTTACATCAATGCTTGGAATACCAGAAATATCATTAACGGCAAAAAGCGAACCTGCTGCTAGATTATTTGTAATGGAGAATAATTGACCCGCATTACCTTCCCAAGAAAGAGTTCCACCATTCAGTTCATATGCTTTCTGAGTAATGTGCTGACCTGTGGAAGAACCAGCGGCAACTAAAACATTTCCAAGAACGTGTAGTTTTTGTAATGGATTTGTGGTTCCAACACCCAAATTACCAATATTATCAACAACAACGATAGTAGTTCCAGAACCAACCTGAAATGGTTGAAATGGATTTGTAACTGCTATACCAAGATTGCCACTTATATAAGCATTACTAGTAACTTGGAGTTTTTGATTTGCTGTTCCTGTTGAAGATCCTGTTCCAACAAATAGTGGTCCGTTGGTAAATGTGGAAACTCCAGTATAATTTAAATTAGTTCCTCTAATATTAGTAATGATACCAGTATTAGCTCTAATAATATTGGCATCTAATGTTTGAATGAATGAGTTGGTGGCAATAAAGCTACCAATGGTTCCAATACCATTATAAAAAATATTAGTTCCTTGAAGCGTGGTAATAATACCAGAGTTTGAAAATAAATTATTTGAATTTAGAGTTCCAAATCCAGTTGGACCAGTGATATTTGCCGGTCCATTTACATATAGAGAATATCCCTCAGCATTCGTTGTACCAATACCAACTTTACCAGTAACCTGAACGACTGTTTGTGTTTCGGTAAAAGAAGTAATACCGACATTTAATCTAGTTTGTCTGCCGCTGAGGTGCTTGGCCATTTCTGGATATTAGTTGAGTGTTTCTAGGATACTAATGACAACCTTTACACTACTTGAATTATCTGCCGATAAGACAAGAGCATCAGTTGATTGAAGAATGAGTTTGCCCTGAAGAAGGCTCACTGTATCATAACCCTGAATTGGATAGTTTGATAATAGTTCTGTTGTTACGGCAATCCCTGCCTTTGATCTTTTATGAGCAAAATTAACAACGTGACTGTTTCCATCGGTATTCGCTGCCTGTGCCAAAAGAACAACACCACTATATCCAGTGGGTGCCGTATAAATTCCGACAGAACTAGTGGTTGCAACTTTGGTGACTGTTTTAAATACGTTAAGTGCTAGTGCCATCTTATGCTTCTCCTCCGAGTGCTAGAATGAATGGTGTCATAGTTGAGAATAAACTCTTAGAATAGAAGGTTCCTGAAATCGTCCCCGTATTTTGATCTACCTTAACTCCGTCACCAATTCTAAAGTTGCCTCCCTGATCTGTACTGGTATAAACAACTAGACCACCATTTTTTGCAATTACTTCATTATCTTGAATTGGAACACCACCAGAGAAAGGAAGTGCCTGTGAGATATCAGTTCCAGAACCAATGTATTCAAATGCCTGACCCGATGCAAGAACTCTACTTTGCTTATAAAATGGAACCTGAGTTCCTACACCGACTGTATAAGGTAGATTTTCATTAATTGTAATGGTACAAATTCCAGCAGAAATTGGAGTTGAACTCACAATAGAATAATAAGACGGTACTAATACTGCTGTTGCCGTAGCTGTATTTAGTCCAGCATTCGGAGACGAAATTGTAACTTTAGGAACCGTAGTATATCCACGCCCGTTTGATACCATTTCAAATCCACTAATGGTTCCATCCGATTTATAAACTCCGACTGCCTGAGCGGTAACACCCCAATCGGTTGATGGATCATCAATTGTTACATCTGGTGTTTCGGTATAATTACTTCCAGGATTATTGATGGTTACACTGGCAACCGTATAATAGAGATCTCCAAAATAAACTACCTGACCATCAAACGGACGAATTATATCTAACTTTGCGGTTCCTCCATTCACATAATTGTGCGTCTGAGTTGCAATACCAACATTGACGGTAAAGACTGTGCTTGGGCGATTGACACTTGGAAGACTGTTTAGGTTTCCATTGTTCAAGTTTGTGGTGAGAATACTTGTGAGAGTATCAATTGCGGTTCTAACATCGGCACAAGAAGCGGCATTGACATTAGATCCTGTGACTGGATCGGCAATAATAGAAAGATTTTTAATTGTCAAATTATTTGTGACTGCTGCCTTCATTGCATCTCTGGCATAATTGAAGGCAGTGACTGACTGAGCAACTTCACCCTGAAGACCATTACTTAGAAGAGTTCCAGAGCTGGTGAAGTATGTCTTGGTTGCCAGAATTGTATTTTCATTCGTATAGTCACGAACATCCAGAGCAATGGCATCTACAATATATCCAATGTCTCTCTTACATTTTGTTGGATCTGGATTGACGAATGTGGGATAGGTAATCGCAATTTGATTGAATGCACCATCAATAATCTCTTGACGATTTGCAACAATCAGATTATAGGCATCTACCCATCTTCCAGGTGCGACTGTTTCTGTTTTAAAAGTATATCCATTTCTTCCGCTTGGATATGTTCTTGTTCCTGGTTCAAATGGGCAACTGAAGTTAAGTCCAGCCAGGGATACACCCATCCCAATATTAAAATTATGAGGTTGAGTTGTGGTAACTCTCAGATATCCTGAGGTATTATCATAGAGTGCTGTAGAAATTGAAAGTGTTGGAGTACTTAAATTAACTATAAATGTATCGGTGGCATCTGTTGTTGCCGATGTGATAATTCCTGAATATTTTCTGGGTCCAATACTATCGGCAACTAAACCATAGTTACCAAAGGATGCGTTTGAGTTTGTTAAATCACAGGCAGCACCAGTTCCACAAAAAACCGCAACATTCGGACAGATGGTGAAGAGTGATACTAACTGGGCATATCCTTCATTCGTAATGGATACACCAATACCACCCTGATTGTATTGTGTATAACTATCAAGAACCATTGATTTAATTGGTCCGAAGGCAACATTACCATCAACCTTCATTCCAATACTGTTCTGAACGAAGTTGGTGCAGTTCTGAACATAGGTTGATTGATTGACATAACGACGATTGACTGGATCAAATGCAACCATTGCACAGGTGCTTGGACCACCCACGAATGACATTTGAGCAATATAATTACCTGCCCCAACATAGAATAGATCAGAGTTCGTATTTTGTGGAGAGACCGATACTTCTCTGAGGCTATCTCCAACTACACTGATTTGATCTGGAAGATAGATTGGATTATCTTCTATATAATTTCCAGCAGCAACTTTAATAACAGTTCCCGTTCCTGCAATAGAGACCGCTCCCTTAATCGTTGCTTTCGCATCTCCAAGCTTTTTGCCTGTGTTGTTGTCGTTTCCGTCTTTTGTGACATAAAGAATATTTGTAACCGTAACTCCGACACCAATTCTTATAACATCAGACCCAATCCCAACTCTATTCCTGATGGCATAGAGTTCGGCATCATAGGTATTGATGGCAATTTCACCTAACTTTAATTGACTTAAAGTAGGGATTTTGCCAGGAACAGAAGATCTTTTAAGTCTGATTGTTGATATAGACATTTAGTGCATCGGTATTTACCAAGAATTAGCAGTCTATCTGCTTAGAATATTTATAGTTTATTCTAAGATGCATTATTACGTCTTGGACGATAGGCATAAAGATTTGATGGTGCCTCTGGTTTCATCCATTCTTCTATTTTATTAAGTCTTTCTTCACGATAGAAATCTTGTTGCACATACCAGAGTTTCCAGTGCTCGTGCCCCTTTGACTGATTACAAGAATGACAGCAGGCAATCACATTCGTTTTAATATCAATTCCACCTTTACACTGTGGAAGAACGTGATCTAGTGTGATGTTATCTTCTGACTGACAATAGGCACACTTGTGTTCCCATTGTTCTTTTATATTTTTCCTCCACATTCGTTTTGCTTCTGCTTTACTGGTCGTTTCAAGATTAAACAGATAGTCCTTAAACGAGTGTAGAGGAACCATAAGTATTTGCAACTTATGATTATTTAGACACTAAAACGACCACGAAGAGCATTAAAGTTTTGTTGAATTTCTGATGCGGATAGTGCTCTACTGTACAGTTGGGCAGCTGCAATATTTCCATTCATATAACGAGACGATGCAGTTCCATCCCATCCCAATTTCAATCCATCAAAGGTTGTTGATGCGTGTGCCAATGTATTTGTTGCACTGGTGGTTCCAGAACTTTGACACAGATATAATGTTGCCGCAGTAGAAGTTAAGGAAAGAGCAGCCATACACCAGACACCATCAGGAACAGTTAATCCAGAATTAAATGCATATGATGCAACGGCATTATTCCAATTATATCCCAGATTATTTACTGTTGAAAAAAAACTTAATCCACTGATACTGGAACTGACACCACCTCTGGTGAATAGGATCCCGGCATAATCACTTTGAGAACCACTTCTCTTTAACCATACAGTGAATGTTGCTTCGGATACTGCCGTTGATCCAGTAATTGCAATATAGTTACTACTTGCCGCAGTAAAGGTAATAGATCCACTATTGGCACTATTATATGTCGGACCATTCGTCAGTGTTCCAATTCTACCATTACCACTTATATCAGTCCAGGTGGTTCCAGATCCAGGATAGCTCTTCGTATTGGCAGCATCAAGTGCCAATATCAATCCATTCATTACTACTGATGGATTAGAGATTATTGCCATTTTTTAAAATATTTATTGCCGTAACTATTTAAACATCCTACCAAGAGTTTTTCTAAACTTGGAATATGGATCATTGAATTTCATAAGAGGATGAGTCTTATAAAAAATAGATTTGCTCAATCTATCAAATTCATCGCTTGAAACATATTTTGTAACAGAAGAAAAATTCTTACGATAGAATGGAATGATTAACATAAGTGGATCACCAACATCAATTGTTTGATTATCCACATCCATAGTTTCCAAGTCCAATCCTGATTGGATTTTATAGTCCCATTCAAAAAACCAATGAAGTTCGCAAGGAGAGATATCAGTATGAAAAACTCCCGTTGATGTTGTAAAGGGAGTATCTTTGTGCCATATAGGATGAGTAATCAAACAAGAAACTCCAGGAGAAGTTTTAGCCAACCATGGAGTGGTGATTTTACTAAAATGCCCATATAATGGTTTATTCGGCATTGTCACATACTGTTCTTCAGGATGCATGGCATAACTAATATCTTCTCCCATATACATCCAATTAACATAGAGGGATCCGTCTTCCTTTTCTCTAAAAATAAAATTATCCCAAGAAGGAACCACATATCCAAGTTTAAGAAAATCTACAATACCCCTACATCCTGTAATATTTCCCCTATTATTATGTTCTATTTCAAACGGATTATTTTCATAAGTAAATGCAAAAGGACACTTTGATTCCTTTGGCATCTTGGAAAACCAACCAGGAAATGCCTTATCCGCAGAAACAGGTTCTGGAATAATATCCTTATGCTTTTCTTTGCATATAAACTGAATTTCTAAACTCATTTTTTTTCAGCATTCTTTTTATCATTATACTCCATTTTCATCGGTCTGTAAAGGTTAGGCCAAGTATCGTGAATAATCTCTACAAGTTTATATGGAGTGTGTGAGGATATCATAGTAGGGACATTAGAAAGAGGAACACTCCGAATAACTGGAAGAGCAGGAGGATGAGGAGCATTTTTATTGATGCTTTTGTAGGTATTTAATCATTTCTTCTATTATATGTGTATTATCACCAAGCAATCCCATAGCACGATTACAACTGTGGCAGAGAAGACCTCTAACCGCTCCTGTATTATGACAGTGATCTACAACAAAAACATTAGTTCCACCACCTCTTCCAGATTTTCTACCTCCTGGTTTAGTAGTTCCACAAGTAGCACATTTGCCATTTTGATTATTTAAAAGGTTGTTATACTCATCAAGTGTAATACCATAATTGTATCGTAAATTTTTATCTCTACCTTTTTCTGGGGTATAATCTTTTTGTTTTGCCTTAATAAAACAAACCTTACATTTACCGTGATAATATATTTTATCAGGAAACTCTTTGCTCTTGAATTGGGTTAGGTAATATTCTGAAAGATCTTTTGTCTCACCACATACATTACAGATTTTCATAGTTTGATTATTCATAGTTAAACTTATTATACCATAGATTTAATTATTTAGTCAAGTAGATACAAAAAAAGACCCCCAAAGGAGGTCTTGAAATCTATTGGATTTTTATCAACCGATAGAAGGTGCAGTCAAAGCAACTTGAGTTGTTTGAGCAGCAGCAAGATCTAGGGGAAAGTTGTGGGCATTACGTTCGTGCATCACTTCTAGTCCGAGACCTGCACGATTCAGAATGTCTGCCCAGGTAGGGATGACACGGTTCTGACTATCAACAATACTTTGATTAAAGTTGAAGCCATTCAAATTGAAGGCCATAGTAGAAACACCAAGAGCAGCAAACCAAATACCAACTACCGGCCACGCTGCTAAAAAGAAGTGCAACGAACGGGAGTTATTAAAGGACGCATATTGAAAGATAA
>Ga0114974_10004139_pt1 | contig 10860 bp, 9 predicted proteins | sample S_130206_EF_Meta_FD_87318 | JGI IMG/M metagenome (GOLD analysis project Ga0114974, IMG submission 87318) | Freshwater microbial communities from Lake Simoncouche, Canada to study carbon cycling - S_130206_EF_MetaG | ecosystem: Environmental > Aquatic > Freshwater > Lake | place: Lake...
CGATTGAACCAATGAAATTGTGTGTGTTTGCGTGACATGCAGCCCGCGGCGCAGAGCGCGGTGATGTCAGCTTCGTTCGTATACAGCACGTGCAGCGATGACAGTTTGCTTTCTTTCGCCCATTGCAACAAAGCCTGCGCGGCAGCGGGGCGATGCGCGTCACGAGTCAGCAGGCGCGGGCCAGGCACGGGGGTGAAGGGGACGGCAGCAAGCCACTTGGGGTAGTACTGCAGGCCGTGGCGTTGATAGGCATCGGCCCAAGCCCAGTCAAATACGAATTCGCCATATGAGTGCCCTTTTGCATAAAGGGGGACTGCCGCGACAAGCGTTGCAAGTGCAGGGTCAACACTGGGTGCTCCGTGGGTATCCCACAACAACAAGTGCTGCGGCTTCCAACCGGTGTCGGCCGCCACGCTACCTGAGCTTTCAAAGGCTTTTAAAAAGGCATGCTGGCACAGTACAGAGCCACCACTGTCCGCGACAAGGGCGTTCCATTGTTCGGGGCTAACCTCTTCAATATGATCAATGATCTGCAGATGCAAAGGCGTCATTGTGACGACCGTTTGTTGCGGCGATAGAGCGCAATTAGCAAGATGAATCCCGCAATCAATAAAATCGGAAGATTTCCACGCGAGGCATAGGGTGTGAGGCCTTGTTGGCCTTGTACGTTTAGATCCAACACCGCAGCCGTGCGTGATGGTACACGCGCGATCGTTTGACCTTGCACATCAATTGCGCCAGTGATGCCGGTATTGGTCGCGCGTAACATTGGGCGTGACGTTTCCAGTGCACGCATGCGCGCCATCTGCCAGTGCTGTCGCAAGGCCCATGAGTCGCCAAACCAACCTAGGTTACTGAAGTTCGCCAAGATTGTGGCGCCTGGGCCGGTCGCAGACCCATCGTCTGCTTTGAGCGCAGGGAGTAGCTCTTCGCCAAAGACGTCCTCATAACAAATATTGGGTGCGATGCGTTGATCGCCGATGGTAAAGGGTGGTTGCTGTAAGCCCCCACGAGTGAAGTCACCTAAGGGAATTGCTAATTGATCGACAAACCAGCGAAAACCGCTTGGTACAAACTCACCAAAGGGAACAAGATGATGCTTGTCATAACGTAATGCGGGGTGGCCGCTTGTGAGGGTCTCAAGGGTGGTCGTTTGATCTAGTCCGATCACACTGTTGGTGTAGCTGCCGGTCGCGCGATCAAATATGGCTGCACCCATCATGATGGTGCTGCCTTGCTGTGCTGCGATCACACGCCAGGCATCCCAGACGGCTGGGTCGAGCTGGTGTTGAAAAACAGCTAAAGCGGTTTCGGGTAGCAGAACAAGTTGCACAGGCAATGCACCTGCACGTGTGGGCGTAGCCGCTAACCTAAGGTGAGTTTCAATTGTTTTTTGAATATGGCTTGGCGTAAATTTGATGTCTTGTTCGACATTGCCTTGCACTAGTCGCACGCGTAAAGGCTGGCCGACTGGTGTTGTCCAGGTGTGCTGTTGCAGCGCCCAACCAGCTAACGCAAATATCAAGGCGAATAGGCCGACCAGTGCGTGCTGCGGTTGGTGGGTGGATGGGCCTCGCGTGGTGTTAACCAGAGATGCAAGCGCCGCTGCTGTAAAGGCGGTGATAAAGGTCACACCATAGACGCCTAGCACAGGGGCCCAGCCGGCAAACCAGCTGTCAACGTGCGCATAGCCGCTATTGAGCCATGGAAACCCAGTAAAGAGTGTTCCGCGCAACCATTCGCAAAGCGTCCAGACTGACGCCCACACTAAAGCTGCGCCAATCAGTTTGAACGGCGTTTGAGCTGTGCTCGGCCGTGTCAGTTGATTAGTTTTGTGGGCGAGCCAGGCAGCCAATGATCCGAACAACGCTAAGCATGCACTGAGCGCCATCAGCGCAATCACCGCCAAGGGCAGTGGCATCAACCCATAGGTGTGCATGCTAATCGTGAGCCAATACACGCCCACGACAAAATGCGCAAAGGCAAAGAACCATGCACGTCGGGCGGCCAAGGCAGCGCTGGGTGCTTGCCAAACGCAATGCACCAGCCAGGCCAGCGTGATTAACTCAAGCGGGCTCAGTGCCCACGAAGGGATGGGCTCAGGGGCAAAGCTTAAGGCGTGTAGCGCACCGCCTAAGATTAGGCTAAGGGCTAAGCGCCATTTCAGCCACCAGAGCGCCACGATTTATTCGGCCTTTGGTTGAGGCGAAGGGTCATTGAGTATGCGTCGTTTGACGCGCAACCACAGCGCGCGCCGTGCATCGGCTCGCATCACCTCGATACGCAAATCATCATGCAAGCAGAAATCACCGCGACGTGGAATCCGCCCCAGCATATGCGCTAACCAACCACCAATGGTGTCGTATTCGCCCTCTGGCAAGCTGGTTTTAAGCGCAGCATTGAAGATTTCGATTTCAGTGGTTGCCAATACGCGCCAGGCCTGCGCACCATCTGAAAAAATCGTTTGCTCGCCCGCAACGTCGTATTCGTCTTCAATTTCGCCGACGATTTGTTCTAAGACGTCTTCGAGAGTGACTAAGCCTGTGATGCCGCCATGCTCGTCGATCACAACGGCGATGTGGTTACGTGTGCTGCGAAACTCTTGCAGCAGCACGTTCAATTGCTTTGTTTCTGGAATAAAGACGGCCGGGCGTACGAGGTCGCGCAAGGTCAGTGTCGGGTCGATCATGTGACGCAATAAATCTTTGGTCATGATCACGCCGATGATATTGTCGCGAGACTCTTCAAACACCGGAAACCGCGAGTGCGCAGTTTCGATGATGCTCGGTAGCAAAGCGGCGATTGATTCGCTGACATCCAATAAATCCATACGGCCGCGAGGCACCATCACATCCATGACGGTTTGCTCAGACATCGCAAGCGCACCCTTTAGCATCGAGTATGAATCAGCATCGATGAGGTTGCGTTCACGGGCCGCATTCAGCACGGCCATGATGCCTTCGCGGTCTTCGGGCTCGCGTCGCACAAGCGACAGCAGGCGATCAATCAATCGGGGACGAGTGGGTTTGGCTGAAGGGGTTGAAGTATCAGCAGCAGGGTAAGGATCTGACATTGTCCATAGACAGAGTGATGGGAGGTCTAGAATAACCTGAAAGCACCGTCATACGCGCACCAGTTTGGCGCAAGTTGACCGATTAAGGCAGAAGATAAGGGTCGTGAATTCCGATTTCAGCCAAAATCTTTGTTTCTAGGGATTCCATCTGGGTCGCGTCGCGCGCTTTGATGTGGTCATAGCCTAAGGCATGGAGTGTGCCGTGCAGCGTGAGATGGGTAGCGTGCGCTAAAAATTTTTTTCGCTGAGCTTTGGCTTCGAGCTTTAGGATTGGCACGCAAATCACGATATCGCCATTGATGCGACCATCAGGTTGCAAGCCATAGGCAAAGGTCAAGACGTTTGTCGCATAGTTTTTTTTGCGATAGTCATTATTTAGGGTTCGCGCCTCAGGCAGGCCGACTAAGCGCACACTTAAGTTTGCGCCTTCAAAAGATTTGTTCAGATCGTTGTAGGCGGCGTTCAGTGCGCGTTGCACCCAGGCACGAATCCGCCAACGTGGCAGGCGTGGCTCTGCCACCGCATATTGCACGGCTAAAGATAGCTCAGGCTTTGCTTTGCTCGTCTTGTTCATAGGCGTCAACGATTCTGGCCACCAAGGGGTGTCTGACAACATCGCGGCTGGTGAACTGCGTCACTGCAATGCCCTTCACGTCTTGCAGTACTTTGACGGCATGTGCCAAGCCACTTTTATGGCCTTTGGGTAAATCGACCTGCGAGGGGTCGCCAGTAATGACGGCTTTGCTGCCAAACCCAATGCGCGTCAAAAACATTTTCATTTGTTCAGGCGTGGTGTTCTGTGCCTCGTCAAGAATGACGAAGGCATGATTCAAGGTGCGACCACGCATATAGGCCAGCGGAGCAATTTCAATCGTTTGCTTTTCAAACAAGCGTTGTACACGCTCGGCGCCCATCAAGTCATACAGGGCATCGTAAAGCGGGCGCAGATAAGGATCGACTTTTTGCGCCAAATCGCCGGGTAAAAATCCCAGACGTTCTCCAGCTTCGACGGCAGGGCGTGTCAAGACCAGGCGTTGCACCGTGTCGCGTTCCATTGCATCAATGGCACAGGCAACAGCGAGCCAGGTTTTACCGGTGCCGGCCGGGCCGACGCCAAAGGTGATGTCGTGCTTCAGAATGTTGTTGAGGTAGTCGCGTTGTCGTGGTGTGCGTGGACGTAAATCACTGCGTCGAGTACGCAAGGCGATCGTGCCACTCTCGTCATCAAGCGCGGGAAACTCATTGGGATCAAATTCTTGTTTGGCCGAAGCGGTCGAGCGGCCTACACCGATTTCGACTAATCCTAACTGAATGTCGTCGACCGAAATCGGATGCTTGGCTGCGCGCTGATGCAGCGCGAATAACATTTTGCTAGCGGCTTCAGCATGCGCGCCGTACATGGTGATTTTATTATCTTGACGTTTGAGTTCAAGATCTAAGCCGTCTGCAAGTTGACGTAAATTTTCGTCAAGCGGCCCACATAAGTTCGAAAGTTGTTGGTTGTTACCTTCAAGATTGAGCTTGACTGGATGTGGCCGCGCGCGCGATGAGGTCTTTACGGTCGCGCGGGTCATGCGGGTGTGCTGCCTGTTGTCGCTTCAAGTTCACGTGTAAAGACGCGACCCCTAAACGTGTTGGTCATTGCGTCGGTAATCACAACATCAATCATCTGACCGATTAAGCGTGGATGCCCTGGAAAATTCACGATACGGTTGTTTTCAGTGCGACCGCTCAATTCATTTGGATCTCGGGTCGAAGTGCCTTCGACCAAAATGCGTTGCGTCGATCCCACCATACTGCGTGCAATGGCATGCGCCTGTTCATTGATACGTGCTTGTAAGCGCTGCAAGCGCTGCAACTTCACGGTTTGGGGTGTGTCATCTGCCAGATCTGCAGCCGGCGTGCCAGGGCGACGCGAGTACACAAAAGAAAATGAAGTATCAAACCCGATCTCATCGATGAGCTTCATGGTTTTTTCAAAATCTTCTTCGGTCTCACCCGGAAAGCCAACGATAAAGTCTGAGGATAGGGTCAAGCCGGGACGCGCGGCGCGTAATTTGCGCACGACTGACTTGAACTCAATAGCGGTGTAGCCGCGTTTCATAGCGGCTAGCACGCGATCGCTGCCAGCCTGCACGGGTAAATGTAAAAAGGAAACCAGTTTTGGTAGACGCGCATAGACTTCGGTCATGCGGGTGGTCATTTCTTTTGGGTGTGACGTTGTATAGCGAATGCGCTCGATGCCTGGGATTTCGTGAACATATTCAAGTAGGGTCGCGAAGTCAGCAATTTCAGTTGAGTGTGTGCGGTCAAGCCCGTCAAGCGTTTTGTTGCCGCCGGCACTTCCAGTGTGACCACCCATTTTGCCGCGGTAGGCATTGACGTTTTGACCGAGCAGCGTCACTTCTTTGACGCCTTGATCTGCGAGGTCGGCGACCTCGGTTAAAACGTCTTCAAACGGACGCGAGATCTCTTCGCCTCGGGTGTAGGGCACGACACAAAAGCTGCAATACTTGCTGCAACCTTCCATAATCGAAACAAAAGCGGTTGCACCTTCGACGCGGGGCGGCGGCATAGCATCGAATTTTTCAATCTCAGGAAAACTGATATCAACTTGTGATCGTCCCTCGCTTTTACGTCGGGCAATCAATTCAGGCAGGCGATGCAAGGTTTGCGGGCCAAAGACGACATCCACGTAAGGCGCACGATCAACGATCGCGGAACCCTCTTGACTGGCGACGCAGCCACCGACGCCGATGACAAGGTTGGGATTCAGGGACTTTAAGTGCTTAATACGACCAAGATCCGAAAACACTTTTTCTTGTGCTTTTTCGCGCACCGAACAGGTGTTAAACAAAATGATGTCTGCTTCTTCAGCAGTTTTTGTGATGATTGCGCCACGCTCTTGACCCAGCACATCAAGCATTTTGTCTGAGTCGTATTCATTCATTTGGCAGCCAAAGGTGCGGATGAATACTTTTTTTGGATTGGGAACGGGGACGGGTACCGCGAGAGGATCGGGTTTTTGCATGATGACGCCGGAGCGGGTGTTGATCCCGTGGGCTAAGAAAGTTAAAGGGTAAGTGTAACGCTGAGTTTATTCTTCGTAGACTTCGTCGGCTTGCTCTGCTTTTTTTACTGGTTTGATCAGGTCTTCACGCTTGACGCCTAACCACATGGCAATCGCAGCGGCAACAAATACAGAGGAATAGATACCAAACCAAATACCAATGGTGAGTGCGAGCGCAAAGTAATGCAGTGTGGGGCCGCCAAAAATGAGCATGGCCATGACCATCATTTGCGTGCTGCCGTGTGTAATGATCGTGCGCGAAATCGTTTGCGTAATCGCGCCATTAATGACATCGGCCACCGTCATATCGCGCTCTTTGCGAAAGTTTTCACGAATCCGGTCCATGATCACCACAGACTCGTTGACCGAGTAGCCCAAAACAGCCAATACGCCAGCTAAGACTGACAGGGAAAACTCCCAGCCAAAAAAAGCAAAAAATCCCAAAATGATGATGACGTCATGCAAGTTTGCTAGCACGCCTGCGACGGCAAACTTCCATTCAAAGCGAATCGCGAGATAGAGCACGATGCCGATAATGACGAACAGCAAGGCTAGCAAGCCATTTTCAACGAGTTCGCGGCCAACTTGCGGCCCGACAAATTCAACGCGACGCAAGTCAGCGGTCGCATCGGCGGCTTTCAGTGCCTTCATGACGGTTTCGCTTTGCGTCGTCGAGCTTTGACCCGGGGTCAAAGGCAGGCGAATCATGAGGTCGCGAGAGGTGCCAAAATTTTGCACTTGAAAATCGGTATAGCCCAAGCCAGACACCACCGTACGCACTTGTTCGATGGGCGCAGACTGGGTGTAGTTGACTTCCATCACAGTGCCGCCGGTAAATTCGATCGACAGGTGAAAGCCGCGTGTCACGATAAAGAACACGGCGAGAATGAAAGTCAAAAAGCTAATCGCGTTTAAGATCAACGCGTGGCGCATGAAAGGGATCGTGCGACCGATTCTGAAAAATTCCATGATCTTTTATGTACTAAGCAATTGCTGGTAAAACGGTTGCTTTACCACGCGTGAAGTTCAATCCTACATTCAGTCTTTTGGCTTCCAGACAGTGCCAATCGAAATCGACTGGAGTTTCTTTTGACGGCCGTACCAAAGGTTTGCCAAGGCGCGTACACCCACGACCGAGGTAAACATTGAAGTCAAAATGCCCAGGCAATGCACCACAGCAAAGCCGCGCACTGGGCCAGAGCCAAACACCAATAGCGCTACACCAACGATTAGCGTTGTTAAGTTTGAATCAAGAATCGTGCCCCACGCCCGTTCAAATCCAAGATTAATCGCTTGTTGTGGTGCCTCGCCATTACGAAGCTCTTCGCGGATACGCTCATTAATCAGCACGTTGGCATCGATCGCCATACCAAGCGTGAGCGCAATTGCGGCAATGCCAGGCAGAGTCAGGGTGGCTTGCAGCATGGATAAGATCGCGAGCAGCATTAGCACGTTCAGTGCCAGCCCTACGGTCGAGAACACACCAAACAGCTGATAATAGATCAGCATAAAAATGGCGATCGCAATAAAGCCGTATAACGTTGAGTTAAAGCCTTTGGCAATATTCTCGGCGCCTAAGCTTGGGCCAATCGTGCGCTCTTCGATAATCTCCATGGGGGCGGCAAGCGAGCCTGCACGCAGCAGCAAGGCGGTATCGGCGGCCTCTTCAGCAGACATGCTGCCTGAGATTTGTACTTGACCACCCGGGATCTCTCCACGAATCACCGGTGCGGTGACGACTTCGCCGCGACCTTTTTCAAACAGCAAAATGGCCATGCGTTTGCCAACGTTGTCGCGTGTGACATCGCGAAAAATTCGCGCGCCTTTTGAATCCAGTGTGAGATGTACGGCGGCTTGTTGCGATTGATTGTCGCGGCCCGCTTGTGCATCCTGCAAATTTTCGCCCGTTAAGATCACTTGGCGACGTAGTAATAGTGGACGACCATCACGGTCTAGATACCGCTCAAGACCAAAGGGCACGGTGCCAGCGGCCAGAGCGCTGGTAGCGGCAGGCGAGTCATCGACCATCCGAATTTCGAGCGTGGCCGTACGCCCCAAAATATCTTTGGCTTTTGCGACATCTTGTACGCCAGGCAGTTGTACGACGATGCGATCTGCGCCCTGTTGCTGAATGACGGGCTCGGCGACACCTAATTCATTAATACGATTGTGCAAGGTGGTGATGTTTTGCTTCAGCGCGTTGGCTTGCACGGCGGTGATTGCCGCCTGGCTGAGTGTGCCAACGATTTGTTGCCGACCGCCCTCAGAGCGCTCGAGCATTTGCAGATCAGGATTGCGTGTACGCAGGGTGTTAATGGCGCGGTCGCGGTTGGCGGTACTTGAAAACGACAGGATGACGGACATGGCACTGCGTTCGATGCCGGTATTCTCAATTTTTTGATCGCGCAGCGCTGCGCGCAGATCGGTTACCAGAGAGTCGTAGCGGGCGGTGAGGGCACCTTGCATATCGACTTGTAATAAGAAGTGCACGCCACCGCGTAAATCAAGCCCAAGATACATTGGGTGTGCGCCAATCGCGCTGAGCCAGCTTGGCGATGCCGGTAGCAAGTTCAGTGCAACGGTATAGGCCGCATCGGCGGCATTTGGGTTAAGCGCTTTTTCGATCGTATCGCGCGCTAGAATTTGTTGATCCGTGTTGGTAAAACGCACCCGTACCGTACCGACCGGACCATTTTGCTCGAAAGAAGCCCCAGAGCTGACGAGGCCCGCTTTTTTCAAGATGTCTTGGGCGCGATCAAGCATCCCCGCATCAAGTTTTAGGGTCGATTTTGCACTTGAAATCTGTACGGCAGGCGATTCGCCATACAGATTAGGGAGTGTATAGAGAAGGCCGATCACAACCGCGACCAGCACCGTCAGGTATTTCCAAATAGGATAGCGGTTCATTGCCGACTGAGATCAAAAAAAAGTTTGACCCCGACGCGACATGCGACGGGGGTTGATCAAAATCCTTACAGCGCTTTGATCGTGCCTTTAGGCAGCACAGTTGCTACAGACGCTTTTTGCATCACAACTTCGATTGGCGTGTTGCTGTGCTCAGAAATTTCGATCGTGACATAGCTGTCGCTGACTTTACTGACTTTGCCAAGCAAGCCGCCTGCACAAATGACCTCGTCGCCTTTTGCCAGGGCGGCCAGCAGAGCTTTGTGCTCTTTCTGACGTTTCATTTGTGGACGAATCATTAAAAAGTAGAGCACCACAAACATTAAAACGATAGGGGCCATACCCATCAACGAACTGGCGGTGTCAGCGGCTTGAGCCAGCACGATGCTGGAAATTGTTTGAGCAGACATTAAGGTCTCCTTTAGTAAATGTGAAACGCTGGCTATTGTACCGACTTGGTGGCGCGATCTCTTGTAAATTGCGCCCGCCAAGCTTGAAAACTGCCATTCTCGATGGCTTGGCGCATTTCGGCCATGATTGTCAGGTAAAAATGAAGGTTATGGACCGTATTTAGACGCGAACCGGTGATTTCGTTCGATTTTTGCAGATGATGCAGATAAGAGAGCGAAAAGTTCTTGCAAGTGTGGCAAGCGCAGCTGGGGTCAAGTGGCAAGATGTCGTCACGGTATTGGGCGTTGCGAATTTTGACATCACCAAAACGGGTAAAGAGCCAGCCGTTACGTGCGTTGCGGGTCGGCATGACGCAGTCGAACATGTCGATGCCCTGCGCCACGCCTTGTACCAAGTCTTCAGGGGTGCCGACTCCCATTAAATAGCGTGGCGCATTTGCCGGCAGTCGTGGTGCGACATGGGCCAGTATCCGCATCATGTCTTCTTTTGGCTCGCCAACCGACAGCCCGCCGATGGCATAGCCATGAAATCCAATCTCTTTTAGACCTTCAAGGGATTCGTCGCGCAAATTTTCGAACATGCCTCCTTGAACGATTCCAAAGAGCGCATTAGGATTCTTGAGGACGTCAAAGCTTTCGCGCGAACGCCTGGCCCAGCGCAAGGACATACGCATCGAAACAGCAGCTTCTTCAGGCGTCGCCGGCCGATCATTGATCATGTAAGGCGTACATTCATCAAAGACCATCGCGATATCTGAATTCAGCTCGGTCTGGATGCGCATTGACTCTTCGGGAGTCAGAAAGAGCCGCGCCCCGTCAATCGGCGAGGCAAACTTGACGCCTTCTTCGGTGATTTTGCGCATTCCTTGCAAACTAAACACCTGAAAGCCGCCTGAGTCGGTGAGCAAGGGCTGATGCCATTGCATAAATCCATGCAAGCCGCCATGCTTTGCAATGACTTCAGTGCCTGGGCGCAGCCATAAGTGAAAGGTATTGCCCAGCACAATCTGAGAGCCGACTTCGATCAGTTCGTGCGGCATCATGGCTTTGACGGTGCCATAGGTGCCAACTGGCATAAAAATCGGTGTGTCTACTACGCCATGGTTGAGCGTCATGCGTCCCCGTCGTGCCAGACCATCGGTGGCTAGTAGCTCAAAACCGAGCCCTATTTGACGCGTGGATTGAGCAGAGGTGTGTGCCTGAGTGGGGGTTGTCACAGTGTAGGATTCCGTTCAAGAAACATGGCGTCGCCATAACTAAAAAATCGATAACGCTCATGGATGGCATGTTGGTAAGCGCCACGCATCTGTTCTAGGCCGATGAAAGCCGACACTAACATTAATAGTGTCGATTGGGGCAAGTGAAAGTTTGTAATCATTGCGTCAATGACTTGGTACTTAAAG
>Ga0114974_10004142_pt1 | contig 10857 bp, 8 predicted proteins | sample S_130206_EF_Meta_FD_87318 | JGI IMG/M metagenome (GOLD analysis project Ga0114974, IMG submission 87318) | Freshwater microbial communities from Lake Simoncouche, Canada to study carbon cycling - S_130206_EF_MetaG | ecosystem: Environmental > Aquatic > Freshwater > Lake | place: Lake...
TGGCGCATTAAACATTTATACTGACTCTGGCGCAGGATTTGAATATCCTATTAGCGCAGGAACTGCTAACGGCACAACTACAACATTAACATTTGCTAGTGCGCAAGCATCAGCTCCATTTGCAATTGGCAGCACAATTACTGTAGAAGGAATTGTTAGTAGTGGGTCTAGTACAACAGACTATAATGGTACATTTGTTGTTACAGCATGCACAACAACACAAGTAAGTTATGCTAATACTTCTAACGCTACTTATGTTAGTGGCGGTAGTGCTTATTATGTTAGTGGTACACTTAATGTTGCTAACTTAACAGGCACAGCATTAACTACTTTAGGATTAACACAAGGCACATACAATGCTCCTGCTGTACAATCCAGTCCAAGTTATACAGTCCCACAATGGAACACTTATAGCACAAGTCCAGCTGGCGGAGCTCCAACAGGTTCTATATGGCAAAAAACTAATTCTGTAAACTTAGGAACAGCATTAGTTGTTAGTAGATACAATTCAACATTAGGAACATTTGTTGCTCAAGCTACACCATTATACGCTAGCGATAACGCAGCAATTTATGGTTTAGATCCAGCAGGTGGCGGCTTTAACATTCCATCTGGATCAACCTATGCTCAATATAATCCGTTAGATAATAATCAACTTGGATTAAAAATATTTGAACGTTATATTACTGGCGCAACTATTGTAACTGGTAGTAATACTACACAAACATTTACAATAGGTGACAGCTTTAAGATAACAGCTACACAACCAGGCACATTAACTGAAGCGGTTGCTATAGTTACATTAACTGGCACTGCAGCAAGTGATTTTATTGCCGCAGTTAGTTCTGCTGATATCTCTTATGTTAGCGCAACAATTAATAGTGCTGGCTCCATTGTGTTTACACACAGCGCAGGTGGCGATATTTACTTAAGAGAAATTATTGGTACTCCTGTAGCCGACGCTGGATTTACAACTAATACACAGTTTGTACGCCAAGGATATTATTTAGGTAATCCAGATTACTTAATCTTGTCTAACTGGGTAGGTAGTCCATTGTTTACATATACAGCAACTAATTCTGCTCCATTCCAAGATCCTACAACAGGTACATACTGGTATTATAGTGATCCTACTCAAGTAGACATTATGGTCCAAGAAAACGGTGAGTGGGTTGGATATCAAACAGTTACTTCAGATGCTCGTGGTTATAACTTAACATTGTGTAATGCTACTGGTCCTATTATTAGTGCTAGTGCTCCAACTACACAAACTGACACAGCACAAAGTCCGTTACAGTATGGTGATTTATGGGTTAACACAAGTGACTTAGAAGATTATCCATTGTTATACCGCTGGGAAAATGTAAGTGGTGTACCACAATGGGTACAGATTGACAATACAGATGCTACTGATCCAAGTGGTATTTTATTCCAAGATGCTCGTTGGGCACCTAACGGTACAACTAACCCAGTTACTGACGCATTGCCAACAATCCAATCATTGTTGACAAGTAACTATTTAGATATTGATGCTCCAAATCCATTACTATATCCACAAGGTATTTTATTATGGAACACACGTCGTTCAGGATTTAATGTTAAAACATTCCAAGAGAATTACTTTAACAATCAAAGTTTCCCAACATACGACTGGGTATCTACTACTGCTTACACCATTGGTGAATATGTTCAGTATAGTGGGTCTAACTATGTTTGTATTTTAAACAATACAAATCAAACACCTGATACATCAACAACTTATTGGTCAGTTCAAACTGAAACTAATACATGGTTAACAGCTTCTGGCAACCGTCCAGACGGTGGACCATATATGGGTCGTCAGTCACAACGTCAAATTATTGTTGAATCTTTACGTGCTGCTATTAATACTAATACACAGATTCGCGAAGAACAAAACTACTATAACTTAATTGCTGTTCCTGGATATCCAGAGTTATCAACTAACATGGTAGAGTTGAACAACGAAATTAATAACGTAGCGTTTAACATTATTGACACACCATTACGTTTGAAACCAATTGATGTTGTTACATGGGCTACAAACAATGATGGATTAGGATTACCTAGCGGTGACGGTAACTTTGCTACAGGCGATAGCTACTCAGGTACATTCTACCCAAGTTGCGAAACATTTGATTTAAGTGGTAACACAGTTGTTACATACCCAAGTCACATGATGATCCGTACAATTATTCGTTCAGACGAAGTTGCTTATCCATGGTTAGCTCCAGCTGGCACACGTCGTGGTTTAGTTGACAACGCATTCCAATTAGGCTATTTAGATGGCATTACTGGCATCTTCCAAACATTAAGTGTTGGCCAAGCATTACGTGATGTATTGTATCCAAATCATATCAACCCAATTACCTTTATCCCAGGTGTTGGTATTGTAAACTTTGGTAACTTAACATTACAATTAACCCCAACAGCGTTGGATCGTATTAACGTAGCTCGTTTAGTAGCGTTTATCCGTGCTAGATTAGTTGTAATTGGTAAGCAATACTTGTTTGAGCCTAACGATCAAATTACTCGTACAGAAATTAGCAACTCTATTACTAGCTTATTGCTTGATATTGTAGCTAAACGCGGTATTTACGATTACTTGGTTGTTTGCGACAATACAAATAATACACCTACTACAATCGACCAAAATCAGTTGTGGGTAGATATTGCTATTGAACCAGTGAAAGCTGTGGAATTCATCTATATTCCATTGCGTATTGAGAATACTGGAGCGATTGCTCAACAGGCTATTGCCTAAAAAGGACATGGGTGGCGGGGAAACTTTCCACCCAAAAATATTAACTAAATAAAAGTAACTGGAGATTAACAAATGGCAACATCATCACTAACTAACATGACCGTACCGCTGCCGACAGATCAGAGCGCGCCAACGCAGGGTCTGTTGATGCCAAAATTAGCGTTCCGCTTTCGCGTGTTCTTTACCAACTTTGGCGTTAGCACACCAACAACAGAATTAACTAAGCAGGTCATGAAGTTTGACCGCCCACACGTTGAGTTTACAGAAATCATGTTACCAATTTATAACAGTAGTGTAAAAATTGCTGGCAAATATAAATGGAGTGATATTACTTGTGATCTCCGCGATGACGCACAAGGTAGCGTAAGTAAATTAGTTGGCGAACAGTTACAGAAACAATTAGACTTCTTAGAGCAAAGCTCAGCATCTTCTGCTATTGACTATAAGTTTACAACACAGTTCCAAGTACTTGACGGTGGTAACGGCGCTGTTGCTCCAGTAGTATTAGAGCAATGGAACATTTTAGGTTGCTACTTAAAAGACGTTAATTACAACACAATGGACTATGGCACATCTGAAGCAGTTAAAATTACTATGTCTATTACATTTGATAACGCCCTTCAAGTTAATCAAGCTGGTGCTACAGTTGGCGTTGGTGAAGTAATCAACAATACTCGTACTCCTACTGGAACAGCTACCGGCGCCGGCGGCCTCTAAACCAAATGGCGGTCCAGGGATACCTAGGACAGGGTAATCAGTCACTACAAGATTCCACTGATCCAACGTTAAAGGATTATACCCACGCATCAAAGACGTTTATAAGTAACGGGTATCAGTATAGCCCGAGACTTAAATTCCTATTCCATGTTTATTTTAATATAAACACAGCTAACATTCCACAATTACAAGCAGCATATGGCTCAGGAGCAATTGCCACTATTAGTCTATTAGTTAAAAGTGCTGAGTTGCCAAAGTTTAAAATTGATACTACAGTATTAAACCAGTATAACCGCAAACGTGTAGTACAAACTAAAATGCGTTATGAGCCTAGTCGTATTGTATTCCATGATGACCAAGGAGATTTAATTCGTAATATGTGGTATAACTATTATTCTTACTACTATGGTGATCCAAGTCATCAATACGCAGGTATTTCAAATATGTCAGGTACCATGGGTCGCTTAATGACGCAAGCAAATGCGTTTAACTATAACACATCAGACATTTATAGCCAGCAACAAGCTAGTCCCAACTGGGGATTCCAAGGCGAAACATATCACGACGGTACAAACTTATTATTCTCCGGTTTAGGTGGCAAACCTGCTTTCTTCCGTGACATTACTATCTATGGACTTAGTCAAAAGAAATTTGCGCAATGGACATTAATTAATCCAATAATTACTGGTTGGCGCGGCGACAACTACGATTACTCTGAAAGTGGTGGCATTATGCAAAATGAAATGTCCTTTGAGTACGAGTCAGTAAAATACTTTACAGGTGACATTGGCGCTAATCAACCATCTAACTCTGTCTCAGGATTTGCTGATCCTGCGCACTACGACACAGTATCTTCTAGTATTACTACCCCACAAGGTCGTGAAACTGTTTACACTAACAGTGGTGTTGTATCTGCTGTGTCAGGTACTGTACAAGATTTAAACAACACAAATGCTGGATTAAGTGGATTGCAAAATGTTCTTGGCGGTGTACAAACTGCTGGTACATTACTTAATGTATTGTCAGGTAGTGCTATTAGTCAGCAACTTGGTGTTGGACAACTTATCAACGGCGGATTAAATAGTTTATCTGGTGAGGCTACAAATGCATTAGGTACTATACAAGGAAAATTAAATACGTTGGCTACTACAGCAAAAGGCGGCACTATTATTCCAACAGCCCCAGGTAGCACAGCACTTTAAGGATTAATTTATGAGTAATACAGTAAACGCAATAAATCCTAGAATTGATAGAACTGTTCAAATTTTTGATAAATTTTACGACTACTCACAGGCAATTTCTGGCCCAGAGTATGATGCCGTATACAGTTATTTGAGATCTGTTTTTAACACAACTGCTCAAGCAGAAAACTTTACAACAACGCTATTTCGTATAGCTAATACAACAGGTCAACCAGCAATAACTTTATTACAAGATATTCAAGGAGCATCAGCTCCACAAGTTACGTTGGTGTTTGCATATTATCTTAATACATTCCAATCCCCAGCAACACAAATGGGTGTACAAATTCCACGTACTCCTAACTACTATGTGGCACACAACATTAGACAGTAATTACTATGCCTAAATTCCGCCAAGGCACTTACGAAGTAAAAAACACAGAAAAATATGTAGGCAAATCAAAGCCACGCTATCGCTCAGGCTGGGAAATGACTTTTATGATGTTTTTAGACAGTAACGAAAATGTAGTTAACTGGGCCAGCGAAGCAGTACGCATACCTTATCGAAATCCGCTAACCGGCAAAATGACAATGTATGTCCCAGACTTTTTGGTTACATACAAGGGCCCCAATAAAACAGTTAAAGCAGAATTAATTGAAATCAAACCCCGCAGTCAAAGTGTACTCGAAATTAAAATGAAAGACAAAGATAAAGCTATAGTGGCTGTAAATTACTGTAAATGGGATGCCGCTACAAAATGGGCACAACAAAACGGACTTACTTTTCGTGTAATCAACGAAGATGCTATATTCCACCAAGGTGCCAAAAAGTAGGGTGACCGCAAAATACAGTAAATAGCTGTATGACGAAGAAATTAGAAACACTTTTTGGTTTTGATAAACTGGATAACGAAGAGACTGTTATTAGCGAAACTATGACTACAGAAGAAACACGTACAGCTATCGTGGAAATAGACGATACTATAGACAAAATAGATGCGGCACTACCAGCTATTAGAGATTTAGATGCTTCTGACAGAGAATTAGATGACATAGCTGATTTAGCCAAGCAAAGTTATGAAGATTTAACAGATTTGGGCATGAATGTTGACAGTAGATTTGCCGCAGAACTGTTTGCTGTAGCAGGAAATATGCTAGGCCACGCATTAACCGCTAAAACAACTAAATTAAACAAGAAATTAAAGATGCTTGACTTACAGTTACGCAAATTAAAGCTGGATCAGGATGCTGCTAAACGGTCAAATGAGATTCGAAACTTACCCACAGCAGAAGGGCAAGTATTGTCACGTAATGACCTCTTAGAACGCTTACTTAGCGATAGAGCGCAAAAAGACATTTAGTATAAATATAATATACAGGAAAAGTACCATGAAAAATTTTAAAGATTATCTAGCTGAAAGCGAACGTACATACAACTATCGTATCAAAATAGTTGGCGATTTACCTACTGGATTCCTCAACGAACTTAAAGGTAAATTAGATCAATTTGATCCAGAGAAAATTGGTGCTGAAAAAAGCACTCCTATTCAAGCTAAGCCAGCTGACTTCCCAAAATACGAAAATGAAAAAGTTACTAGCTTTGACGTTATGTTACGCTACCCAGCTATTGAGCCACAGATTAAACAAATCGCACGTTTATTAGGCTTTGATGAAAATAAAATTATTATGCAAACTACAGCATATGATGATAACAATGCTGACTATCAAAAGAAATTAGAAGAGCAGCCTGAGTCTTTGTTAGATGACACAGCTTATCCTGCTGATGACAAAAAACAAAAAGAATTAGTTAAAGATTATTCAACAGGTCCATATGACCACGCTGTATTAAAAAATGCTTATCGTAGCAACTTTACTGTAGCTGGTGGCAAAACTAAGCCGGCAGAAACAACTAACGATTACAAAACAGGCGATAATAGCCCAATGACAAACGCTGAACCGCGTCCTAAACGTCCGGCTACCGGCGCCCAACCAAGAGGTTAATATGAATCCATTTTACGACTTAAACAAAAAATTAAATAGCATTGGCAATGAGCAAGAACAAATTGCTAAAGAAGTAGCTAAGGCTGTTGAAAAAACTCCAGCTCGCAAAACTTTAGAAGAGTCACTACGCAGTGACTTAACAAGTTTAATGGAAGGCACAAAAACACAAAAAGACTTTGACAAGCTATATGCTAAAGCAATGTCTACTCCAGAAGGCCGCAAAAAAGTTGCAGCCGCTGAGAAAAGCAAAGATCCGCACTCAATCAATAAGGCAGTTGGATTTAAAGAAAGTATATCCAATGAGTTAGCTGAAGGTAAAGAAAATAATAGTATTGCTAAATTAGCTCCATACGCTGAAAAGATTGCTATGATTGCCGACCAAGGCGCTCGTACTATTGAGAAAGATCCTACAATCCTTGACAACGAGCACGATGTCAAACAAACAGTTATCGCTCTTCGCAAGGTGGCAAATTTATTCCGCCAAGATGTTGGCCAAGGCTTGGCTGCTGTGGTAACAAAATTATGGGCAGAGCCACGCGAAATGTTAGTCGGTGCGGTTAAACAACAATTAAAGATTGATTTAGCTAAGTTACATAACCAAGCATTTCCTGATGCTATGGTTCAGTTTGAGGATGGCACAGGCGGAATGAACTTTAGTGGCTCTGGTAGCTTAGAAGAAAAAGCTGGCTACTCTGCTAAGAAGGCAGCCGCTGGTAAAGATATTGGTAAGCCAGGCAAGAACTTTGCCAAAATTGAAAAGTCTGCCGCTAAGAAATACGGTAGTAAAGAAGCTGGTGCTCGTGTAGCAGGCGCAGTATTGAATAAACTACGCCACGCAAACGAATCACAACTCAATGAATATTTTATTGAACCAGGCGGCGATGTTACTGAAATGCTTAATTTAAATTTATTTGACGCTTTGTTAGGCGAAACAGCATTAGTAAATCATTATCCAGAATTTAAACAAAGTCAAGAGTGGATGGCTGTAGTAAAAGAATGGAAACCCGTTGCACTTCAATTAGCAAACGAAATTCGTGCTAATAAAGGTACACAATTAAGTGACGAACAATGCGACGCATTAGATGATACAGTTTATGATGGGAGCGATGCGTATGATGACCCACGTGATGCTGCTAGTTATTTCCCAGGTACATTCCAAGAGCAAGCTGATTTAATTAGTGAAATTCTTGGTAACTTATCGGAGTCAGGATTACAAGCCTATCTTGGAAAAAAGAAATATGGCCAAGAGGGAATGAAGGCACTTCAACAAGCTGGTCGTGACCATGCTGGTAAAGAAAAGATGGCTAAGATTCGTTCTAAGTATGATAAAATGGATGAAGCTGACATGGAAGAAGGTAATGAATTTTCAGGTGAGTTGATGAAGGCTAAAGCTGCTCATGCTAAAACATTTAAAGTGGACGGTAACGAATATCCAGTTAAAGAGCAAGGTGCTGGTGGTATCCACGGCAGTATGCCAGATCCAATGACTAAAAAAGATCAACAAAAGAAAATGAATCCTCCACGCAGTCTTGAAGAAAAAGATTATAGTGACGAAGATATTATGGACTACTTGAATCGCAAATTAGCTCCACATGATAAACAACAACAAGCAAAAGAAGATGCTCAATCTAAACCATTTAACGGTCCAGCTGATGCCGCCGACGCATACAACGGTATGTTTGGAACAGGTATGGAAGATATGGACATGGAAGAAAGTTCAATGGAAGAGTCAGTAAGTCGTAAGCACTTCCAACAAGTAGCTGATTTACTTAAAAATATTCCAGACGAAGCTAAACGTAAAGAAATGGCGTTACATCACGCTTCAATCTTCAAACAACAAAACCCACGGTTTGATATCCGTCGTTTTGCTCAAGCCGCTGGTGTTGATTTAGAAGAGTGCGCTATGTGGGAAGAATTAAAAGGCGGACAAGTGAAGTTAGATAAAAATCACGATGGAAAATTAGATGCTAACGACTTTGCTATGTTACGCAAAGGTGCTGAAGAAACTGACGAAGGTTGGGCTGACGCAATGGCTGTAGGAAAAGCAGCCGCTAATCAAAAGCCACAATTTAGTCGTCATGATGTTAAAGATACAGGCTATAGTAAAGTATACACACGCAAGCCAGAAACATTTGATGAGCCAGAAGGCGAAGAAGAAACAAGTGCTGATACTCCTAAGCGTGGACGTGGTCGTCCTGCTACAGGCAAAGCTGCTGGACGTAAGACTAAGGGCGCTTACAAACACAAGCGTGATGTTGAAGAAGAGTCTACAGACAAAGAAGATACTAAAGCTGAACGAGCAGGCAAAAAAGTAGCTAAAGACATTGAGCACGACGAAGGTCATAAAGGTAAAGACGATAACAAAGCTGAAAAAGCTGGTAAGAAAGTTACTAAAGACATCGAGTACGATGACAAGAAAGATCGTAAAGAGAAAAAGACAGAAGGTGCTAAACCAGATTATATCGACTTAGATAAAGATGGCAACAAAAAAGAGTCAATGAAAAAAGCTGCTAAAGACAAAGAAGAAAAAGTTGACGAGACTACAACTTCTGGTAGTGTAGCTACAACAGCGGCTCCTAAAGCTAGTAAAGGTGGCACACAAGTAGGCAAAGGAATTTATGATTCTTGGAATCGTGAATTTGAACAATTATTAGCTGAGTCAGTAAATGTAACACAGGAAGCTGCTAAAATGGAAGATGGCAACGAAGAAGAGTCTATTACAATTAATGTATCAGGCGATGATGTTGCTCGCTTTAAAGAAGTATTAGCTTCCATGGGATTAGGTCAGCAAGCTGCTCCACAAATTGATGTAGCATATGATGATTCATGCGGCACTTGCGGCGGCACACCATGCCAATGTGATGAGCAATTAGCCAACGCTAACGGCGCTACATTGACTGGCGAACTCGACGAAGGTAGTAACGAAGTTGACTATAGCGAAGATGAAGATGGAAACGGCAACTGGACATTTAATGGACACACATTTAAATTACAGGGCGACTATCAACAAGGCGAAGGATTTATAGATAATAAATTTTGTTGCACATACGAAACCTCCGACGGTGGCACACGCAAGTTTTATAGCGCAAGTGGCGAACCTATGTTTGTTAGTAGTGTAGACGATGATAGCAAAATTGCTGAGTTTTTGAAATCTAAATTTGGCGATACTGTTCAAGAAGCAGATGTTACAGTATCACAAAACGAGCCAGACTATCCTTCCAACGAAGAAGAATCTGATGACGCATTACAATACAGCGGCGGATTAAATGGTCCTAAATCAACAGGCCAAACAACCATCCCTGTCGTTGCTAGTCAAGAAGATCGTTTACATACTATGGAAGAAAGTGAAGATGTTGATTCTTTCTTGAATCTATATCAGTCATTTAAAACAAAATAAGGAATTAGAATAAAATGAGTCAAGCCAATGTTATCGCAGGCGCAACAAGTAATACTACTTGGTATACAGACAAAGCAGAAATTGTTACAGGCACAACTCCTGTAACTTATAATGTTTACGCAGTAGCATTACCTCCGCTGACTTATACTACTACAGTTACAACAACTACTGGTAGTGCAGTAGCAACTACACAAGGAACTATCAATGTTCCAGTAGGTGCTGGCATTACAGGAACAGGTATCGCTGCTAACTCAACAGTATCAGCATACAACCCAGGCACAAGTATTACACTAAGTGCTAATGCTACAGCTAACGGGACAGTAACAGCAACAGTTACTCCTGCCGCAGTTGGCAATTTGTATTCGGTTGCTCCGCAAGTTCCTGCTAATAGTCGCGAACAAATTTATGTTGGTGCTGGTAACAAACTTACTATCATCGGTGGTAATTCAACAGCACAGGAAATTGGTACAGCAAGTTCAGCATTATACGGGGTTAACGCTCTTAATCCTTAATCATGAGAGCTAACGAGTTTGTCATCGAGGATCGTGCTGGAAAAATCCCAGGCGGAGCCGAACATGCTATGCCAGGCGCAAGGCGGTTACGGGACAACGGTGGATACGATAGAACATATCATTTAAATCGAATCATGATGGCCGCAGCTTGCCATGACGGCAAAGATACTAACGCAGTCAAAGATATGGATTCTGGAAGCTGGGTTGGAAAGTACAATACTGCCCACTCTTATACCAAGGAAGAAGACAACATGATTGCAGGCGCAA
>Ga0114974_10004144_pt1 | contig 10856 bp, 14 predicted proteins | sample S_130206_EF_Meta_FD_87318 | JGI IMG/M metagenome (GOLD analysis project Ga0114974, IMG submission 87318) | Freshwater microbial communities from Lake Simoncouche, Canada to study carbon cycling - S_130206_EF_MetaG | ecosystem: Environmental > Aquatic > Freshwater > Lake | place: Lake...
TCTGGTTTGAATATTGCTTCCAGCAGGTGGGTCTTGTGGATCTGAAAAGATAACATTTGGAGCAACTGAATAGCTTCCTGTTGCGGTTACGCGAACGCTAGTTACAGAACCAACAACAATCGCTTGAAATTGCGCTCCAGATCCAGATGGAGCGGACAAAGCAAGTCCGCTTGCGGTTATCTGACTTTCTGTTCCTGTCCTTGATGCTGCCTGAATAAGTTTAACAACAGAAACTGTACCTGATCCAGCAGTCGTGAGCTTGATTGGATTTACAAAATTAGTTGGTGAGGATGAAAGCGCGTCAGCCTGTGTAGTATGGATAGATACAGATTTAGTATCTACAATGTTCACAAAATAATTTTGGTTTGCAATTAAAGGTTGTGGAAGCGTTCCACCAGATGTGAATACCTGAACCTGATCACCTTGAGTCAGTAGGTGATTTACGCTAAATGTTAGCTTTGTCTCTGGAACAATCTCTTTGCGGATATCAACATTGATTGGGTTAGTTGATCCTGTTGTGTGAACTTCGTTAACATTTGCTTGCGCGTCCGAAATAGAATTAAAAACCTGAAGATGTGTGGAGTCTAAAAGATTACCAAAGTATGTAACTCCAGAACGCAATCCAATAGGTAATGCTTGACGAGATGGAAATGTGATTGGATTTGCCGTTGTAATTTCAATAGTAGGAGCAGATGCGAATTGAAGAGCAGTCACGACAAATGAAGTCCTAGAATCTAGGAATTTCAATGGCCCTGCTCCTACTATACTTTGGAGGGAGATTGGGTAGTTTCCAGCCTGTGCGTTGAGGGAATCGTTGTAGATTTGAATGGTCAATGCATCCAGAACACCAATGTAATAGACCTGACCATTTGAAAGTGGAACTGGGATAGTTCCAGTACGTGGATTCGCAGTAATAGCCATTCCCTGACCAGAGTCGAGCGTATGAGGGGTTGTAGACGTAAACTTGCTGATCGGGGTTATAGCAACCTCACGGGTGCGGATAGCGGCATCGTCTGGAGCGATTGTTCCGTAAGCGAAATCAGATTGTGAATGGATTGGGATTAGCAGACCATCAACACCAGTTCCGTCTTTTAATTGACTCCGCAGATCTCGATTGTTAGAGTCCGTGCCAGTAACGCGAATGATCTTTCCAACGTCATTTTCGCTTTCGGCAATAGCAACCAACTGCGAAGGTTGGATTAGCTGCATGAGGGTTGCTACATAACCTCTATCATCCCATGCCCATTCAACAGTGTTGAATTGACCACCTTTGTTGACATGATATTGGAATAGACGATTGCGGAAGTATACTGGGGAACCATCTACATTGACCGCAAGGGGAACGTCTATTCCACGGGGAAGAGCAACAGTACAACCATCCCAACCAGTGCAAACATCAACGTCCGCAGTGGATTGCAGCCAATGCCCAGACTCCATAAGCGTCTGGACAGCTTGCGTTATTTTGCGGTAAACTCTTTTCTCGTCAGTAGTTCCTAAAATCTCCGCACATTCCTCAAAGATTTGATCGACAAACATGACGATAAATTAGCGCATGGATCCTTCGGATGCAATAGAATTCAGAAAATCTTCTTCGCTTGCCATTGCCGCACCTTCAGCGGCGGGAACTTGTCCATCGAGCGATTCAGTTGCGGCTTTTTGTCCCTCAACTTCAGCGGCAAGAGCATCGATTGCTCCAGCAAGTTGCATTGCAATGCTATGAAGCTCATCAAACTTTGATTTGCTTACTGAAATATTAACAGAACCCTCTTCTGCCATTGGAGAAGGAATTCCGCTCATATCTTCAGGGAGATCCATTCCCATTGCGGGTTCGGGCATTGCTGCCTCAGTTGGTATTTTTTCCATAATTAATCATCGTCTTCTTCTCCACCGATTTCAATCTCGATTTTAGTTTTTGGTTTGCTTTCAGACTCTTCTTCCATTCCAGCCTCTTCCTCTTCAAGTCCAGAGTCAATAGCTTCCTCGTCATCCATCTCTTCTTCCATTGGCATCATTTGAGATGCACCTTTAGCTTTAATGCCACAGATACACAACTCAACGCAATGACGTTTTTCAGTCTTGCCATCACGCATTGTAGTCTCATCCTTCTCCATTGTCTTCTTGAAGTAGATGGTAGCAGTCCCCTCTTTTGGAAGGTTTTTAAGCCCTTCTGCGTTTTCAAAATACAATGATGGATAATGGTAGTCGCTTTTAGGCTTTTCCATTTCCTCCATTAACATTGGCTTTACTTCTTCACCTAGATCAGTAAATCCAGATGGTAGGTTGTATTTTTCTTTAGTGTATGGCATAGTGTAAGATTATTGCTAATGTTATTACGATTAATGAAGGTATTGTCAAGTCTGCAACTAATGATTTCATTGTCCAGTATTTCGGATTCAACCCGCCAAACAATGGCATATCTTTACGCAGTTTACTTGGAAGTGCGTCAATGTAACGATATTCGTTCTGTGCTATTTCTCTGCCTGCAAAAAAGAATACTCCAGCAATGGCTCCTATAAATAGATTTTTTGTCAACGCGTATCCAATTCCTTGCAGTGCAAAGCAGATTAAAATATGAGATATGTTGATGTAGTTCTTCAAAATGTTCAGATGATACTTTCCCAAATCAAAAAAGCTATTTCTTTTGATTTTGTATATTTCCAACCAGTTGTTGAATACCAATCATCAAAGTTTTTCATAAATTAAATTGCCGAAATGATAAATGCGATAAGTTCTGTGTATTTGATTCCATATTTATTTCCAGCAGGAACTTTTTCTCTAATAACATTGCCATCAGAATCCAACTCTTCAGGAATCTCATCCCATTCATCATAGCAATAGAAGCTATATCTATCTGGGTCTAATCCATGTGAACGCATGATGTCTGCTACTTGCTGGGCAGATACGCCCCAATGGATTCGCGCCCCATCGCCTTTATTTGCAATTGCGCTATTGAATTTGAATTTTCTGACGTTGGCCTTGATTTCCAATGCCGCCGCTTTCTCGGCATCTTCAATAGTAAGATATGTTTTAAGCCTATCGTCAGATGGGTTGACTGCTCCATCGTAGAACAGGTCTTTCCATGAAAACGCGGAAGTCCCCAAATCAACCAAGTTGTTTGTTCCCGGAGTAAACGATCCTGCCCCAACTCCTGTGGGAGTTGCAAAAATATCAATGTAACTTGTCGAGTTAAGGTATCTTGTTCCAACTCCACCTGTGGAAGTTGTTCTATTTATTGCAAATGGTAGTGAAGATGAGTATGCACCTTGATTTCCAAGAACAAATGAGCCACTTGTATTTATTCCATAACCACCCATCTTGTGATCTATTTCAAATGGTTCTGTAAAAGATGTTAATCCTGAAAACAACGGAATTAATTGACTCCATATATTGTTTTTAACAATAACATTTGTAAATGTATTAGATGATGTTCTAATTACAGAAACAACTGTAGCACCAAGATTTGAAACTGTATTATTAGTAAAAATAAACCCATTTATGTTATAAACGGAAATAAAAACAAATCTATTTGCTCCCTCTAATCCAACTGAATCAATTAAATTGTTTGATATGACAAAATTTTTAGGATCGACAACTGGACTTGATGAATCATTTAATATAGCAATAGATCCAGCAGATGTTCCGCAGATTGTATTTCCAGAAATTAATGTATTTTCCAATTTAGAAAGACCATCAAATCGGATTGCAGCAAATGGGCGCATATTATTCCCATCTACAGTTCCAGCAATTGCTCCACCGAGTTTATTGTTTGATATTACAAGATTTTCAGAAGTCGAAAGTGGTCTAAATGAAATTGGAACTGAACTACACAAGTCAGCAACATTCCCGTCAATAATTGCGCCGCTCATTCCTGCTCCACCTTCTACTTCAATAAATCCTTGTCCAATATCAATGCAGTTATTTGAATAAATTGGTGATCTTTGAATGTAGTTTTTGACAGTAACAGCATAGTTGCCGCCATGAAATCTGTTGTTTGTTATCCTTTGCGCTCTTCCTTTATATTCATTACCTTGTTGTAAATCTCCTCCAGACGTTCCAGTCGCAGGCCAATCAAGGGTAATCGAATCGCCACCATTCAAAGATGAAAAAACATTTTTATCTGCATGGAGTGCGCGTCCATAAAAATAAATTGGGCTAGATAATTGATAAAATTCACAATCATAAACATAGCCATCCATGTCATCTGTATTTATGATTTTTTGAAACAACAATCCCCTATCATTTGTATTTCCTGCATCTCCTCGAAACTTCAAACAATTAAATGTCACTTGGCTTTCAGTAATAAGAAAGATTGGAGTAATTGGATCCAAATCTGCAATATCAAGTTGGATTATTGATCCATAGTTATTTGTAGTAATATCAGTTTTCCCACCAATACTTCCACCATCACCAAAGAATCCCTGACCTCTCGTTGATATTGTAATTGTGGATGTGGTAAGATATTTTCCAGTTGGGAAGTAAACATTTTTACCCGTATTAACGGCATCTTGAATTGCAGCAGTAGAACTAACCGCCCCAGTAGGATCAGCACCAAAATCCAACACATTAACTACATCAGCGAACCTGTTAGCCAATGTCCTTGCTACTGCTGCTGCTCCATTGCCAGAACTTGCTCCATTAGTTGCTGCGGTGAACAGTGAACCTACGACATACGTTTGTCCCGTGGTTCCAGCAATATTATTCCATTGCAATCGTGTCGTTGATCCAAGAGAAGTAATTTTATACTGCTGACCAATAGTAAATGATCCAGCGGATATTCCAGTTGATCCAGTAGATACAATTCCTTCTACTACATTTTGAGTAGCTTTTCTTAATGACATAATAATTTTTATTTAGATACCCAACCAGTATTTCCTGTTCCAGATTCTTTGACCCAAAATGTTGTTCCAGCCCCACCATTAATATTTGTATAAATACTTCCAACAGTTGCTGTAGTTACACCCTCTGGAGAAGTAGAACCAACATACCATCCTGCAACTGTTGTATTTAATTGAACAATAACAATTATAGACCCGCTAGGAATTGGTGATGTTGTATTAAGTGAATAAGTTGAAATTGTTGAAATCGTGTAATCAATAGATGGGTTTTGAACTATACCATCAATTGAAACTATATAGCCAGATGGATTGCGATTTGTTGCTCCAGTTAAAGTTACAGATGAAATATTTCCATCTCCTGTTTGTTGCCAACGCAAATTTTGAGAAGGAACTCCAACACTTAATTGTCCATATATTTCAGTAAATATTCTAATTAAATAACACAAAAGACCTTCGTTTTCTTCTCTGGGAATTTGAGGAACTGATGCTGGAACATTATTGGGATCACACGGAATATTCCAAACAACCCGACCATCTACAACGGACTTTGTGATTTCTCCATATAAAGCAAGAATTAAGTTGCTAATCAACGATGGAACGCTTTCGCTTGAAATTTGCGGATAGGGGATGTCTTGCCTACAGACATTACTATTTGAATCGTTGAAACATGACATAATTTTAGAATTTTAATTGTTGCTTTGCTTAATGCAAGTTTTTTTATTGGGTTTTTTGTCTAGAAAATAATAATGAGGAACTGGCTTCATTGTTCCATTCATGTCTGGAATATAAAATGTCTTTTTTTCAATTAATCCAAGTTTAATTCCTTTTGAAATCCTAGTCCAACAGATTGTTTTTTTGACATTCCATATTTTACACAATTGATCTCTGGAGTGCCAGTCATTTGGTGGTGGATCAGTGGGTTTGTTGCTTGCATTAAGGAGAATCTTGAGAAAATCGTTTGCGGTCATGGCAGTCTCCACATCTGTCCTTGTTCCCGTGATGTAATGTGTAGTGAAGACTGATTAAGTTCTTCGCAATACTCACCCCATAGGAATCCATTCGTCCAAGCAAGGGTAGCTCGGCGGGTTTTTGCGTATTCCATCGAGGATCTTTTTGTCAGAGAACCAATATTGTACCCAGTTCCACCAACAAGATTGCGTCCAGACTGCATTGCAACCTTGTGGGTATGCCCAAAGACAACCTTGCGCCTAGTTCCATTGCAGAATGCTTCTGCGGTGTCTCTAGCAGCCATTTCGTTGTATAAAACACCATGCTGGAATCCAATGTCAGATAGGTTGTACATCTGGAACACTCCATCCCACGGAAACAGTGGTGCGCGGCGTTTCTTGCAGCAGTCTTCAATAGCTTCCACAATTTTATATGCGGCATGAGCTACAACCGCATTGTTGCTAGATTGGAGTCTCCAAGCTCGATCTTCGTCATTGCCACACAACACCACATTTGCACCTAGCATTTTGAGGTGCATTAGACCTGTATCAATGTCTGGAATGAGTGGTTCCGCTTCACTGGATCCTTTTGCTCCAGACATTAGACTTGTTAAATCAACAAAATCCCCCAAATGAATGGTTGTATGTGGCTTGAAATCACGTTTGAATTTTAAAACAACGTCTAATGATTCCTTGTCGCAATATTTCGCGTGTGAACAACTAACTGCTAGGACTTTCTTCCACTTATGGGTAATATTTGCCATTATTTTGTTGTTGATGGATGTATACGGATAAGATCTTTTATAAGTGATTTTTTACGGATCTTTTTCCAGACCCCGTCACCACTTTCAGAGTCTCTAGTACCAGACCCATTTGTATTTCCCTCGATGGTCACGATATGACTCATAGAATCTTCAATAACAATTCCAACGTGCGAAAAATCAAATGTAACAATGTCTCCAGCAACTGCTCTATCTTTTTCATTGTATACGCTAGTCGTATTTGGTCTTTGCTTTGCCCATGTTGTTAGACCATATGCCAGTGCTGTTGTTGGCCTCCATTGGTCAGCAGTGCGGTTTTTAAGTCCTAGCCATGCCACAACACCATCATCTTTTAACCACTCACGAATTGACCAATCTACGAACGCTGCACACCAAGGCCAAGCAGCAGGATCAAGTTCAGTTGCGGATTGGTATTCGCGGATGCGCTTACCACAATTGTTAGAACCAATTTCTCGCACTCCGACTTCACGAAGTGCGATATCGGTTAACTTATGAAGCATTATTTTTTTTCTTTTCGGAACACGTTAATTGCTCCTGCAATAGCCATAGATGCCGCAGCAATCGCATTAGCTTGTTCTGGAGCAACGGCAATACCAAGTCCACCAAGAAGAAAAATCGCACCACGATAAGTTGACGATTCCGAAAGACGAGCCAAGATGTAATCTACAATTTTCATTTATCTTTATATAGTTTGGGTTGTGGTATGAGTGGATTAAACCAATCAATATCGGGTTGTGTTGCTGGGAGGTACTGAAATTTAAGTGAAATTTTAATGTGGCCTAACTCACCAACCTTATCTCCTGCTGGTGGAATTGGAACTGATACACATCCAGTTAAGAATGAGGATCCTAATAGGATAAATGATATTACTATTATTACAAGAGCAAATTTTTTGGGTTTCATTTTGAAATCTGCTTTACCATATAGATGCAAGTCAGAACACCAGCAATAATGGAGATAATTCCACCCGAAACTCTAATTGACGCTTCGATTTCTGGTAACATACTTACTATAAATCCTGTGGTCGATATAATCGTACCCATTAATCCGTGGTTTGTTGCGTTGTCGTTCATTCCGTTTCCTCCGTTTATCATGGCACTACAACTGAAATAGTTGAGTTAGCTGAATTGTATGTTGCGTATGATCCCGCTGGAGTTCCCGATAAAGCCACCGCAGCGTATACATTAGTTGTTGTGCCTTGGAATATTCGGAAATTTGTTGTCCCAGATGGGAATGTTCCGCTAAAAGAAGCTGAAAGTGTATTAGAAGTATAGTATACTGTTGGCGTGATTGCCCCAAATGAGGCTTTCTGAACTTGTAATGTTCCTGCGCTGATTGTCGTTGACCCAGTATAGTTGTTATTAATTCCAAATGTTCTAAGCGTTCCAGTTCCAATTTTTGTAAATGATCCCGAACCAGTTATTTGTCCAGTTATCGTAAAACCAGATGTAGTATTTCCAAAACTTGAGTTTGTCCCAGTAGCTAAAGTGATTATTCCAATATAAATTGGCGTATGCGCGGCAACCACCGACTCATTCCAAAGTGCGCCACTCCCATTTGGCCCAGCACCCCCATTGAGAGTGATATTATTGTTGATCGTCGGACTGGTATAGGTTCTAAATTGCGCTCCGTTGGCAATACTAATTTCGGCATTTCGTAGCGGCAATCCTCCCGTGCCGTCTTGCCCAACACCCCCATTTAGGATATTTATTTGACCAAGACTGGTTCCTGCCGTCCCGTTGAAATAAATTACACCAGTCGCATTGATATTTAAAGTCTGCCCTCCGCCATTTAGAGTTCCAGTTTGTAAGTTAATCTGGAGCGATCCAAGTTTTGTTAAACTTGCCGTTGAGGTAAGGGTAATGGCTCCATTTACAGCAAAGTTGTTGGCATTTAGACTGTATGCAATGTTGCCTCCGCTCAAGGTTGTGGTTCCCAAAACCCTAGCAGTATTATTCGTTCCGTTTCCTATTTGAAGCGTTCCAGCATTGACTGTAGTGCCTCCTGTGTAGGTATTTGCTGCGGTGAGGGTGAGAGTTCCAGATCCATTTTTAATTAGACCGATTGCCCCAGATATTACCAACGAAATTGTTGTATCGGCATAAACCATAAACTGACGGAACGATGCTGTTGCAGATGCGATACATCTAACAACATTTGCTCCAACATTTGCCGCATTAGAATCAGTTAATTTCATTTACATTTGGATCCCAATTATTCCTGTAAGAGTTGGGTTGTCGTTCATTCCTTTTCCTCCGTATCTGGAAAATGCAATCCAAGGTTCAATATTTGGTTATCACATTCTTCTTGAGTTCCTACGAAAAGGACGCTTTGAGTTGCGATTGATTGGTCTGTCTGCTCATACAACACAATTAACTTGTCGGCATAAACCAATTTCCAATTGCCTGTAGAATCATCGTAAGACCAACCATTTTCGTTAGGAGAAATTATCATGGAACTATGACTGAAAGTGTCGAGTTTGCGGAGTTATAGATTGCTGTTGTTCCAACTGGAACACCAGTTAGGGTTACGGATGCGTAAGAGTTAATTGTTGTTCCTGCAAAAAAACGAAAGTCTGTTATTCCCGATGGAAAAGTCCCAGTAAAGGAAACAACCAACGTAGATATTCCAAATGATGCTGTTGGGGTTATTGACCCGAATGCCCTAATAATTTGTAATGTTCCGTTGCTGATTTCAGTTGATCCCGTGTATGTGAGATTACCCGAAAGGGTCTGAATTCCAGTCGATGTTTTCCTAAACGTGCCAGATCCGCTAATAACGCCAGAGAAAGTATTGATTGTGCCAGTAGCAATTACTAAATTGTAAATTCCAATATTAATGTTTCCAACTCCAGCTATTGCTGGTAGCGTTTGATTGGCTCCCAGAGCAAGCGTTCCATCGTTTACTGTAATTGGCCCTGTTGTTCCCGAGAATGTGCCAGAGAGAGTGAGTGTGCTGGTTGCGTTTTTTATCCATTGACCAGTTCCCGTAATTGTGCCAGAGAGAATTTGGTTTGCAGTGCTGGAGTAGATGAAAGAGCCTGTATTTGCGATACTCCCAGAATAATTACCCGATCCGAGTTGTCCTGCACCGCTAATAACTATTGTTGTTCTCGTTGCAATTGTTGTATTTCCTAAATAGTTATTTGTTGGATTTAATAAAGTTAGAGTAAATGTAGCCGATGCCCCTGCTGGAGTTTTTAATAATAGCCCATTCGTTCCTGTTAGTTGACCATTTAATGTTGCTGAACCTGTGACTTGGCTTGAAATATTAATGTTAGATGAACCTGCCGTCATCGTTCCATAAAATTGTATTCCAGTACCATCAAGACGGAATGCGGCTAAACCACCATCTGCATATTGTGCTGCATTAACAATGATATTATTGTAAATTGAACCTGAGTTAAGCATCAATTGAGCATTGGACGTGCTTCCATTGGCTCCTATGGTAAGTGTGCCTATTCCTATGTTGCTTTTTGTTAAAACTCCACCAACGACAGTGCTTGTTATTGAACCCTGATACAAGCGCGATCCACCACCAGAACCACCATAGGCAATCGTAAACCCTCCTGAAAACGTGTTATTCGCATTTGAAATAGCGTAAGCACCACCATTATTGTTAATGGTCACTGCCGTCTTTGCCGTGGAACCATCTGTAATGAGTGAGGCAACCGCAGCGTTGTAATTCAAGATCGTGATCGTATTTGTACCCGATCCTGCAGCCGAGTTGGTAATCGTGCCAGCAGAATTTCCAACTCCCATTGATGCCACATTTGCATTGAAACCATTGAGATCAAAAATTCCACCATTAACAGTTAAAGCACTTCCACTACTAAAAGCGGTTGCACTTCCATTTTTAAAAGTACCTGCATTGATAATTGTTGCTCCAGTATAGGTATTATTTCCACTAAGCGTAAGCGCACCAGTCCCATTTTTAATAATTCCAATTGTTCCAGAAATTACTGCGGAAATAGTAGTCGCAGAATAAACCATAAACTGACGGAATGCTGCCGTTGAAGACGCTATTATACCAACATCTGTTACCCCTACTTTTGCTGCTGTGGAATTTGTTAAAATCATCCTACAATAACATATAAAGTGTTAGTGTTTGGAGTTACAATTAAACTATATCCCGCCGAAGTTATCTGTATAATGTTGGTTAGTTGAGTCGCTCCTGTCAGACCAGTTATATCTGATAGGACAATGTTGGCTGGGGTAACGCCAGTCGCGCCAGTAGAACCTTGCGAACCTACACCAGTTGCGCCAGTTGCGCCAGTTGCGCCAGTTGCCCCA
>Ga0114974_10004145_pt1 | contig 10856 bp, 13 predicted proteins | sample S_130206_EF_Meta_FD_87318 | JGI IMG/M metagenome (GOLD analysis project Ga0114974, IMG submission 87318) | Freshwater microbial communities from Lake Simoncouche, Canada to study carbon cycling - S_130206_EF_MetaG | ecosystem: Environmental > Aquatic > Freshwater > Lake | place: Lake...
CGCGCGCTGGTGAGGGTGGCGGTGGCGAGGTGCCGCGTCAGGAACGCCTGCGATGCCGAGACGAGCGTCACCACCGGAGCCCGTCCGCCGGCGCAGTCGGTGACGATGCCGAGGACGCCGTGTTCGGAGAGGGCCGGGGCGCCGAGGCACGCCTCGACGCCGGCGAGGGCGCGGTCGCCGACCATGAGCCGGCTCGCGATGAACTGCACCCGCTCCGGGACATCGACGCGCATCCCGCCGGTGAGCCCGGCGATGACGAACACGCCGCCGACCGCGGGTGCGGTGTAGTCGAGCGCTTCCATCGAGGTCGCCCCTGGCAGATCCGGAATGACCAGCAGCGCGATGCCGGTCAGTTCGCCAACCGGTCGCAGGATGCGCTCGGGCGGCACCACCACCGTGCGACCGCTGAGGGTCACCTGCACGGGGTCGGATGCCGGCTCACCGTCGGCGCGGCGGAACAGCGCGCCGGCCGTGAGCACGAAGGTGACACGCCCCGCGCGTTCCGTCCCGACGACTACGCCGGTGCCCTCCTGTGGAACGCCGTTGTGCACCGTTGCGAGGTGCACCAGTGACGGAGCGTCGCTGCTCGCCCACGCGGACGAACCGGCGACGAATACGAGTGCCAGTGCTGCCAGAGCGAACTGCCTGATGCGATGCATGATGGCCTCGCGAGTGACTGAATGACCGGGTCGATGTCGACTAGTGCACGGTCGTCGACACGATGCGGTTCGTCGGCGGGCTGAACCGCAGGATCGTGCGTGTGCCGTCCGACGCCACGATCTCGATGGCGCTGTCGATGTTTCCCTCGCGGCGGATGTAGACGTTCGAGACGTCCTCCACCATGTGCGTGAGGTGGTCGGTCGCCTGGCGCGACATCGCGATCGCCAGCGCCGGGTGTGGACCCTCGTCGTTCACGGTGATGCCGTCGAGCGGCAGTTCAACCACTTCGGGCTGGGCGCCGAGCGTCGGCGACACGATCTCCACGGAGACCGGCCACGCATAGTGCGACACGCTGAACGAGTCGAGTGCGATGCGCCAGTGCGCCTGTGGAATGGGATAGGTGGGCACAGACAGCCTCCTTTGGCGGACGGTCCCGTGGTGTTTCCGTCAGTACGGCTGGTGATCGCAATCCGCATACCCCGAAAAACTCCTACTGTTTGCAGGCAGGAGTCGTGCAGTGACTATCGTACGGTTCCGTCTTGACGGGAACCCGGCATCCTGGAGGCCTCCCATGGCAACCGCGGTACTTGACCCACAGGTCACGGACACTGAACCCACCCTGCGCGAACGGGTGGTCGATACGGCGCGCCGCGTGGCGCACGTCTCGCACGAGGCGCGCATGCTGACGTCGATCGCGAGCGACGCGGTCGATGAGCGTGCCTATCGGGCGCGTCGTGCGGCGAAGCAGGCGCGTCGCGGACTCGATGATGCGCGCGACGAGATGGTGCATCGCATCAAGCAGGAGCCGATGAAGGCGATCGGCCTGGCCTTCGGCGCGGGCCTGTGCCTGGGGGCCGTCACCGGCCTGCTGGCCTGGCTGACGGCACGCCGCACCCGCACGTAGTCGACGCGTCTCACGCGGCCGGGTGCTATGCCAGGCCGCCGATGACGAACCGCCCGTGTGTCTCGGCGCGAACTGGCCGGAGCTCGGAGCCGACCTGACGGCGTGTCTGCGGCGGACCGCGACTGGTTCCGAGTCGTTGAATGAGGAGGGTGTGATGCGAACCTTTGTTGTGGCGGTGCTGGTGGCGGGCGTGCTCGTGATCGGGGCGCGCGCCCAGAGACCCTCGGCTCGCGAACCGATGTTGCAGAAGACCACGGTCGGGTCCGAACTGTACCGGTTCTACTGTTCCAACTGTCATGGGCTCGACGCCCGCGGCCGCGCCGCGACGCCGGCGATGCACGTGGCGGCGTCGAACCTGACGGTGCTCGCCGCGAGTCATGGCGGCGTCTTCCCGCGCGAGGCGGTCCGCGACATCATCGCGCACGGCAGCGGACGCGGCTCCGTGCACGGCGCGAACGACATGCCGGTGTGGGGGACGATCTTCCGCGCGTTCGAGCCGAATGACACGATGGTCGACGTCCGGATCGACAACCTGGTGCGCTACATCGAATCGCTCCAGGTCTCGGGCGTCACCACCGGACAGGCGCACTGAGCGGTCACGCGGCGACGCCTGGACAGCCCCTCACGCCCTGGCGCCGTCGCGCACCATGACCGAGCCGTTGACGAAACGGCCGTCTGCGGTGCGGCACAGGAAGCCCTCGTCCTGCAGCATGTGGAGCGCCATCTCCGACGTGTGCGGATCGAGGTTCCAGAGGCGCGAGGCCTGTGCGAGGGTCAGGCAGAGGCCGGGCATCTCGAGGAACTCATTGCGAATGCGGCGAAGAAGCGGATCGTTCGTATGCGCAGCAATCCATGTCATGACAGACCTGCCCCTGATGACTGACGTCGCAACGTGGGTGCCACGCGCGACGGCCCGTCGTCATTGATGCGATTGTGGCCGCCTCCGGGAATCCGGCGTCAGATGTCGAGGTGGCGCCAAGCGACCTTGAGCAGTTCCATCCGGCGCAGGCGCGTCGCGGCCTCAGTTGTCGCGAGACCGCGTCGCTCCACTACCGACTGCGTCGTGCGGCGCGCGCCAGGTCTGGCAGCGCAAGCACCGGGGCAACGCCGTGGCAGAGCACCTGGTAGGTGCACGAACCGGCGGCTTCGCCGAAGAGTCCGGCGCGGCCGCGGATCGCCATGACGATCAGGCCGGCGTGGTGTTCGCGCGCGACGGTCGCGATCTCGTCCGGCGGATGCCCGATGCGCACGCACACCGTGCTCTTCACGCCGGTGGTGGCGCTGGCGAGCGTCTGGAGGGCTCGCTCGGCGCGATCGCAATCGTGGCGCAGGTGGGTGTCGAGGTCTGCGGAGAACCAGGCTGGCGGCGTCGGCATCGGCACGACGTGCACCAGCACGAGCCGCACCCCGAACCAGCGCGCCACCTCGGCCGCTCTCGCCACGTCGCTGGTGGCGTGCGGGCCGAGTTCGATCGCGGCGACGATCGCGCGTCCAGGCCACGACGCTGGCACCGCCCCAGTGCCGCCGCTCGCGGCGTCTGCCGGCGGCACCGCGAGCACGGGGACCGGCGACGTGGCCAGCAGGGCGCTCGTGGTGGAGCCGAGCATGAGGCGCTTCGCCCCGTTCAGCCCCTTCGTGCCGACGACAATCAGGCCGTATCCACCGGCTGTGACCGCGCGGAGGATTTCGCGTGGCGGCTTGCCGAGCGCCGTGCCGAAGGTTGGCGCCACGACCTTCGCTGTCTTCGCGGTGAGCGTCGATGTGACAAACCGCTTCAGTTCCGTCTCGGTGGCCGCGCCGAGCGACTCGACGTTGTAAGCCGCGGCTGCCGCGGCGACCAGCAGCGGGTCGTTCACGAATAACACGCGCAGCGGGACCTCAGCCCGGCGAGACAGGGCGGATGCGAACCGGAGGGCAACGCGCGAGTGGTCGGAGAAGTCGACGGGACACAGCACGGACGAGAACAGGCCACTCTGACCGACTGATGACCGCATGGGACACCTCCGCAGCCAGCTATACCACGATCGGTGCCATGGGCCGCACTGCCGGGAAACTGCGCGCGCCGAGGGAGGACGTCCGCGAGTTGCCGGGAATCCGGCGTATGCGGAAGCGGGTACTCGTAGATGCACCGAACTTGTGGAGGACCGGCCTTTGCAGTGGTCTGGTGTGCATCCGGGTTACCCATGGTTCTCGATACGCGGCTCGTGGCTTTCCCCTTCTCCAGCGAGACGGTCTGGAATACCGGGCTGTCCGCCACCGGCTCGGCTGGTGGCCGCTCGCTGTCGGCCGGCTTCGAGGGCGACTGGGCGCCCGAGCACCTCCTGCTGCTTGCGCTCGAGAGCTGCTACATGAGCACCTTCCTGTCGTTGGCCTACGTGCAGGGGCTCGACATTCTCGGCTACGTCTCCAACGCACGCCTCGAGCAGGGCGCGAACCAGAGCGCCGTCCCCGCCGTCTCGCTCGCCCCCTGCATTGTCGTCGGTACACCGATCGACGTCACCATCGCGCGGGAACTCGCCAACGCCGCTGGTCGCGAGTCGGTGGTGGCCCGGTTACTCGGTGCGAGGTTGCGCGTCACGCCAGACGTGCGCCTCGTTGCCGATCGGACGGAGTGAGCCATGGTGGGGCACGCCACACTCGGCGAGTACTACGGCGAGCCTGCCGTGCGCGCGCGCATGCTCGAGTACTGTGGCGGCTCGGTGGAGCGCGAGCCGACCTCCGTCTACGTCGCCGGCATGCGCACCGCGGATACGCCATTCCCGACCTGGGAGCAGGCACCGCGGCATCCGCTGTCCGAGCTCGATGACCTGCTCGCGGCCGGCGCCGACGTGGCGCGCTCGCTGTGGGACCGCGCGCACATTCTGGTGCACCTCGACGTCGACTACCTGAACATCGACACCCCGTCCGAGGCGTACACACATCCGGCCGACGTGTTCTACAAGATCGAGCCGGTCTATCGGGCGGCGCAGCACGTGTTCACGCGCTACGGCCTGCGTCCGCTCGCGCTCGTCACCGGCCGCGGCTATCACTTCACCGGACAGGTGCCACTCGACTCGCCCGTCGTCGATCGCCTGGCCGCACTGGTGGCGGCACCGCCGGCTTGGCTGCGGTCGGCCGAGCAGCGGCGGTTCCCATGGATGACCGGGACGATCACGTCGAGGCAGGCCCGCGCCTGGACCGGGACCGGCATGCTCGTCGAGTTCCTCGCGCACCAGATCCTGCGGCGTGCCAGGACGCGCTCGCCCATCCCGGTCGTGGTGAACAATACCGTCGTCGGCACTGGGGAGGTGGGGCGCGAGTGCGTCTCGCTCGACCTCTCGTATGCGGGCGATCCGCTCGACGTGCGACACATCCGCGTCGCGTTCGGCGCCTACCAGAAGCACACGCTCCGGCCCGACCTGTCAGGCGCGGCCGCGGCGCATCCGCCGATGGTCGCCGTCCCGAGGGGCGAGGAGCGGATTGAGCACATGCTGTCGCATCGCACCGACCTGCGTCATGCCGCGCGGCTGGCACGCACCAGTCGCGTCGAGATGCCGGACGTGACGGCCGGGGTGGCTCGTGCACTCGACGGTTACCAGGCGTCGCCGCTCGCGCGGTTCCATCAGGCGTTCGAACAGGCGGTGCCGGCGACGCGCAGCAACACGCTGTCGCACCGGCGGCCCGCCGCGCACCGCCGTCTACTGCCGGCGTGCGTGACGCGCGCCGTGGCCACGCCGAACGATCTGCTGCTGCAGCCGTCGGTCATCCAGCACGTCACGCGGGCGCTGCTGGCCGACGGACTCTCGCCGCGCGACATCGCCACGCTCATTCAGGCCCGCTACGACGCGGACCACGGATGGGGGAACCGCTGGACCTGGATGGATGCCCCCACGCGCGCGTCGTTCGACGTGCGTGTGTTCAGCGGCATGCTGATGGCCGGTGTCGACGAGGCTATCGACCTGAACTGCCGTTCGATGCAGGAGAAAGGGTTGTGCCCGGGTGGCGAGTGCGGGGGCGACCTGCGGACGACACGCGCGCAGTTGCTGAAGGCGGTGCGCTCATGAGGTGGCGATTCGCCGCGTCCACCGGGTGCTGCGTCAATACCCCGGTCTGCACGACCTTGCAGGGCATGCACGACGCCGGCGTTCGCGCCGTCGAACTGGGCACACCGCCACGGCACTTCGACCCCTGGCGTCACGAACAGGTAATCGAACTGTCGCATCGGCTGCGTGAGTTCCGTATTGCCCCCATCGCGATCCACGCGCCGTTCGGCGGGCTGCTCGACCTCACTGATCCGAACCCGCACCATCGTCATGCGGCGATCGGCGCGATCCTCTCGGCGGCGTCCGCCTTGCGCGAACTCGGTGGCACGAAGGTCGTGGTGCATGTCAGCGATGTCGAGCGGCACCACGTCGATCTGGACGAGCGGCTCGCCCACGGCACGGCGTCGCTGCGGGTGCTGTCTCGCGCGTGCGCGCACATGGACTCGCTGCTGCTGGTGGAGACGCCGCTGCCGCATCTGGTTGGCGGACATCCAGACGAGTTTGCCGCCGTCGTGAAGCCGCTCGACCGCGCGGTCGGGGTCTGCTTCGACACGTCGCACGCGACGCTTGGCCATCACTGGGATGGGTTCATGAACGTGGTCGGGCACCGCCTGGTGCACGTGCACGCCAGCGACCACCACGGGCAGTTCGACGACCATCTGCCTCCCGGCGACGGCATCATCGACTGGGGACATATCCGCGACACGCTGTCGGCGGTCGGGTTCGACGGCTGGATTGTGCTCGAGTTGTCGTGTCCGGGTGGGGCGTTGAGCGAGTTCATGGCCGGGGCGTTACGCCGGGCACGCGTCCTGTTCGGGGCGACAGACCAGGCATAGGCAGGAGAGAGTAATCGCCGCGCGTAACCCATCCATGTTCCCGTAGACTCTTCGATACGCCCCTTGCGCGGGAATCGTGCATTCGGGCAGTTCTGTTGGATCGTCGGCAGCTTCGAAGGAGGCTTCATGCTTCGCTCATGTATTCTCGCGGCCGCAGCACTTGTGCTTGTGGTCAACGTCGCCAGTGCACAGGACAAGGTTGCACGTGGCGCTGCCGTCTACGCCGAACAGAAGTGCCAGTTGTGTCATGCGGTTGCCGGGAAGGGCAATGCCAAGGGGCCGCTCGACGCGGTCGGCACCAAGCTCTCGGCCGCCGACCTCAAGGCCTGGCTCGTCGATGCCAAGGGCATGACCGCCAAGACCAAGGCGACCCGCAAGCCCGACATGAAGAGCTATACCCTGCCGGACGCCGACGTGGACGCACTCGTCGCGTACATGCTGACGCTGAAGAAGTAAGGCGACCTTCCCTGGCGGCGTCCTCTTCGGAGCGCCGCCTTGTCTTACCCAAAGCCCAGAGCCAGAAGGCCTTCTGTCGACTTCCCGGCAGGCGCGACATACTCCCCACGTGGTGCCGGAAAATCGGCGCTGCTGGGAGTTCGCCGTCGGGACATTCGGCGGAAACACTCGAAATCTGACGCGATGCGGCCCGCCACCGCTGTGGCAGCGGGCTTGCTCAAGGGCTATGCCGGAGGGTGTGCCATGGTTCGTACAACCGTATTCGGTCTGTTGTTGCTCGTGGGATGTGCCAGTGCCGCCGCGGCGCAGGACAAGGCCAAGGGCGAAGCGGTCTACGCCGCGCAGAAGTGCACGCTGTGCCACTCGATTGCCGGGAAGGGCAATCCGAAGGGGGCACTCGACGACGTCGGGTCGAAGCTGAAGGCGGAAGAGATTCGCGCCTGGGTTACCGACTCGAAGGGGCAGACGGCCAAGACGGGCGCGACGCGCAAGCCCGAGATGAAGGCCTACTCGCTGCCGAAGGAAGACGTGGACAACCTCGTTGCCTACCTTCAGACCTTGAAGAAGTAGCGGCGTTCGACAGATCGAATCCTTCGGGATTCGCCATGTGGGCCCGGGCCACGCGCCCGGGCCGGCATGAGGGAGTTGGGAATCATGGCTCGTCGGCTCGGTCTGGCACTTGCGACCTTCCTGTTTCTGGGGTTCGCAGCCGCAGCGGAGGCGCAGCCACAGGCCGTCAAGCCCCCCGCAAACGACGACTGTCTCGCGTGTCACGGCGACCCTGAGGCCAAGCGCGAGAACGGCACCTCGATCGGCCTCGACGACAAGGTCTTCGCCGCCTCCACGCACGGCCCGCTCGCCTGCGTCGACTGCCACAAGGACCTCGCCACGCTCCAGGAATTCCCGCACCCCGAGAAGCTCGCGAAAGTCGCCTGTGCAACCTGTCACGACGACGAGGGGGCGAAGTACCACGACAGCATCCATTCGTGGGCCAAGGAGAAGGCCGGGCTGACCGCCGCCGCACCCGCGTGCGCCGACTGTCACGGTAAGCACGACATTCGCGGCCGCGACGATGCGACGGCCCGCGTGTTCCGCGCGAACATTCCGGCGACCTGTGGTGCCTGCCACACCGGGGTGCTCGACAAGTACAAGACCGGCATCCACGCCACCACGCGCGCGGCCGGGAACGACAAGGCGCCGGTCTGTATCGATTGCCACACCGCGCACGACATCCGGCGGACCGACACTGACGCCTCGCGGCTTGGTGTGACGGCCCAGTGCGGCACGTGCCACGCCGAGTCGATGCGCACCTATCGCGATACGTTCCACGGTCAAGTGACACGGCTCGGGTTCGTGCAAGTGGCGACCTGTGCCGACTGCCACGGTGCCCACGACATCTTCCCGAAGGCCGACGCCCGCTCGATGGTCAACGCCTCGAACCGGGTCACGACCTGCAGGAAGTGCCACGCTGACGCGAACGACAACTTCGCCCAGTACGACCCGCACGCCGACCGGCACGACAAGGCCCGCAGCGCGTCGCTCTACTACACCGGCAAGTTCATGGATGGCCTACTGATGACGGTGTTCGGGCTCTTCGGCATCCACACGGCGCTGTGGCTCGCACGTGGCCTCAGGGAACGCGGCCGCGCAAAGAAGTAACGGGGCGGATTAGATCCATGGCTACCTATCGTCGATTCGATGCTGCGAACCGTGTGCTCCACGGCTTCCTCATGCTCAGCTTCCTTGGCCTGTCGGCGACCGGACTGCCGTTGCTCTTCGGCACGTCCCGGTGGGCGGCCGCGCTGGCCGCACTGCTCGGAGGCATCGAGTTCGCGGGCCGGCTGCACCGCCTCTCTGCGACCGTGCTGATTCTCGTGTTTCTGGTGCACCTCACACGCGTGTTGAAGCAACTGCTGCTCGACCGCGACCTCGGTGTGCTCTGGGGGCCCTACTCGATGATTCCGCAGCCGCGGGACGTCGTGCAGATGGTCGGCCACTTCAAGTGGTTCCTCGGCCTCGGTGACCGGCCGAGGTTCGGCCGTTACACCTATTGGGAGAAGTTCGACTACTGGGCAGTCTTCTGGGGCATGGGCATCATCGGCTTCTCGGGGCTGCTGCTGTGGTTCCCGACCGTCTTCGCGAAGCTGATGCCAGGCTGGCTCTTCAACATCGCACTGCTGGTGCATGGCGAAGAGGCGCTGCTGGCCGTGGTGTTTATCTTCACGGTACATTTTTTCAACACGCACATGCGGCCGGAGAAGTTTCCGATGGACCCCGTCATCTTCACGGGCCGCCTGACCGAGCACGAACTGCGTGACGAACGTCCCGACGAATACGACCAGCTTGCTGCGAACGGAGGGCTCGCCGCGATCGAGGTCGGACCGTCCCCGAGCTGGGTCGTACCGTCAGCCCGCATCTTTGCCGCGGCGGTCGTATCGGCCGGATTCGTCGTCGTCATCCTGATTATCCTGACCCTCGTCCAGGGGCGAGGCTGAAACTCCCACATGGCCACATCCGAAGTACGTCTGATTCGCAGTCCCATCTCCGTGATCGGCATGTGGCTGACCACGGTGACGGCGGTCACTTTCCTCGTCGTGTTCCTTGCTGACCTGCTCGGTCTGCACACCAACCCGTACATCGGGATCCTCTTCTTCCTGGTGCTGCCGAGCTTCTTCATCTTCGGGCTCATCCTGATTCCGCTCGGCGCATGGGTCGAGAAGCGGCGTCGCGATCGCGGGCTGGCCCCGGCCGAGATCCACTGGCCGCGCCTCGACCTGAACCAGCCCGGCCAGCGCCGCATCGCCGTGGGCATCTTCGCTCTCACCATGGCGAACGTGGTCATCGTGTCGTTGGCGGCCTATCGAGGGGTCGAGTACATGGACTCGACGCAATTCTGCGGACAGGTCTGTCACCAGGTGATGAAGCCCGAGTTCACGGCTTACCAGGACGGTCCGCACTCGCGCGTCAGTTGCGTGCAGTGCCACATCGGCCCAGGCGCGTCGTGGTTCGCACGCTCGAAGGTCTCCGGCATGCGTCAGTTGGTGGCGGTGGCTCGCGGCAGCTATTCACGGCCGATTGCCTCACCGGTCCAGAACCTGCGCCCGGCCCGCGAGGTGTGCGAGCAGTGCCACTGGCCCGAGAAGTTCCATGGCGCGGTGGTGCGCCGCGTGGCCGAGTACTCCGACGACGAGAAGAACTCGGAATCGCTGACCACGCTCCAGATGAAGGTGGGCGGCGGCAGCGCGCGGACGGGCGGTGCCACCGGCATTCACTGGCACACCAACCCGAACACGCACATCGAGTACATCACCACCGACGCGAAGCGTCAGGTCATTCCCTACGTGAAGCTGACCGACGCCAGCGGCACCGTGCGCGAGTACTTCGCCGACGGCGTCACGCCCGACCAACTCGCGAATGGTGACCGGCGCGGGATGGACTGCATCGACTGCCACAACCGGCCGAGCCATCCGATGGCCGCGACGGCCGAACGCGCGGTCGACTCCACGCTTGCGAGCGGCGAGATGCCGAAGGGGCTGCCGTTCGTGCGCCGGGAAGCCGTGAAGGCCGTGAAGGCGAGCTATCCGACGCAGGAGGCCGCAGCCGAATCGATTGCCAGCACGCTGCGCGAGTTCTACCGGACGCAGCAACCGGCGGTCTACAACGCGCAGCGCCAGGATGTGGAGCGCGCCGTTGCCGCGGCCGAACGTGTCTATCGGCGGAACGTGTTCCCGGAGATGAACGTGCAGTTCGGCACCTATCTCAACAACATCGGGCACATGGACTCACCGGGCTGCTTCCGCTGCCACGACGACAGCCACAAGACGAAGGACGGCAAGGCGATCGGGCAGGAATGCGACACGTGTCATGACATTCAGTAGTCATTGGTCGTTAGTCATTGGTCGTTAGTCGCGACTGTCACGACTGTCACGACTGTCACGCTGAGACCAACCGACCAACCGACCAATGACCAACGACCAA
>Ga0114974_10004147_pt1 | contig 10855 bp, 7 predicted proteins | sample S_130206_EF_Meta_FD_87318 | JGI IMG/M metagenome (GOLD analysis project Ga0114974, IMG submission 87318) | Freshwater microbial communities from Lake Simoncouche, Canada to study carbon cycling - S_130206_EF_MetaG | ecosystem: Environmental > Aquatic > Freshwater > Lake | place: Lake...
GATCTTGGGCGAGGAGAAAACCAGTTGAGGGTCTTCGTCGATATTTTCTCCGACGATAGTCACCTCCAATGTGGCCCCTGCCTGGGCGCCCATCGGCATCATAGTGAGCAGGCGGGGAGCCGGCAGGATGACAAGTTGTCCCCGGGCTGGGCACAATGGAAGAAGAAGGGCGGCGCCCAGTAAGGCGGCGGTGAGGGTGGGACGAGACATGGCGGCTAGTGGTTGAATAGAAACTCTTTGGTATTGATCACCGCCCAGAGCAGGTCTTCGTAGGCGGCTTTGCGGGAGAGTGCGGGATCGAGCGGTTTGCCCTGGGCATCGGTGCGCGGCTTTGCCAGATAGGCGAGAGCGGTTTGGAGTTCCGGTTCTTTCGGTGCCCGGCAAAGGGCGGCGCTGTAGAGTTCGTGGAGGTTTCCGGAGTCGTCGGTGGCTTTGGCCAGGCGGGCGGCGCGGCCTTCGGTTTTGGAGAGTTTGGTTTTGACCTCAGCCGCATTCATGAGGTGCAGACTCTGCGAGAGATTCGAGGACTGAACGCGTTCACACTCGCAGACGCTGTCGCCCTCGGGCCTGCCGAAGACGGAGAGGAAGTAGGAAGACTTGTTGTAGCTGTTGTCTGGAAGGGCGATGGCGCGGGTCCCTGTGGGAAGGTCGGCGAAATCGGTGCTGGCTCCTGTGAGTTGGTCGACGGCGTCCAGGAGGACCTCCGCGTTGAGCCTTTTTGGGTAGTAGTGAGAGAAGTTCTGGCGGTCTGCCGCGTTGTACGAGTTGGGAGCGGCCGCGAGTTGGTAGGCCGCGGAGTTCACAAGCACGCGGACGACGGCCTTAAGGTCGAAGTTGGATGCGGTGAAATGTTTGGCGAGGGCCTCAAGAAGTTCCGGGTTGGAGGGAGGGTTTGTGTCGCGGATGTCATCCTCGGGTTCGACGAGGCCGCGGTTGAAGAAGTGTTTCCAGTAGCGGTTGACCAGGGATTTGGCGAAAAACGGGTTGGTTTTGGAGCCCATCCAGTCTGCAAGGACCAGGCGCGGGTCGTCGTCGGGAGGGATGTCAAAAGAAGGGCTACCGAGGCCTGCCGGTTTGACGTTGGCCTTGGTTTTTTTGTTTTCCGCAACGGCGACTCCCCGCTTGTGGAAGATGACGGATTGGCCGGCGATGGCCGTGGGGCGGCGCCCGATTTGGGTGAAGAAGGCGGAGAGGCCGTAGTAGTCTTGCTGGCTCCAGCGTTCAAAGGGGTGGTGGGGTCACTGGGCGCAGTTCATGCGCACGCCCAAGAAGAGCTGGGCGACGGCTTCGAGTTGCTGCTCGGGGGTTTTGACTTGGTTGTACCAAGCCACCGGCGGGTTGCTAACCGCTGCGCCCGTGGCCGCGAGGAGTTCGCGGACCATGACGTCGTAGGGCCTGTTGGCGAGGAGCCCGTCTCGCAGCCAAGAGTGGAAGGCAAAACTCGCGGGCGTGCCCTTGTCTAGGCGCTTGTTGCGGAGCAAAGCGGCCCATTTGTTGGCGAAGTAATCGGCGTAACCAGGACTGCTTAGGAGGGATTCAACGAGGGCCTCCCTTTTGTTGGGGGCGGTGTCGGCGAGAAAGGCCCGTGTCTCGTCAAGGGTGGGTGGATGGCCGGCGATATCGATTGAGGCGCGGCGTAAAAAAGTGGAGTCGTCGCAGAGCTCCGAGGGAGGGATTCCCAGCCTTTTGAGGTTCGCGAAAACGAGCTCATCTACAAAGTTCCGGTTCTTTGGCAGGTTTTCCACGGGGGCACCCAAGGGGATGGATGCGTTGTAGGTGGAAACCATTCCCTGGTAGCGGACCATGACTGCCACGTTTCCGGGAATATCGGAAATTTTGACCAGCCCCGTTTCCGAAGCCTCGGCCATGCTTTTGTCATTGGCCTCAAACAGGGCGAGGCGCGTTACGTCGCGGGTCGAGCCGTTGGAGTATTTGGCCGTGACCTTGAGCTGCTGTTGGGCCTTCATCGCAAGCGTTCCGCGGGCGGGTGCCACCTCCAGAGAGGCGATTGAGGGATCTTTTCCAGGAGAGTAGGCCATGCCTTGCGCGATCCAGAGTGCCAGGACCTTGTAAGAGTCCGAATTCGCGTCAATTTTTTTGCCACCTCCGTGGGGCGTTGTATTTGTGGCTTTTAACAACAGCAGGCTGCGCTCGGGAGCGGCGGGGAAAATGCGGCGGCCCCGGCCTTCTTTCACGATGTGCTCAAAATCCTCCTGGGGTTCGAATCCGAAGAGAGACAGCCGGAACCCGTTTTGGCCGCTCCCCGCTTTTGCGTGGCAGGCGCCTGAGTTGCAGCCGGCCTTTGTCAAAATGGGCGCCACGTCGTTGACAAAACTCAGAGCACCCGGCTCCTCTGCGCGCATGGGAGGGACGGAAGTCAACGAGGCCACAAGGAGCAGGGATAAAAAGCTGGGGAGACGCATGGGGTGCATAAAGAAGACCATCTCAACGCCAACCTCTTTGAGGCTAAATTTCAGGCTGAATACCAGGCATTCAATATGCGGTTTTTTTAACGCTTGAGCAGGCTCGTATTGGAGCCGTTTAAACGTAAAAGTAAAGAGGCGGAGCGGCCTTGAAACGACCGTTCCGTTTTTTCACCCCATGCCTGAGCCTCTTAAAAATCAATTCGGTCCCGCGATTCCGGAGCAAATTGCGGCGGCGCTGGAGCGTGTTTGGCCCGCCTTCAAGACGGGGGCTTTCATGCGGGACGTCTTGGAAGGATATGCGGAATTAGAATTAATGGCCCGGGCGGTCAAAATTGCGACGTCTCTGAGGCGCCATTTGCCGGCCGACTACGAGGAGGCCCTGGCGCTCCTTCTTAAATCTTTGGGGCCAAAACCAGAGGAAAACCAATGGTCGGGTGAACTGCCGTTTTTCCACTTGCCGCACACGACTTTTGTGGCGGCCTACGGTTTGGAGCACTTCGAAGCTTCAATGCACGCGCAGTATGAACTCACCCAGCGGTTCACCGCAGAGTTCAGCATCCGGCCGTTTTTGGAGCGCCATCCGGCGGAGACTTTGGAGCGGTTGCGGCTTTGGGCAAGGGATCCGAGCGTCCATGTGAGGCGTCTGGTCTCCGAGGGGACGCGGCCTCGGTTGCCCTGGGCATCGCGGTTGCGGGCTTTTCAGAAAGACCCCCGGCCCGTGTTGGCACTTTTGGAAAAACTCAAGGACGACCCCGAGTTGTACGTGCGCCGTTCGGTGGCGAACAATTTGAACGATATTGGAAAGGATCATCCGGGGCTTTTAGTGGAAACGGCCGAGCTCTGGCTGGCAGGCGCGCCTGAAGGGCGGGCGTGGGTGGTGCGGCACGCGCTGCGTTCAGCGGTGAAGCGTGGGGAAACGGAGGCGCTCAGGGTGCTGGGGTACGGGTCGGGAGCGAGGGTGGCTTTGGAAAACGTCTGCATCCAACCAGCGTGGGTGCGGATGGGGGAGGCCGTCACGCTGAGCTTCGAGCTCGTGAATTTGGAAAAGGGAGTGCAAAGGGTGATGGTGGATTTTCGGATTCAGTTTGTGAAGGCGGCTGGCAAAGTGGGGCCGAAGGTGTTCAAGCTCAGGGCGGTGGAAATGGCTTCTGGGGAGAGGGTGTTGTTCCGGAAAAGGGTTTCGCTTGCAGCGCTGACGACGCGGAAACACTACCCGGGAAGGCACCGGGTGGAGGCGCTTTTGAATGGCGAGGTCAGGGCTCTGGGGAGTTTTGAACTCAGCGCCTGAGGTTTCCGGCTTTTCAGAGCCTGAGTCTTGAGTCGCGGAGCCGGAGATCTTTCCTTGTGAAAGGGCGAGCAAAACGCGGGGGACTCCGCTAAAGAAAGCGGGCATTGTGAAGACACCCCTCTTGAGCCTCGCCGCCGTCTTTTGTGCATCCACCCTTCAGCCCGTCCTAGCCCAGGACCCGCCCCCGGCGCCCGCGCCCCCAGCAAAGCCGGCTCCGGCTCCATTAAGGCCGCTGGCGCTGGCGCCCGCACCGAACAATCACGTGGCGTTGCAGAGGGCCGCGTTGGGAGGCGAGTTCCTGATTTCAGCTTCGGTGATTCCGCAGATGGTTGCCGCGACGAGTACGGCTCTTGCGGGTAAGATTGTCCGGTTTGAGGTTTTTCACGATGGCGTGGATCTGTACGAGTCGAGCGAGGGGCTGGTGGTGACGAAGGACTTGCCCACGCGGCGCCTGCTTACGACCTTTCCCATTGTCTCCCAGAATGAAACTACGGTGGTGATTGATTTCAACGCGGGGATGCGGCGAGTCTTCAACGACATTTGGTATGCAACTTCGGAGTCCGCCGGCAGCGTTCCCGGGCGGAACCCGGTGGCTCAGGCGCGGTCCTTGGAAATCCCACAGGGCCGTATCTTCGAGGTGCGTCCGGAGGGTAATCAGCTTGTGGTGCGGCAGAGCGCCCAGGTGCGCGACCGACAGAACGATCCGAACAAGGAGGATCGTTTTGAGATTCGGTACTTTATTGGCGCCTACGAGCCTGGCGATTTCCAAACCAAGGAGCACACGCCGGCCAGCTCGAGGTATGTGCGTTTTTTTGAATCGCATCCGCAGATTGAGAACAACACGGGCCGGACGGCGAGCCGGATCGCGCTTTTTGATATTCGCAAACCGGTGGTGATTCATTACAGCGCCAACACCCCGGCGGAGTACGAGGGGGCGGTGCGGGACGGGATATTGTATTGGAATCGCGCGTTTGGGCGGGAGGTCGTTCAGGCGGCTAAGGCGCCGGAAGGCGTGACTGCGCCTGACTCGCGCTTCAGTCTGGTGCAGTGGGTGCCCTGGGATAACGCTGGATTCGCGTATGCGGATGTCATCGTGGATCCCCGCTCTGGGGCTTCGCAGCGTGGACAGGCTTTCATGACGAGCACGTTTTCCTTCACTGGAAGGTCCCGTGCCCGCGCGTTGCTGCGCACGATGCGTGCGGTTCCGCCCACGGCACCCAGCCCCGCGCCCGGACCCAAGAAGTTTGGCGAAGAAACCGGGGTGTCGGCGCAGGGAGGGTTGTTTGCCAATGCCCGGGCCTGCGAGGTGGATGCGGTGGCTTTCGCGGAAAGTTTTGCGGCAGGTTTGGAGGGAGCGCTGGCGGATCCGGCTTTCAGCGATGCGGCCGCAAAACGCGTCGCCGGGGATTACTTGCGCGAGGTCGTGGCGCACGAGGTTGGGCACGTGCTCGGGTTGCGCCATAATTTTGCGGCGAGCCTGGGCTCCACGCTCAGTCAGAAGGAACTTTCAGACTGGTTTGCAGCCTACCTCAAGGACGATGACACCGCGCTGCTTGCCGACCGCGTTCCCTGTACGTCAGTGATGGACTACATGGATTTGAAGTCCTCCGTTTTGCTGGGACGCAAAATCCGCAAGACGGCGGAAGTCCTTGCCTACGACAGCGCCGCGATTCGTTGGGGGTATCTGGCAAGCAACGAAGTGGCCGACAAACGGATGCTGTTTGGCACAGACCAGGATATTCGATCGTATGGCGACGTGGTGCCTTTTGATTACGGGAGCGAGCCGCTGGTGGGAGCTTATGCTTCCATCGGCGAGGATCTTAAAAATCTGCCCAACAGTCTGATTGAACAGTTCATTGCGGCCAAGGCTCCTCGCGATCCGAAGGACAAGCGGCCACTGGACCAGCTCAGTCTGGAGCCGGAACGGGCTGCGACTCGGATAGCGGATGCCTATGGCAGGCTTCTGTCCTGGTTCAAAGCGGGCCAGCGTTCGCTCCGGGTGGAGCGGAATTTTCCGTTTGTGGGACCGCTCAATCAAAAGGAAGTGTACCAGGCCCATTTTAAGGCGCTCAATGAGCAGATCGACAAGCTGGGAGGGGTGGATCGGGCGGTGTTTTCGTACCTTCCGATCGAGCTAAAACTGGAGCTTAAGGGCGAGCCTGCCGGGGCGGAGGTGATTCCAAAAATCGACGGCAAACAGCTCATGGGGCGACTTGAGAAGCTCTTGGAATCCCCAGATTACACGCAGTTTACGGGTCTCGATGAACAGCCCTCCTCTTTTTCAAAGGAGGACAAAGACCTGATCTTGCGCCGGGGACGGTTATATTTCGCGGAGTTTGAAAAAGAGGTGCTCAAGAGGCTGTGCCAAAAGCTGGAAAAGGCGCCGCGCGATCTCGCCGTTCAGGCATTCGAGGAGGTGGCCGAGGACGATGTGGTGGCCCGCTTGGAAAAGCGGATCATCGACGTGGCCAAGGAAATCGTACTCGCGCGCAACGAGGACAAAAGGCACAAGGGCAAGGTCGACAAGTCGTTCGTGGAGGTGGCCGAATTTCGGTACGAACTGGAGACCCGGCTCACTGCGGCCCGGATGCTGGCAGATGGCGCTGGATCCTTCCGGAGTTGGGCCACGGAGCCCCGCGCAGATGTGGGCAAACAGCTCAAGGAAATGGTCGACGCCTCCTTGAATGTGCAGAACTTCCGGGAATTCAAGGAGTCCCAGCTCTCCCGGCCATTGCGGGACTGGTATTTGAACCAGCAGAACGTGTTGGGCGCCTTGGGGAACAAGCCGACCTTTGCGCTGCCGCCGGCGCCCAGCAAACCGCCCACCTCCCCTCATTAGGGCCATGGCCGGGGCCGCCGCCGGCTACCTCAGCGTCCCAGCGCGTCCCGGCTTATTTGCCGGTCCACTGGTATTCGCCGGCGTCGAAGGTCATGAGCATGCCGGGTTGGAGGATGCGGTATTCTTCGACCACTGCGCCGTCGCTTTGGAGCAGGACCACGGCGGGCTGACGGGCATCGTGACCGAGGACGGCCCAACGCAGTTTTTTGGTGTCTGTCAGGCGTCTGAGGAGGATGCCGTCGGCGGTTTTGAGAAAGCTGCCGGCTTCATCAAATCCGACGCTCAAAAGGAGGTCGGTGCTTGCGCCGCCAAGAAGGGGGTTGAACTGGGATTTGATGGAGACCTGAGGTTCGGGCGTGAAGGGCTTGGGGCGGCCAACTCTCCCGGCCACATCGCTGAACTGGGTGCAGGGCCAGCGGTTCTTCTCAAAAAAAGTTTCCCAGCTTGGAGACGCCGCCGCAGTGGGCGCCGGGACGGGGGTTGTCTCTGGGGCCGGCTCTGGCGCCGCCTTTTTTCGGAGACCGCGCACCCGCCAGCGTTCGCCGTCCTGCTCCAAAAGGAACACTTCATCCTCAGTAAGGGAGGCCGCGATCGCAACGGGCACGGGTTGTCCCGCGCCAACGCTCAAGCGCCGCAGCACCTCGGAGTTTCCATCGAGCTGGACGATGACCGTTTCCCCCAAGGCTTTTTCGATGCTCCAACGCGTGCCCTCCCGTCCCGCGCAACTTGTCGGGCCTGAAGGGATGGCGCCCTCGGCTGGAGGGGCGATTTTTCCAAAGCGGGGCGTGTCGTCCGATTCGGAGACGGACTCGGTGATGCGCCAGAGTTGTCCGGCGATGTCCGTGGCGGTCAGTTCGAGAGTGCTGCCTTCCAGGCGCAGGCTGTGAAAGGAGGCGGGATGGGGGCCGTCCTCTGCGGCCACCCAGTCGTTGCCGTGGAAGGCTTCACCGGTGAGTTCAAGGTCGCCCACGGCAAGCCCGCGGACCCGGTATTTTCCGGGCGGCAGCAACTGGCCGGCGTCGTCCTTGCCATCCCAGGTTGTGCTAAGGCCGTTGAGGGAAACGGTTAGATCCGTGTTTGCGACTTCGGTGTGAAGCGAGCGGACGCGTTTTCCGGAGCGGTCGAAAACGGCGAGGCTGAGTGTTCCATCCAAGGGCGGGGGCAGGAAAGTGATGCGAACGGAGGGGCTCTGTTGTGGGGACTGGACGGCGGTTGGTGCGGGGTCCAGCGCGCGGGTGACGGGCGCGAGGGAATGTAAGGCCAGGAGGCAGAGAGCGAGCGGCACGGATGAGCGGAAGCCGTCGGGGCTGTTATGCATAGTAGCGCCAGTTAAGGTTTGGGAAAATGTTGTCCCTAAACTCACAATTTGCAAGGAATGGCTCGTCGATGACGCTTGAGCTGAGCTGTTCGTACAGGCGTGTGAAGCGGTGTAGATGCTCCTCGGTGCGGCGGGTGGCGTACTCGCGGGCGGTGCCTGTTTTCATGAGGAAGGCCCAGTCGCTGGACTGAGCGAGGAGCAGTTCGCGGGCGGCCTGCTTGAGGGCGCGCAGCAATACCGGGGAGTCGGTGGAGATGTGGCGGCGCGCGAGGTCTGTCATGCGGCGTGCGGCGGTGTGGAGATGCGGGTAGATCCAGGCATTGGATTCTTCGAGCCAGACCTCCCAATATCCTTTGTGTCCCCAGCTTGAAGCGGCGGGTGCGACGAGCTGGTGGGTGTCGTGCTGGGCGAGGTAGCGGGAGGGGGTTGTGAGTTGGAACTCCTTCTGGTCGTATGCGGCCTTGCGGATGAAGCTGTTGAGCCACTCCGGGCCCTCAAACCACCAGTGGCCGAAAAGCTCCGCGTCAAAGGGGCTGAGCACCACGGGCGGAACGTTCATGAAAGAACGCAGCTGGGCGATTTGATCGACGCGTGCTTTGAGGAAGTGAGCGGCGTGATGGTCGGCTGCCCCCAGCGCCCAATCGCGATTGTAGAGGTCCTTTTCGCTGCCGGGGCCGGTGACGCGGTGGTACTTGAGGCCCGTGAAGCGCCGGTGGCGGTCGCCGAAGAAAGGTTCGAGCGTGTTGAGAGGTAGATCAAAACCGATGTCCCGGTAAAAGTCACGATACGCCGGGTCGCCTGGATACCCTTCTTCGGCGCTCCACACCTGCCGGCTCGAGTCCCGGTCGCGCCCGAAAACGGCGGGCCCCGCCGGTACATAACACGGGGCGTAAATCGCGTAACGCGGGCGCGGGCTGCCGAACATAAGGCCGTGGGCGTCGATGACGAACCAGCGCAAGTTGGCTTCTTGGAGAATGGCGTCCAGACCGGGAACGTAGGCGCATTCGGGCAGCCAGATTCCGGAGGGGGCACGACCGAAAGTTTCCTGGTAGTGGTCGCGGCCGATGAGGACTTGGGCGCGCATGGCCTCTGGGCAGACTTCCATCAGCGGGAGAAAGCCGTGGGTGGCTGCGCAGGTGATGATCTCCAAAAAGCCGGCGTTCGCGAAAGCGTTGAACCCGGCGACCAGGTCCTTTTTCCAGCGGTTGTGCCAGGCGTCGTGGACGTCCTCGAGGCGGGCGAGGTAGAAGCGGGCGATTTGCTCGGGAAGTCCCTGGTTGCGGGTCCGCTCCGTTTCTGAGCGGGCGAGGGAAAGGAGGCGTTCCAAGTGGGCGGTGTAGCGCTCCAAGAGGAGGGGATCCCTCAGCATGTGGCAGAGGGTGGGGGTGAGGGTCAGCGAAAAGGACGCTGGCACGGCGTCCCTGGCCAGGCCTTCGAGCAGGGCGAGCAGCGGGATGTAGGTTTCCGTGATCGCCTCGTACAGCCAGTCTTCCTCTAAAAAACGGGCGTGTTCGGGGTGCCGCACATAGGGCAGGTGCGCATGCAGGACAAGGGCCAGGTAGCCAGGAGGAGCCATGGAGGCGGGGCGTTCGCGCGAGGGCGGGCGCAGGAGAGGGAAGGGGTTAGGAAAGGAGGGTTTGCTCCGGACGCACGGGAATTCCCTTGGTGGCGAGGTGCGCCTTGACCTGCGCTACCGTGTACTGCCCGTAGTGGAAAATGCTGGCGGCGAGGACGGCGTCCGCCTTGCCATCCAAAAGCACCTCGGCCATGTGGTCGAGGTTGCCTGCACCGCCGCTGGCGACGACAGGCACGCCCACTGACTCGCTCACGCGTCGCGTAATGACGCAGTCGTAGCCGGCTTTTGTGCCGTCGGCGTCGATGGAGTTGAGGACGATTTCACCCGCGCCAAGCTCGTAGGCGCGGACGGCCCAGGCGACGGCATCCAGGCCGGTGGCCTTGCGGCCTCCATGGGAATGCACCTCCCAAAAGTCGGGTCGGGTCCGTTTTGCATCGATGGAGACGACTATACACTGGGAGCCGAAGCGCTCGGCGCCTGCGGCGATGAGTTCCGGGTTGGTGAGGGCGCTGGAGTTGATGCTGATTTTGTCCGCCCCCGCTTGCAGCATGGTGCGCATATCTTCAACGGCCCGGATGCCCCCGCCCACGGTGAGTGGCATAAAGCACTGGGCAGCGGTGCGTTCTATGACGTCCACCATGGAGGCTCTGCCGTGGGCGCTGGCGGTGATGTCGAAAAAAACCATTTCATCCGCCCCTTGCTTGTTGTAGCGGACGGCGAGTTCGACCGGGTCGCCCACATTGCGCAGGCCGCCCTCCTCGGCCCGGCCGAATTGGATGCCGCGGGTGACTTTTCCGTCGTGGACATCGAGACAGGGAATGACGCGCTTGGTGAGCATGTGAACCTTCAAAATGCAGCCTGAGGCCGTAAAAAGGGGAGAAGAATCGACGTTTCTTAGTAAAAAAACAATTTGGGCCTCTGGATATAAGACCGAGCTCTACATTACAGTCGATTCTGGATATTAGAAACCTATGGGCAATCCACTCGCTACCGATCCTGACGTTCTCCCCAAAACACAGGCCACTCGCAAGGGTGGAAGATTCAAGGTGTCAAAGGAACCGCTCGTCGAGGGGGTTTTAATGGAAACCGCACCTTCTGCCGTTAAGTATAACGCTCCGGTTCAGGTGGTTGCTGATAAAAAGGAAGCCGGCGTCCCCGCTGTGCAGCCGGTCCACGCCCCCTCCTTTCAGGCGCAATCGCCTGTACAGGTGGAGGATTTTGGCCCCCTCCCTGAAACGTACCATCAGGACGCCTTGTTTTTGACAGCCCGGGACCCCCGCTGGCTTTTTTCGTACTGGGATCTGAACTGGTCTCGCGTGTCAGCGCAGGAAATGAGGGACGGGCGGCATGCCTATTATCTTCGGGTATCGCGCCCCTCTGGAGAGGTGGAGACCCTTGTGGAAATTCA
>Ga0114974_10004148_pt1 | contig 10854 bp, 10 predicted proteins | sample S_130206_EF_Meta_FD_87318 | JGI IMG/M metagenome (GOLD analysis project Ga0114974, IMG submission 87318) | Freshwater microbial communities from Lake Simoncouche, Canada to study carbon cycling - S_130206_EF_MetaG | ecosystem: Environmental > Aquatic > Freshwater > Lake | place: Lake...
TTTATCACTAAAGTGTAAAACCAAACCGGTCTGCTAAGAATAATAATAACAGCGATAACAGGCGTTACCGGTATAGGCAGGATATCTACCATAAATAAGAAAAATAAAAATAGGAACGCCTTTTTACGTACATTTTTTGCTAATTTAAAATTTTCTAAAGTGTTATTCAATGGCTGATTGGCATATAAATTTTGAGCCAACTCTAAAAACCAAAATGGCCTCATGACGACAATATACATACCAATCAAACACCCAGGTGAAATTGGCCCGAAACCAATGACTGCAAAAATTGAAAATACCCCTAGACATTTAAATTGCGTTAAATTCATTTTTCAATGCCAACCACCCTATTGCGATGTTGTATCTCCACGCTAGCCTGTGCTGGTTTTATTCGCATCAGGCGCATTCACACTATCACTAGTATTGCTGAATATCATGACAGGCTACCAACAAAAGACCACTTAATAAAACAAGTAACCGTCCCTTTTTCTTAATAATCGGCATCTGCATCCTCCCCAAGCTCAAGCCACATTGAATTAATAATCGCTAACGCCGCCGCCAAGCTAACCCCTAATATCCAAGCAAAATACCACATAATTTCATTCCCTAAACAATAATTTTTTTCAAATTCAAGTCATTTGCTTTCAATTTTTATGCAAACAAAACACATTATCTTCAATTTAGACTGCCATTACAGTATGTTTTTTTGAAAATAAGTGCTGATGATCGTTTTTAATACATCTTGTGCTGGTTGGCTTGTACTTGCTCAACGGTGACTTTACCGCGCATAATTCTGTAAACCCATGTCGTATAAGCTAAAACAATCGGCATAAAGACAATGGTTGCCGCTAGCAACATTTTCATGGTGTAGTAACTTGCACTCGCGTCCCATATCGTTAAACTGCTGGTAATCGACAAACTCGAAGGCAAGACAAAGGGGAACATAGATCCACCAGCTGTCACAATCGAACCGATCATCGCAAAACTACTTAGCACAAAAGCCGTTGCACTGTGCTGTTTTGCCGTAAAAATGGGTGTCAGCAACGCAGAAACGATTGCCACCAAAGGCGCAAGTATTAACAACGGATAATGGCCGTAATTCGCCAGCCATAACCCAGTGCTTTTTTCGACAGTTTTATGCAGTGGATGCGCGGTAATTGTCGTATCAATTAGTGACGTTACTTTGTAGCCTTCTACGCCCATCGCAACCCAAACACCCGCCAATAAAAAAAGTGCAACAAATAAAAAACTACTTAAGCCGATGACTTTTTGTGCTCGCTGCGCTATCGCGCCTTCGGTTTTCCAGTGCAGATAAACGCCTCCATGTAAAATACATAATGCCACGCCTACCAACACACAAAGCAATGGAAATAATTGAAACAAATCGAGTAATCCACCTGTATACGTTGAGCGCATATCGTTATCGAGTTCAAAGGGCAATCCAATCATTAAATTCCCTGCCGCTAAACTCAATACAATCGCTGGCACAGCGCCACCGACAAATAAGCCCCAATCCCAAAAACTACGCCATGAAGTATTATCTAATTTACTGCGGTAATCAAACCCCACAGGGCGCAAAAACAAGGCAAACAAAAGGAGCAACAAGCCCGAATAAACGCCTGAAAACAATACCGCATAAACAATCGACCATGCACCAAACGTAATGCCGCCTAGTGTCACTAGCCATGTTTGACTACCTTCCCATGTCGGTCCAACAGTGTTGAGCATGACGCGACGTTCATCATCGGTTTTACCTAAAAAGGGAAGCAGCATGGCAATCCCAAAGTCAAAACCATCCATCACCGCAAAACCACAAATCAAAAAAACTAAAATGCCCCACCAAATAATGCGTAGCGATTCATAATCAAACATGTGTTGCTCCTTGTTTTTCGAAATGATAATGACCCGTATGTAAACTGCTTGCACCAAGGCGTATGTATTTCACCATTAAAAATAGCTCAATGACGAGCAGCGCGGTGTACATCACCACAAAGCCACCAATACTGCTATAAAGTTGGTCAGCGCTTAAACTGGAGGTGCTTAAATGCGTAGGTAAAATATTCGCAATCGTCCAAGGTTGACGACCGTACTCTGCCACCACCCACCCTAATTCGCTTGCAATCCAAGGAAGTGGAATGCCCCAGAAAGCCATTTTCAAGAGCCATCGTTGGTTATGCGCATCGCGTTTCATGTTGAAATAAAATGAGGCCACAAAAATAAATAACATCATCACGCCACAAAACACCATCCCTCTAAAAGTCCAAAACATCGGTGCCACTTTGGGAACCGAATCCTTAATGGCTAACTCTATTTGTGCAGGCGTTGCATCGACTACGTTATCCGTGTATTTTTTGAGAAGCAATCCATGACCTAAATCCGCTTTATGCTTTTCAAAAATACCTTTTGCGATTTCATTATTTTTGTCTTCACGCAAGATTTGCAGATTCTCATACGCAATCATGCCGTTTTCAATGCGATGACGTTTACGCTCACGAATCACATCAAGGCCATCAATTTTTTCATCAATCGAACGCGTCGCAATCAAGCCCAATAAATAAGGCAATTTCACGGCATAATCGGTTGTACGGGTTTCTTCATTTGGAAAACCGATTAAGGTAAAGGATGCTGGCGCTTCCTGCGTTTCCCACTCTGCTTCAATTGCCGCGAGCTTTGCACGTTGTACCTCACCGACGGTATAACCGCTTTCATCACCTAAAATAATGACTGACAGAATCGCCGCCAAACCAAACCCCGATGCAATGCGAAACGAACGACGAGCAAATGCCACGTCTTGATGTTTGAGCAAATAAAAGGCACTAATACCCAAAACAAACATAGAGCCGGTGACATAACCTGCCGCCACGGTATGTACAAATTTCACTTGCGCAACAGGATTGAAGAAAATATCTGAAAAACTTGATAGTTCCATTCTCATCGTGTCGTAATTGAACTCAGCGCCAACTGGATTTTGCATCCACGCATTGGCAATCAAAATCCAAAGTGCCGATAAATTGGTTCCTAGCGCAAGTAACCAGGTCGTTGAGAGATGTTGCAGTTTGCTCATTCTGTCCCAACCAAAGAAGAATAAACCCACAAATGTCGATTCTAAAAAGAAAGCCATCATGCCTTCTATAGCCAGCGGTACACCGAAAATATCGCCTACATAATGCGAGTAATAGGACCAGTTGGTTCCGAACTGGAATTCCATGGTTAAACCGGTCGTCACGCCCATGGCAAAGTTAATCCCAAACAACTTGCCCCAAAAAAGGGTCATGTCTTTGTATATCTGCTTGCCCGTCATGACATAGACTGATTCCATAATCGCTAAGATAAACGATAATCCCAGCGTCAGCGGCACAAATAGAAAGTGATACATTGCCGTGATGGCAAATTGCATCCGCGATAAATCAACAACTTCAGTGGTAATCATTTTAATTTTTCCTCATTTGATGTTGCCGAACCGAATAGTCGATTGTTTAATGTTTCTTCATCGACTTTTATTTTTTGCCCTGCGAAAAAAAGCCACCACACCAAACCAAATAATGTGAATTTGATGATGATGGCGAGTGTCATTTCATAAGAAAAACGAGTTAAACGCATGGCAGTTATTGTTGATGATGTTGCGAATGACCTGTAACAGCGTGACGCGCATGGTCGCTTAATTGTTCATTAAAAAATTGATGAATCGCGCTGACTAAATTGGCTTTTTCGCTGCTGTAATCAATTTGTGCGCCATCGGGTAATTCTTTATAAATAATGCTTAATGTGCCTTTTTCAGCCGAACCTAACGCTTCCAAACCTGCCATTTTGTCGCCATGAATTTTTACAGGATTGGAATAATTACCTTGGTTGAATTCCCGAGTGATTTTCGATAAATGCTGACGAATCAATTGAATTTGTTGGTCATCGTTTTTGTCTTTTACGATAACTTGTTGCACGCCACCTTTTTCAACTTTAGTGAAAACGTGCAAGGTTTTGTCTAAATCAAACGGCATCACATGAATGCCCCGCAAAGCAACTTCATCCAAACGCGCTTCGCTGGCAGAAAGTGGACGAATTTGATAGGCAGAATGACACGCGGTGCATTGTCCAAATGCTTGATTTAACTGTTTCAAAGTGTGTTTTGAATCTTTCACTGTTTCAGCATCAAGCGCAATTTCATCAAATGCGATATGAACGGTTTTGCCCATCATCATAAATTCTTTCGGCAACGCATCGTGTAAATGGTTTTCAGCATTATGTGCCATGCCCATTCCCAATGGTTTTGCCGCTTGAGCAACGGCTTTCATATCGTCATTTGCTAATGCGCCCAAAATCGCTTGTGTGCCAGAGAATAACGCTCGCATTTCGGTTAAAACAAGATGGCGATTTGTTTCATTTAAAGTCAGCACGCGACGATGATCGATTTCTTCTGCAAAAGCATTTGTAGAAAATAAGGCTAATGTCAATAAGGCAATTTTTTTCATGTTAATCATAGTCCTGTTGGTGAATCGTTTAATGTTGAAACGGCATCTTCAGCATCAAAAAATAATTGTCCATTGAGATGCAAGAACAAGTCACTTTTTTGCACTTTATCGAGTAAAAAACCTTTCACTTCGGCGAAGTTCAACGTGATCTCATTTTTTTTCAAACTTTGATTTAATTGCTCTAAGGCTTCTAGCGCAGTAGTATCAATATCACTCACTGATGTAAAAATAAGCACAATATGTTTTACACTTGGTGCGTTTCGCAGCTGCGCTTCAATAAATTCTTCAATAAAATTCATATTCGCAAAAGTTATGTTTTCATCAATACGTAAAAGTAACAAATGCGCCCATGTTTCTACTTTATGACGCTTGATATTGCGATAATGTTTGGTGTTGAGAAGTCGCCCAACAACAGCAATATGCGGATGACTGGCTTTGCGTAAATAACTCGCAAACGTTAAGAAAATCCCAAGCGTAATCCCTTCTTCAATCCCTAAAAGCAGCACACTCACTAATGTCGCTAGTTCTGCAATACCATCCCCTCTGTCGTACTCCCAAGTATGTAAAATACTTTTGAACTTCACCAAAGGAAGGACAGCCATTAGGATAATAATAGCTAATGCCGCTTTAGGAATATTAGCAAACCACTGCGTTAAAAAAACGACAGCAATAGCAAGAATGAGCGCAGCAATGATCATGGCAATTTGCGTCCGCGCTCCCGCAGCGAAATTCACCATGGTGCGACTAAAGCCACCCGCTACAGGCATACCACCCGAGATTGCCGTCGCTAAATTGGCAAATCCTAGTGCAATCAGTTCTTGATTCGGGTCTATTTTTTCACTGCGTAAATTGGCAACGACTTTGGCAATGGCCACACTTTCAACATAAGCAATCAATGCGATAAAACTTGCTGATGGCGCCAATACTTTCCATTTGGCTAACGCTAGAAAATCAAAGCTGATATGCGGCAAGCCAGCTGATATTTCACCGACAACAGCAACATGATGTGACGCTAAATCCCAATGCCCCACCGCAAATGTAGTAAAAGCCACGGTCACTAAGGCGCCACATTTACCCATTGCAGTCACGAAAGCAGGCGATAAGGGAAGAACGTTTAAAAGCCATGAAAGCGGTTTGCCAAAAAATAACAGTACAGCCAAGGCAATACTACTAATGGCTAATGTGGCGATATTCGAGTCTTGTAGATAGGATTGATAGCAGGCAATGTCGATGCTGCAAGCAGGTGATTTCATTCCTAAGGTCTGGGGCAACTGACTACCCATAATCAATAACGCAGCGCCGCTAGTAAAACCAGTCAAAACAGGATGACTAATAAAATTCACCAGCCCCCCCATTCGAAAAACAGCCATTATAAGTAAAATGGCGCCACTTTCAGCCGAAAGAATGACTGCACTTTGCAGCGGATTTCCAAGTGAACTCACTTCGGGCAACTGCAATGCACTAGCAATCATAATGGCCGCAATTGAAACAGGTCCCACCGATAACGTGCGACTCGTTCCTAAAATGGCGTAAATTAATGGGGGCAAAATACTCGCGTACAAACCAAACTGAGGCGGTAATCCAGCTAATAGCGCAAATGCAATTCCTTGTGGAACAAGTAGAATTGCCGTGATAACACCTGCGAATAAATCGCCATTGAAATCCGTGCGACTATAGGTTTTTAACCAACTTAAAATGGGAAAGAAAGGCATTTTTATTTTTCATCTATAGTTTCAAAATATGTATCTATTTTTGCATATTTGATGCCAGATGAGCTAGATAATTGATTTTTAGTTATTTTTTATTAAAAAAACTAATTTTACCAATCTAAATTTGTTTCATCGAAACAAAATATGAAACAAAAGTGTTTCATTGAAACAGGCCTGAGTCATGCCGTATTTGAACTGTTTTGATTTTGAAAAATCAACTATTTCCGCAGGTTGGGCAATGGGGATTTCGGCGTAATTTCAATGTAGTAAACTCCATCGTTAAACCATCAATCACCAATAATCGGCCTATCAATGACTCACCAATACCGATAATTAATTTCATCGCTTCCAAGGCTTGAATACTTCCAACAATGCCTGTAATGGGAGCAATCACGCCATTGGTTGAGCAAGTTTGTAATTCTTCACCCTCTTGCTGATATAAACAGTTGTAGCAGGGACTGTTATTTTCTCGCGAATTAAATACGCTGACTTGACCTTCAAATCGAATAGCAGCACCCGAAACAAGCGGCTTTTTCAATTTTACGCAAGCCGCATTAATTGAAAATCGCGTGATGAAATTATCGCTACAATCTAAAACAATATCAGCAGTTTGCACTTCATTTTCAAGTGCTTCACCTTCGAGTTTCGCTTTTATAGCGCGAACATTTATCTCTGGATTTAAATTTTTTACCGTTTCAAGGGTTGAAATAACTTTATCCATCCCTACATTGTGAGTGTGATGTGCAATTTGTCGTTGTAAATTGGACAGGTCAACGTGGTCATTATCATAAATAGTTAAATGCCCAACGCCCGCCGCTGCAAGATACATCGCTACCGGTGAGCCAAGTCCGCCTGCGCCAACAATGAGAACATTTGCATTAAGTAATTTTATTTGCCCCGAAATATCAATTTGCGACAACATAATTTGTCTGCTGTAGCGATAAAGTTGATTGTCGTTCATATTTTTTGGGTATAACCGTAAATGTGTTGTTATTTGTTTTTCCACTCGAGGTTGAGTGGCGCGTTTTATATTTTTTATTTTAATCTATTCTTAGGAGTTTCATATGAACATTAAACCATTACATGATCGCGTTATCGTTAAACGTGTTGCAGAAGAAACAACCACTGCTGGTGGTATTGTTCTTCCCGGTAGTGCCGCTGAAAAACCAAGTCAAGGTGAAGTATTAGCCGTTGGTACAGGTAAACCCTTAGAAAACGGCACTGTTCGCGCTCTACACGTGAATGTTGGCGACAAAGTATTATTTGGTAAATATTCAGGTAGCGAAGTGAAAGTTGACGGCGAAGAAGTTATCGTTATGCGTGAAGACGATATTTTAGCGATTTTGGCGTAATTATTCACAAACAATCATTGATATAACACTTTTTAAAATTTAAGACAGGTATTCAAAAAATGGCAGCAAAAGACGTATTATTTGGTGATGACGCTCGTGTTCGTATGGCACGTGGTGTAAATATTTTAGCAAACGCAGTAAAAGTCACATTAGGCCCTAAAGGTCGTAATGCGATTTTAGATAAAAGCTTTGGGGCACCTACCATCACAAAAGATGGCGTCTCGGTTGCGAAAGAAATCGAATTAAAAGATAAATTCGAAAACATGGGCGCACAAATGGTGAAAGAAGTTTCATCAAAGACGTCTGATGTCGCGGGCGATGGAACAACAACTGCAACCGTATTAGCACAATCTATCGTAAATGAAGGCTTAAAAGCCGTTGCTGCGGGCATGAATCCAATGGATTTAAAACGCGGTATTGATTTAGCATGTATTAAAGCTGTTGAAGCGATTGTCGCTTCTGCTGCACCATGTGCTGATAATAAAGCCATTGCACAAGTGGGTACGATTTCAGCGAATTCTGACGAATCTGTTGGTCAAATCATTGCTGAAGCAATGGAAAAAGTGGGTAAAGAAGGCGTTATCACTGTTGAAGAAGGTTCAGGTCTTGATAATTCACTCGACGTGGTTGAAGGGATGCAATTTGACCGTGGTTACTTATCACCTTATTTCATCAATAAACAAGATAGCATGAGCGTTGAATTAGATGACCCATTCATCTTAATTTACGACAAAAAAATCTCAAACATTCGTGATTTATTACCAATTTTGGAAGGCGTAGCAAAATCAGGTCGTCCATTATTGATTATCGCAGAAGACGTTGAAGGCGAAGCGCTTGCAACCTTAGTGGTTAACACTATTCGCGGTATCGTGAAAGTGGCTGCAGTGAAAGCACCAGGTTTTGGCGATCGTCGTAAAGCGATGCTTGAAGACGTTGCTGTCTTAACTCACGGTCAAGTGATTTCAGAAGAAGTTGGCTTGAGCCTTGAAAAAGCGGAACTGTCTCAATTAGGTACAGCAAAACGCGTTCAAATCACCAAAGACAACACGACCATTATTGATGGTTACGGTTCAGAAGACGCCATCAAATCGCGTGTTGCACAAATTCGCGCACAAGCAGAAGAAGCAACGTCAGATTACGACAAAGAAAAATTGCAAGAACGTTTAGCGAAATTGGCTGGCGGCGTTGCGGTAATCAAAGTTGGCGCGGCAACTGAAATCGAAATGAAAGAGAAAAAAGCACGCGTTGAAGATGCGTTGCATTCAACTCGCGCTGCGGTTGAAGAAGGTGTTGTTGCTGGTGGTGGTACTGCGTTAGTTCGCGCATTAGCGGCAATTAAAGACCTCCAAGGTGCAAACCACGATCAAACAGTGGGCGTGAATATTTTACGTCGCGCGATGGAAGAACCACTTCGTCAAATCGTTTCTAACGCAGGTGATGAGCCTTCTGTTATTTTCAACGAAGTCCAAAAAGGCACGGGTAACTTCGGTTATAACGCGGCCACTGGTCACTATGGCGACATGATTGAAATGGGTATCTTAGATCCAGCGAAAGTGACGCGTACTGCGTTGCAAAATGCAGCATCTGTGGCTGGCTTAATGCTTACTACTGAAGTGATGATTGCTGATGCACCTAGCGATGAAAAAGGCGCACATGGTCACGATATGGGTGGCATGGGCGGAATGGGTGGTATGGGCGGCATGATGTAATCATGTTGGCTTAAACGCCTTTTTGCTTTGAATCAAAAGCCCCGATTTGCAGTGAAGCAGTCGGGGCTTTTTTCGATTCAAACAAAATAATTATCATCAAAAAACCTATAATTTTGGTAAGATTAAGAAGTGGATGAACAATTTAATTAAACCAATAACAAAAAAATCAAGGTGACCACGATGAAAAAATTTATGCTTGTTCTATCCGTTTTTATCTCCATCCAATTATCGGCTTGTCAATCCGACGTTTATGAAGAAAATTCGGTCATTATGAAAGAAGAATACAGTGAATCCTCCAATGGAAACGGTATTTTTGAAATACTTGCTATCCTTGGTGTCGTGTACGTTTTGGTAAATTTGGGCAAGAGATAATATTTTTACGTAATGAATTTTGCAAGTTAGTGAAAAACTGTATTTAACGACTAACAAATAACACCAAATACTCAAACGCCAATACATAATCAGACATGAAATAATTCGTTAATACATAAAAAAACCGCCTTTATCACTTTTGCAATAAAGGCGGTCTTTTTTTTACTCAGCTCGCATCAAATGTGCTACAACACAAAATCAGCAAAAGCCTCGTCGATAAATCATGGGTTTTCATACTGTTTCGAGGAATGTAAAAACTCGAAGCAAAGTTTATCAAATTTTTTCAACACCAAAACAAAAAAATGTCAAATTTGTGACGCAGTTCACACTTTTTTTTATTTAAGCAATTTCTTCATCCGTTAAATAACATCCACAATCTTCTGCCCAATAGTTGCCTGTAGTTTGCGCAGCGCGAACGCGGGTATTCCCATTGCAAATAGATTGAAAATGGCACGTTTTGCAGCGCCCTTCGAGCGGGCGCGGTGAACTTTTCAAACCTGCCATCAATGGATCGCTTGTATCTTGCCAAATTTCTGAGAAAGGGCGATCTTTCACATTCCCTAAATTATAATGCCACCAAAACGTATCAGGATGCACATTTCCCGTATTATCAATATTTGCTACATTCACGCCTGAGGCATTACCGCCCCACTGCTCCAGTTTTGCTTGAATATGGTCGGCTTTTTCTGGAAAACGCGCCCGAACCCAGTGCAGAAAATACACCGCATCGGCATCATTATTGCCCGTCACAAATTCCCGTTCTTTTCCTTGAAGAAGCCAGTGGTAACATTTATCAAACAATAAATCCATCGCATCGCGCGTCATGGCAAAATGCGCATCATCAGCGCGATTTCTATTGCCCCGCCCACCGTAATTTAAATGGGATAGATAAAATTTATCAATATTATGCTCATCCATCAATTGCAACATGGCTGGAAAATCATGTGCATTTGATTGCGTCAATGTAAAACGAATACCAACTTTAATGCCTTTATTTAAACATAGCTCCACACCGCGCATGGCATCATTGAATGCCCCTTTTGAGCGTCTGAATGTATCGTGTGTTTCTTGAATGCCATCCAAACTCACGCCAATATAGGAATAATTCATTTCGGCAATTCGGTCAATATTATCCGCTGAAATTTTGGTCCCGTTACTCGACAACGCCACGTAAAAACCTAAATCTTTTGCGCGTTGTGAAATAGGAAAAATATCAGGGTGAAGCAGAGGCTCGCCACCCGACAAA
>Ga0114974_10004149_pt1 | contig 10854 bp, 11 predicted proteins | sample S_130206_EF_Meta_FD_87318 | JGI IMG/M metagenome (GOLD analysis project Ga0114974, IMG submission 87318) | Freshwater microbial communities from Lake Simoncouche, Canada to study carbon cycling - S_130206_EF_MetaG | ecosystem: Environmental > Aquatic > Freshwater > Lake | place: Lake...
GCAGTCTCACTGCCGCCGAGGCGGTACCACCCGTTCCAAGCAAATCATCTATCAGTATAATAGATTCGTTGGGTGCTACAGCATCTTCATGCAACTCGACGACAGAGTTTCCATATTCCAAAGAGTAAGCTGTTTGACGAGTTTTCCATGGGAGTTTACCGGCTTTGCGCACGGGGACAAATCCAGCTCCGAGCCGGTCTGCCACAGCTGCCGCAAAAATAAAACCGCGAGCATCAATGCCGACAACCTTGTCAATTTTCGTGTCACCGATGGTTTCGCATAGTAAAGAAATCGAGTGACGAAAAAGTTCTCCATCACCAAGGAGCGGACTGATATCTTTGAAGACGATTCCTGGTTTTGGGAAATCGACGACGTCACGAATTGCATCTCGTAGGGATTCGACAGTTGGCATGGTGGGTAGAATCTAGGTAGTAACGGCAAAGTTGGGAAATGCTAATTCCATCCTAGAAATAAAACCCGTAGAACCATGGACGACATCACCTGACGCGCTCTAGCAGCCAAGCGAGTAGGCCACTAATCGGAAGGCGCTCTTGCTCCATCGAGTCGCGATGACGCACGGTAACGGTGCCTTTGAGTTCGTCGCCTTGCTCCCCAAGTGTTTCAAAATCGACGGTGACGCAAAACGGCGTGCCGATCTCGTCTTGGCGGCGATAGCGGCGCCCGAGTGCTCCGCCGTCATCGTAGAAGACATTCATCCAAGGCTGCAGTGATTTTTGGATATCGCGGCAGATTTGGACTTGTTCTTCGTTCTTTTTCAGCAGTGGAAAAATACCAACTTTGATGGGCGCCATACGTGGAACGAATCGCAAGACCGTGCGCACGTCTTCTTTGCCCTTTTCGTCGGTCAGCGTTTCCTCATCAAAGGCTTCGCAAATGAGTGCGAGCACCGTGCGGTCACAACCGGCGGATGGCTCGACGACGTGAGGAAGGAATTTCTCTTTGGTCTCTTCATCGAAGTAGAGTTGAGATTTTCCAGAGCCTTTTTCATGGACGCCGAGGTCATAGTCTGTGCGGTAGGCCACACCTTCTAACTCCTGAATGCCAAAAGGAAATTCGTATTCGATGTCATACGTCTTCTTCGAGTAAAACGCACGCTCACCATCTGGGATGTCGAGGACATGTAATTTCTCACGCGGAATGCCGATTTCTCCATAGAACTTGAGGCGTTCAGCCAACCACTCGTCGGTGAGGCGCAGGCCGTCGTCGGGGTGACAAAAATACTCGATTTCCATTTGCTCAAACTCACGAGACCGAAAGGTGAAATTACGCGGATTCACCTCATTTCTGAATGATTTACCAACTTGCGCGATTCCAAACGGCAACTTGACCCGATTTGAGTCGAGTACGTTTTTATACTGAACAAAAATCGATTGAGCCGTTTCAGGTCGCAGGTAGGCGATGTCGTCGCCCGTCGCTCCCATGTTGGTCTGAAACATTAGGTTGAACTGCTTTGGTTCACTGAGGACTCCGCCGCAATGCGGGCACGGATTCATCGGGCCGGTCTGAGCCAATTGCTCTGTCGCCATGAGTTGGTAAAAATACCACAGGGTCATGGGTTGTTGGCGTTGCGCTTCTTCAAGAAAAAAACTGATCGTTGAATCAGGGTTACGGACCAAGGCCAATCCAGCGGCAAGCTTCTTGCCTTGCTTGTTTACCCAACGCTTGAGTTCGTCGCTGGTGACCGCAGTGCCTGCGATTTCCCCGGGTTGCGTCATCGTCGTGATCCCAGCAAGCGATTGCGCCCACTCGGATTCTGCCATCATGGATTCGAGTTGGTCGAATCGGATGTGCTTCTGACAATTTTTGCAAGTCGCCATCGGATCGCTGAAACCACCGACATGGCCAGAGGAAACGAGTACCTGCTCCATTGTTAGAATCGAGCCGTCCATGCCAAGCACATCATCGCGTTCCTGAACGGTTTTCCGCCACCAGTAGTCTTTTAAATTCCGCTTCAACTCCGCTCCAAGCGGACCGTAGTCCCAGCATCCGTTGAGACCTCCATAAATTTCACCCGCCTGAAAAATGAAGCCGCGACGTTTGCACAACGACACAATTTTTTCCATGCGTACGGGATCGGTAACTTCTTTGCTGGCCATAAATGGTAAAGGTTCGAGCGCGAAGGGAAGCAGGCGCAGCGACGGGCGGCAAGGCGGGATTGTGGGCACTTGGACTGGGGTGAAATCTTGCTCACGCCGCAGCGATGGCGGTTCCGGCTTGCAATAACTCGAAGCGAGGTATCATTTCGGGTGGCGATGGCGAATTCTTTGATGCGACCCGTAGCGAGTCCAGCGCGGCTCGATGGACTGTCCCCCATAGAGGTGGCGGGGCAATTGCGGCATCTGGACGGATTGGTTTTTTTCGATACTGCAGGGAATTCATCCCATCGCGCCGGCGGATCCGTCTCGGTGATCGCAGCCTGCCCCAAGCAAATATTGCGTGGAAACATTCACGTCGTCAGCGATCTTTGCGTTCTCCGTGCCACCCTAGCAACCGAGAAAAATGTTATGGGGGACTGCGGATTTCCCATCGGTGGCCTCTGCGGCTGGATCGATTACGAAGGTGACTTCGTCTTCGGTGACTACTCTGAAATGCTGGTTTTTAACCACCGTGACCACACATGGTGGGAAATAGGACATCTCTCTTCACAACTCAAATCCACTCAGTCACGTGCTGTAATCAGCCCTTTCGTACCTCTCGGATCTCCCGAGCAATTCACCCACGGCGTCGCCCGCATCAAGGAATGGATCGCTGCAGGCCATATCTATCAGGCGAATCTATCACAAGCATTCGTCGCTCAAGTCAGCGGTGATCTTTTCTCTCTTTACGAAACTCTGCGCGACGCATCACCCGCTCCGATGGCTGCCTACCTGAACTTGGATGGCAGAGAAATTCTCAGCTCATCACCAGAGACTTTTCTAACCATTTCTGGCAGAGGGATTGAGACTCGACCCATCAAGGGCACCCGCCCACGCTTTCATGACCCCGACGAAGACCGACGGTCTGCTTATGAATTACAGACGTCACCCAAGGAAATCGCCGAGCTTGTGATGATCACCGACCTGCTCCGCAATGATCTCGGCCAAGTCTGTGAATTCGGAAGCGTCGAAGTGGCGGAAATGCTTCGCCTCGAGACCCTCGCGCAAGTTCATCACCTTGTTTCTACGGTCACCGGCACTTTACGCAGTGATGTGGATGCGCTCACCGCCATCGCCGCTTGTTTCCCAGGTGGCAGCATCACCGGAGCACCGAAAAAACGTGCCATTGAAATCATCCGTGAGCTAGAAGGCACTACACGCGGCGTTTATTGCGGGGCAATTGGCTGGCTTGGCTACAATGGCGAATGCTCGCTCAACATCGCTATCCGCACACTCGTTCGTCGCGGCGAGCACGTGATCTATCAGGTCGGTGCCGGCATTGTCGCTGACTCTGAACCGGAAAATGAATACGAGGAAACTCTGCATAAAGCCGCGGGAATCCGTCTCGCCATCGAGCGCTGGCAAGCATCCCAACAATGAAAAATCTGCCTGCTCAAATCCGCAACACCCTCCGATGGATTGCGATATTGGCCCCCATGGCTATACTCGTTGGCTCTGCCTCGGCATTTTTTCTTTGGTCGTTAGATGCAGTCACTCGAGTCCGCTTTGCCTATCCTGGACTTATTTTCCTGTTACCCATCGCCGGTCTTTGTATTGGGCTAATCTATCAACATTACGGTAAATCTACCGATGGCGGGAACAACTTGTTGTTCGATGAAATTCACCAACCTGGTGCTGGGATTCCTCGTCGGATGGCGCCACTCATTCTTTTCAGTACTCTCGTCACTCATCTTTTCGGCGGCTCGGCTGGGCGTGAAGGGACCGCTATACAAATGGGTGGTAGCATCGCCGCCACTTGCGCACGAATTTTTAAGTTAGATGCGGCTCACGTTCGTATTTTACTCATGGCTGGCGTCGCTGCGGGCTTCGGTTCTATTTTTGGCACCCCCATCGCCGGCGCGGTCTTCGCTCTGGAAGTTCTCATCATCGGTAAAGTCCAGTATGACGGACTGATCCCTTGCTTTTTTGTCTCGATACTTGCCGATTGGAGTTGCCGCGCATGGGGCATCGGTCACACCCATTACCACGTCGAGGTCCCCGCCGTGGGCTCTATCATGGATGGCACATTGATGGCACAAGTCATCGCTGCAGCCATCGCTTTCGGTCTAGTGAGCTTGCTTTTTTCTAACATTTCACATCACCTTAGTGCCGCCTTCAAGACCTACATCCCACGAGCCGAGTTCCGGCCTGTGGTTGGCGGGCTCATCGTCATCGGATTATTTTTCCTTGCCGGCACGGGCGACTACCTCGGCCTGGGTGTTCTGGGTGACCGCCCCGATGCGGTCACACTTCCCGCAATGTTTACCTCCACTGAGATCCCTGCCAGTGCATGGATTTGGAAGCTGGTTTTCACCATCGTCACCCTCAGCGCAGGCTTCAAAGGTGGCGAGGTCACCCCGTTATTTTTTATTGGTGCAGCTCTTGGAAATTCCCTCGCCATCCTCTTCGGAGCCCCGGTCGACTTATTTGCCGCGCTCGGTTTCATCGCCATTTTCGCAGGCGCCACCAACACTCCGCTCGCTTCTATTTTTCTCGGTATGGAACTCTTCGGTGCTGGCAACGGGCTCTATTTTGCCACCGCGTGCTTGATCGCCTATCGCTGCAGCGGATCTAAAGGCATCTACACCTCGCAAAAGTCGGGGCTACCTAAAATTCTTGTTTTTGAAAATGACAAGTGACTTGCCTGCCACCACCCACACGGTTATTCCACTCCTTGCCCTATTTGGCATCCACGCCTCCGTAGTTCAATGGATAGAACGATGGTTTCCTAAACTGTAAATCCGTGTTCGATTCACGGCGGGGGCATTTAAATAAAATTTTTTAAATAAGCAAGTTGTGGAATAATTAAGCGGTTAGGTATTTGGCTAAAAACGCTGAAAACGCACGAAAACGCACGAAAACGCACGAAAACGCACGAAAACGCACCGCGAAACGGAAAGTAAACGGAAGTGAATTTTTCCCCGGTTGTCCCCATCCACGCGCCCGGCTGCGTCCCGGTGGACGGGCGAACGTGTTTTTGATACCCTTCACCCCATGAAACTCGATTGGCGCGGCAGAATTATTCTAACGAAACTCGCTGAAGGCTGTACTTTGAAGATTGAAGTTGCAACCATGCCCAAAATGGGTAGGGTTTCGCAGTGTCACGGAAAATCCGCGATCTCCTCAAAGACCTTCGGAAAGCGGGATTCACCCTCGCACCCGGCGGCAAGGGGAGTCACCGGAAGTTTGAACACCCCGCAGTCAAAATTCCGGCCATCATTCCGGGACGCGACGGCGACGACGCCAAGCTTTATCTGGAACGCCACATTGCCGAAAAAATCAACGAGTCCAAGTCATGAAAAAAATCTCCGCCAAAGAAGCCAGCCGCCTCGCCCGGAACTATCCCCTCAGCGTTTGCTGGAGTGATGAAGATCAGGTATTCGTCGGTTCCATTCCCGGCCTCATGGGTGATTGCTGCCATGGTGATACTCCCAAGGAAGTCATTCCTCAACTTCAGGACATCGCCGAAGATCTTGTCACTTTCCTTACCCAGAAAGGCCAGTTGCTGCCCGAGCCATCAACCCCCCTCTGCAATCCCGATCCCGTGGCCATCCGCAGCGCCATGGGACTCAGCCAGACCAAGTTCGCCCAACTCATCGGCGTGAGCGTCCGCACCCTTCACAAATGGGAGCAACACACCAGTAGCCCGAGCGGAGCCGCCAAGACGCTCCTGAAAGTCGCCGCCTCGAATCCTCAAGCTGTCCGGCATGCGCTTCGAGCGTGATCCTTGCCCTGCGGAAACCGCACACGCTTCGTCGTCGCAGAAATCACTCCCTTCGTATCGCAACAATCCGATGAAACTAGAATTCCAAATGGTCTCCGAATTCGTTTCTATCGCCGTCTCGGAAGGCTTGAAAAAGCACCGAGAACATCACGCCGGGTATTGATCTGCTAAACTGTAAATCCGTGTTCGATTCACGGCGGGGGCATTTGTATAAAATTATTTAAATAAGCGAGTTATGTAATAATTAAGCGGTTAGGCATTTGGCCGAAAACGCAGAAAAAAATATGGAAACGCACCGAAAAACGGGCAGTAATCGGGAAGTAAATTTTTAGCCTGTTACACTTTCCCCGCGCTCGATCGCAAGCACGATGGACGGAAAGACCTCTTTGAGGTAGTCTCGCCCCATGGAGATGGACTGGAGACATCGGATTGCCCTCTCGAAACTTTCGGAGGGTTGCACCTACGTCGAAGCGGCGACAGCGACCTCGATCTAAAGGATGACGTTCTGGCGATGGGTCGACGCCTCCCCTGCCTTCGCTCAAGCAGTCGCGGCAGCGCGGGAGACGGGCAAGGACGAACGCACGTTCCGCCTGTGGCTTCGGCACCCCTTCAGAGGAAAACGACCGCCTACCGGCAAGGGACACGGCGGAGTGCCTCGGTTCAGCTTTGGACGGCGATAGCGTAGGACTCCTAATGAAAACGAGTTCAGGGCGACCCGGCGGTATGAATCCTGCGTCGCTTGGAATGGGTTTTCATTTGCTGGTTCGAATGTCCGAGTTCGTGACCGAGAAGATAAGTCCATACTGAAATGGCGTCCGCATCAATGATGATGGTATTTGTATCATCTGGACTTAATAGCCCATCAAATGGCAACGATTTCCGATCTATCGCACCTACCAACCCAATACGTTTTTTGAAAATGAGTCCGAGCGCGACGACGAATCTGGCGGCAGTATTACCGCTCTTGGGGTCTTGATGCCGAACGGCACGACCATCTCTACCGTATCCTGCAACCTTGATTCCAGAATCTCTCTCAACGTCGTCAAGCCGGGGGGATAAATCGGATGGTAGCTTAAAAATTGTGAGTCCGTGTCTGTCGGCAACTTCTTGGATTCTTTGGCCGAGCTTTGCTTCATTGTTGGGAGACTTTATCGACTCCCCTTTCCTTTGTCCAATGGACTTTTCAAAAGCGAGCGGTGATGCGTTGAGTGAGGAACTCTTGTTGGCGAAATCGGCTTTTGGCCCGCGCAACCGCGCCCGACGTTTCTCATAGTTTGCGGCGGATTCCTTTGCGGCATCCTCCACCGTCGCCGAACCCTTTCAAGCTCACGCATCATGAAAAATGGCTTCACCGCACCTCGGCCGCCAGCGCCTCAGCCTGAAGCACCACCGTGCGAATGGCGGCATCGTTCCCGTTCATGCATGAACAACCCGACAAGAAGGCGTTTTTAGTAGTAGTGCCTCATCGAAATGCTTCTACGCAGCGAACACATACATAGTTAAATCGAAAGATTCCAATTCTGCACTAAACGCCTGATGCAGCAGCGACTTCTTCAACGCCTCCAGCGCGGCGTGCTTCCGCTCGTAGAGGCGGGCGAGGCGTTGGGTTTCTTCTTCATTCACGCAGTCAGGGCTTCCAGTGGCGCGGCACTCTTTTCATATAGTGCCACGCCCACACGGCGGATGTGGTCGAGCAGAGCCAGATGGCTCAATGAGGACATCAGGGAAAGATCGATTTGGTAGGGCAGCAACAGGTCATCCAGCTCGTTATCAATCCGCGTCAGCAGGGTGTGATTCAGTTCAACGCCGCAGAGCGTCAGATCTATGTCTGAACCAGGGCGATACGTCCCCTTGGCACGCGAGCCATACAGCACCGCCTTTTCCACCTCGGGGTAGTGGGCCAGCACGCTCAGAATACGGTCCACAGTGGTTGCCGTCAGACCGTGGTTCATGCCTCCTCCTTTTCCATCTCCAGAAAGCGGCGCTGGAACGCCTCAAACGCCGGAACGTAGAGCACCTGCACCGCCGTCATGATCTTCTCAGCCACGTTGTCATTGTAGGTGTGGGAGGACTCGTTCCGGTGCTCGATCATCTTCATCCATGCCTCCCCGTCCTCGATGAGTTCCACCGCAAAGGCTGCCCGGGTGGCGTCCCTTGATCCATAGAGTTTGTCTGGGCTGCCGCGCGCCGTCAGGAAATCCTTCAGTGTGTTCCAAGCCAGCTCATGCGTGAACTCGAATGCCTGAATGAGTCCCTGCCGTTCCAGATCAGAGAGAGTCCGCTCCTTCGCCAGCGCGGAGGCCTCGCTCAACCGCGCAAACGCTCGCTTGAAGTTGTCGAAACGCTGAATCCAGCGGATGTCGCGGCTGCTCATGGGCGAGAATATAGTGGAGACTTTGGATGGTGGAAATCAGAAAATCTTAAAGTTTCCCACTGAAGGCTTGGTGCAGCAGCGACTTCTTAAACGCCTCCAGCGCGGAGTGCTTCCGCTGGTAGAGGCGGGCGAGGCGTTGGGTTTCTTCGCGGAGGGAGTCGAGCTTGGCCGCGATTTGTTTCTGCTCGGCCAACTTGACCTTTGGCAATTGCAGGTTGCGGAGGACGCCGAGCGAAACGGTCTTTTGTGCTGCGCCGTTCGAACCAATCGTTGCCTGCCGAAAGACCTGCGGAGAGCGAAGCGCGTAGGTGAGTCACGAACTGTCTACGTTAGCATTGGGACGGATGAGACCAATGTGCCGCTGGAAACAAAAATCGCGCTGCTCTCGAACCAGAATCGGGATGCCGAGCGTAGCGCCCGTGACTGTATAAAGGACATCGCCAACGCGCGGTTTCTTGCTCGGCTTGAGGCCGCGAAAATATGCCTCGGGAACAGTGAAGGTGTTGCTGAAATCAATCGTTCCCATTCGCTTGTTGATGTTCGAGATAGTGATGATTGGAACGCCGGTGGGTGCTTTCGGCGGGGGTGAGTGATCGCCGTCTGTGACCTCGTCAGCGAGGTCGGAAAGAGATGCGAGCGGACCGCGCTGGGTGAAGACGGATTGTAGGTGGCTTGCGAAGAGGGCGCGGGCGTTTTGGAGGTTCTTTTCGGCGTTGGCTTTGGCGGTAGCGGGGCCCTCAAACGCTTCGTCCAGCAGGCCGACGATCCGCTGCTGTTCGGCCAGCGGGGGGAGGGGAACTTCCGTGTTCTTGATTTTGATCTGCGAGATATTGGGCTGCGCGTTGCCGGTTGCTTGCGCTACCAGTTCGTCTTTCTTCGCGAGCAGGAAGTAGAACAGGAACTCAGGAACGAATTTTTCGTTTGGGAGGATTCCGCAAACCGACTGATTCGTCGCCGCTTCAAACCGCAGGATGCCGACTTGCCCCGCCATCGCGCCATACATTGCGACCAAGACGGCGTCCTTCGGGAAAAGTTTGGCAGCGGAGTTCTCAAGGCCTGCCTTCGTGATGAAGTTCTTCGCCTCGCGCACATTTTCTTGAGCCACTTCGCCGCTAACAAGCCACGGAATATTTCCGCCATCGTAATATTCCTTCCGCGAACTCAACGGTGTCCCGCCAGAGCCTGTCTTGGAGACTACGCCCAACGGTTTCCATGTCCACCCCTTGTTCATAGCAGTGCCTTGATGTTGCCCAGCACCTCGGCGCTCTCGGCGTTCAGCGCGGCGATTTCGTCCATGATTTCCTGCGGGCTACGGTGCGTAATTTCTTCGCCGCCGTTGGGGTTATTCACGGACAGATCAAAGGTCTTCGGGTCGATGGCCTCCGCGCCCGGCCGACTTGTCGCCAACGGCTTGAATCGTCCAAGCGTGCGAAAGTAAATTACCGAGGAATTTCATTCCATCCTTACATCATCTTCAGGACCAAAGTCGGTCGACCGCGGAGGGTCAGCCCTACCTCTCTTACTTCAAAAATCAAATCTCGGAGTTCATGGCTCGGTGAGGCCACGATTTGGACTCTTGCGGCGCTCGCTTCGAATGCGGAGATTATGTTAGCCTTACTTTGACCCCACCCTAAAGAATGCGGCGTTGTCCGCGGAGGTGAACTCAAACTCCATCTTGCCTTGCGAGTTGATCACGGCTGAGCCTGGGATGGGCATGGGGGTGAAATTTACCAAGTTGGTGCTCTTTTCCACTCCCACAGTGAGCTTGAACTTTCCAGTCGCTGGGTTCTTCACAAGCAACGGCGTCCCCACGTTGAGCGACTGCACTTGGGTGAGGCTGTATAGGCCGTAGCTGTTGGGAGTCGCAGTGACTTGGTCTCTTCCCACCTGTACCGCTGCATCATACTGGGCTTGGTTAAACTTCGGATTAACAGTCAGAATTGCTGGGTTACTTGTGACGCTGCCGGCGTTATTGCTAACAATCACCGTGTAACTGCCTGCTTCGGAAAGCTGCACTCCAGTTAGTGATAAGGATGAACTTGTTCTACCTAACAAATTATTACCATTTCGCTGCCATTGGTATCCTATAGCACCCGTAGCGACTACACTGAAGCTCACATTCGCATCTTGATCGATAGTGGAGCTGACGGGTTGACTGGTGATTACTGGGGGAGTGTTGACCGTAAGCGTCACTGATGCACTTGGAATGATGCCCGTCGGATCTGATACAACGACCTTGTAAATCCCTGCGTCTACGGCTTGGACATTACTCAGAAATAGTATTTCGCTAATACTACCCACTAGATTCACACCGTCTTTTTGCCACTGATACTTCACGTTTGTCCCTGCCGCTGTGACTCCAAATAATGCATTCCCGCCGCTATTTACGGATGAGCCGTAGGGTTGACGGATGATTGCGAGAGGCGTCCATAACGCTGTCGGTATACCACCAATTCTAACATCCCACCCGGAAGAACCGGCGGTTTCAGATTGTTAGCGAATAAAAGTTAGATTGGCAGAGGCGGGGATTCATCCAGTCTGGATCTACAACAAACTGACTGTGAGTAACAAATACCACCGCCTCTGTGCGGAAGAACGTA
>Ga0114974_10004150_pt1 | contig 10852 bp, 19 predicted proteins | sample S_130206_EF_Meta_FD_87318 | JGI IMG/M metagenome (GOLD analysis project Ga0114974, IMG submission 87318) | Freshwater microbial communities from Lake Simoncouche, Canada to study carbon cycling - S_130206_EF_MetaG | ecosystem: Environmental > Aquatic > Freshwater > Lake | place: Lake...
AAATTTTTTCATTTTGTTATTTATTAAAATTGTTTAGCATTATTGCTTTGACAAAACTAATATAAATATTTATTATTACAACTTTTAATAATAACTTTAACATAACTTTAACATATAAAAAAAGCATTAATTTCTTAACGCTTTGATTTTAAGTATTATAAATCTTTTAAAACTTCGTCAACTTTTTGCTCGTTTGGTGTTCCTTTCACTCCTTTTTGATTTTTTACAATTAAACCAAGTCCGAAAATAATCGCTTTTTCTAATAACCTTTTCCAAAATCTATTTTTCATAATTTAATTTTTTTAATATTAATTCTCTGTACCTATCGTTTAACTTTTCGTTGTTTCTGCCTTGTTTTAATAGCTTTTCAATTTTCTTATTCAATCCCTCCAATTCATCGGGTGGATTTATTAAAACTTTGTTTTCGTGTATTGTTTTGTATTTTATCATAGTTAAAGATATAAAATTTTATTGAAATATAAAATCATTTACGCTTTTTTGTCCGTTTTTGTAATAATTAAAATGCACAAAACCACTAATACTATTTTGAAAATTTGTTTGAACCCAATTTGATGGAGGAGAAAAGGCGGGGAAGTTTTGATAACTAAAATGTTTTGATGTTGAATTGTCGAAAATATATTGATGACTATCGCCTTTGCTAAATTCTATCTTTTGACCATGTAATCTATTTTCGTCAATGTAATTTTTAATCTTTTCAATTTGCCTTGAATCTAAAATAGGTTTAAAGCCAAATTTAAGACTCTTATCGTCTTTACCGTGTGTAAGTATGAAAGTTATATTATCTTGCGTGTAATGGTCTATAAATCTCCTTTGGTTAATTACTTCTATCCTTTCAACATACTTTAATTCTATGTATGTTTTAAAAGCTGAATTTACAATATATCCAAAACTCCCAGCGTGATTATCATTACAGATATTAATACATTTTATTTTATCGTAGTGAGGAATTAAAGCGTCAATTAATTGAATTTTAAAAGTCAATGCTGTATCGAACGCTTTTTGATTGTCCATATTTTGAGGTAACGAATGACCGCCACGAGTTGTAAATCCATCCCAACCATCCATAAAATCCCCTAATTCGTGAATAAATAAATTATTTGATTTCTTATTGTCTAAAGTATGTTTAATCATTAATTTTAAACGCTCGGTTAGTTTTTCTTCATTCCACAAACCACCGTAAAGAGAATATCCATCAGGATTTACATTCATACCAATATGAACATCGGTGTAAACCAATCTATCAAATAAGGCTATAGGCTGAAAATTGTCAATTAGTTTTAAGGTTATAGGCTTAATTTTATCTTTAAAAATATTTAAAAAGTCAATGTCTTTAATATTCTTTTCTTCTTCGGATAGTTTTTTAAAAAGTGGGTTTGTTATCCTAACACTTTCAGTCTTTGTTTTTAGCCACAACATTGGCGCTGTTTCTGCGTTCACTCCAACATTCTCACAAGCGGTTAAAATTCCCTCGTTTTCTTTTAGTTGTTTTAGCTTGACAACCTCTTGCGGGTTTAATCTATATCGTTTTAACCTACTTATATTTTTACCTAATAATAACGCATATTTATCAGTAACATAAAATTTTGGACTTGACATAGATTTGATTTAGGGGTTTGGGGTTTTAATCTTTAATCTTTGTAATCTCTTTTAATTGATTATAAATTTCATCTGTATTTGTATTCCAAAACATTTTACAAATTTTTCTTTCCCAATCGTATGGTGGTTCACTACTATAATATTGATGTTCGCTTGGTGTTGCAGTAAACCTTTTACAATTTCTTTTTAGTGGGCAATTTTTGCCCGAACACATTGTAATATCTGCCATATTATTTTAATTGTGTTGCAATTATTTCATCTTTTTTTGCGGTGCTTCGACTTGATCCAAAATAATAACCTACTACACTAGACATCAATCCAACTACTGCTATTTTAACATCGTTTGTAGCTTCATTAAACGCTAAAATATATAAACCGCCAGTTATTATAATTAACGCCACTATACCTTGAATATTTACTTTACTAATCATCTTTATTGTTTTTTTCTAATAAATACCAACGCCTCGCAGTATATCCTACTGTAAATAAAAACACAACTATTTTCATTGCAATCTCACAATCTGCAAAGTTTATAATCGCATAAAAAAAAGCTAAAGAAAAAACTTTTATATCAATTAAATCATTTACCATTTTGAATAATTTTTCATATTTTTTTTAAATTTATTTTGTTTGTTATGTGAGTCCAAGAATAACCTCTTTTAATATCACTAATTGTAGGTATAGAAATTTTATAATCTTTTTGTATTTCTTTATAAATTCTTTTATCATTAAAAATTAACAATACTTGTTCTTCATTTAATTTAGATTGACTATTTTTTTTTCCTTGCGTACTTCTTAAACCAATTTTTATACTATGTAATTGATTTTCTGAACGTGTATTCCATTCTAAATTTACAAGTCTATTATCATTTTTAATTCCATTAATATGATTTACTTGTTCTTTGTTTAATGGATTTTCTAAAAAAGTTTCAGCAATTAATCTATGTACTAAATGTTTTTTTATTTTTTTATCCTTACATAAATCAATCATTAAATAACCATTTTTGCCTAAATTTGCAAATATTTGTCTTATTCCCTTTCTTGTTTTTTTAGGGTAGCTAAAAATATTTCCATTTTCATCTATAAAATATAAACCAGCGTAATTTTTAATATCTTTTGTCATAATATTTATTTTAATAATATGACCGTAAAGATACGTAATTAAATTAAATCTTTATCACTTTTATAAGGAAAATATACTGTTTTGCCATCAACTTTTTTTGCAACTAAAACTTGTTTCCGTTGTTTACCTGTACTTTCATAAGAAACGTGTACCCATTCAGGATTTCCATTTTTAGGAAATTCAGCCAAAAGCTGATCAAAATCTAAATTGTCTTTAATGTAATCAAAAACTTCTTTGTTAGTCGGTTTATCGTTGTCAATATCCATCGCTTCACCCGTACAGTGTTGACTTGTAATTGACCCTTTTACCGCATTGTTTAATTCTTGACCTCTGTACATTGAAGTTACCTTAATAGGTGCTTTAAAATGCGCTCTAACTGGCTCAAAAACCTTTTCAGCTAGTAGCTTCATATTTTTAATAATATTCAAACTAGGGTTATCGTTTACAATTCCTAATTTTTGAGCGGTGTTACTTCTTACCGCTTCGGCTAAACTTAAATTTTTACTTATTTGCATCTTTGGGTTTATTCGTTTTTAATAAATATTCATTCATTTTTTTTATATTCTCTTGTTTGACTTTATAAGTCTTTGCTAGTTCCTGTTTCATAGTAAAAACGTGCAAGGGTTCGGGTTGCTATCGGGAAACATATCAGCGTTTTTATTTTGCCAATATTCAGGAAACATACTACTAGCAAAAATAGCCATATAATCAACAAATCGCTTGGCGTAAAAATCTGCAAATGTTCTATGTTTCTGAACTAAAATATCTAGTTCATTTTGTGTTACGCTTTCGCTGTTTTCGGTTGTATGTTTAAATACGCCACCGTTTCTAATTTGATAATTAGCGAAGGGAAGGTAATCAATCATTGAAAAATGAATTAACATCGGTTGCACGTAATCAGTAACTAAATTCAAATAATCACCGGTTAAGGTTGAGGTTTGAATTTTAGTTGTGATTGTGTTATACAGTTGAGTGCCTAAATAGTTTTGAACGTGCATTTGTTGCGCAATTTTCACAAACTGAATAAACATATCCGTGTCAACATTACCGTTTAATATGGTATTGTTTTTTAAATCTTTCGGTGTAATAAAAAGTACTGTTGCCATAATTATCTCATATCGTGAGGTGCTATGTATGCACGCCCGTCGTTAACTGTTGGTATAAATCCGTTTTCTGAAATTGATTTTGATGGGCTTACTATTTCAGCGTTTGGTGAGTAAACATCTACTTTAGTTTTTCTGTCTTTGGCAGCATAAGTTTCACGAATCCAAAAATGCTTACAAGTTCCGTTTGGAAAAGCATCTGAAAGTAAACCGCCACCTTTCCACAAAAATATATCATAAGGCGCATCGGGATTTGGTGACATACCGAATCCAGGATTTACAGTTGTTTCTGACATTCTATTAATATCCTCTTTTCTGTAAATCTTATTAGCTGACATCATTTGTTTGCAAAATTTACGTTCTGGATTTTCATTTCCACCGTAACGATAACGTACTTTATAAATTTGTGAATCTTCATTACTATTTGCGTTTGGTCTTGCTGTTCCAGTGCTTAAATTTACGCTCAACATATTGTCTAATTCCGCTTCTTTTTCGTAGTCAACTGCTCGGCTGTCAATAAGCTCGTAATTGCTTAAATCCTCTTCAATACTAAATTGACTTAAATCTATATCGCTGTTTAACGTTTGCGGTGTTAACAATGGATTTAACCCTATAATTGACCTTATTTCATCAGTTGTCAAACTAGCTATCGCTTTTTGCGATAGTTGTTCTGGTAACTCTTTAATTTTAGTTACAATTTCATTTTCTTCTTGTGCGCTTGTTAACTCGTTTTCATTTGTTAAAGGTTGCAACGTTTTAAATGTTAATTCTAAAGTAAGTTCATTATAAGCTAAAACTTTGTTTAATGATTCAATTATAAGATTTTGAAATGGTCTTATAACGGTGTTTTCCATTAAAATTGTAGCGGTCTTTAATTCATCTGCATTGTTACCGAATCCCGTATTATCTTTAATACCTAACAACATTGGCGATATAATGCGGTGTCCTACCATAATTTTACGCATACATTCATCTGACAAAAATTGATACTGCAAATGCGCATCAGAAAGTTGAACGGGTGTAATTGTTGAAGCGTTTTGTGCGCTATCAGCAAAGTTTAAAATAACTCTGCCAGCGTTTGAACTGCCAGCGAATTTATTATTAAATTTGTGTTCGATTTCTCTTTGTTGCTCTTCAGTCGGTACGCCATTTAAGAAGTTAACCAACATTGAAGGCGCAAGCCCTTGCATTATATTATTTAAGTGAAAATTGCTTATTTCCTGCTCGATCTCACAATATTGCAAACAACCTTGATAATCTACGGGCGAGTAAAAGTAAAAGCCAGTTTTATAAGGTTTAATAAATAATATTTCTTCCTTTTCGTTAGTTGTTCCAAATGCTGGTATTGCTAAAGGCGGTTTTGACCGTGTTACTTTTGTCCAGTCATCAGCGTAATAATAAAATTCAACTTCGCCATCTTCATTACATTTACCGCTTCTTAACTTTTCAACTGGAAAATGATTGCATTCTAAAATTCTACTTCTATCGATTGAATAAACAACTTGAATAGCGCATTGACCCATTGCTTTTAAATCGTAGCAAAGGCGTTCTATTGTATCGTTGTCAAACAATAATAACGCTTGTGCGTAATCAGTCGGATTTTCTTCTTTGTTAGTTGCATCAAGTCCTTTGCCAAAAATCATTTGACTAATTCCGTTAACGATTGCGTTGTTAGTTGGTGATCCGTTTATTCTATCTTGCAAATATCCGAAATAATTATTGTCATCGCCGTAAGCCACCCATTCTTGGTTTCTAACTTCGACAACTTTTGGCGAGGTATATGTTGCTAAATTAACAACTCCTATTGAACCCTTTTTCTTTTTTTCCATTATATTGTAATGTAGTTATTATTGTCGATTGTAGGCAGTGTGTATAGCGTTTCTGCTCCCGTTGTGCAGTATATTCTATCTTTATAAATTATATCGCCAGCCATCAAAAGTTTGTATGTGAAAAATGTATTATTGACTAAAAAATTTAATGTTACATTTATCGATAAAATATCCTCGCTATAACTGTACGAACTTACCGCAACTGTATAGCTTGTTTTTGTCGTTTCATTCTGTACTACTATTGATAAAGCACCGCTTACTAATTTATTGGGAATAGTTTTAAAAACTTGCGAAGTATTTGTATTTATAACTGTCATACTATTATAACGCAAAAAAAAATAATTTTGCATAAAAAAAAGAGCAATAAATAAATATTGCTCTTTTTTCATTCTCCGACCAGATTATATTGTTACGGTGTTATCTGTGTTGGTGCTCCAGCACTTGCTTTAATGTTAGCCGTTACAAGTGCAGCGGTTACAAATTGGCTCATCATTGGCTCGTCTGCTGTAATTGTCAAACTGTACCCGTTCATATCACCTAAAGCCACTCCCGTTGAAATTGTTCCGTTAATATCACAACCACGAGTTAAACCTAAAGTTAAATAGTTACCGTTGTTATCTAAAATAAAAGCGGTTGGTCTTGTTTTAATTAAACTGTCAAGCATTGCTTGAGTCGCTGCATCTAATTTTGTTAAAACTAAAGTTAAAGTTTGTGTGAAAAAAGTCGTTCCGTTATCTGAACTAGTCGTAATTGTCTGCTCTAAACCACTTGCACTTTTTACATCAAATTGATATAAATCAAAAGTTGATGGCGTAAAGGCAGAAACAACTCCAGCCGTAATCGTTGCTTTTCCTACTGTTCCTTGATTGGCAAAAAATACTTTCGTAATTCCTCCAACAACATCTTTACAAGGTAATGCTCTTCCTGTTGCTATTATACAAGGCATAATATTTTATTTTTTAAAGTTAATAATTAACCGCCTAATTTCTTAAGCGGTTATTAAATTTATGCGATACCGTAAGTAACTGCATCTGCTCCGATTCCTACTTGTAAACCTCTTGTAAATCTTGCAACAAATCTAACATTTTTAGATCCGTCGATTGGCGCCATGTCAATTGTCTGAACAAGTGATTGGTCATCAGCTAAACCAAAACCTACGAATAAGTTAGATATTTGCGCTGCAACCATTGTGTTAGCTGCTAAACCATTTGCAACAAATATCTTAACTCCGTCAAAAGTTAATTCTCCACCGTTATACCATTGTGTTCCTAAACCTTGAACTCCAGCATTTGAAGTTGCAGCTACTGAAAATCCACCAAGTGCAGCAACATAAGCCTTAACAACATTTTGAGATACAAAGATTCTTAAATCTTCAGTTCCGTAAAGTGCAGCTGGTATAGCGTCTACTACTCTTCTCATTTCAGCAATTACGTTAGACGCTGTAATTGTCAAAGGTGTTCCGATAACTGTTGCTCCGTCTGTTTTCAACAATTTACCAAGTCCGTTTGTGGCGTTCCATAAAAAGTTTTCAGTATCCAAAGCCATATCTTTCAAAATTTTACCGATTAAGAAATCAGAAAATTGCGCTGGCATATTGTCGAACGCTGAATAACCCATTGATATAGCTTCCCAGTCTTGTTGAAACGGTGTTTTACAAAGTTGTAAGTTTACTTGTTTTTCTGCAACGGTTAAAACTTTGTCAGAAAGTGTAACAACTCCAGCATCTGTAAAGTCACAAGTCGCATCGGTTACTAAACCGCTTACTACTGCTTTTTTGATTGTTGTTTTGAATTTGACATTAGGAATTACGGTAACTCCATTGTTTGCGATTGTGTTCGCGCTTAAAACTGCTGCTGCAATGTATTTATTTGCAAATTCTCCAGCGTAGTTTGTTGTAATAGTTGGTTGATTAGCCATTTCTTTTTATTTTTTTTTATTAATTAATTAGTTTGCTAACAAAGCCATTATTCTAGCTTCGGTGTTAGATAAATTTTCTTTTGTGTTGACTGCTGAAAAGTTTACTTTTTTCGGCTCTGTTGGTGCTACAACTGTTTTAGGTGCGCTTACTTTTGAAAGTGTCGCTTTTAATTCAGTGTTTACTTTTGAAAGATTCTCAATCTTTTCATTCATAGCGTCAAATGTTGGCTTGAAAGATTCAGCGATTTTCATAATTAACGCTTCTTCTTTTTGGCTTTCCATTTCTGCCTTCATTTCTGGGTCGTCTTTTAATTCAGCCATTACAACTGCTCCGATAACTCCAACTTCTGTAATTTCTAAAGTAGTACCGTCTTCTAAAATGTACGTTCCTACTTCTAAAGGTGTTTTGTTTTCGCCGTCGATAGCGTAAACTTCTGCTCCAGTTTCAAAACTTTCAGCTTCGATAACTGTTCCGTTTTCAAGCTTCATTTGTGCAAGTTTTACTGGCGCACTTAACAAAGCATTGATTCTGTTTAAAATTGTTTGTTTGTTCATTTGTTTAAATTTTTATTAATATTTATAGTATAACGTAAACGTTAAATTATTTTGCATTTTCAATTAAAAAAAATCTTGAATTTCAAAATCGTAAAAGTCACCCGTTGCGATTGCATCAATTATTATTTCATTTTCTGCAAGTGCTGTTTCTCCAAAAAAACAATACTTAACTTTGCCCGTTAATTCATTAACTACTGTTTTCATAATTTTAATTGGTTAGTAAAAAATTAGATTGAAAAATTGAATCAGCTAAATTCCCTAACTGAACAGAAACAAAAATAAAATTTTCCACCGCAGGATTAAATCCTATATTTGTCGGTGATGATAAACTTCCTACAACATCAGTTAATAACGAAACTGTTGGCGTTAATGGTCTTATGTTGTTTCCTCTAATTGGTAAAGAATTTCTAACTATTGTTGCAGTTAAAATTGTTGAACCTATTGTATAGGTTGCAATTGTTGTAGCACTTGAAAAAACGTTAGTGCTTCCTACTTTTACTCTTACCGTTGCGTTTCCAATTACACCCGTCTTTTCAAAAGTTAGCGCAGCGATTCTCATTAAATCTGTTGCATTAAAAGTGTTCGCTGGTATGGTATAAGTACCTAATAATGTTTCAGCAATTGTGCCAGTAATTGTTGAACTTGCAGCAGCATCTCTAACAACTGTTTTAATAGTTGAATTTAAAGCTGTTTGCGTTGCGGTGCTTATTGGCTTGTTTACATCGCTTGTATTATCAACATTAGAAAGTCCTACAAAAGTCTTGTCTACTGTTTTATTTTTCCATAAATCAGTTGAGGATTCATAAATTAACGCTTGGTTGTTTGTTGGTGTGGTTAGTAATACATCATGTATCTCTTCCAGTTCATAACCGTTTTGAATACCTACTTCAATTTGTCCTAGTGTTGGGTGTGAACGTGTTACTTTACCAACATACACTAAATGTATAGGTGCTACTGGTTTAACATTTGTAACTGATCCAGCCGTAACTCCGCTTAAATATAATTGGTCGCCCTCTGTAAAAGAAGAGGTGTTAAATCCACTTAAATCACCAATAACAACGCAATAACCTAACCCATTATTTAAAATATCAGATTGTAAAAGTCCAAATGTTCTGCTAGATAACAAGTCGGTTGTTGCGAGTGCTTTTGAAACTAACGGCTTGTTTTCACTTGCACCCGAAATATATACTACTGTACCTTTTGTAAGTGTTGCGCCAGTTCTATTTTTAACCTCACGAACTAAAGTGCCAGCTTGCCCCGCAGTTGGAATGTCTAACGCTGTTATAAATGGATTCACTCCGTTTGCACCATTGTTAGTTAATTGGCTTGTTTGCGTTGGTCCTGCAAATGTAACTTTATCATTAATATCGTCATAAGTCAATACGATATTACTTCCAGCTATTGCGTAGTCTTTAAAATTTTTATTTGCCATATACTAAATTATTTCCGTTTTGTGTTGTTAATTCTATATTTTTATTACTTAATAAATAAAACGTTTCTGTTCGTCTTATTCCTGTAATGTTCCCAATTCCTTGCGCTGGAATAGAGCCGTCGCAACATTTAACATTGTATGTATTATCTCGGCAAAGGCAACCACGTGAGCCACCTCTCGGACTTGTTAAACTGTTATAATTATCGTACATTTATTAATTGTTTAATCTCTAACAAAGTTAAACCCGCTTCGATTTCTGCATCTATTTCTGTATCGTTTTCAATTTTTGAAAGTGGTAATTTAGCACGGTCGGCAAAATATCCTTCAATGCTGAAACCTTTTACTTTTCCAGTCTTAACAAAGTCATTCCAAATAATATCATTATTAACTTTTATAGTACCAACCCAACTGCCAACAGGAACGCTTAAATTATAAAGATTAGATTTGTCTTTTTCCATATCCTCAACAATCCAACTTTCAATCATTGTCAAACCTGTAATATCTTCGAGGTGTTCAAAGGTTGTATTATTTTGATTGCCGTTTTTGAAAAATAATTCCATACATTGGCGAATCGTATCTTTTGAAAAGAAAATATTATATTCTCCATTCGTATCGTCTTTTCTGTAAATTGGTTTGTCTGGAATTAAAAGCGCACCCATTAAAATGCGTTTGTCTTTGTTCACTTCGGCAAAGTGATATTCTTTTTGAGAATTTAAAGCAACAAAATTTTCTTCTATTGCTGGGTTTTCTACGATTGAAACGGCATCAATACCGCTCAACTCCATAGATTCATCAATTATAAGTTCAATTAGTTTCATATTGTTATAACGTATAAAAATTTATTTTTGTGTTTATTATCCTAAAGTTGCAGTATTGACAATATTTCTGTCAAGTGATTGCTGTGTGCTTACATCTTTTCCTACAACATACGCCTTGATAGGTGCTTGACCTCCTAAAGTTGAAGCGAGTTGATTTATACCGCTAGATTGTAAAACGTTTGCGCTTGGTGTTAGTGCTGTTGGTGTTTCTATTGCTGTCGGTGCGCTTGGTGCTGCGCTTGGCATTGCTGGTGCTGGTGCGCTTGTTGCTCCACCGCCACCGCCTCCACCTCCAGAAAGTAACGCCTTTGCTCTTTGAACGTTTGAAATTACTTGCGCTCCCGTTGCAATATAAGATACTACTCTTGCAGCCGTTCCTATTCCAGGTACAAAAGGAAAAGCGGCTTGTGCTGCTACTCCTTCAGCATTTGCCAAAGCTGAAGCTTTACCTATTGCAG
>Ga0114974_10004152_pt1 | contig 10852 bp, 9 predicted proteins | sample S_130206_EF_Meta_FD_87318 | JGI IMG/M metagenome (GOLD analysis project Ga0114974, IMG submission 87318) | Freshwater microbial communities from Lake Simoncouche, Canada to study carbon cycling - S_130206_EF_MetaG | ecosystem: Environmental > Aquatic > Freshwater > Lake | place: Lake...
CAAGGCCTCGGCTGCCATGAGCCGCGACATCGACAGCCCGCCGAGGGCGAGCCCGCCGATCTTCAGGGCATGGCGGCGCGAGCGGCGCCGCGCGCCGTCACAAAATCCCTCGATCGGCCGGCCGGGGATGGTAAGGACTGGATCAGTCACGGGGCTCTCCTCAGCGGGATCAAGGGTGAGGCATCATTTTTACCCGCCGGATGCGGGGGATGCGAAGGGCGATCGGCAGGCGCTCGGTTCGGTGTACGATTCATGCTCTCAACACCCCGGAGCGAAGCGTGTCATGCCCCTCTATGAATATGTCTGCCAAAAGTGTGACAAGAGCTTTGAACTGCTCATCCGCGGCGACGACACCCCACAGTGCCCCCATTGCCACAGCCGGAAGCTCGACAAGCTGTTGAGCGTCGTCTCCGGGCATGTCGCCGGCGGCAAGGGATACGCCTCCCCCGATCCCGGCGGCTGCGGCAAGCCGCAGTGCGGCATGGGAGGCTGCGGGGGGATAGGGGGATGATCGCGCGTGTGCTGTGGGGTGCGGTCCTCGGCGGGGTCTTCGCAGCCGTCGCTGCAACGCCGCTTGCCGCCGCCGAACTGCGGGCCGGCACGGCGGTGGTCGACGTCACCGATCCCGGCGCCGAGAAGGTGCACGATCCCTCGCTTGCGAAGGTCCTCATCCTCGAGCAGGAGGGGCGCCGCGGGGTGCTCGTGACGATCGACGTCGTCGCCATCGGCGGGATCGGCCCGATCGGCGACCAGTTTCTTGCCGACCTCCGGGCACGCCTTACCCGCGAGCACGCCATTCCCCCCGAGGCCGTGATCGTCAACGCCAGCCACTGCCATGCGGCCGTCTGCGCTGACGTCGCTGACCGGGTCGTGGCGGCGGTCGCGGCCGCGAAGCAGAGGATGGTGGCGGTGAAGGCGGGCACGGGCACGGCGAGCGAAGCGCGGATCAGCGAGAACCGGCGCGTCGATCTCGTCGATGGCTCGCAGGCCGACATGCGCCGGGCCTATGCGATGCCGGCCGACGACGCGATCGCCGCCACAGCGCCGATCGATCCGCAGGTGGGGCTCCTCGAGCTCGATCGCCTCGACGGCTCGCCGCTGGCCGTCGTCTATCTCTTCGCCTGCCATCCGATCATGAATCCGCCGCGCCGCGGCACATCGGCCGACTTCCCCGCCGTCGCCTCACGGGTCGTCGAGGAGGCCCTCGGAGGGGACGCGGTCGCGTTCTTCGTTCAGGGCTGTGGCGGCGACATCAATCCCGTCCGCTACAAGGAGGTCGACCGGCCGGCCGATGCCGAGCCGCTCGGCAGCATGCTCGGCGGCACGGTGCTTGCGGGGCTTACGCGGATCGAGACGACGGCCGACGCGCCGCTCTTGATCACGAGCGAACTCGTCCAGCTGCCACGCGGCACCGACTTTGAAGTCCGGATCGAACGCCTCGAAGCGGAGCGTGCAACGCTCGTTGACGGGCTCACCCCGACCAACATCTCCTTCGAGCAATTCCTCCCGGCGCTTGTCGCGCAGGCCGTCTTCCCCGGCGACCCGGGGCGGTCGCGGCAGCGGACGCTCCACGAGCGTGACCTCGCTGCCGACGGCCCTGACGAGACTGCCGAACACGATCGGCTCCTCGCAGCCGAGGTCGCGGCCTACCGAAACAACATCGACGCGATGGAGCGGATCACCCGCCTCAACGTCAATCTCGAGCTTCTCAAATCCCATCTCGCCCGCCGCGACGCGGCCGACGGCGCTCCGCTCGACGCCGAGATCGGCGGCATGCGGGTCGGTGACTTCAGGCTCGTTACCTTCCCGGGGGAGCTCGTCTCGGGGGTCGGCCTCGACGTCAAGCGGGCCGCTGGCCATCCGACCGCCTTCGTCGCCGGCTACACCAACGGCTATCTCCACTACCTCCCCACCGTCCGCCAGCGGGCCAACACCGGCTACGCCCAGGAAGACTGCGACTGCCTCGTGGCCCCGGAGTGGGAGCAGGTCTTCCGGGATGGCGCCGCACGGATGTTTTCGACGCTCGGCGCGGAGTAAAGCGGCCGATCGATCCGCTTTGAACCCTTTCAACTTCTCCCAAGTCGTTGACTGAAAAGGGGTTCGGGCCATGAGCCGTGACGCTCGCGGGGGCTACCCGGGCACGGTCTCTGGGGTAGATTTGAGGGTTGGCGAGAGCCTATTTTTGTTCTGCCGAAGATCTGGCCGTAGCCTTACAAGAGTTTCCTTGGGGGGCGAGCAGCTGCCACGGCCCCATCCAGTCGACTTCCGGGAGTTTCCACCATGCTCTCCATCCTCGGGCACACCACCGATTCGCGGGCGATGTGCGATCGGATCTCGCGCCGCCGCGCCATCCATATCGGGGCCCTCGGCGCCTTCGGGCTGTCGCTCCCCGATCTTGTCCGGGCGGAGACCGCCGGGCTGATCCATCCCGGCGCCAAGTCGCGAAAGAGCGTGATCCTCGTCTGGATGCATGGCGGCCCGTCGCAGCTCGACACCTTCGACATGAAGCCCAACGCCCCGGCGGAGTTCCGCGGCCCCTTCCAGCCGATCGGCACGAGCCTCCCCGGCCTCGACATCTGCGAGCTCCTCCCCGCGCACGCCAAGGTGATGGACAAGTGCACGGTGATCCGCAGCTTCTCCCACGGCAACGGCGACCACTGGGCGGCCGCCCACTGGATGCTCACCGGCCGCACCGGCGCCAACGGCAGCGACCGCAAGCCGCGCTATCCGTCGATGGGCGCCGTCGCCTCCCAACTCCTCGGCCCAAAGATCCCCGGGTCACTTGCCGCGGTGAACATGAATGACGGTGGCTTCGGCTTCCACGGTGCCGCCTGGCTCGGCGTCAATCACAATCCGCTCCAGTACGGCTCCTTCAGTTACGGCAACGAGGCGGGGAGCCTGCCGACGAGCGACGCCAAAAGCTTCGCGCTCACCGACGGGCTGTCGGAAAAGCGGCTCATCGACCGGGTGTCGCTCCGCGGCCAGCTCGACGACCTCAAGCACCGCATCGACCGGGAGCGGTCGTTTGACCAGATGGACAAGGCCGAGCAGCAGGCGATGGACCTCGTCCTCTCCGGCAAGGTCCGCAAGGCGTTCGACATCTCGGAGGAGCCGCAGGCCCTCCGCGATCGCTATGGCGCCGGCTGGGGGGAGCAGGCGCTCATGGCCCGCCGGCTCGTCGAAGCGGGGGTTCGCTACGTCTCGCTCAACACCGGTTACTTCGACGACCATGGCAACATCGGCCCGGCCCTCAAGGACAAGCTCCCCCGCCACGACGCCGCGGTGGGGACGCTGATCGCCGATCTCGCCGACAAGGGGCTCCTCGACGACACCCTCGTCGTCGTCGCCGGGGAGTTTGGCCACACGCCGAAGATCAACAAGGACGCCGGCCGCGACCACTGGCCGCAGGCCCAAAGCATCCTCCTGGCTGGCGGCGGCTACCGCCACGGGCAGGTGATCGGCAGCACGAACGACAAGGGGGAATACCCGACGTCGCGGAAGATCGGCGTCGAGGATTTCTGTGCGATCGTCTACCACTCGATGGGGCTGAAGATCGACGACTCGATCGTCGACCTCACCGGCCGGCCGACGCACCTCGTCCCCGGCGGCGAAGTGCCTGTCGAGCTTCTCTGACACTCGAGGGAGTACCCGCATGCGAGACCCTCTGCTTCCGCCGAGCGAAGAGCCTCTCCACGGGGAGAGCGCGGCTTCGTGCGACCGTTCGACATGGCCGGTGTGGGTGGGGCGCGTCGGCGAGCCGCAGCCCCGAGCCGATTACTCCCAATTGACCCCCTCACAGCGGATCGATCTCTGCTGGGCGGTGACAAAGCAGGCCTGGTCCCTCACCGGACAGGAACTGGATGAATCCGCATTTCGTCGAGATTCTGAAAAGCTTTCGCGACGAAGAGGTTGAATACCTCGTTATCGGCGCCCACGCCCTGGCGGCGCATGGCCATGTCCGCGCAACGCTCGACATCGATCTCTGGGTGCGCCCCACCGCGGCGAACGCCGACCGCGTCTGGCGGGCTTTGGTGCGATTCCGTGCGCCGCTCTCCAAGATGAGCATCGCCGATTTCGCCGAACCGGAGGTCCTTTACCAGATCGGTCTGCCGCCGAGCCGAATCGACATCATGACGAGCGTGACGGGGGTCGAGTTCGAAGCGGCCTGGCCGAACCGGATGATGGTGAGTTTCGGCGACGTCGTCGCTCCGGTCCTCGGCCTCGACGATATGCGGACGGCCAAGCGCGCAGCCGGCAGGCTCAAGGATCTCGCCGATCTCGAGGAGCTGGGATAGCCCAAAGGGCCCGGCTGCCATCGGCAGAGACTCCGCCCGATTACGAAGTGTCGCTGCGGCGCCGTAGCTGACGCACGAAACCGGCCGACCGGTGGCGGAGGGCGATTCTGGGCACCCTCCGCCACCACGGCCGCCGGTCGATTGCAGCCGAGCCAGCGCGATAAATTCAATCGTCAGGCCACCTTCAGGCGCCGCCGCTCGACGAGGCCGAGCACGCCGCCGAGGAGGGCCAGAACACTTCCCAGGCCAGCCGGGTCGATTTCCGGCACCGCGGAAGCGTCACTGATTTGAAAATTGGCGAGCGTCGTCGACGAACCCGTGAATTCCGCAACGCTGAGATAGTTGAGTGCGAAGCCGCTCACGTTTGTAAACGCGAACGACACCCAACTCGCCGAGTCGTACCGAACCTGCCCCGCCTTCGTGGCCGGATCAAGCTCTATGGTGTACGTGTGAGACAGACCATCGATGGTGTGAAGAATGTAGTTTTGCTCCGAGTTCGACTTTCCCTGGAGGACGATATTTCCTCCGTTGGTGGCAATGCGAATCGAATTCGAGTCATCATTTGCCTGCGGAGCAAGCTCGACACCGCTAAAAAAATCGGGAACCACAGCGTCAAAACTGATGGAAAGCGTGCCTGTAGCAGTGGTCACGGAGGTCCCAAAGGGACGGTACGAACGACCGACGTCACTCGCGCCGGTTGTCAACACGCCACCGACGACCGTGGTGGAACTCGGTGTCGTCCAACTTCCAGTGAAGCCGAGGGGCACCGGCACTCCTGCCTGACCATTGAGAGAGGCCGGTCCAACCGTGTAATTGGTGAAAGTATCAAGGGCGATCTGGGCCGCATTCACCGAGCCTTCGGGCCCCGCGGCTGACATCAGAATGGCAACGGCAACGAACTTGGCTGCAGCCCGACCAACGAGGCCGAGGCGGCGCTCACGGTGAACGGCAGGCGAAGAGAACCAAAACATGGACAAGCCTCCGAGAAATGCTGGGTGTTAACAGGCGTTTGTCGAACGACTCCCACGACGCTCGTGATGGCAGCGACCAGAACCAGAGACGAGGGAGAAACCACTCCCTGACGATAAAGGTCATTTGGACACCGTCAACGCTCCGCGAACGTCAGAATGCCGAAACGGGCACGGCGCGCACGAAACGGGCATGGCGCGCACCAATCCGGCATGGCGCGCACGAAATGGCGCGCTCCACCCGATCGCGACTCGCCGTCGCCGCAGCGCATGAGGCGCACCCCGGACGACCGGTAGCGGAGCGGTGTCAGGGCGGGCACCCTCCGCCACCGATCGCCGGTGTCGTCAGACGGGGCGAATCACCCCACGAGTGGCTGTCAGGCCGCGTGGCGGCGGAAGAGTTCCGCAAGGCCGAGAGCGCCTGCGAAGATCGAGAAAGCGCTCAACAACACGATGGCGTTGATCTCGGTGGCCGAGAACGTAGAGGAGCCCGCCATCTCCGACGGAGTTCTGCGCTGCGGATAGTTCTCCCCGCCGATGGTCGCGCTGGCCTTGAACACGAACCGGTCGCTGATGCCGGAGTCCCCGGAGCCATCGCGCCGGGAGATGCGGTCGCCATCGAACGCTCCCTCGCCATGGTCGACGGGGCCACTCGACCGCCCTTGGTCCATTCCTTGACCGACCTTCCCCGCCTGGACCTCTCCCAGAAGGGCCGTGGAAAGCAGCATCACGGCAACCACAGCCATCGACGGCACCGCCTTGACGGCAATGCCGCCGGGCCTGGCTTGACCGCTCGAGCGGATGCGCGATGACCAGATCATGGGAAAGACTCCAAGTGTCTCCCCGGCGCGAAGATCACTCGCAACTGAGGAAAGGAGTTTGATCCTCTTCCTTCACGCCCAGCGTCGATGCTTCCGACGAGCAGAGAGGGACCCATCCCCCCGGTGAACAGTACACCTGATACCACGACCGTCAACGGCCGCGATCCGACAAAGTGACGAAACGGGCACGGCGCGCACGAAACGGGCATGGCGCGCACGAATCAGGTAGCACGGCGCGCACGAAACGGCGCGGCCCCACCCGCTCGCGAAGCGCCGTGGCCGCGCCGCAGGGGGCTGAAAACTGGGCGACCGGTGGCGAAGGACTTGTCAGGGCCCCCTCCGCCACCGATCGCCAGTGTTTTCCGTCTGTCCGATTGGGCCTGGCGGCTTCACGTTCCCAACGCGGCTCGATGATCGCGACGGCACCGAGCGGAAGAGCCAAGGGAGCGTCACCGGGAAACGCCAGTGCGTGGAGACTTCGTCGATACCGAAGCCTCCTCCCCTCCGGTAGGGGGCCAAGGAGATCTCGCTGACGAGCTGCGGCTGAGAACGGCAGCGCCGCCTCCGAGACGACCTGGATCGACGGCTCCGCCTTCCGTCGCCGGCCCGGTCCACAGCACGTCGAAGGGGATTGCGTTACCACCGCAAGAGTGGACGACCAAATCAAGCAGGGCGCCCTTCCAGAGGCTGCTTGCCGAGGATTCAAGGATCGTCGCCACCGTCGCTCCGTTGGGAATCCGCTCGGCCCCGAAAACGGTGTAAATGCCCACGGAGCGAGCATCATCGCCCGCCTCCAGCCCGGCCGGCTTGTTCGAGATCGGTTCCGCGAACGCCGGCGAAAACCCGAGAGCGACCCAGAGCGCAAGCGCGATGGAGGCGCTGGCTTCAAAGCGACCCAGAGTGACTTTCAAGGGAATCCTCCTCTGAAAGATTGGGGAACCGAAAGATGGTGGCACAGGCGAAGGGGAGGAGTCGGGGAGTGGGGCTCGGGAGCCGCATCCTTGGGCACAACGCCCCCGCTCATTGCCCTTTGGACGCAAAGTAACGCAAGCCCCCAGACAACCGTCAACAGGGAAAAAAAGACAAAATGCCGAAACGGGCACGGCGCGCACGAAACGGGCATGGCGCGCACCAATCCGGTCGTAGCGCGCACGAAATGGCGCGTTGAGTCGCCTTTCGGCGAACGTCCCTGCAGGAGCGGGTCGATCGAGTGCGGAGAGACTGCTATCGTGTCGCCTTAGGCGCTGCCGCGATCGTTCGCTGGCCAGTCGGCAAGCCTTCGCAAGCGCATACGCCTCCGCTGGCAGGTACGCCTCCGCTGGCAGGTACGCCTCCGCTGGCAGGTACGCCTCCGCTTGTGGCACTCCCTCTCTCTCCCTCGCCTTGGGGCACGACAAGCTCATGGAGCAGGCTTCTGATAGCCATAAGTCCGATGCGAGCCTGAGCGGCGCTGTGCCGCCAGGGATCGCCGCGCTCCGCGACTCCCTGCCGCGCTGGCGAACGCGGATCTTCTGGTCGTTCCAGGTGTTGTTCTGGACGGCGATCGCCGCGGCCGTGCTCGGGCTGAGCAGGGCCGTGGAGCCGACCGCGCCGACGCCGTGGCTGGCGATGGTGCTCCGGGTGGGCACCGGTTTCGTGATCTCGACGGTCGTCTATCTCGTCTTCGAATGGGCCCGGCTCCGCGGGATGTCGCGGCAGGTGCGGTGGCCGCTGATGATCGCGGTGTCGCTGGTGGGCCTCGGGGCTTCGGTGCTGCTCCTCATTGCCGGCGGGATCAGCGGCCCGACGCTCTGGAGCGGGGCGCGGATCGTCGGGCTGCTCGTGCCGCGGCTCGTGACGACGTTCTTCTGGTGCGCGAGCATCTTCGGGCTGGAGATGATCGAGGACTTGCACAAGACCGAGATCCTCCTCGCCGAAAACGAAGCCTCCGCGGTCGACCTCGAAAATCGCATGCTCCGGGCGGAGGCAGCCGCCCGGACGCTCGAGCTGCAGCAACTCCAGGAGCAGATGAACCCTCACTTCCTTTTCAATGCGCTCAACGCCGTCCTCGCCACGAAGGACGACCCCGACGCCGTGGAGAGCGTGATCCGCGACCTCGCCGATTACCTGCGGTTTGTCCTCGGTGAAGCCGGGACATTCGAGCCTCTCTCCCGCGAGCTGCACGCCCTGGAGAAATACCTCGGCGTGCAGCAGGCCCGATTCGGGAAGAATCTCAGCTGCCGCGTGACCTGCGATCGGGCGGCCCTAGCCGCGCTCGTGCCGCCGATGCTCATCCAGCCGCTCCTCGAAAATGCCTTCAACTACGGCAGTCAGACAAGCAGCATGCCGCTGCGGGTGAGCGTGACGGCCAAGGTGGTCGATGACTGGCTCGAAGTGGTGGTGGCCAATTCAGGCCGCTGGGTAGAGCCCGACCAGACGCGTTCTCCCTCCACCGGGATCCGTTCCCTCCGCAAGCGGCTCGCGCTCCTCGTCGACAAGGCCGCCACCGTCGACACGGTCATCGACCCCGATCTCGATGGGGGATGGGTGCGCGTCGTCATCCGCATGCCCGCCACGCTCAAGCCCCCATCGACCGACGAGCCTGATCGGCCCCCGAACGACAGCCCGACCGCCGCGCTCGATCCCCCCGCCCCGCCGACAAGCGCCTGACGCCTCCCCGGTGAGGCCCGCCAGTTCCAGGACATTGCCATGATCTCTGCGCTCCTTGTCGACGACGAGCCTCGTGCCAACGAGATGATGCGGAAGCTGCTCGCCGCGCACGCGGAGATCGAGATCGTCGGCGTCGCTGAGAATGTCGCCGAGGCCCGCCGCTTTCTCGAAGCGACGCCTCCGGACGTCGTCTTTCTCGACATCGACATGCCCGGGGACAGCGGCCTCGACCTCCTCGTCAGCGTGCCCGACGCCACCCAGGTAGTGTTTGTCACCGCGAGTGACAAACACGCCGTGCGGGCGTTCGCCGCCGCCGCCCTCGACTATCTCGTCAAGCCGGTCGATCCGGAGAGGCTCGCCGATACGGTGGCCCGCGTCCGCAGGCACGTGGCCGGCAAGTCGGGCACCGATAGTCCCGACACCCACGAGGCCGACGCCGACGAGCCCGACGCTGCAGAGGTGCTGGGGCTCGACGCCGCGGTGAGCGTGACGCTGGCTGGAAAAACCACGTTGTCGGTGGTGAACGTCAGCGACATCTGCTGGATCGAATCGCTCCGCAATTACACGCGCGTGGCGCTCAAGTCGCCGCAGGGAGTGCTGCTCTACGGCCGACGGTTGAGCCATTGGGACGCGATCCTCCCCACCGACGACTTTGCGCGGGTGGGCCGATCGCACATCGTGCAAGTCGCCACGGTGAACCAGATCGAGTGGAAGTCACGCAACGAGACGGTGGTGACGTTTGACGAAGGGGCAGCCCCACTCACCCTCGGCCGCGTCGCCGCCAAGCGGCTCCGGGAGATCCTCACCGGCCACGAGTAGTCAGAGGCCGGCCGCCGGACATGCCACGGCACGGCGCCGACGTCACCGCGGCTCCTCCGGCTCGAGCGCCTCGCGGCCGATCTCGATACGATCGAGGAGGAGGAGCGCTCCCTCGGGCAGCACCGGCTCGAAGCGGAGCCGGCGCGGGCGGGCATCGCCGCTCCCGAGATCGAGCTCGAGCGGGAGAGAGCCGGTGACACTGGCGCACGTTCCCTCGCGTGCGAGGCCCACCTCCCGGGCCGCAAACTCCCGCCGGAAATGGGCAAACGCTTCGTCGTCGCAGCCTTCGAGCAATTCCAGATCGAGGCCCAATAGCGCCCCGCGGGCGGGCACGCCCTCCGCAAACGTCGCCGTGAGGCGCTGCACCGGTTGCCGGCCACCGTCGGCGATGAGCTCCACGCCCGTGGCCCGGAGATCGGCGTCGACAGGGGCGAGAAAGCGAAGCCCGAGCACCGTGCCAGCCCCGCGGAGGAAGACCACGGCGTCGGCAGCAAGCATCGCCCCGGGGGCAAGCCTCCCGTCGACGCTCCACACCTCGCATCCCGACGGGAGGAGGAGATGGGCAGCGAGTCCAGAAAGCGCCTTGGGATCGACCCGGAAGGGGGAGCGGCGCGGATCGAGGAGCCACAGGCCCGTCACCCGCGCTCCTTGCTGCGAGGAGACGAGAAAGGGGCGAAGATGGCTCGGCTTTGCCTGTGGAGCCTCGGCAGACGCTTCGTGAACCGTGCCGTAGGGATCGCCGCGGCCATCGAAGACGAGCGTCACGTTCGCTCCGCGCCACGGCTCGCCGCCGGTCCAATTCATCGGCGGCAGGTTGACCAGGAGCGTCTTGTCTTCCGCGCCGCGGCCTTCCCCGGCGATGCCGATGCTCGACGTCTTCCCCACCCAGTCGGTGATCCGCTGCCAGGGGCGCTCCCCTGTCCGCTCCACGATCGAGCGCGGCGCGAGGGCGACGACATCCTCGAGGAGGCTCCCCGGCGGCTCCCAGCGGCAGGCCGTCCGGAAGTGATGGAGGCCGTCGCGCGGGGCCCCCGGCAGCCACCCGGCCCCCTCGGGCCGCGCCGGCACCGACAGCCAACCGGCGTCGACAAGATGCTCGTCGGCATAGCCGCGGCCAAAGAGCCAGTCGTAGTCGCGGGCGTGGGGGCCAGTGAGGCGTTGGGCGACAGGGAGCCAGTGGCAGGCGGCGCTTCTCCAGACATACCCAAGCGCCCCCTCCGCCTCGGCACGCGTCTCCCACGACGGGGCATGATCGGCGATCAGCGCGAGGGCATCGAGATCGACGCCGAGATAGGTGGGC
>Ga0114974_10004153_pt1 | contig 10850 bp, 10 predicted proteins | sample S_130206_EF_Meta_FD_87318 | JGI IMG/M metagenome (GOLD analysis project Ga0114974, IMG submission 87318) | Freshwater microbial communities from Lake Simoncouche, Canada to study carbon cycling - S_130206_EF_MetaG | ecosystem: Environmental > Aquatic > Freshwater > Lake | place: Lake...
GAATGCAGATGCACTGCAAAATGGAATTCATTATTTCTGCAAAGACAGCAATTCCGCCGGCTCGTCGGGTGCGCATTGCGCACGCATTATGGCAACGGATGGTGCGCAGTACGCCCCCTGGCATTTGCCGCATGCAATCCATCGCAACCATGGCCTTGGTTGGTGCGGGCCTGACTGCCGCCCAAGCCGCCCAGGCCGCCGATGCGCCCTACCCCAATCGTCCGATCCGTCTGATTGTGTCGGGCGTGGCCGGCAGCAGCAACTTTGCCGCGCGGCTGATCGGTAATGGCTTATCGGGTTCGCTGGGTCAACAAGTCGTGGTCGACGGCCGCGAAGGCGGTGTGCTGGCGGCAGAGCTGGCCGCCCGCGCCGCACCCGACGGCTACACCATCCATTTAAACGGCAGCGCCTTGTGGCTGCTGCCTTTCATGCGCACGCGCGTGCCCTACGACGCGGTGCGCGATTTCACGCCGGTGACACTCGCCGTCGCAACTCCCAACGTGTTGGTGGTACATCCTGCGGTGACGGTGAAATCGGTACGCGATTTGATCGCGCTCGCCAAAGCCAAACCCGGCGATCTCAACTATGCCAGCGGCAACGCCGGTACCTCCAATCATCTGGCCGCGGAGTTATTCAAGTCGATGGCCGGCGTTAACATCACACGCATCCCCTACAAAGGCGGTGCCCCGGCCATCAGCGATCTGGTCGGTGGCCAGGTCCATTTGATGTTCGGCGCTTCGCTGGCGGTGGCGCAACATGTGCAATCGGGGCGCTTGCGTGCGCTCGCGGTGACCAGCGCCAAACCTTCCGCGCTCGCCCCCGGATTACCCACAGTGGCCGAGGCCGGCGTGCCCGGCTACGCCTCGGTGGCGATCTTCGGTGTATTGGCGCCGGCGAAAACACCCACCGCATTGGTCGAGCGTCTGAATCGCGAAATCGTCAAAGTCTTGCAGCAACCGGAAGTGAAAGAGCGTTTATTCAATGCCGGCTCCGAAGTGGTGGCAAGCAGCGCCGAGGCCTTTGGCGCGGCAATCAAATCTGAAATGACGACGCTGGGCAAACTGATCAAAGACTCGGGGATTCGTGATGACTGATCCATGGATACCCGCTCTTCCTGAGCAAGGTCAAAGGGCCGGGGCGAGGGGATGGCCAGCACCCATGGCAATGCCCACCAATTCTTCCGGCCATCACGTCCCTCACCCCTACCCTCTCCGCGCTGATGCGGAGACTGGGCGTATTTTTGGCTTCGCACTGGCTCTCGTGCTTTGTAGCGTAAGCACTATCGCGGCCGCAACCTATCCCGACAAACCCATCCGCATGCTCACCTCGGAAGCTGGTGGTGGCAGCGATTTTGTCGCGCGTCTGGTCGCGCAGGGCATGGGCACGCATCTTGGCCAGCGCGTGGTTGTCGATAACCGCGGCATGATCGCCGCCGAGATTGCCAAATATGCAGCGCCCGACGGTTATACGCTGCTGCTCTACGGCAGCCCCTTATGGCTATCGCCTTTTCTGCGCGAAAAACTGCCCTACGACCCGGTACGCGATTACGCGCCAGTGAGCCTGGTGGTCAGCACACCTAACGTGATGGTCGTGCATCCCGGCGTGGCGGCGCAGACTGTTGGTGAATTCATTGCCCTCGCAAAGACCAGGCCCGGCATGTTGAATTACTCGAGTGCCTCCACCGGCTCGACCCAACATCTGGCGGCGGAACTCTTCAAGAACATGGCCGGCCTCAACATCGTGCGCATCCCCTACAAAGGCAGTGGGCCCGCGCTTAACGCCGTGATTGCAGGACAGGTGCAGCTGATGTTTCCGAGCGCCGGCTCGGCCACACAACACGTCAAGGCCGGACGACTGCGCGCGCTCGCCGTCACCACTGCGCAGCCCTCGGCCTTGTTGCCCGGTCTGCCGACCGTCGCCGCCTCCGGATTACCCGGTTACGAATCGACCTCGCCCTTTGGCGTCTTTGCGCCGGCCAACACACCGCAGGCGATCATCGCCCGCCTCGGCCGCGATATCGCGCAGGGCTTGAGCGATACAGAAATCAAAGCGCGATTCAATGGCGCGGGCGTCGAGACCGTTGGCAGCACGCCAGCTGAACTCGGCGCCATGGTAAAAGCGGAAATGACGAAGTGGGGCAAGCTAATACGCGAAGCAGGCATTCGGGAAGAATAGTCGTGACAACCTTTGGCACACAGGGCACAGCGATCGCCGCGAAAACAGGTTTGGGATGGATACGACATTGCCTTGAGCGGCGGCCATCGAAATCGATACGCTCTGTGAACGCTGTGCTCTCAGTGGCGGTCGTCATTTCTTTTTCGTTTGCCGCCCCAATCGCCTGCGCCCAACCCTACCCGAACAAACCGATCCGCCTGCTCGCCCCCGAAGCCGGTGGCGGCGTGGATTTCGTTGCGCGCGTGTTGGCGCGCGAGATGAGCATCGGTCTCAGCCAGCAGATCGTGATCGACAATCGCGGCGGTGCAGGCGGCATCATCGCCGGCGACACCGTGGTGAAATCCGCACCCGACGGCCACACGCTGCTGATTTATGGTCCGGCGATTTTTCTGCTGCCCTATTTGCGTGAACGCGTGCCTTTCGATACGGCCCGTGACCTCGCCCCCGTATCGCTCGCGGTCACAACGCCCCACGTACTGGTCGTGCATCCTTCGCTGCCGGTGAGATCGGTCCGCGAGCTGATTACTCTGGCCAAAAATAAACCCGCGCAACTCAACGATGCCGGCGCCAACACCGGTTCGTCCGCACACCTGAGTGCTGAACTCTTTAAAGCAATGGCCGGCATCAATATCGTGCGTGTGCCATTCAAGGGCGTGGGCCCGGCGCTCAACGCACTGATCGCCGGCCAGGTGCATCTGATGTTTCCCTCCGCCGGCTCAATCACACAGCATGTGAAATCGGGACGGCTGCGCGCAATCGCCGTGACCAGTGCGAAGCCCTCGGCGCTGACGCCAGGTCTGCCGACCGTCGCCGAATCCGGTGTACCCGGTTATGAATCGGCAGCGGTATTCGGCTTCTTTACGCCGGCACAAACACCGGCAGCCATCATTACGCGGGTGCAACAAGAAGTCGCGCGCGCCAGCGCCAACCCCGAGGTCAAAAAACGTTTTCTCGACGCGGGCGTCGAACCCGTTGGCAGCACGCCGGAAGAATATGCATCAATCATCCGTCGCGAGCAGGCCAAATGGGGCAAGCTGATACGGGATTTGGGGATACGTGAAGATTGATGCGCTTACTCGCCACGCCCCTCCCCCGTTGCGCCGGGCAAGGCGCAACACATCGGCAAACACAGCGCGTTATGTCCCTTCTGCCGTTTATGGAGGAAGACGTTCGTAAAACGATTTGGGGCTGGAGCGAACGCATCGCGCGCGACCCGCAAACGGCTGGCTTCGCCAGCAACGTGTCCGCGCGCCAGATGGGGGCGTTCAGCCGCAAATCTGAAGTAGGCTATAGTAGAAGCCGGTAAGACAAGAAAAAAGCAAAGGGCCACCCATGCAACTCGCTGCAAAAATATTTGAAGCCGCCGATCTCGAAGCCGCAACCGAACTCTGCTTTGAAAAAAAATGGACCGACGGTCTGCCGGTGATACCACCGACACGCGGTGCGGTCGAACGCATCATCGATTACCTCAAGCGCGATCCAGCTGAAGTGATCGGCGTGATCCAGCCGCGCGACGGTGTGGCCACCATCGAAACCATCGCCATCAATTGTGTGATGGCCGGCTGCAAACCCGAATACGTGCCCATCGTCATCGCCGCCATCGAAGCGTTGATTGATGACAGCTTCAATCTCAATGGCGTGCAAACCACTACCCACGGCTGTGCACCGCTCACCATCATCAGTGGACCGGCGGTCAAACGCCTCGGCTTCAACACCAAGGAATGTGCGTTCGGCCACGGCGACCGCGCCACCGCTACCATCGGCCGCGCCATCCGCCTCATTCTGTGGAATATCGGCGGCGGCTTTCCCGGCGAGCCCTGCAAGACCACGCAGGGCCATCCCGGCTATTACAGTTTCTGTATCGCGGAAGACCCCGACACTAATCTGTGGGAACCGCTGCAGGTTGAATACGGCTATCAGGCCGACGATACGGTCGTCACCATCGCCGCAGTCGAGGGTCCGCGTCTGATCGGCAACGGCGCCGGTTACGGCCCGGCCAGCGATGTACTCACTGTACTGGGGGACTCGATCGCCACGCTCGGCAGCCCGCAGATTAGCGGCGGCGACATGGTGCTGGTGTTGGCGCCCATGGCGGTAAAGAACCTGCATGACGCCGGATACAGCAAGGCCGACGTCAAACGCGAACTCGTGCGCCTGGCAACGCGACCGGTGCGCGACGTGAAGAACCGCCATTCCATCGCCGAATCGCATCCGGCGCACTGGAAACATTTTGCCGACGCGAGCAACGACGAAGCGCGCGTGCCCTTCGTACGCGGCGTCGAGCGCCTGATCATCACCGTCGCCGGCGGCTGGGGCTCGGGCAGCGCCTTCTCATCGCTGTGCCCGGGCTGGGGCGCACGCCGCGCCAAGCCGGTCCACCGCCGCGTTGAATTTCCTGCGGCCTGATCCGGACTTTTCCGGACTTATCTTATACAACGCAATTCGAGGAACCCATCATGACCATCCAACTGCTGGACCCCACCGGCGTAATCGCCCGCTCACAGCGCACCGCAGAAGCCGTGCTCGACTCGCTCAACGGGCGCAAGGCCGGCTTCATCTTCAATCAACACGCCTCGGGCCTGGCTTTCTGGCAGGGCCTGGAAGCAGAAGTGGAGCAGCGCTTTAAACCCGCTTCGATGCATCGTGTCTACAAAGAGAACACCTGGGCACCGGCGCCGAAAGCCGATGTGGAAAAACTGATCGAAGAAACGGATTACGTGCTCGTCGGCCTCGGGGCCTGAGGGTCCTGCACCTCCGCCGCCGTGCGCGACGCGATCAACGTTTCCAAAGCCGGCCGTCCAGCCGTGCTCTTCGTTTACAACCATTTTGAAAAAGCTGCGCGCGCGCAGGCCAAAGGCCTTGGTGTCGGCGATCTGAAAATCTACGTCTTTCCACAATACAAACCCGGCGAAGCGTATTCACCGGAGGAAGCAAAAAAAGCGGTGATCGCGGCAGATGAATTTCCGAGGATGTTGCTGAATACTTGAAGCGACATGCAGGCTGCACACCGCGCACGCGGGACGGCGGTGAGTGGTGCGCGGTGCGCACCCTACGGGTTTACGGTTTGATACCCGACGTGCGGAAAAACTTTTCTAACCGCGCAAACTCGCGCTCAAACATGACGCGACATTCGGCCGGCGTGTTGGATGCCGCTGGCTCGACACCGTCTGCAGCAAGTTTCTTCTGCACCTCGGGCAACAAGGCAATCAGACTGATTTCGCGATTGAGCTTGGCGACGATCCAGTCAGGCACCGCGGCGGGGGCGAACAGCACGTAGGAATTGCTCCACTCGAAACCGGGCAAACCGGATTCAGCAACCGTCGGAATATCTGCGTACGCCATCGAACGCTTCGTGCCGCCTGTCGCCAGCGCGCGCAGCCGCCCCGTGCGCACATTGGGCGTAACAATGATCGCGGCGCCAAACACCAACTGGATCTGCCCGCTGATCACATCGACCATCGCCGGTCCTAAGCCGCGGTAGGGCACATACACGAGTTCTATGCCCGCCATTGATTTGAAAAACTCCATGCCCAGATGCGAAGCCGAACCGATACCGGTTGACGCGTAGTTAAGCCCGTTCGGCTTCGCCTTTGCATAAGCGATCAAGTCACGCACCGAACGCAGCGGCAACGAAGGTTCTGCGGCCAACACATAAGGCTGGGTATACATCTGCACGATGGGGGCATACGCTCTACGCGTATCAAAAGCCACTTTCTTCAGCAGCGTCGCCGTGGCCACCGTGCCCGTACTGCCGCCCAATAGCGTATGGCCGTCGGGCGCGGCTTGTGAGGCAACTTCCATCGCAATCGCTCCGCCCGCGCCGGTACGGTTATCAACGATCACGCCCTGCCCCCAACGTTCGGATAACACCTGCCCGATCGCACGCGCCACGGTGTCAATGCCACCCCCAGGGGGAATGCCGACCAGCACGCGGATCGACTTGCGCGGATAATCGCTGGCTGAAGCGGCACACGCAGCAGTGCCTGCGAAGGCGAGCGCGATACATAAAATAATCGGCATGGTGTGTAGAGGAAAAAAAGGAATGCGATTGCATTTAAAAAACAGATTGTTGCACAGTGCGGCAATATTGTTGGTTGCCGGCGCTGCGCTGGCACAGCCCTACCCCGTCAAACCCGTACGCCTGATCGTGCCCCAACCGCCCGGTGGCGGGGCAGATATCGTTGCACGCTTGATCGGACAAAAACTGGCTGAAGGACTCAATCAGCAAGTGGTGGTCGACAACCGCTCTGGTGCCGGCGGCATCGTCGGCACCGAGCTCGTAGCGCGCGCCCAGCCTGACGGCTATACGCTGTTGATCGGCATCACCGGCAGTCTCACCATCACGCCCAATCTGCACAAAAACCTGCCCTATCGTCCCGTCGAGGATTTCGAGCCGATCAGCCTTGCAGTGGTCAGCCCCTTTCTGCTGGCGGTGCACGCCTCGGTGAACGCCAACAGCGTGGCCGAACTCATCACGCTGGCCAAATCAAAAGCCGGCCCGCTCAACTACAGCACACCGGGCAACGGCTCGCTCGCGCATCTGTCGATGGAATGGTTCCGCAGCGTCACCGGCACACAGTTCACGCATGTGCCGTATAAAGGCTCAGCCGCTTTCGGCGCGGTGGTCGCCGGCGAAGTGCCGGTCACGCTGGTCAGCGTCGTGAGCGGCATGCCGCAGATCAAAAGCGGTCGCGTCAAAGCGCTCGCCATCACCAGCAAGACGCGTTCGCGTGCCATGCCAGACTTGCCGACGGTGGCCGAATCGGGCGTGCCCGGCTTTGAAGCGACCAACTGGTTCGGAGTGCTCGCGCCTCGCGGCACGCCGCAACCGATCATTCAAAAGATACACGGCTTGATGGCGAGTTCGGCGCGCAGCAACGAGGTGAAAGAGCGCCTGCTGCGCGACGGTGCTGATGCGGTAGGCGGCACGCCGCAGGAATTCGCGCAGCTCATCAAGAGCGAGCTCAAGCGTTGGGGTGAAGTGGTGAAGCTGTCGGGCGCGAGGGTGGATTGATTTCAAATATGCACGCGCACTTCACACACCTTACCCGCCTTACGAACATCATCAATATGTTCAAGCGGCTGAACAACCATTCCTTCCCCCGCCTGCGGGGGAAGGCTAGGATGGGGGCGCTCTCACGTCAGCAGCGCCACCCCCCTAACCCTCCCCCGCGCGTTGCGCAGGGGAGGGAAATAACTCATCGCTGGGCGAATGTGTCCGCGTTAGTCGCTGCCGCAATCTTTGGGTTGCTTACATCAATCGTTTACTCAGCCGACCCCTACCCCACCAAACCCATCCGTCTCATCACGCCTGCGCCACCCGGTGGCGCCACCGACATCATGGCGCGCAGCCTCGCGCAAAAACTCGCCGAGGCCCTCGGCCAGCAGGTCGTCGTCGATAACCGTGGCGGTGGCGGCACCATCATCGCCACCCAACTGACGGCGCGCGCGGTGGCCGACGGCCACACGCTGCTGCTCGCCAACGCCGCCTTCGGCACCAACCCCGCGCTGATCAAAGACCTGCCCTACGACACGCTGCGTGATTTCGCGCCGGTCACACTGGTCGCCGATTCACCGCTGGTGTTTGTGGCGCATCCGTCGCTCAACGTCGGCACCATTAAAGAACTCATCGCCGCCGCCAAAGCGCGCCCGGGACAAATCAACTATGGCTCATCGACACCGGGCACCGGCGGACATCTCTCAGTCGAAATGCTGAAGTGGATGGCCGGCATCGACCTCGTGCACATTCCCTACAAAGGCGCCGGTCCTGCAGTGACCGCACTGCTTGCGGGCGAAGTGCCGCTGATGTGCACCAGCCCCTTACCGACGCTACCGCATATTAAAAGCGGCAAATTAAAAGCGCTTGCCATGACCGGCCGCACGCGTTCGCGTGCCCTGCCAGAGGTGCCGACCGTCGCTGAATCTGGGCTGACAGGCTTTCAGTCGTCGCTCTGGTACGCATTGATGGCGCCCGCCGACACACCTACCGCGGTGATTCAGCGTCTTAACACAGAGACGACGCGCATCGTGCGTCTGCCCGCAGTGAGCGAACAACTGCTCGCCCAGGGTGCCGACCCCATCGGCAACAGCCCACAGGAACTGGCGACGTTTTTACGCGCGGATATCGAGCGCTGGAAGAATCTGGTGCGCGAGGCGAAGATCAGCGGGCATTAGCCATGCCCTAGGGTAATCAGCGCAGCGCATTACACTGCAGGTCGTGGCGTGTTTACACCGTTGTATCTATTCGGATACACTACAAACCGTGAACTTATTTGAACGCTCCGAAGAATTAGACACCTGACTTGCGGGCGTGAAAGAAAAAACAGGTCGTGCCCGAATCATCCATCGCATCCGCTCTGCCGAATACGGCAATTTCGGTGACTGCGAATCCGTTGGGGAAGGTGTTTCCGAAATACGCGTCCACGTCGGGCCAGGCTATCGCGTCTATTTCACGCGGCGCGCGAAAGTGGTCTATTTGCTTCTGGTCGGTGGCGACAAGTCTTCGCAGAAGCGTGACATCAAACGCGCCATCGAAATGGCACGCGCTTTGCACAAGGAATAAACCATGGCTAAATTTTCCCGCTTCGACGCCGCTGATTACCTCGACGATGAGGTAACGATCGCGGAATACATCACGGCCGCGCTTGAAGATCCCAACCCTGCAGTCTTCCTGGCTGCAGTACGCGATGTCGCCCGCGCGCGCGGCATGGCACAACTAGCCAAAGATGCTGGTGTCGGACGTGAAAGCCTGTACAAGGCGCTCACCCCGGGCGCCAAACCCCGCTATGACACCATGATCAAATTGCTGCATGCGCTCGGCGTCAAACTCTCAGCTTCGCCCGTCGATTCTTAAAAGATGAATCGATGCCGATGGTTCTTGGTCAATACATCAACCAGAATGACCCTCATGCCCCGCCTTACTCTCGTCATTTTCGCAATCGCAATAACGCTGCCCTGCAAGCCAGCCAACGCGCAAAGCTATCCGCAGCGCCCGCTGCAATTCGTGGTCGCCACCGCACCCAGCGGCGGCACTGATGCAGTCGGACGGTTGATCGCACAAAAGCTCGCCGAAGCGTTCGGACAAAACGTGGTCGTGGATAACCGCCCCGGTGCGAGTGGCAGTATCGGCAGCGCGCTCGTGGCGAAGGCCGCCCCTGACGGCCATACGCTGCTGGTCGCCAATGTCGGCCACGTCGCCATGAATCCGGCCATCGCCCGCGTGCCCTTCGACACGCTGCGCGATTTCACACCGGTCACGATGCTCGCCAGCGGTCCGCTGATCCTGCTTGCGCATCCCTCGGTGCCGGCGAAGAACGTGCGCGAACTCGTCGCTCTGGCGAAATCTAAACCGGGCAAGCTTAACTATTCGACCGGCGGCAGCGGCACCACCTCGCATTTCGGCATGGAGTTATTTAAGTCGGTGACTGCAACCGACATCGTGCACATTCCGTTCAAAGGCATCGCACCGGCGACCATCAGCCTGATTGCCGGTGAAGTGGATGTGATGATGAACACCACGCCCCCCGCCCTGCCGCAGGTGCGCGCCGGGCGCCTGCGTGCCATCGCCATGGCCAGCCTGAAGCGCACCACCTTCGCGCCCGAGGTACCGACACTGGTGGAGGCGGGTCTGCCGGGATTCGAAGCCGGTGTGTGGTACGGCATCATGGGGCCGGCTGGGCTGTCAGCGGATATCGTGACGCGGCTGCATCAGGAACTTACCCGCATCGTGCGCCTGCCCGAAGTGCGCGAGCGCCTCGCCGTCGAGGGCGTCGAACCGGTGGGCAACACGCCGGCGGAATTCGCTGCTTACCTCAAAACCGAAATGGCCCGCTATGCAGCGATCGCGCAGAAGGCGCGTATACGGGCGGAGTGATCAACGGTTCGGCAATTGCCAGAAGCGCATTGCAATGCCCCTCCTCTGCGATAGTTGAGCGTTAAGGTTCTCGACTCACGAATCTGCTACGCTCAACCAGCCAACTTCGCCAGGAAAAATTTCCTGGCACCACTCAAGAGAGGTTTACCGTTGAATCCGCGGAACATCATAGCGGTGCTGTGCCCGTGCTGTCGCAAGCCCTTGTATCGCACAACGCCGACTGCCGGCGTCCATGGTAAAGCCATGACTTCGGGAGACGCCACCAATCCGTCGATCGACCACGACAGCAAGGGCGAATTCGTGAAATGCCCGCATTGTCATCTGCGCATTTCGATGATTCGCGTCTATGACGACGATCACGGGCCGAAGTGGGCCATCCACAAAATTCAGAAATGCGATTGCAGGCTGCCGTAATAAGGGGCGCAGGCCGGTCGACTAACGGGATCAACGCACGCTGATCCCGTTTTATTACCGCGCGTTAATGCCCTGGTGCCGGCGTGATGTCGATAAACGCGTATTTCTCGGTTTGCCCGACGATAGTCAGCGGAACGTGGTGATGCGTCAGTTCCTCGTCCGGCGAATGGCCGTGGGATTCAACCGCCAGCGCCAGCGCAAAGGCGGCGATGCCTTCCGCTGTGCCAACCGTGCGGAAATAGCGCTTATTGCAAGGGAAACAGCGCAGATAGCCGACGGCGTCAACACCGCGCGGCACCGGGAATGATCGCTCCATCTTGAGACGGGTGCGCTTGCCACAGGTCGGGCAGGCGGCAATAGTCGGAAACAGTGGTTCGGGTTTGATGGC
>Ga0114974_10004155_pt1 | contig 10846 bp, 9 predicted proteins | sample S_130206_EF_Meta_FD_87318 | JGI IMG/M metagenome (GOLD analysis project Ga0114974, IMG submission 87318) | Freshwater microbial communities from Lake Simoncouche, Canada to study carbon cycling - S_130206_EF_MetaG | ecosystem: Environmental > Aquatic > Freshwater > Lake | place: Lake...
ACGAGGCCAGTGTAGAAGTACGCAGAAACGCGTGTCAAGATTCTGTAACACGCTTCACGCCCGGCGGCTCGCCACCCACCCCGCCAGGCAGCCGACGCCAAGCCCGCCCCCGACGATCAGCATCACCAGCAGCGGCGAGAGGAAGCTGACCGACGACAGGTTCAGCGCGGACGCGAGCGGCGTCAGGACGCGCGGGCGGGCCGAGAAGAACACCGCGGCCAGCACCAGCAGCGCCGCCAGGGCGCCCATGCCGCCGTGCAGTGCCCCCTCCATCACGAACGGTCCGCGCACATAGGCCGGCGGCGCGCCGACCAGGTGCATGATGTCCAGTTCGTCGCGCCGCGCGGTCAGCGCCAGCCGCACGACGTTGGTGATGGTGAGGGCCGCCGCGAGGAGCAGGGCGCCGCCGAGCGAGAAGCCGACAAGGCGCAGCACCCGCACCCCGCGGAGCAGCCGGTCGAGCCAATCCTTGTCGTACCGCACATCGGCCACCCCGGGCATCGTCCGCATCCGGGTGACGAGGGCGTCGATTGGGGCAGACTCGCCGGACGAGGAGCGCAGCCGCACGTCCAGCGACGCCGGCAGGGGGTTCTCCTGCATGCCGCCGAGCGTCTGGGCCAGATCGGGGAACGTCTGGCGAAAGCGGGCCAGCGCCGTCTCCTTCGAAATGAACTCGACGCTGGTGACGCTGGCGTCGGTGCGCAGGTCGCGTTCGAGCGCCGAGCGCTCCGGACCGCCAAGGCCGTCCTCGAAGTAGACCGACATCTCGGCCGCGCCGCTCCACTCCTCGGCCATCCGCTCGAGGTTCGAGGTGACGATCAGGAACGCGCCGGTCACGAACAGGGCGATGGCGATCGTTGCGGTCGACAGCAGGCTCGACCGGCGTCCGCGCCACAGGCTGGCTGCGGCTTCCTCGAAGGCGTAGCGCAGCAACCGCACGTCAGGTCACCTCGACGACGCGGCCGTGTTCGAGGCCGACGACGCGGCGGCCGACACGGCGAATCATCCAGAGATCGTGGGTGGCGACGAGGACGGTGGTGCCGCGCGAGTTCGCCTCGCGGAACAGGTTCATGATCTCCAGCGAGAGATCCGGGTCGAGATTACCGGTCGGTTCGTCGGCGAGCACGATCTGCGGGTCGTTGACCAGCGCGCGCGCCACGGCCACACGCTGCTGTTCGCCGCCCGACAGTTCCTCCGGGTAGGCATTCATCCGGTGCTGCAGCCCCACCCACTTCAACACCTGGAACGTCTTGCGCTGCTGCGTTGCAAGGTCGACACCGAGCACGCGCATGACAAACGCCACGTTCTGGAACACGGTGAAGCGGGGCACGAGCCTGAAGTCCTGGAAGACGAAGCCGACGGAGCGGCGATGGTTCTGGACTTCGGCGGGCGTGAGGTCGCTCAGGACCCGGCCGCCCACCTTGAGCGTGCCTTCGGTCGGCTGTTCGGCGCAGAGCAACAGGCGCAGCAGCGTCGACTTGCCCGCGCCGCTCGCGCCCGTCAGAAAGAGGAACTCCCCCTTGTCGATGGACAACGTCACGTCGCGCAGCGCATAGACGCCGCGGCTGTAGACCTTCGACAGGTGGTAGGTTTCGATCACGCCGTCAGATCGTTTCGAGCGCCCGTTTCAGGAGATCGTTGACACGCTTCGGGTTCGCCTTGCCTGCGGCAGCCTTCATCACTTGTCCTACCAGGAAGCCGAACGTGGCGGTCTTGCCCGCTCGATATCCTGCCACGGCATCGGCATTCTTCGCGATGACATCGGCGATCAGCCCGACAATCTGCGACTCGTCGTCGATCTGGGTGAGCCCCTGGGCGCTGACGATCGCCGCGGCCTCCTGCCCCGTCGCCATCATCGTCTCGAAGACCCCCTTGGCGATCGCCCCCGAGATGGTCCCCTGCTCGATCAGCGCCAGCAGCCCGGCCAGCTTGTCCGGCGTTACTGGCGACGCCTGGATGTCGCGGCCCGATTCGTTCAGCGAGCGGGCCAACTCGCCCATCATCCAGTTGCTGACCGCCTTGGGCGCGCCGCCTGCCGCCACCGCCGCCTCGAAGTAGTCGGACAGCGCGCGGGTCTGGGTGAGCTGCGCCGCGTCGTATTCCGGCAGGCCGAGGCCGGCCACAAAACGCTGACGGCGTGCGGCCGGCAGTTCCGGCATCGCGCTCCGGTTCGCCTCGATGCGCGCGGCGTCGAGGATGAGCGCTGGCAGATCCGGGTCCGGGAAGTAGCGGTAGTCGTGCGCTTCCTCCTTGCTGCGCATCGACACCGTGACGCCGGCGGCCGAATCGAACAGGCGCGTCTCCTGGCGCACACGCCCGCCCTCCTTGAGGAGGTCGATCTGGCGCTCGATCTCGTACTCGACCGCCTTCTGGAGGAAGCGGAACGAGTTGAGGTTCTTCACTTCGGCCTTGGTGCCGAGCGTGGTCGTCCCGGTGGGGCGCACCGACACGTTGGCGTCGCAGCGCAAGCTGCCCTCTTCCATGTTGCCGTCGTTCACACCGAGCCACACCAGGATGCCGCGCAGGTGTTCGAAGAACGCCGCCGCGTCGCCGGCCGAGCGCAGATCCGGCTCGGTGACGATCTCGATGAGCGGCGTCCCTGCGCGGTTGTAATCCATGTAAGTCTTGCGGTCGGAGTCGGCGAACCCCTCGTGCAGCGACTTACCGGCGTCCTCTTCCATGTGGACGCGTGTGATCTGCACACGGCGCGGACCGGCCGGCCCGTTGAACTCCACATGCCCCTCACTGGCGAGCGGTTGCTCGTACTGCGAGATCTGGTAGCCCTTCGGCAGGTCCGGGTAGAAGTAGTTCTTGCGCGCGAAGACCGAGGTTTCGTTGACCCGGCAGCCAATCGCCATCGACGCGCGGATGGCGAGGTCGACAGCGTCGTGGTTCAGCACCGGCAGCACACCGGGAAACCCGAGACACACAGGACAGACATGCGCATTGGGCGGCGCGCCGAACGCCGTGCTGCAGCCGCAGAAAATCTTGGTCTGCGTCTGCAGTTGGGCGTGGATTTCCAGACCGATGACGGCTTCGTAGGTCATGCGTGCGGGCCTGCGGTGACGACGTCGGCGGCAACCGACGACGCGAAGGTCTTGAAGTTGTCCTGGAACATGCGGGCGAGCTTCGCGGCCTGCGCGTCGTACGCCGCCGTGTCGGCCCAGGTACTGCGCGGATTGAGCACCTCCAGTGGCACATTCGGGCACGACTGCGGCACCTGCAGGTTGAACACCGGGTGGGTGTCGTAGAGCACGCCGTCGAGGTCGCCGCCCAGCGCCGCGGCAATCATGGCGCGGGTGAAGCGGATGCGCATGCGCGAGCCGACCCCGTACGGGCCGCCGGTCCAGCCGGTGTTCACCAGCCAGACCTGCGCCTCGTGACGAGCGATCTTCTCCCCCAGTAGTCCGGCGTAGCGGCTCGGGGCCAGCGGCAGGAACGGCGCGCCAAAGCAGGTGCTGAACGTGGCCTTGGGTTCGGTCACGCCCTTCTCGGTGCCGGCCACCTTGGCGGTGTAGCCCGAGAGGAAGTGATACATCGCGGCCGCGGGCGAGAGCCGCGAGATCGGCGGCAGCACGCCGAACGCATCGGCCGTAAGCATCACGATGTGCTTCGGATGTCCGCCCTGCCCGGACGGCACGGCGTTGTCGATGAACTGAATCGGATACGCCGCGCGGGTGTTCTCGGTGAACTGGTCGGAGTCGAGATCGAGCCGACGCGTCACCGGATCGATAACGACGTTCTCGAGCACCGTGCCGAAGCGGCGGGTCGTCGCGTAGATTTGCGGTTCCGCCTCGGCCGACAGACGAATCGTCTTCGCGTAGCAGCCGCCTTCGAAGTTGAACACGCCGTGGTCGCTCCACCCGTGCTCGTCGTCGCCGATGAGCCCGCGGTCGGGGTCGCTCGACAGCGTGGTCTTTCCAGTGCCAGAGAGCCCGAAGAAAAGGGCCGTGTCGCCGTCCGCACCGATGTTCGCCGAGCAGTGCATCGAGAGCACGCCGCGCAGCGGCAGCAGGTAGTTCAGCGTGCTGAAGATCGACTTCTTGATCTCGCCGGCGTAGCTCGTGCCACCGATGAGCACCAGCCGTTTGGCGAAGTTCAGCGCGACCACCACCTCGGAGTTGGTGCCGTGGCGGGTCGGGTCGGCCTTGAACGAGGGCCTGTCGATGACGGTGAACTCCGGCACGTGCCCGGCCAGATCGTCGAGGATGAAGAGGTTGCGCGCGAACAGGCTGTGCCAGGCGTACTCGGTGATGACGCGGATGGGGAGCCGGTAGCGGCCGTCGGCCCCGGCGTAACAGTCCTGCACGAACAACTCGGCGCCGCGCAGCGACGCCAGCATGTCCTCGTGCAGGCGGTCGAAGTGCTCGACCGACATCGGCCGGTTCGGGCCGCCCCAGGCGACGTGCTGCTCGCTCGACGGTTCCCTGACGATGAACTTGTCGTTCGGCGAGCGGCCGGTGTGATGACCGGTTCGGCAGACCAGCGGGCCTTCAGCGGCCAGCAGCCCTTCGCTGCGGCGGATGGCCTGCTCGTACAGCACGGCATCACTCAGATTCCAGTGCGCCTGGGCGTCGTGGATACCTTCCTGTTCGAGGCTGCGGCGAGGGTCGACGGCGGGAGTCATGAAGTAGCTCCTAAACGGAGACAGGGCAAAGACATACCGGCAAGCCTGAGGATCGTACTCGCCGGTTTCGTCGCAAGTCAATAAAGCTGGGCCCTGCGGTAGACTGTAAACACCTCCGAGGTCAGGGCGTAATCCTGCATGAGTGATCAACGGAACGTGCGACACCTCACGCCGAAGCACGCAGCCACGGACGCCAGCCTCAGGGGCCCGGTCCGCGGCAGCGCTGCGGCGCGTGCCAACGCCCCGTCAGACGACACCCTGCTCGCGGTCGAGATTCGAGGGTTGGTCGAACAGGGGGCGATGGACGAGGCGCGTGAGCGCTTTGCCGGCCTCGTGGCCGCGCACCAGCGCCGGGCCCTGCGCATCGCCTACCAGTACCTCCGTGACAGCGCCGAGGCCGACGAAGCCGTTCAGGACGCATTCGTCAAGGTCTTCACCCACATCAGCTCGTACCGCGAGGCCTGGCCGTTCGAGGTGTGGTTCACCCGCATCCTCATCAACGGCTGCCTCGACCGCCGCAAGGCGCGCGCGCGCCGCGAGCGCTGGCTCGTGCCGAACGAGGCCGACGACACCTTCGAGTCGGTGGCAGACACGGGCGGCCGGTCGTCCGGGCCAGACCCTGAAGCCCGGTTGCTCGCACGTGAACGCCGTCGCAAACTCGCCGCGGCCATCGACAAGCTCGACGGTCGTCAACGCACCGTCTTCATGCTCTGCCACTACGGCGACTGCTCCCCGCGGGATGTCAGCGCCATGACCGGCCTGAACGAGTCCACGGTTCGCGTCCACCTGTTCCGCGCCGTCCGCAAGCTGCGCGGGTTCCTTGGAGGCACCTCGTGATGGTCCACGCATCGCACCTCAAAGACGGTCATCTCTTCGAGTGCTATTTCGCGGCACGGGCCGGTGAGCCCCTGGACCCGCGCGTGGTCGAGCACCTGGGCGACTGCCCCGCGTGCGAGGCACGCTACGACGAGTTCCAGGCGTTCATGGAGGGGCTGCGCGAGGACGCCGACGCCGACACCGCAGTCCTGTTCACGGACGACCGCCTCCGCAACCAGCAGCAGCAGATCCTGGACCGGTTGCAGCATGTGCAGCGATCGGCGCGGGTCATCACCTTCCCAGGCCGCGAGGCAGCCTCGGCACCGGTCCATGCCACGGTGCGCGTGGCACCCCGCTGGCTCGCCGCGGCGGCGGCGGCCTGTCTGTGCGTCGGCGTCGGCCTTGGTTCCTGGGTCAGTCCCTGGCGCGCCGCGGTGAAGCCGCTCCAGGTGCAGGCCGCGAGCGTCCAGGGTCCGGCGGCAATCGTCGCCGCATCGGCCGAGCTCGTGACTACCGCGAAAGCCGATGCCGACGATGACGCCTTCCTGATGGAACTGGAACTGGCGCTGGTCGCGCCGCACAGCCGCGAGCTCCAGCCGTTCGACGCCCTGACACCGCACGTCCGCGACATCGACAACAGGGACCGGTAGAATCGTTCCCTGATGCCGTCACTTATCTTCCGCAAGGGGCTCGAGATGAAGGGTGCCGTCGCCGGCATCCTGGCCGAGAGCTACCACAGCACGCTCATCGAACAACTCAAGGCGAACGACTTCGTCTACACGTCGGGCCGGATGACGGTCCACCTCGCGCGTGAATTCGGCTTCTGTTACGGCGTCGACCGCGCGGTCGACTACGCCTACCAGGCGCGCAGCCGCTTCCCCGACCGCCGCGTATTCCTGACGGGCGAGATCATCCACAACCCGCACGTGAACGAGAAACTGCGCGGCATGGATGTCCGGTTCCTGAGCGACCCGGGTGAAACCGTCGACGCGCTCACCCCGGCGGACGTCATCATCCTTCCAGCCTTCGGTGTCACCGTGCAGATGCTCCAGCAGTTTGATGCCGTGGGCTGCACGCTGGTCGACACCACGTGCGGCTCTGTGCTGAACGTCTGGAAGAACGTCAAGCGCTACGCGGCGCAGGGCTACACGTCGGTCATCCACGGCAAGGTGTGGCACGAGGAAACCCAGGCCACGGCGTCACAGGCCGTCGCATCGGGCGGCGCCTACCTGGTGGTCTACAACGACTGCGAAGCGGGCGACGTATGCGACTTCATCCGGCGCGGCGGCGACAGCGCGGCTTTCCTGGCGCAGTTCGGCAAGGCCGCCTCCGACGGGTTCGACCCCGACCTTCATCTGCAGCGCATCGGCCTCGCCAACCAGACCACGATGCTGATGACTGAGTCGATGGCCATCGGCGAGATGCTGAAGGCCGCCATGACCGACCGCTGGGGCATTGCCGACCTGGCGGCGCACTACACGGCATTCGACACGATCTGCAGCGCCACGCAGGACCGGCAGGACGCCGTCGTCAGCCTGCTGCAAGAGCAGCAGGTCGACCTGATGGTCGTCATCGGCGGCTACAACAGCAGCAACACCGCCAACCTCGCCCGCATCTGCGCCGCCTCGAAGCCAACCTTCCACATCTCGGACCCCGACTGCCTGCTCTCGCGCGACGAGATCAGACACCGCCCGGTCGGCGCGAAGGGCGAGGTGGTCACCACGAACTGGCTGCCGCCGAGCGGACCGGTCACCATCGGCCTGACGTCCGGCGCCTCCACACCAGACAATCTGGTCGGTGCGGCGATCGCCACGCTGGACGCGTTCTGCAACTGACCGCGCCGTCCGGCCGGGCCAGCCGCGACCGTGACACTTCTTTACATCCCGCCGGCAAAGAATTCGCCGGACAGGCTAAACAACCGGCCGTCACGCATCGTATTCCCTTCCAGTAACTCCGCTTCCAGAGGAATGACGATGATGTTCCCGCTGCGGCTCCGTCTCGTGGTAGCCGCGCTCCTGCTCAGTGCCGCCCCGGCCCTGGCCCAACGTCCGCCGGAGGCGCCTCGCCCATTCCCGTGGTGGAAGTCGGAGCCGTTCAAGAAGGAACTGGGGCTCGCGGCGGACCAGGCTACGCGCATCGACAAGATCTGGGAAACGACCCGGCTCGAACTACGCCAGGAGTGGGGCGAGCTCTCGAAGCTCGAGTCCAAGTTGTCGCACCTCATCCAGGTGGACGCGGATGAAGCCGTACTGACACGTCAGATCGACCGGGTCGAGACGGCGCGCGCCGCCGCCAACAAGACGCGGTCGCTGATGCTCGTGCAGATGCTCAAGGTGCTCACGCCGGAGCAGCGCACCCGCTTCACCACGCTCCACGACAAGTGGCAGCACGACCAGCGAGCGGTCCGTCCGGGCGGTGCCCCTGACGCGACCCGCCGTCCAGGCCGTTGATAACCGGACCCTTAATTCATAGCGAAGGATTGCTGCGGCATGACACGGTACGCTTTCTTCTCGACGATGCTCTGTGCCGGACTCGCGACGTCTGTCCCGGCACAGGCTCAGCAGGTCACCGACGCCCATGTACAGGAACTCATCCGCGCGGCGGCCGAACGCGTGGGTGCGCAGACCGGAGCGCCCTCAGGCGCGCCGGCAAGCGGCGGCGGAACTGATGCCCGTCCGACGGTCGCCCTCACGCTGGACGATGCGGTGAAGCTGGCGCTGGAGCGGAACCTCGACATCGCGGTTCAGCGACTCAACCCGACCACCTTCGATTATGCGGTCGCCAACCTCCGGGCCGCCTACCGGCCGGCGCTGACCTCGCAGCTCAGCCACGTGGCCAACACGAACCCATCGACGCAGACCATCTCCGGCGCCGCGGCCGGCACGGGCATCGAGCAGGGCGTCACCACCTACAACGGCGGCATCACGCAGAACATCCGCTGGGGCGGCGGCTCGTTCGTCGCGCAGTTGAACAACAACAAGCAGACGACGACCAGCCTGACGGCGCTCTTCAACCCGGCCTTCAACACCAACTGGGCGGCGCAGTACACGCAGCCACTGCTGCGCAACTTCAAGATCGACAACACCCGTCAGCAGTTGGCGATCACGCGGCTGAATCAGGACATCAGCGAAATCCAGCTGCAGGCCTCGATCATCAACATCGTCTCGAACGTCCGGAACGCCTACTGGGACCTGCTCTTCGCCACGCAGTCGGTCGAAGTGGCGAAACGCTCGGTGGAACTGGCCGAGCGTCTGGTTCGCGATAACCAGACGCGAGTGGAGATCGGCACGATGGCGCCGATCGACGTTGTGCAGGCGCAGTCGCAGTCGGCCACGCAGCGCCAGAACCTGGCGGTGGCCGAGGGCACGCGCCGCACCAACGAACTGTCGCTCAAGCGGCTCATCGTCGCGGGCACACAGGACCCGAACTGGAACGCCGCCATCGTGCCGGCCGACCAGCCCGAGTTCGCGCCGCAGCCGATTGACATCGCCGCGGCCGTGAAGCGGGCCCTCGAGAACCGCACCGACCTGCAGCAGGCGAAGAAGAACCTGCAGGTGAACGACACCACGTTGAAGTACCTGAACAACCAGACGCTGCCGCAGGCCGACCTCGTAGCGCGCTATGGCCTCATCGGTCAGGGCGGCACCCAGTACATCACCAGCGGCACCGGCATCAATCGCGTCGTCACTGGTGAAATCCCCGGCGGCTACGGCGACGCCCTCAGTTCGCTCTTCAACCGGAACTATCCAACCTGGACGATGCAGTTGAACGTCACCTACCCGATCGGCACCAGCGCGGCCGACGCCACCGTGGCGCGCGCACGCGTCCAGGTGAACCAGGTGGAGGCGCAGTTGAAGCAGATCGAGCTGCAGATTGCGACCGACGTCACCAACGCCGCCACCAACGTGCAGAACGGCGTCGAGCGCGTCGAGGCGACGCAGGCGGCGCGCGAGTTCGCGCAGCGCACCCTCGAGGCCGAACAGAGCAAGTTCGAAGTGGGCATGTCGACGAACTACTTCGTCGTGCAGGCCCAGCGCGATCTGGCGACGGCGCAGAACAACGAACTGCAGGCGGTGCTGGCCTATCGCAAGGCGCTCGTCGAGCTCGAGCGGCTCCAGCAGACCTCGCTGTCCACGTCGAACATCACGATCCTCGGCCGTTAAGCCGACCGCCCACGAAAGCACACGGAGTTTATGAAGCGCGGAATCATCATCGTTCTCATCCTTGCGGCGGCCGGCGGCGGCTACTACTACTACTCGTCGAAGAACGCAGCGACGCAGTCGGCCGGCGCGAACGGAGCCGGTGGACCGGGCGCCCAGGGCCGCGGCGGCGCCGCTGGCGCCGGACGTCAGGGCGGCGGCGGTAATCCTGGTGGCGGGTTCGGCGGCTTCGGCGGCGGCGGTGGGCCACGCCTGCCGATGACCGTCGAACTGGCGGCCGTGAAGCGTGGCGACATGTCGGAGAGCATCTCGGTGGTGGGCAACCTGATTGGTGCCGCCACGATCGAAGCGGTGCCGAAGGTGGCTGGACGCCTCGAAACCGTCAATGTGCGCCTGGGCGACCGGGTCTCGCGCGGACAGCGCCTGGCGAAGGTCGAAGACCGCGAAATCCTCGAGCAGGTGAAGCAGGCGCAGGCGTCGTTCGACGTGTCGGCCGCCACGATCCGGCAGCGCGAAGCCGACCTGAAGCTGGCGCAGACCAACCTCGATCGCTCGCGCAGCCTCTACGAACGTCAGCTCATCCCGCGGCAGACGTTCGACGACACCGACGCACGCTACCAGGCGGCGGTGGCGTCACTCGACCTGGCGCGCGCGCAGTACGCGCAGGCGCAGGCGCGGCTCGACGAGTTGAAGATCAACCTCTCGAACACCGTCATCACGTCGGCCGTCGCGGGCTTCATCGGCCGCCGGACGCTCGATCCCGGCGCCTGGGTGACGCCGAACACGCCGTTCCTCTCGGTGGTCGACATCAGCGTCGTCCGTCTCGTGGCCAACGTCGTCGAGAAGGACCTACGCCGCATCGGACAGGGGATGAAGGCCGACGTCACCGTCGACGCCTTCCCCGGTGAGAAGTTCGACGGCCGTATCGCCCACGTCGCGCCGGTGCTCGACCCGGCCACCCGCACCGCCCAGATCGAAGTCGAAGTGCAGAACTCGACGTTCCGGCTGAAGCCGGGCATGTATGCGAAGGTCGACTTCGTCGTCGAACGCCGCGACAACACGCTGGTCGTGCCCGCGAACGCCGTCGTCGACGTGCGCGGCCAGAAGGGCGTGTTCCTGCCCGACGAAGGCGACGTGGCACGCTTCAAGCCGGTGAAGATCGGCATGTCGAAGACGGACCTCGTCGAGATCGTGGACGGCCTCGCCGAGGGGACGCGCGTTGTCACCACCGGCGCGGCTGCCT
>Ga0114974_10004161_pt1 | contig 10835 bp, 11 predicted proteins | sample S_130206_EF_Meta_FD_87318 | JGI IMG/M metagenome (GOLD analysis project Ga0114974, IMG submission 87318) | Freshwater microbial communities from Lake Simoncouche, Canada to study carbon cycling - S_130206_EF_MetaG | ecosystem: Environmental > Aquatic > Freshwater > Lake | place: Lake...
AAAAAGAGCGCCGGTCGACATGGTTAATCCTGAGAAAATTCTTCGACGTGGGTCGGTGGCCAAGGCTCAAAAAACTGCGCAATGTGCACCACGGCTGTGATTGCGCAGGCAACTGGTAAGGCCAGGTAGACGACGCCTGCTGACACTTCAGTGGCAGGTAACATCTGATCCATCGTCATCTGAGCAAGGTGCCAACCAGCCCAGCCCAAAATGATCAGCCCGATTGTGGTCAGGGCGTGGTTGATGCGATCGACTGCAGCAAGTATGCGCGGGCTCTTGACCATAAAAGGCAGCAGGCCCGCCATGAGATGGCTGCGGTCACGACTGCAGGCTACTGCGCCGATAAAAGCACACCACACCAACACCAGCCTTGGCAGTTCTTCAGCCCAGCGCGGCGTAGTGTGAGTGATGAAGCGCTGGAACACGACGATGGTGACTAACACCGCTAGCACGGCGCAAGCCACCCCAACGAACACTTTGCTGAAGGCTGAGAGGTGGTATGAAATGCGAGTCAGCATTAATTCGCCTCGCGGTACTTCTTAAGTAAACCCATCAGTTCAGGGCCGTAAGTGACTTCGTAGGTTTTCCAGATCGGGGCAACCGCTGCGGCGAACGGGGCCTTATTCACTTCGTTGATCTGCATGCCTTTTTCTTTTAATTGGGCGATGAATTGGGCGTCGCTTTCAGCGATCATGCGACGTTGCTGATCCCGCCAGTGGTCGGCTGCGGCTTTCACCACTTTGCGATCATCGGCAGAGAGTCGGCCCCAGGTGGCCTTAGAGATCACGAGGCTTGCAGGGCTCCAGACATGGCCGGTCAGCGAAAGGTACTTTTGAACTTCAAAGAAGGATGAGGTGTAAATGATAGAGAGCGGGTTTTCTTGGGCATCGAACACCTTTTGTTGCAGCGCCGAGTAGAGCTCTCCAAAGGCAAGTGGGGCGGGATTCGCGCCGAGCGCAACAAAGGTGTCTAATCGCATCTTGTCAGGCGTGACGCGCGTTTTTAAACCCTTTAAATCAGCGGGCGTGTTGATTGGACCGCGGTTATTGGTAATGTGGCGATAGCCGTTCTCCCACCAAGACAGTAGCACAAGACCCTTGGCGTCACCGATCTTTTCGAGAGCGGCCCCCAGTTCACCATCGTAAGCCTTGTAAGCTTGAGCCGCAGTGTTCCAGGAATAGGGCAGTTCGACTACGCCGAAACGCGCGTCTACGGGCTGCAACGAACCAGAGCCGATGATTGCTGCACCTTGGCTGCCAATCTGCATGCCTTCAACCATAGTCTTCTCACTGCCGAGCTGGCTGCTTGGAAATAAGATGAAATTCACGCGCCCAGCGGTCTTCTCTTTGACCTCGGCCGCGAAGCCTTCTGCAGCCTTATGCCAGCTGTGGCTTGCAGCAAGCACGTGACCTAGCTTGATATCAACCGCCTGCGCGGCGGGTGCAGCAGTTAGTGCGAGACCGAGGGCGGTAAGTAGCGCGGCGAGTTTGCGTGAGGGTAATTGCATGACATGGTCCTTGTTGAGTGGTGGGACGATTGTGACATGGTTGGTATTGAAAGTTGCAGTACAAAAAATCTAGAGCGACTGGTCGAATCTAGAACGACTGGTCGTGTTTGAGGACTCTACCATAGCCTTGGCGGTTCATCCTGCGAGGGTTTGGTGCGACCTAAGTCACTGTGTTCATTCCTCCAAACGCCCCTACAATCAACGCAACGGTGAGCGGGTCGACGCATTTCGCTCAAGACAAGCGCCGATAGTCGCTATCCTAGCCTGATGCCCGACCCTAAGCATCCAACATTAATGCAGAATCCTATGGTCTTGAAAGATTCTTGGCTCTGTGAGGCGCTTCGTCTGAAAGAGACGCAATGGGGGCAGTTCGACGATCGGGCCGCCTGTTTGCGTGCGGCGCGCGAACCCACGGCAATGCAGCAAATCGCTGCGCGTGCCAATTTTCTCGGAGAAACGTCGGGCGTTAAGCTGGCGCTTGGGCGCGTGCAGTCCGGACTTTGGGTTGCCTTCATTGTTTTGTTGGTGATTGCCGTATTGGTAGGGGGGAGCGCAGCCTTAGCGGCGCTGGGTGCCGGGTTTCGGCCGGTAAATGTGGTGTCGGCACTCGTTGTGTTGCTGGGTGTCAATCTCTTTAGTCTGGTTGTATGGCTCGTGACTCTGATCGTCGGGATTGGCTCGGGCGGTTGGCTTGCACAGAGTTGGCAATGGTTGGTTCGCAAACTTGCAACTGGGCCTGAGGTCGGATTGACTGGGCAAGCCTGGTGGTCGCTTTGGCAACAAGCGGGTGGGCTGCGCTGGGTACTCAGCAGTGTGACGCATGCCTCGTGGTTAATCGCCAGCCTGACAATGCTTGCGGTGCTTTACTTTACGCTGTCGATACGGCACTTTGATTTTGCCTGGGAGACAACGCTCTTGTCCGCCGACAGCTTTGTCGCCTTAACGCAGTTTGTGGGCGTCGTACCGCATTGGTTTGGCTTCGCGATACCAGATAGTGAAACGGTTCGCGCAAGTGGTCACTTATCAAGAAATTCAGTGCAGGCGCAGGCGCTTTGGGCGAGTTGGCTGACGGGTGCGTTGGTCTGCTATGGAGTCCTGCCCAGGTCCTTGTTACTGCTCGTTAGCCTGTCGATGGTGGCGCGCGCCTGGCCGCGCACTCAACCGCAATTACTGTCACCCTATTATCAGGCCTTGCTTCTAAAGATGGCTCCCGCTGCCTTATCGCCTGAGGGGCAGGTGCCGCCTCAGATCAAGCTTCGTTATCCACCCGTGCTTAAAGGCGCCGACAGCGCAACGCGTGCCATGATGACTGGCATCGAGCTAGAAACCGAGTGGCCGCCCGTGGGGCTAGGCTGCGAGATTGTTCACACCATGATGATTGACTCGCGCGACACCCGCAACATGGCCTTGGGTCATGTTGCGCAGCTCAATCCTCGACGCCTGGTGATCGCCTGCGATGCGCGACACACGCCAGATAGAGGGACCCTGCGTTTGATTGCTGAATTGGCGTCTTATGCGAGCAAGACGCTCGTTTGGCTACAACCTGCTGGCGGAGCCGACGGGCCTGACGGAGCCGACGGGCCTGACGGAGCCGACGGACGTATCCCAGTTTGGAAAAATCAACTACATACCGCGCTCGAGGTCGAGGTCTTAGTCACCCCCTTGCTTGCCCCCGTTTCAGAATGGTTGGGGCGCTCAGATGACTAATCACTTAAGTGCCCTGCAGATTGCTGTCGTGGGACACACCAACACAGGTAAAACGTCGTTGCTGCGTACGCTCACCCGCGATGTCAATTTTGGTGAAGTCGCAGATGCGCCAGGCACAACGAGACAGGTTCAGGGCGCACAAGTCAAGCTAGAGGGTACCCCGGTCATGCTGTTGTTTGATACCCCTGGTATTGAAGACAGCATGGGCTTGCTCGACTACCTTGAGCAAATCGCAAGCTCCGGCGATCGACTCGATGGCCCAGAGCGACTCAAATTATTTTTACAAGGTCCCGAAGCCTCTGGTCGTTATGAGCAAGAGGCGCGCGTGCTAAGAAAGCTGCTCGACTGTCAGGCCGGGCTGTATGTTATTGACGTGCGCGAACCAGTGCTCGCAAAACATAAAGATGAGCTCGTGATTCTTGCGGGTTGTGGTCGCCCCTTGCTACCTATCCTAAACTTTGTGGCAAGCGAGGCGTCGCGCGCCGCGCAATGGCGCGAAACCTTGTCGCGCCTGGGGTTGCATATCTGCGTAGAATTTGACAGCGTGAGCCCACCGATTGACGGTGAAGACACTCTCTATCGAACGCTCTCGATTGTTTTACCTTCGCATCAATCCGTATTGTCTGGATTGCAGCTGCAATCCGCCAAGCAAAAAGTCGAACGGCGTGCCGCAGGCTTGACGTTGATTGCGGGGCTACTCATCGACTTAGCTGCCTTGCGCACGCCTTCAAGTACCGAGCCCGAGTTACTAGGGCAAGCGATTGTTTTACAGCAAGCAGTCGTCAGACAGCGGGAACAGGCTTGCGTGCAAGCGTTGCTGGCGCTCTTTCAATTCAGTCCTGATGATTACCTGAGTCATCCGCTACCGTTGTCCGATGGCAGCTTGAGCGTTGACTTGTTTAATCCAGGGGCGCTCAAGGATATTGGCCTACATACAGGCGGAGGGCTTGGTGTCGGCATGGTTGCTGGGGCAGTGGCAGATGTTTTAAGTGCTGGCCTGACGCTTGGCACGGGTATGCTAATCGGCGCGGCGGCAGGCGGTGCGGCCTTGGGTGTGGGCAGATTTGGAACGCGGATGCTGAGCCATATCCGAGGCTTTCGTGAACTGACTGTGGCAGATGACATTCTGCAGTTCGTCAGGTTGCGCCAAGGGCAATTACTCAAAGCGCTCGAACGCCGCGGTCATGCAGCAATCGCAAAAATCGACGTGGCAGAAAAAACGGTCGCGATAAAAAGTGCTCTGACCGCCTTACCCAAACCTTTGCTAAGAGCACGTGCACACCCTGAGTGGTCGGCCGTTGGAGACCGTTTTCAGGATGGCACAGCTAGGCAGAAGGCAATTCTTGCGCTTGTCGAAGAAGACGTGCTGAAAAGAGGTGAGTGACGTCGAGCCGACGTATTTTGCCGTGAATACTGCTATCCCCCGTTAATGGGGTCGAGCCGGATAGCCTAGGGTAGAGCCCAGAGCCATTGATGTTTAAGAAATTTTGGCGGAAGCGGTGAGATTCGAACTCACGGAGGGCGTGAACCCTCGCCGGTTTTCAAGACCGGTGCCTTAAACCGCTCGGCCACGCTTCCTTTTCTTGAAGGGATGCATAATAAACGATTTACGATAATTCGTTTTTAAGGCGACCAACATGCGTGCAATAGAAATTACAACTCCCGGCGGCCCTGAAGTGCTGGTACCCACCACCAGACCAGTGCCTGAAGCGGGCCGTGGCGAGGTATTGATCAAAGTTGAGGCGGCGGGCATCAATCGCCCTGACGTCTTTCAACGCCTGGGTCAATATGCGCCGCCACCCGGCACCACCGATTTGCCAGGGCTCGAAGTGGCCGGCGAAATTGTCGGTGGTGATGTAGGCAATAGCGGTTTCAAAATCGGTGACAAAGTCTGCGCCTTGGTGGCGGGTGGTGGTTATGCCGAGTACTGCGCAGCTCCAATTGAGCAGTGTTTGCCAGTACCCAAGGGCTTATCGATGATTGAGGCAGCGGGTTTGCCTGAAACCTATTTCACGGTCTGGAGCAACGTGTTTGACCGCGGGCAGCTTGCAGCCGGTGAAAGTTTGTTGGTGCATGGCGGCGCAAGTGGCATTGGTACCACCGCAGTGCAATTGGCTAGCGCCTTAGGCCATGCTGTCTACGCCACCGTCGGCAGCGACGAGCGTGCCCGTGCCGTTGAAGCGTTAGGCGCAGTTAAGGGTATTAACTACAAGACTCAGGACTTTGTTGAAGAAGTCAACGCCTTGACTCAAAAGAAGGGCGTCAATGTGATTTTGGATATGGTCGCAGGTGACTATATTGGCCGCGAACTGAAGTGCCTGGCAGATGATGGACGTATTGTCTTGATTGCGACACTAGGAGGCGGTAAATCAACCATCAATTCGGCTGAATTGATGCGACGGCGCTTAACGATCACTGGCTCAACACTGCGCCCGCGCCCGGTCGCGTTCAAAGCCGCGATTGCGCGCGCCTTGCAGCAACAGGTCTGGCCGCTGCTCAGTGCGGGCAAGATTAAGCCCGTGATTTTTAAGACCTTGCCACTCGAGCAAGCCGCCCAAGGCCATGCCATGATGGAGGCTGGCGAACAAATCGGCAAAATCATCCTCACAACGGGTTAAGACTTCCCGCAATACGGTGTGACAGGATACAATCTTGGGTTATCCCGACTTTATGTCGCTGGTTTTGTTTAAACAGCAGGGTTGTGTCTTATGACGATGTCTCGTACGCGCCTGGTAATGGGTAACTGGAAAATGCACGGCAATTTGGCTGACAACGCCAAGCTGCTTGCAGGCTTGCGCGCAGGCGCCGGCTCGATTGCCTCGGGCACGCAGCTTGCAGTCTGTGTGCCTTTTCCTTATCTCGCACAAGCTGGCGAAGCGTTGAAAGGTTCGGCTGTGGCTTGGGGCGCGCAAGATATCAGCGCACAGGCTCATGGCGCGTTCACCGGCGAAGTGTCTGGTGCAATGCTCAAGGATTTTGCCTGTCGCTATGCCTTGGTGGGCCACTCTGAAAGGCGCTCTTTGCATGGCGAGTCTGATCAATTGGTGGCGGATAAAGCCAAGGCAGCATTAGCTTCGGGTCTGACGCCCGTGGTGTGCGTCGGCGAGTCACTTGCAGAGCGTGACGCCAATCAAGTGTTGGCTGTGATTCAGCGGCAATTAGCCCCGGTGCTTGCGCTAGGTGTCGAGGCCGTGAATAAAATGGTTGTAGCGTATGAGCCCGTTTGGGCAATTGGCACGGGCCGTACCGCCACCCCCGAGCAGGCGCAAGAGGTGCACGCTGCGATTCGGGCCGCTTTGCAGGAGATTGGTGCGGGCAAGGTTCAAATTTTGTATGGTGGCAGCGTGAAAGCTGCGAATGCCGCCAGTTTGTTTGTGATGTCTGATATCGATGGTGCGTTAGTCGGTGGGGCGTCTTTAGTGGCTGAAGATTTTCTGGCGATTGCGGCTTAAGGCAGCAGTGGCGGTGATGAGTTTGGTCGTTTAGTTTTCGGAGTCTCTCAATGTCCTGGATGTTTACTCTTTTGTTGGTTGTGCAGATCCTGTCTTCGCTGACCATTATTTCTTTGGTGTTGCTGCAGCAAGGTAAGGGTGCCGATATGGGCTCAGCCTTCGGTAGTGGCTCGGCTGGTAGCCTTTTCGGTGCAACCGGCGCTGCAAACTTTATGTCGCGCGCAACCAAGTGGGCTGCAGTGGTGTTCTTTATCAGCACCATCGGCTTGGCTTACGTCAGTAATCGTGGCACCAAAGGCCAAGACACCGGCATCATGCAAAACTTTTCGCAAACTGCGCCGGTGGCGCCGCCTGTAGGGTCGGCCGTGCCCGGTGTGCCAAACAGTGCGCCTGCAACAACGGGCGCACCTGCCAATTCAGTGCCGGGTGCGTCTAGTGTGCCCGGCGTACCTGCTGCACCAGCGTCAGCAATCCCAGGCGTTGTTCCAAGCGGCACGGCACCGGCAGTACCTGTTGCGCCCGCAACGCCTGCTCCTGCCACCAAGTAATATTGCTAGCGCGCCGAGGCTTGAGTTTGCCTCTGCGTGCTACACTCTCGCGCTGACTAAAACTGTGTCAAAACCTCAACACAGCTAGCGCAAAACGTACGAGACAACGCGGTTAAACGGTCTCGTATCCAGCAGTGCAAAGTATCCGCAGTACACGTGCCGACGTGGTGAAATTGGTAGACACGCTATCTTGAGGGGGTAGTGGCGAAAGCTGTGCGAGTTCGAGTCTCGCCGTCGGCACCATCTAAAAGTTGGTTCTACCCCATTCTCTGAACTGCACCCCATGCACGGGCATGAGCGGCTTCCAACAGCGGTTTCCAGCAAAAGTTCTCTTTCTTGATCTAAATCAAGCGTCCACTGTTTTGATTCTGCCGCTTTGCGGAGCAGGCTCCTACACTGAGGTCTCGTCATCCTTCAGGAGCAGATCATGAAATTATTAGTCGCCACCGATGGTTCAAAAAATGCGCTGCGTGCCGTTAAGCGTGCGATTGAATTAATCGAACAAACTACCGCTAAAGCTAATTCAATCACTTTAATTAGCGTGCACGATGATGCTGGGATTCGTCATGCTAAAGCCTTTGTGGGTAGCTCGGCCGTGAGTGATTATTTGCGCGAACTGAGTGACAAAGAGCTTAAGCCGGCTATGAAGGTGTTAGACGCCTCAGGTATCAAGCACGATATGGCAATTGTGGTTGGCAATGTGTCACGCGAAATCGTGAGTTTTGCCGACAAAGGCAAGTACGACATGATTGTGCTGGGTTCGAAAGGGCGCGGCGCGATTGCTGACTTGTTACTTGGCTCAGTTGCGCAGCGTGTGCTGGCACATGCGTCACAACCTGTGCTGTTGGTAAAGTGAGCCCGCTCACTGAGTGATTCGCCTGCGTTGTACCGAATTTACGCAGGCGAAGCGCTTAGTCAACTTTAAGCTTGATCTCTTTTGCCAGCTTGACGAACTTATCAATATCACCGTCAATGATCTTTTTGAAGACTGCGGGCCCGTCGTTAGCGCGGGTGTAGCCCAAACTTTCGAGTTTGTCTTTCACGGCAGGCGACTGTAAAGCCTTGTTGACGCCCTCATAGAGCTTTTGTTGCACGGCGACCGGCGTATTTGCCGGCGCAAGCAAGCCATGCCACTGGCTAAGTTCATAGCCCGCATAGCCTTGCTCAGCAACCGTCGGCACGTCAGGCAATTGACCAAACCGCTGGGCAGAGGTCACCGCCAGCGCGCGCAACTTACCGCCTTTGATCAGGCTCATGGCACTTGAGGCAGTGATAATAGCCAAGGGGATTTGACCACCCACGACATCTTTCAGTGCTGGGCCGCATCCGCCATAAGGGATGTGAGTGATGTTGGTTTTTGCCTCAATATTGAGAGACTCTCCGGCCAAGTGCTGCGGCGTGCCGTTACCACACGACCCGTACGACACATCGTTCTTGGCAGGTTTGGCCGCGGTCAGTAACTCGGCCAGGTTTTTATAGGGTGAGTTTGCGGGCACGACCAGTACCGAGGGGATGAACGCGACATTGATAATCGGTGCGAAATCTTTTTTGGGATCGAAGGGCATCGTCGCAAACACGGCAGGATTGATGGCAAACGAACTATTGACCATCAAGAGCGAGTAGCCGTCAGGTGCGCGTTCAGCCACATACTTTGACCCCACGTTGCCGCTTGCGCCTGGTTTGTTTTCAACCACTGCTGCGTGCCCCATGGTTTCTGCTAGAGCGTTGCCAATTAAGCGGGCCAAAATGTCAGTGCCGCCACCAGGCGGAAACGTTACCGTAATGTTGACGGCACGAGCGGGAAAACTGTCGGCAGAATCGGTGGTTTGTGCAAACGCGCTGTGAGTCGGGCTGAGTAAGCACAGGCCGAGTGCCACTATGGAAAGTGTTCGGGTCAAGCGGGGCAAGGGGAGGCAGCTGTGGCGAGTGGTGTGCATGTGGGGCTCCGCGAAGTAGGGTGCGATGACAACGCTTATCTTCGGTGCAGGTGAGGGCTTTGTCAATCACTTGCTTGATTTTTTCGGGCTCTCCTTGAATGACTTCGGTTCGCCCTATATGACTCTGGCTTACACCTTGGGTAATGACCAAATGCTGACACTATGGGCAAGTGGGTCAGTGCTCCCTTCACCCGTTAGTGTGACATCACCCGAGCATAGGCGGCCCGTCTTGAGCACCCGAGCGTGCGCGTAGATTGTGCCCGGAGGGCTTTTGCGCATGAAATTAATGGTCAGGCTTGCGGTCACTGCCTCGGCATTACCTGTGGCCCCTACAACCGCCGCATACATGGCCAGATCTGCCAAACCCATGAGCATGGGGCCCGCCACAATGCCCCCAAGGCGCTGAAAACTAGGGTTGGGGGGCAAAGATAGCGTAGCCGTGCCGTGACCAATCTCTAAAATTTGGATGCCAAGGACCTTCGCAAAGGGGTGGTGGGTGTCGAGCAGCAACAAAAACTCGTCTAGTTTGACGCGAGGTGTGGAAGTTGGGGTGGCAGTCATGAATGAGGTCTCTGAGTTCTATTGGTCGAGTCGACCGTCTTTTGGCTTGAGGCTTAGCAAGCACTTTAGCCTGAGTCAGACGGGTGGCGCGTGGCGCTGGGTGGTCTTTGAGTACGGGTAGCAAGTGGTTTTCAAGACAAATTCAAACTTTGCTAGCACCTGCAAGAAAATAAGGGTAAACCCTTTGTTTATTGAGATAAAAACATCGAAACGTTGCACTAAGCCAACAAAACACCCCCTCTGTGGCAGGTTTATGTCGAGAATCATAGCCACAGCCTCGGTTTTTTGATGCAATAGCGTCAACTTCCCTTAGCGGAGTTAGGGGGGCAGCGAACAAAACATCCGTTTGTTGCTCTTGTCACTCAAATTTACGGAGATTTCTTAAATGAAAAAGACTCTGCTTGCTGCCGCCCTGTTAGCCGGCTTTGCTGGTGCCGCATCGGCTCAATCATCAGTAACACTTTACGGTGTGTTAGATGGTGGCGTTCGCTACCAAAACTTCAACCTGTCAGCTGGCCCATTCAGCAAAGTTGACATCTCGTCCAGCAGCATCGCTGTTGTGTCAGGTACTCAGTCAACTTCACGCTTTGGCGTTCGCGGTGTTGAAGACCTCGGCTCAGGTAACCAAGCTGTCTGGAACTTGGAAGGTCAAGTTAACGTCAACGACGGTTCAGCCGGTTCATACAGCACATGGCAACGTACTTCAATCGTCGGTTTGCGCAACGACGCCTGGGGTCAAGTTGATATCGGTCGTCAACTGAACTTGGCATTTAAATTTGCGGGTCTGCCAATCGATAGCGCCTTCGGCGTTAACGCTCCAATCATCAACATTTCTGGCGTAATGGGCGTTACTGCTGTTCGTCAAAGCAACATGTTGATGTATCAGTCACCTAGCTTCTCAGGCTTCAAGTTTGGTGCTCAGTACTCATTCAATACTGGCTTGACAACTGGCAAGCAAGCATTGACTGGTGGCAGCTCTAACGACACAGCAACAGGCAGCTCGTTTGACACTGGCAACAACATGCGCAACATTTCAGGCGCTGCTAGCTACACAAACGGCGGCATCTACGTGTCAGCTGTGTACGATCGCTTCACTCCAGCTAACAACACTCTCGCCGGTCAA
>Ga0114974_10004162_pt1 | contig 10835 bp, 14 predicted proteins | sample S_130206_EF_Meta_FD_87318 | JGI IMG/M metagenome (GOLD analysis project Ga0114974, IMG submission 87318) | Freshwater microbial communities from Lake Simoncouche, Canada to study carbon cycling - S_130206_EF_MetaG | ecosystem: Environmental > Aquatic > Freshwater > Lake | place: Lake...
AAAAGAGTATTTTTGAGTCATATTGAAGAGGAAGAGGAAGAAGAAGAGGAAGAAGAAGAGGAAGAAGAAGAAGAGGAAGAAGAAGAGGAAGAGGAAGAAGAGGAAGAGGAAGAAGTATTTGAAATTGAAATAGATGACATCACATACTACGCAACGAGCGAAGTGAATGGTCCAATCTATGAAAAGGGTTCAGACGGTGAACCCGGCAATAAAATAGGCTATTTGCGCGATGGTGAAGCAATTTTTACGTAGAGCAACTTTTATCACAATATATGTTATATAATAGGAGCAATAGAGATGAAGTTATGTGCCCCAGCACTCATTTATCTTGTATTTTCATGTGCGCAAATTTTATTTGATCTGTATGACGGTCTTTATAATACAGTCGTCGTTAAATTTGTTGTCATGATAATGATAACTATACTTCTCAATGCTTTGTGTGCACAAGGGCTCGGTGTCATTTCTTGGATGATTGTTTTCATTCCGTTCATCTTAATGACTGTCATTGTTTCATTTTTGCTCTATGCCTTTGGTTTGGACATTGCACAAGGAACCATAAAAAAATGCGGCGATAAGCCAGCACCACCACCTCCTGCACCCGCTCCTTCAAGCACAGTGACTGTTACGCATACTGAATTACCTCCATCCTTCGCAACGTCCCCCGCTTTTCAAAATGGACCATGGCCTCTAACATAATTTTTACTACGCGCATTTTATTTTAATATAGTTTTTCGCAACCCGGTATGTGATCTCCGCGACAAGTATCCCGAGTAAACAGCCAGCAATCACTTGCGAGATGGTATGATTCTTATACCTTACACGTTGAATACAAGTGTTTATAGATAGAATGAGAAAGATGAAAGAGACCTTAAAATTCTGAAGTACACGTGTAATATAGTAGGTAACGTAAAACGTTGCTGCTGCGTGGCCAGAAGGCATACCATTGCGATCGGATGGAAGTGTTCGTATTTCCTTTTCTTTACACAAGTTGAAGTCGCCTTCTGGTCGCGGATCCTTTAGTACCGCTTTCAATACATGTTCGCAAATACTTTGTAACATACGACCACCAAAGAAGAATACTAAATAAACTTTTCTAAAAAACAGAAAACATGCCCCCATGAAAAATGTAATATGATTACCGTAATACCCTAAAACGTCGAAGCATTCCAATACTCTGGAAATCATAATTAAAATTTGTTGTTCTTTTAGTATGGCAGACATTTTAAAAACAACTTAAAATGTATCCCGGAAGTGCAATGATATTGGCCTAATGGTTTGCACTAAGGAGGCTATTAACGAATTCTCTGAGGGAATGGGTGGACGTCTATATCCATTTGTTCAAACAATAGGTGCGGTTTTTTTCGAATGCGCAATCAGCGTAGGATTTGTCGGTATATGGATCTTCAGCTGTTTGGAAATACTTGTAAAAAAATCCATATCTCGCATTAACTCGCATGGGTATTTTGTGACCGAATACATGCGAAATTCGGAGAGCAATCTAAAATTATTGCAAGGGGGTCGTGAGATACCACTTTCGAGCACTATACAGGGAATAAGTTGTGATCTCATCATTGTATCATCTTACATGGGTACAAAGCACTACCGGCGCACGTTTTATGATACGCCTGCTAGCTATGACGACATGGCATTTGATGAATGCATGCATCAGTTTATCTCTGTTTCCGTGAAACTCCCACATATTGACTTACCGTACAAATTATTGCTGTCGGGGCCGGATGAGACTTACTACGTCGCGGGAAATAGAGTTAACCAAGAGTTTATCAAATACCTCTTGCACAGTCTTCATGGTATTGAAAATGTGGACAATTATAATCTACATTACATGGACGCGAATGTAAATGTCGGAGAAATAACACATAACGAGGAAATTGTTTTTTTGGAGAATGGGTATGTGATTCGGCCATATGTAAAAGGCGAAAAATTCGCTGCAATGTAAAAACGATACTTTTAAGAAAGCACCTCCTTTTAAAATTTGCTGAATGAAAAAAAATACCAAAAATGCCAAAATGCAAAAGGGTATAAATAAATAAATTAAGATATGATATATCATCTGATGGCGACTCTTGAAAATGAAACCTTTCATGAATTGCCGAGCAGTTGGACGTTGTGGGCACATTTGCCACATGACACTGATTGGACAATTAAAAGTTACCAAGAAGTACAATCTGCTATAAATACAGTTGAACTTGCTCTAACCATCACGGAAACTATCCCAGACGTGGTCGTCAAGAACTGTATGCTGTTCTTGATGAAAGAAGGAGTTAAGCCTATATGGGAAGATGAGCGAAACCGCCAAGGGGGGTGCTTTTCGTATAAGATCCCAAACAAGTCTGTCTATGACGTTTGGAAGAAGTTTAGTTACGTATTAGTGGGTGGCACCATCAGCAGTCAACCTGCTTTCGCGAATGGTGTCACGGGGATTACTATATCCCCAAAGAAAAATTTTTGTATTATTAAATTGTGGATGTCAACCTGCGAGTTTCAAAATCCTTCTGCGATAACGACCTCGGTTAATGGTATTACGCCAGCTGGTTGTATTTTTAAAAAGCATACGCCAGAATATTAAAGAAAGAGTTTTAAGGAGTTAAGGAGAAGGAAAAGGTCTTTGAGACTTGACAATTATTAGTGGCTCTGGAATTAATGTCGGACCCCTTGCGAATAAATTTGTCGTTCCCAATTCTTTTAGTTGGGGATTTAGTGGAGCCGCTGGGTTCACCAGATTTGTAGAGTTGATTCCAAACAGAAAGGATTCAATTTCTACAGGATTGTACGACAACGATGTCCATGGAATTTGCCCAGGGTTCAATCCGGTCCCGGGCATATTTGTGCTAACTGCCGTACCGTACTGTGAATGTTTATACATGCAGTAACCTTCGGCTTGACGATACGTCCTCTGTTCAGCACAGTAATTTAAAGGAGTGTTTATATTTCTTGTTGACGCCATTGAATACTTATACTTATAATAGACGATGACATAAAAAGATATCCAAATCAATTGCGTTCAAAGTTTTAAATAACCTAATAAATAAATAAAAATATTTTTTCTATCTTAATAATAATGGCAGCTATTACTATTACTAATGATACTTACTTGTTTTCTGCATTGAACAAGTTACAAAATGAAGTTCAATCAAATCAATATAAGATCGTCAAAAAGTATAAAATAGGGTCGTATAATGTAAATATTACCCAAGACACCCAAGAAGGCTTGGAAAGCATTTTTACAATACAAATAAATGGAGGAACAAACAGGTTTGTTGGGGGTTTCGCGAAGCTTGCTTCGGAGTTAACCGAATTGTTACCAGATAAATCATACGGAAACAAGCCAGCCACGGCAGCCGTAGCAACCTTACTACCAGAAGTACAAGCACGGGTGGTCTCGTCACCACCTGGTTATGAAAGTGCAGGTTATGAAAGTGCAGTACTATCGGAGGTTGTTGCGTCTGGAAGAGGGGGAAGACAGGTAAGCCCGAATGTTGCACCAATTGTTCCTAAAGGAGCTCAGGTGCTCAATGCCCTGGTCGGCAAAAGCGCACGATCAAATCTAAAACATCTTCGCGACACTCACGCCATTGACCCGAAAACATATATCAAAATACGTGATTATCTCGATAAGTGGCATATAGACTGCTACGGCGCTTTTGGGCACTACAATAGGTATTTTGGTGACAAAACATGTGATAGACAACAAAAAGCTTCAATCATTTTAGAATATATGAGAAATGATCCTATTTTTAAGAATAAAGAATTTGAAGAATGGTTAAAACAAAATCCGCAGTTTCAAAATCTGGTTTTGCATGAACATAACACTCTATCACAACATGCAGATGCAAATAGAAGATTTGCTGGGTGGGAAGAAAGGGTCGGTGGACGCCTAACGTATAAGAGAGGTCGCAAACATAATAAAGCTAAAGCTAAAGCTAAAGCTACGCGACAGTCCGCCAATAAAAAAGGAAGAAGAACCCTTACTAAAAAGAGGTCCCAACGATAAGTGTTGTAAAAGTATAAAAAGAAGTGCAACCCATCGGTTTTAGATTTTTATACTTTTGTAGTTCGGATTCTTCTCTTATTTTGTCGTCCAATTTTCTTTTGTTTACACGTTCTAATTCGTTTGTTGTTACGACGGTTTCTCATAGTTTTATTTGGATGATTTGATTTGCGTGTTTTACCGCCCCCCCAGAGCTTGAACCGATGCCACCATTTTTTCTTTGGTCCATCATCTAATAAAGATTGAGTAAGCGCATCTTGATTTTGTGCTGAATTTTGTACTACATTTTGTAGCGTAGATGATCCATCGTAAACAGGTTGTTCAAAAGAACTACCCTCGTCAAACTTCTGAAATCTTTGTCTTGGTATGTCTTTTGTAGTGTCTAATATGAACTGATTCAATTTCGCCTTATCAACCACACCCTCATTTTGAATAAACAGAATTGCCAACGAAATCATGTTCGTGTCACGACAATAATTTCTAATTTGTCTATTTTTGTATCGTGAATATGAACTGGTAAATTTGTTCAATTGGTTCCTCATGAAACCACTATAAAATACGTTGTAAAAATCCCAGTTAATATTAACAGATTTTATTTGATTATCATAATGCACATCTACAGTGTTGCAATTATTAATTCCGGAATTAATTTCTCTGCGAGTACAACTCGTATAGTTTTCCATTGCAAAAGAGGGGACGTACGAAGATGCCTCGGCGTCGCAAGTACCTTCACCCCTCCCTTCCGTTTTGAGCTCATGTGAACAAGGTAAAACAAAAACTTTTTCAATATTATCGAAATATTTCTGTCTAACTTCAAAAGGATTTATATTACTACCGGGAGCATTATAAATTCCTCGCCAAATACTAGCAAGCGTGTCGCCGGTTCGTCGTAGGTCGCTAACGAACCAATAAGTTGGCGAATTATTGGAGAGAATATCGAGAAGTGCCGCCCCAGTCTTTTCGCCTTGCCCTTGTCCTATGTCGGTAAGTCGTGTGTTCCGAACTCGGTGGTTCCACCACGCTGGGTTTCGGTTGTGTTCGGCTTGCCCATGACGAATTATGTAAAAATTGTACTGGTTACCATCTGAAAGGGTAAATGCTATTGCATTTAAAGTTGGAAATTTTATGTAACCATCAACATCGGCACCCTTGTCTACTACATAGTAAGGCCTCGTGATACTGGGTCCCTTCTTCTCGGAAGAATCAAGATCACCCGAATAAACGAGGTTTACCGTGGCATTACCATCACCATCGATGTATACTTTAAGAATGCAACCATTCTGGAACCTTATCTTATCATTTGCAAATGTTTGAAACTTACGAAGAAAGCATTGAATTCGGGTATTGTGCGAAATAATGACACTTGTTATTACCGTTGTCTGGTAAGTAGAATCCTCATGATTTAGAAATCTACCCCCGGGAATCATTGATATATCCATTTTGCAAAATACAAGTATATAAATATGCTCTTATAATAATTTTAGTCACCAAGTTTCAAAACTTGTGTTCCAACAATTTCAAAAGTATGCCAAGATGAGTGTCCCTTTGGGCAACGTCGTCTTCCAGTACACTTTTTATTAAAGCATGCATTGCAAAGAAATAATGGTAAGAGAATAGCATTTTGAAAGCATGTTTCTCGTCAACACAATCAAAATGCTCCGAACTTTTTTGAAGAATTGGTGCAAATGCATCCACTAATTTTAATACGTCAAATAAATGCTTCACCTCTGCGATAAGAGAGTTTATCGCTGTGCTCGTATCAAGATGGTTTAAGGAGAATGCTCGCAGAAACTCGGCCTGATAGACCATATCGGCACAATCCTCCAAACCTTCAACGTCATCTTGGTCAAATTTCTCCGTTCTAAATGGACTAAATGTTGGGTCATAGTAATGATAGGTTGGAATAACAGTGGTATCGTACATACAATACTTATTAGATATATTGTATGTATAAACATCTTTTTATGTGGTCGTAAATTAACAAATTTAACCAATTTATTATGCAAAGTCCGAGTGGTCAACGCGCCCATTCCAATTATGGCGGTCTATACCCAGATGCTTTACTATGAGTCCCTGTATTGGCACTCTGTTCTTAAAACAAAATCGGAATATGTGGTCACAGTGTGAGCAGTTATTACTACGATCATATAATAAGGTACTTTTATGAAGATAAAGCTGGAAATATCCAAAACAATCGCGAGCGTACACTGGGCGCAAGTCGACTATGCCTTTATAAAAATGATCCTTTGAATGGAAGTCGTGCCTCTCCCACGTACCGTATAATGAATCATTTTCCAGGGTTACTTTGCTCAGAATGGATGCAAAATTATCGGGGAGAAATATGTCACTATCTAAAAGAAGAATTGCACCATTGTAGTCATGTGGAATGACATTTTGTTGGCAATGGCGGACGGCCCCACCTTTGTCGAATGTTCTGCCACCGCTAGTAAAATCATAGAAAAGTATAACTACATTGTCGTAATTGAAACTGTTAATGACATCAATCGTTTTATTATCATCGTGGCGGGTGATAATGTACCACTTTTGAAAGAAATTGTGATTTTGTGGCATTACTATTTCAAGCAGATCTTCATAATTAGTTGATACTGTAATCGCAATCATTGTGTACTTTGTTCATATTTAAAAAATTTGATTCCTGCACTTATTTTTTTTTTAGTTACGATCCCGTGTCAAATCCCTTGAGGGAACACCTCCACGAATCCATCCTTGGGCAGCGACGCCTTCAACACAGTATGCTGGGTTCGTAATCCTCTCTTTTACACTAGGTAGCAAAGGTGTGCTAGAATATTTGATATAGCTTTTTTCACCCATTTTCGTAACGCTGCGCTTGTTCGTAAGAAGTTCTCCTTGCTGGATTTGCGCTTCCAAAACGGGATCGACTGAACCACGACCGAGGTAAGGAACGGTTGCAAATGGCCTCTGATTCAGGTCAATTTTGCATCTTGGGTGCGTTTGGATTGTGCCGATGAGAAGATTAGAGCTTTCGTCAACGTTACATCCACCTGCACCAGTACTATTACCACCATTGTAAAAGACCCCTGGCTGTGAGGTAGCAAACTCTATGGGTTTCTTCATGGTACAATCGGATGCAAAATAGTTTTGTAATAAATAGTTACAGGAGCTAACGTTTTGGATGGCATTTTGGTCCATGTAGCAGTTATCGTTGCCTATGCGAGACATGTTATCAAATGTGAAAGTGGATACATGGGCCATTTTGTTGCTGTATATATGTATATATACGAAACATATTTTTTTTAGCTGACAAAGCCTATTTTATTTTTCTTTAAATTAAAAGATATCTTGCGTTGTCTTGGACACAAGCAAAATCACTTCCATCGCGGCAAGATGGCATATCACCGTAAAGAAAGTTTGCAAAAGCTCCTTGATCATTACCTACTTTTGTATTGGGCATGGAGTGAAAGGCCAACATAGATTTATCAAAATCAAATTCTTCTCCCAAGTCACCAAACTGCTGTTTGTTTGTGTTTTTAATGCCTGGGTTCAGGTTTTGTATCATGCGCTTTGTGGACGTGTTTATGTCTTCATACACTTGAGGATTAAAACTAGGTGGTGCCGACTTTCTGTCGGGCTTGTCTGCAATCTCGGTCAATAGCATATTACCCATTGGATTCTTCTTATCTCCGGCATTAAATTCAGACTTTAGAAATGCCTGAAGCGTATCGGGATTAATTAATTTTTCTCCCCCTTTTTTGATGTCCAAGTCATTATTATTGAATGCTTCAGGTACACTGGGTGTTTTGGACAACGATAGTGCATATATAACGAGTAGTGTGAATGCACCGATCAGCAGATAGCGTACAGATGATGAAAAAACAAAACCAAACACGGACAATAATATCACTAATCTAGTAATGGCGTTCAATTTTTCAGTCGACGTCATGGCCGCTGTCGGCCACAATTGGAAAATATCATCCTTGTTCAGCAGGACGCTGGGATCGCTCGCCCAAAATGGTGTCGTCATATATAGTATACTATATATGAGATAACTTATTTACAATTTATCTTTGGCTTCTTTGGCTTCTTTGGCTCCCCATTCACCCTTACTATTGCTTCTTTTTGGAACCCTTTGAAGGCTTCTCCGTGAACATAGAAACCAGCTGTTCATCCGAGAGTGGTTTTTGTATGCCTTCGGTGAGTCTCTCCACCAGTTTGGCACGATTGCCATCTTCCATTTTCTTCTTGAGTCGTTCTCTCATTTGTGTATTTTTCATTTTGCGCTCCGCTGCCGCAGGTGTCTCCGTCTTTTTCCCAAAAAGCGACGCAATGTCAAAGTCGCTTGTATTTGCACCTGCGCCAGAGCCAGAGCCCATCCCCATTTTCTTCAACATGTCCTGAATGTTCTCCATGCCGGGCATGTCCTTCATTTTGGACATAATCTGTGTTGCTTCTGACATGAGATCGCTTCGGTCCACCTCGCCAGATTTCAACTTGGAGTCAATCTTATCACCGACTTCTTTTACAAGATTCATCAGTTTTCCTGGGTTCTCAAACATTTTCTTAAAAACACCTTGTACATCGGTGACATCACCCATATCGTCAGACATGCCGCGTGAGGTTTCCTCAGCAATCTCTCTTGCAAGGCTCCCTAGTTTTCCACCGAGAATACTTTTCAGATGGTCATCGATACCTTCATCTTCGGGGTCGTGAGCTCCTGAATGCGCCTCTTCAAATAACTTTTCTTTGTCTTTTTCTTTGTCTTTTTCTTGTAAACCCTCTGCCTTGTCAGGAAAGAAAGACTGCATATTTTCCAGAGTTTCTAGGAGCTTACCTTTGAAATCGTCCTCATCCACGTTGGCAAACAATTTGGACGTGTCGCCAAAGGTGGCGGCAGCATCAATACCACCAACAATGGAAAGCAAAATCATCTGTAGATACCTCCAAATGGTCTCTCTTGTTTTCTCCGATATCTCGCACTGCCACAAGAATTTAAAATTAATGCCGGGCAAAAAGTCTGTGTTTACATCGGAAGCGGTGGAAAACATTTCATCGTTTTGATAAATTATATCAAAAAACCGTTCGGGATAAACGGTTAAACAGTGCTTATAAATAAAGGAATATTTTTCATCTCCCGCGCCAGCCCACCATTTTTTAACGATGAATCCATATTCTGGAAAAGTGGTGATGATGTCAAATATAAAGTCGCCGATAACCTTGCGAAATTCGGGGGACATGAGACGGGTTTCTGCGTCAGTCATCTTACTTGTATGATTGATATTGTCAGGGTTATTTAAATAAGTATTAGAACGACATATTAAAACTCCGTACTAACACTTTTCTTACTTTTTCTTACTTTTTCTTACTTTTCTTTTTTTCTTACTTTTTCTTACTTTTTCTTACTTTTTCTTATCTTCTTCTCCTGGTATGATTGGAAGGTCTTTTCGCGTATTTTCGCGATTTCTTTGGTTTTGATTCCTTCGATCTTGAACGCCTTCTCCCTCCCATTAGTGTTTGTTGTTCTTGTGCTCCTCCTTGTGGGGCAGCTACTACTTGTTGCATCTCACTTTGAGAAGCAACTGGAACTTTTCTCGTAAACTGACGACCAGCCAATGTGCCTAGTAGTGACACTCCTTCTGCAACATTTGTCATAAAACCATAATTTGCAAGGTATTCATCCGAGTAGCCCAAAATAGTGTCAATAGCGATTTGAAGGTCTTTTGCTCTATTTGTACGATTTTGTTCACCACTATTTTGCATTCTATCTTGTTTGTTGGTAGTTCCAATGGCTCCTGCTACAAGACTGTATACGTTAAGCATAGGGAGGTCTTCTAGATTTGGAATGCCCTTAATTATTTTTAATGCATTTCTAAAATATGTGGCCCTTTCCGCAACTGGTATTTGTTTCCAATCAGTAGGTTTATCACCTACATATAAGTTTGCCCTAGAATGTGCCAATGCTGTCATAATTGCTTGAACAAAGGTCATTCTTGGTTTATTTGCTTGCAGTTCCGCTGAAAGTGTGGTATCAAACGTAGTGCCTATTGAAGCTTGACTACCCGCTGTCCTCCACTTATTCCATTGTGATGTCGGGGCTTCCGGTTGAGTGCGTAGAGGTATAGTTTGTATAGGAGCTCCTGGTGCAGCTGATGGAGGTGGTGCAGGTCCGCCCGCTTTGTTGCCCATACGAATTTGTTTCTATTCTTTATACCTATATTTTAATGTAATATAGTTATAGAGCACAACCATTTTCTACGTTAACCAATCATATTTTGCTTTGTTACTCTTAGTGTCCACTAGTTTTTAAGGTATTTTTCTTTGAACTCTTCCCACACGTTTGGTGGAGGTGGTACGTGTGGAAATATGGTATTATAAAAGTCCTCGGGGTTTACACAAGTTGAAAAAACACCTTGTTTTTGCAATTTCTCTAAATCGCGTTTAGAAATATTTTTGTGAAAATCATTTCTAACATTTTCCTCTTTGTACAAATTTTTAAGGTTGCTCTGGAGCGTATCAAATCCTTTGCATCCACGGTTGCAGTAGTTTCCCAAACATAACATATTCATTTTTTTCAATAACTCTTCCGATGGTAGCCTCGGAACTACCTTTACCGGGAGATTTTTATTTTTTATGACCTCTTTAAATTGTTTCAAGTATCTCTTTACAAAGTCTTTTTTAAAAGTCTTACTACAAAAGTTCGTGCAAGACTTGCCGTCTTTACCTCCACCTCTCGTACTGATTCTTCGTTTCTTAGTCTTCATATACATTCAGCGCACATATTTTATTTTAATTTGGAGCATGATAAAGCGCCGAAATTTTTCGTAAGTTTTGGAGGTAGCGCAACGATTTC
>Ga0114974_10004163_pt1 | contig 10831 bp, 14 predicted proteins | sample S_130206_EF_Meta_FD_87318 | JGI IMG/M metagenome (GOLD analysis project Ga0114974, IMG submission 87318) | Freshwater microbial communities from Lake Simoncouche, Canada to study carbon cycling - S_130206_EF_MetaG | ecosystem: Environmental > Aquatic > Freshwater > Lake | place: Lake...
AGATGTATCTTCTGCGGTTCCATCAGGCCCTTACGTCACTGACACCAACCAATGGGTCGACCTTGGCTTGAAGCGTGCATTGATGGAGGCTGCAAAAGGCGGTTATGATAAGCTGGTTTGGACACCTGGAGAAGAGCATTTCAATAGATACGGCAGCGAAATGGTTAGCTGGAAGAAAAATCCAGAAGGTGGCTGGCATATTAATGCAGCGACACAGGTTTCACCATTTGATATTAAAAATGTTAAAATAAAGGAAAATGATTTAAATTTTGTTGGCAGTAAGGAAGATCTTTTAAGTCATGTAAAAGGTATATCTTCAAGCCATCAAGAGGCACAAAAACTAACAGATCGCATTTGGGATAGAATGCAAAAAGAAGAAAGTGGCACAAGCCTTCCGCGCAAAGAAGGCATGGAAGGTTTTTATGATAGCCTTGTGCCGCAACGTCTCAACAAGCTTGTCGCGCAATACGATAAAGATGCGAAAGTAAAATTGCTTGATCATGAATTAACGACGGGTAGAAACACAGGGCCTGTTTCTGGCGATCATATCATGAACTCATTGCCGTATACTCAAAGCATGTCTGAGTCTGAAAGATCTGATTGGTGGCGCAATCTTTCTCAAGACAAACGCGATGATTTATTTGATCAATTTAGAAGCGAGAAGAAAATGAAAGCCCACTCCATCGAGATCACCCCCAAGCTGCGCGAGGCGATCCTAAAAGGCGGCTTGCCAGCATTTGAGAAGGGTGGCTCTGTTATTGATGCCGCACTTGATGTAGTATCTAAGCTTCGCCGTTGATGGGCGAGACGGGGACGCCCGTAAAAATCCGGCCGGAGAATGAAATGTCCGAATATTCTGCAAAAACCCTTAGAGAGAAGGCGAAGGCAAGGGCTCGCGCGCTTGCGCGTCCTGGCGATTATGCCAAAGATCAAGAAGTTTCTAGCGCCGATTGGTCGCCAGCGCCGCAATTAGACACAGACGTTAAGACGGGCGCTCGGCCTGTCGGCAAGGGCGCTCGTCTTTACAACAAAGGCGGCAAGGTTGTCGGCAAAGCGACGGGTGGCGCTACTAAGGCTCGCGCTGATCGCAAGGCCCGCAAATCCGGTGGCCGCACTGTTGAGAAAGAAATTGGCATCGGCATGGCCAATAAAGATGTTCGCGCAGCCAATGAGCAGCGCGAAGGCAAGAAGCACATTGGCGCTTTTAAGAAGGGCGGCAAAGCCAAAAAGAATCTTGGCGGTGTTCTTGAGAAGATCAGCCCAGCTTATGCGGCTATGCGCAGCATCCAGCGCGGCCCAGATGAAGAGCAGCAGACGAAAGACCGCTTGCAGCAGGCAGCCATGATGAATGCTGCTCGAGGCGCTAAGAAGGGCGGTAAGATTGCCCGCAAATCAGGCGGCAATATCCCAACTGAAGAGCAGACGCTTTCGACAAAAAAGATTATTGGCTCAAATCCAATTAAGCCTGTTCGCGGAAAAGCTGAGAATTACGAAAAGGGCGGCCGCACCAAAAAACAGGATGGCGGCTCTAAGGGCAGCTTCTTGGAGCGCATGGTCGGAAAGCCAAAGACAGGCAGCGACATGAGCCAAGTCGGAAAAATGGGCTCAGCCCGCTATCCGACGGAAGAGAAAGAAACGGTCAAAGAGATCATTTCTCCTCGCGATACGACGAAAGAAACGGTTGAGACGATGGAGCGTCTTGGCGAAGCTGGCCGTAAAAAAGGCGGCCGCACTGGGCGAGATGATGGCGGTTCTGTAAAAATTCCAAAAACAACGCATAAGTTTGATTCTGACGGAAAAATCATCCCTCCAACTAGGTATGATATTTACAACATAAAAAATGGCAAAATTGTCGGAAAAGCAAAAAGCAGAACTGGATCAAGCAGGGCTGTTGATCGCCGTGACAATGATTACGGCGCATATGCTCATCGTGCCGTTCCAGTTTATGACGATGCCCCTAGTTCAGATGATGATCGCGCCGAGCGCAAATCAGGCGGCCGCACTCGCGCCAAGGGCAAGACGAATATTAACATCGTTATCGCCGCTGGCCGTAAGGCTGGGCCTGAGACGCCTGCGCCAGACATGGCTGCTGGCATGCCTTCTGCGCCTGCTAACATCCCTGTGCCTATGCCTCCGGCTGGTCCAGGCGCTGGCGCTCCTCCTCCTGCTGCAATGCCTATGGGCGGCCCTCCAGGCGCTCCTATGCCAGGCATTCCAGGCGGTCCTATGGGACGCAAGGCTGGCGGTCGCATAACTAAAATCGCCAAGTCCTATAAAGACATGGAGGCTGGTGCGGTATCTGGCGAAGGACGTTTGCAAAAAACGGATATTGCCAAGCTTCACAAAGACGCTCCAGCGCGCAAGCGCGGCGGTAAGGTATATCGAAGCTATAAAGACTTAGATGCAGGCGCTGGTTCTGGCCCCGGTCGTCAGGAAAAGACTGAGATCGAAACATATCAAAGGGCTAGAGGGAAGTAATTTCCTCTAAGGGGCCGGTCACACCCCCTTTCTAGTGACCGGCCCCATTTAAAAAATAGAAAGGGCCAGTGAAAGGGGCTGGTTGTGGGAACACTTACAAGAACACATATGTTTGAGCACGAGCTCAAAACGCTGATTGAGATTGAGATTGAGAGACTGAAACAAAATATGTCTTTAGGCTTAATCTCAGATCATGAAGAATATCGGCATGTTGCCGGTAAGATCGCCGGATTGCGGTTGGCGGTCGAATATATGGTTGAAGCAGACGCCATATGTAACGGAAAGCCGCGAGAATAAAGAAAGGGAAACAATCAATGCCAGCTATGCTTATGGATCATGAAATCGAACCGAAGCAGAAGCTGCTCGATGATCTAGGCGATTTATCCAATATTGAGATTTTTAATAATCAGATCCTCGTTGCGGTTTATATCCGGCCGACAAGAACAAAAAGCGGGCTCTATTTGTCCGACAAAACGATTGATGAGGACCGATATCAGGGGAAGGTTGGGTTGCTTGTTGGCATGGGACCGGCTGCTTTTCAGGATGAAAGCGGCCAATGGTTTGATAATGCCACATTCAATCTGCATGATTGGATAGTTTTTCGTCCATCAGACGGCTGGAATGTCACAGTAAATGGCGTTTTGTGCCGAATGCTGTCCGACACGCAAGTTAAAGCGCGCATCGGCGGTCCTGATCAAGTTTGGTAGGAGAAATTTATATGTCTGATGCAGAAGATCATATCGAGGTCGTCTTAGACGACGCAAAAATAGATGATTCGCCTGAGATTGAAGTGACTGATGAGGCGAAAATAGAAAAAAAGTCCGAAAAAGCCGAAACAGCGCACGAAATTGAGCCTGAAGAGGGCATTCAAGAGCTTAAAAGGCGTCTTGAGGCTGAAAAACAAGCTCGAATTGAAGCTGAGCGCCGCGCTCATCTTGCTAATCAGCAAGTGACAAAGGCTTACAGTGAGGCAAAGGACTCAAATTATCAGCTAGTTGTTAATGCAATTGAAACGGCTAAAGGTCGCGCTGATATTTTGAAGAATGCTTATCGCGAATCAATGGCTGTCGGTGATTACGACAAGGCGGCTGAGGTTCAGCAGGCGATGATCGAGAATGATCGTCAACTTTCTGATCTAAAGCGCGGCGAAAAAGTCATGAAGGCTGAAAAGGAGAAAGCTGAAGAGCCATCAATCGAGCCTATGCCTCGAGATATTGACGTTGTCGAGCAAATGGCGAGAGATGTCTCTCCAAAATCAGCAGCATGGTTGCGTGATAATCGTGAAGCTTTGCAAGATACGCGCAATATTCGCAAAATGTTTAGGGCTCATGAAGATGCGCTTGAGGATGGCATTCAAGCGGATAGCCACGAATATTTCAGCTTCATTGAACAGCGTCTTGGCATTCATAAATCAGAAGAAACTTCTGATCCAATGTCTGCTGCCGCTGCTCCTGCGCCGCGTCGGTCAGCGCCTCCTCCGGCGGCTCCTGTCTCTCGTGGCGGTCAGCGTCCTAATGTTGTGCGTCTTAGCCGCGAACAAGCGGAGACGGCGAAGATGATGGGAATGACTGAATCGGAATACGCCAAAAACATGCTTGCCCTTCAGAAAGAAGGCAAAATCCGCGCATAAGGAGATTGAGTGATGGAAACAGTTGTTAAACGCGGAAAAGCTCCGCGAGGTTTATTTAATAAGAAGACTTACAACACGGTTGAGTTGATCGACGATGTCGATGAGCGTCTTGATAGTTTGAACTCAGTATCATCTGCTGAGCCGCGTCAGCCTAAAGTAGAATTGAGACCGCCAATGAGAGAAGAAGATCCCCGGGAAAGGGCAGCCAAGCGCGCAGCGGAGCTTCGCGGCCATCACGGCGATAATGATTCTGGCACAGACGTATTTTACGTCAATCTTGACATCATTCCTGATGGCTGGACGTATGAATGGAAGCGTCATACGATTTATGGGCAAGAAGACCCCGCGTATCAAATCCGCCTTGCAAATGAAGGCTGGACGCCTGTGCCTGTATCGCGTCATCCTGAGATGATGCCATATAATACGACTGAACAAGTCATCATGCGCGATGGGCAAATTTTAATGGAATGCCCAACTGAAATCATTGTTGATCGCCGCAATGCTGATATGCGCAAAGCGCGCGATCAGGTTCGGCACAAGGAGCAACAATTGGCTGGAGCTCCTGATGGCACGATGACAAGAGATCATGCTCAGGTGAAGCCAAATATTAAAAAATCCTTTGAGGCAATGCCAATACCAAAGGATTAATAAGAGAAAATTGAGCGCCCTACGGGGCGCTCTTTACTTTTTCAATCATGTTTGCAATAATCAGCACCAAGGCCATGTATAAACGCGCTCCCGGTGCAGCTGCGTTTGCCTGTCTCCCCCGGCGCGGAGGCTAAAACTTTCCCGGTTCTATAATCGCCCCGGCGCGCGATGAAGGAGCCTCCTGTAAAAAGGAGAACCCGTCATGGCGAATACCGATCCCGGCGCCTATAACGGTTTTCAGCAATACAGCGGAACGGGCTCTGCCCCAACCTATGAACAGGTTGCCGTCGCAATTGCTTATAACTCTACGAATATTTTCTTTGGCGATCCGGTAAATCCGGACACAAGCGGTTACATTGTTCAAGGCGTGACGTCTTCGGGCAGTGGCAACACGCAGGTTGCTGGCGTTTTCGTCGGCTGCAAATATCTCTCAGCAGCGCAAAAGCGCGTTGTATGGTCGAACTACTATCCTGGCGGCACAGACCCTCAGAGCGGCACGATCGAGGGTTATATCGTCAATGATCCAAACGCCAAATTTGTTGCGTGGTCTAACGTCACCGGCCTCACGCAGGCTGACGTTAATGCCAACATTGGGTTCAATATCGGCTCTGGCAATACCTCAACGGGTATTTCTGGCGCTTTTTTGGCGACCATCGGCAATGACGCTTCGCTGCCTTTCCGTGTTGTTTCTCTCCTGTCGGCACCGCCCGGCGTGAATGGAACAGAATCGGGTGCATATGCGAAAGCAATTGTCGCCTTCAACAATGTAAGCACTAAACAGCTTACCGGCGTGGCCTCGTAAGGAGTAAGGGACTATGGCTGTTAATCTCTCTGCCATTAAAGACCTGCTGCTCCCGGGCCTCCGGGGTGTAGAAGGCAAATATGAACAGATCCCAAGTCAATATGACAAGATCTTCACGAAACATGACTCAAAAATGGCTTTGGAGCGCACCGCTGAAATGCGCTTCTTGGGTCTTGCTCAGCTGAAAACTGAAGGCGCTCAAACCGCTTTCGATAACGGCGCAGGCGAGCGTTATGTGTATAACCAAGAGCACACTGAAATCGGTCTTGGTTACGCCATCACCCGTAAAGCGATCGACGATAACCTGTATAAGACACAGTTTATGCCGTCGAACCTCGGCCTCATTGAGTCATTCCAGCAGACCAAAGAAATTTATGGCGCCAACGTGCTCAACACGGCGACGACATATAATGCCTCGGTCGGCGGTGACGGTGTTGCTTTGATTGCGACGAACCATCCAATTGACAGTGGAACCGTTGCGAATCGTCCTCTGGTTGACGTTGATCTAAATGAAGCTTCGCTTCTTAATGGCATGATCGCCATTAGAACGAACTTCAAAGATCAGGCTGGCCTGAAGGTCTTCGCGCGTGGTCGTCGTCTTGTTGTTCCACCGGCTCTAGAGCCTGTTGCAATTCGTCTGACGAAGACTGAATTGCGCCCAGGAACAGCAAACAACGACGTTAATGCGATCATGATGACCGCTGGCGGCTTGCCAGAAGGTTATATGGTCAACGATTACCTGACGTCTGCGAAAGCTTGGTTCTTGCTGACGAACATTGATGGCCTTTCTTACATGGAAAGAGTTAAGTTTGAAACTGACCTCCAGGTCGATTTCGTGACTGACAACTTACTCGTAAAGGGTTATGAACGTTATAGTTTCGGCTATTACAACTGGCGTTCAATTTTCGGTTCGTTCCCGTCTTAATGACCTTTGGGGTGAGAGAACATCTTTCACCCCAATTTACTCTTATTGAGGAGTCGCCCTCATGGCGCTTACAAATTTCCCAAATGGAATCACATCTTTTGGCGTTCCTGTCCTTGGTAATATAGGCGGAATCCCATTAACCGGAACATATTGGTTTGTTGATCCCGCTGTTGGTTCAGATGCTTATGATGGCCAATCGCCTGAAACGCCGTTTCAAACGATTTATGCTGCTTATGCTGCTGCTGCTTCTGGAAATAATGACGTCATTGTCCTTATTGGCAATGGTTCAACCTCTGGCACAGCGCGTATGTCTGTTGCTCTTGCGTCATCCATTACGTCATCGGCCACAACTGGCACGATTACATGGGCAAAAAATGCTCTTCATCTGATTGGTGTTACGGCGCCAACAGGTGTTGCTAACCGCGCTCGTTTTGCTCCTCCAACAGGAACATATACGGCCGCGACATTTGGCAATAACGGAAATATGTTCAATGTTACAGCTTCTGGCTGTATCTTTGCAAACTTCTCCGTTTTCTCTGGCTTTTCAACCGGCTCTGCTTCTCAGGTTACTTGGATTGAGAACGGTGGGCGCAATTACTATTCAAGCGTTCAGTTTGGCGGCTTTGAAGACTCAGCTTCTGCTGGCGGCGCAAATGCTCGTGCGTTGAAAGTAATGGGAACCGGCGAAAATACTTTTGTTCAATGCACGATTGGCCAGGATACTGTCCAGCGTTCAGCGGCAAATGCTAATCTTGAATTTGCTTCCGCAACTCCGCGCAACAAATTCATTAATTGCGACTTCCCAATCTTCACCTCTTCAGCAACAACGCTCGGAATTGTTGGCACAGGCGCTGGTTCAATTGATCGCTGGAACAAGTTCCAAACTTGCTTGTTCTTTAATGCGGTTGATTCAACCTCCACAAACTTGACTGTTCTTGCCTCATTGAATGCGGCAGCTGGCGGCAGCTTGGTGTTCAATAACAGCACATTAGTTGGCGCAACGAAATGGGGTGATGCGGGTGCTCTCGCTAACTCATTTGTTGATAATGCGCCTCCGACAGCTGCTACGTCTGGCCTTGCTGTTAATCCGGCTTAATAGGAGAAAATTATGGGCGCTTACTCAAGAACTGACTCAAAGAAGAAGCAGGGCGCAAAAGCTTCTTCACAACGCGCTGGAACTGAAATTGACACTTTCAAAGAGAAAGATGACGGTTTCAAAAAAGGCGGAAGCTGCATGAAGAAAGGCGGTAAAGCCGTTATGTCTCATGCCGCTCGTCCAGCCCGCAAAAGCGGCGGCAGTGTTATGTCGTCGGCTTCTTCGGGAACGCCGCGTGGTAAGGCTTCGCACTACTGAGTTCTCGGTAAATTCAGTTTTGTTAAGATTGCGGGGGCCAAGAGCCCCCGCTTTACCAAAGAGGCATGATGATGGCTCGATCTCCTGCTTGGCAGCGTAAAGAGGGCAAAAATCCTGAAGGCGGATTAAACGCCAAAGGTAGGGCATCGGCGAAAGCCGAGGGCCATAATTTAAAGCCCCCAGTTTCAAAAGAGCAGGCAGCGAAGAGCGATAAAAGCGCATCTCGCCGTTCTTCTTTTTGCGCTAGAATGACCGGAATGAAAAAGAAATTAACTGGTTCGGCGGCGGCAGCAGATCCAAATAGCCGCATTAATAAATCATTGCGTAAGTGGGACTGTTAAAATGTCCTCAAAACCGCAAAATGCTGGATTATGGGGTAGAGCAAAAGCGGCGGCTCGCGCAAAGTTTGACGTTTATCCTTCCGCATATGCAAATGCTTGGGCCTCAAAATGGTATAAGCAGCATGGCGGAAGCTGGTCCGGTGAAGATAATCGCGTAAATAAAGCCTCTGGCGGCGGCCTTGGAAAATGGTTCGCTGAAGATTGGCGCGATGTGAAAACCGGCAAAGAATGTGGTAGAGTAGAAGGTGAAAAGGGAAAACGCCCTTATCCAGCTTGTCGTCCGGCAGCAGCCGCTGCCTCTATGACAAAGGAACAGAAAAAATCGATGGCTGCAAAGAAGACAAGCTCTGCTAGAAAATCATGGCCTGTCTCGCCGTCCGGAAAAAGTAAAGAAGGAAAAAGCTAATGCAGCCTATTACCGTTACTGTTGGCCCTTTAGCCTCAGCATCCGCAAATAATATTGCTTTAAGTCAAACTACCGCAAGTGCAGGAAATCTTACACTCAACGGCTCTCTTGTATCTGGTGGCGTGGCTACTCTTGATAAGCCCCGCCAGATTCTTGTTACTAATGTTGGCAATGATAGCGCCGTTACATTTACCGTTTACGGAACTTGGTTTAATGGGCAGACGATTTCTGAAACTGTCCAAGGAACAAGCGGCAGTTCTGTTGCAACAACATTAGATTTTGCAACTGTTACGCGCGTTTCAACAAGCGCCGCGACAAGCGCCAGCGGCGTGACTGTTGGAACAAATGGCGTTGCTGGATCTCGCTGGGTTCGATTAGACGATTTTGCGCCAGGACAAGTTACGGTCCAAGGAAATATTAGCGGAACTGTAAATTACAGCGTTCAAACAACATTAAATGATCCAAATGACTTTATTAGCCCTGTTGCAATAGGTTCTGTTGTTTGGCTTGATGCTTTAGACGCAAATATTGTTTCAGAATCAGCGGCTAAATCTGGCTATATTACTTATGCGCCAGTATATGTTCGTGTTTTGCTGAATAGCGGTTCTGGTTCTGCTTCTGTAACATTCCTGCAATCCAGCAATGGCCCAATTTAATTTGCTGGATAAGGAGAGCTCATGGCTACGTCCGGCACATATACGTTTAATCCGTCGCTGGGCGAGATTACGGTTTATGCTTATCAGCTAATAGGTGTTCGCCCAACTGCTCTTCTTCAGGAGCATATGGACGCGGCGCGCACTGCCGCAAACATGATGCTGGCGAATTGGAGTAATAAAGGCGTTAATCTCTGGCAAGTTGATCTTGTTACGACGACTTTAGTTCAGGGAACGGCGACTTATAATGTCGATTCCAATACTGTTGTTATTCTAGACGCTTATATTGAATATGGTTCTCCAGCAATTGATCGCGTTATTTTGCCGATCAGCAGAACTGAATATGCATCATATCCAAATAAAACTCAGCAAGGCTTTCCGACGACTTTTTGGTTTGATCGTCTTTTATCGCCAACTGTAACGCTTTGGCCTGTCCCTGACGGAACTCAGACAAGCCTGAAATATTATCGCGTTATTCGATTGCAGGACGCAACTCTTATAGGAACACAAGAAGTTGATATCCCGCCGATATGGCTTGAGGCTTTTGCTTATGGTCTTGCAGCGCGATTAGCAATTATTTGGGCTCCTGAGCGCGCAATGGCCCTAAAGCCAATGGCTGATGAATCTTATCAGATTGCCGCTGATCAAAATGTTGAAACGGCTCAACAGTATATTTCGCCGCAAATCAGCGGATATTTTAGATGAGGAATCACGGCCGCGCTCGAGTTAGCGCCAGAAATCCTCGGGCTTTTGGCATATGCGACAGATGCGGCATTCTTTATAATCACGTTAATCTTCAATGGCAGTATGATTGGGCGGGCGCATCTCTCATCAACAAGCGTATTCTTGTTTGTGATACTTGCAATGATGTCCCTCAAACGCAATTACGCGCAATTATTGTCCCGGCAGATCCTGTTCCAATTCAAAATCCGCGTATTCAAGATTATGCGACTGCATCATCTGATTATCGTATTACTCAAGGCAATACAACAAATGCTCAGACAGGTATTCCTGTTCCTGGCGGTGATACAAGAATTACACAAAACAGCAATACGCGCGTGACGCAGGAAATTGGCGGAACAAGAGTCGATATCAGTGAACAGCCTGGTCTTGATCAAAATGCTGTCATGCCTCTCCAAGGGACGACGGCATATTATGTAACATTACCGCTCCTTTCTGTTACTTCCGATGGGGCAGGTAACGCTACTGTTACTTGTTCTGCCGTCCATAATCTTTCGACAGGCGCTCAAATTGCTGTTGAAGGACTTTCTGTCGGCACAGCAAATGGTTTTTATACCGTTACCGTAACAACAGCGACAGCTTTCACATATCAATTGAATCCTGTATTATCGGCAGGATCATTATTGACCGGCACAACGAAAATGGTTACGGCGAATGCTGGTCTGCCTTATAATTTCGATCAAGTTCCGCAGACAGGACCGCTATCGTGAGCAATGTCCAAATCCCAAATTTGCCAGCAGCCACAACATTAACTGGCACAGAGCAGCTTGAAGCGGTCCAATCCGGCACATCTGTTCGCGTTACATCTGCGCAAATTGCAGCATTAAACTCTGGCACTACAGGCCCTACTGGG
>Ga0114974_10004166_pt1 | contig 10828 bp, 11 predicted proteins | sample S_130206_EF_Meta_FD_87318 | JGI IMG/M metagenome (GOLD analysis project Ga0114974, IMG submission 87318) | Freshwater microbial communities from Lake Simoncouche, Canada to study carbon cycling - S_130206_EF_MetaG | ecosystem: Environmental > Aquatic > Freshwater > Lake | place: Lake...
GCTCGAAATACCACTGAGGCGTTTTGCCCGCCGAAGCCGAGATTGTTGCTCAACACCGTTTGCACTCTGGCGGCGCGGGCGACATTCGGCACGTAATCGAGATCGCAGTCTGGATCGGGATTCGCGAGATTGATCGTCGGCGCGATGAGTTGCGACTGAATCGTTTTAACGCAAATGACGGACTCGATCCCACCGGCGGCACCAAGGAGGTGCCCCGTCATCGACTTGGTCGAGCTGATGGGCACCTTGCGCGCGTGGTCGCCGAATACTTTCTTGATGGCGAGCGTCTCAAATTTATCGTTGTAGGGCGTGCTCGTCCCATGGGCGTTGATGTAATCGATCTGCTCAGGCGTAACCGCAGCGCTGGCGAGCGCTCGCTTCATCGCCATCGACAGGCCCTTGCCCTCTGGATCGGGCTGGGTGATATGGAAAGCGTCACAGGTCGCGGCGTAGCCCGCGAGTTCACAGTAGATGCGCGCCCCGCGAGCTTGCGCGTGCTCCAGCGATTCGAGCACCAACACGCCGGCGCCCTCGCCCATGATGAAACCATCGCGCCCGCGGTCAAACGGGCGGCAAGCCGTCTCCGGCGTCTCGTTGCGCGTGCTCATCGCCTTCATCGAGCAAAAACTCGCATAGGCAAACGGCGTGATGGCTGCCTCGCTCCCCCCGGCGATCATCACGTCAGCATCTCCGCGCCGAATCATGTGAGCCGCCTCTCCCAGGGCGTGGGTCCCGGTCGCACACGCAGAGACGACGCCGAAGTTAGGACCGCGCGCACCGTACTCGATGGCGACCAACCCCGAGCACATGTTGCCAATGAGCGAGGGTATCGTAAACGGTGAAACTTTACGGGGACCACGTTCCGCGAGCACTTTGAGCTGCGACTCGTACGTATACATGCCGCCAATACCAGACCCGACAATCACGCCCACTCGGTCACCGTCTTCTTTCGTCATGTCGAGACCGGAGTCGGTCACAGCCTGTTTTGCGGCGACGAAGCCGAAGTGCGTGTAACGGTCATTACGCCGCGCCTCCTTTGCATCCATATGGTCGGCTGGATCCCAATCGCGCACTTCCGCCCCAATCTGACTGGCGAAGTCCTTCGGATCAAACAGCGATATCCGGTGAATACCCCCTCGGCCTGCCACCAAACTTTCCCAAAAAGCCTCGACGGTGTGGCCGGTGGAGGCAACTACCCCGAGCCCCGTGACAACGACGCGGCGTGAAGACGAACGCATTTCCATACTCAGCGAAGAAAACTCGGTGGTTCAGAAAACAAAAAGGCGTCCTGCCAGATATTTCCAAATCGGAAATGGGCAGAACGCCAAAGATAATGAAGACGTCAACTATTAGGCAGAGCCCGCTTTGGCTTTAATGTAATCGATGACTTGTCCGACATTCTGAAGTTTCTCGGCATCGGCCTCAGGGATTTCTCCCTTAATTTCATCCTTAAACTCTTCTTCAAAGGCCATAATCAACTCGACGGTGTCGAGTGAGTCAGCGCCGAGGTCGTCGAGGAAAGATGCGGTCGGAGTGATCTGCTCTTCGTTAACGTTGAGCTGGTTAACAATGATCTCTTTGACGCGTTGTTCGATGGTTTTTTGGTCAGCCATTTTCGGAAATTTTAGAGGGAAAAGCGAATAGCCGGAGGGTTCACATCGCCATGCCGCCGTCAACGGAAAAAACCTGACCGGTAATGTAGCCGGCTTCCTCGGAGCAAAGATAGGCCGTGATATTCGCGACGTCCGCCGCTTCGCCGAAGCGTTTGAGCGGCACGGCTTCGAGGATTTTCGCCGACACTTCAGGGTTGTTCACAAACTCCGTGGTCATGTCCGTCTTGATGAATCCGGGAGCGACTGCATTGACCGTCACACTGCGGCCAGCGAATTCGCGAGCGAGGGTCTTGGTCAACCCAATCATCCCGGCTTTGGCGGCCGAATAGTTGGCTTGGCCGGCGTTGCCCATAATACCGCTGACGGACGCGATATTGACGATCCGCCCCCAGCGGGCCCGCGTCATCGGGCGACCGATCAATTTCGTCCAATGAAAACAGCTCGTGAGATTCGTCCCAATGACATCGCTCCAATCAGCCTCACTCATCCTAAACAACAAGCCATCACGCGTAATACCGGCGTTGTTCACGAGAATGTCGATGGCGGGAAACTCGTTCAGCAACTCCTCCGACGCCTTGGCGATGGCTGCGCCATCAGCCACATCCACGGCCAGAGCCTTCGCCTTGCCACCCGCGGCAATGATCGCGGCGGCGGTCGCACCGCAGGATTCGGCTGACTTCGAGACGCAGATAACGGTCACGCCTTGTTTGGCGAGCGTTTCAGCGATGGCTTTGCCGATGCCTCGGCCGGCGCCCGTAATCAGGGCAGTACGATGGTTAAAGGTGAGCATATTTTTCTAATTCGCGAGTGAAGGGAACGAAGGAAAATCCAATCGGCAACCGGCAATCGTCAACTTCGATCAATACACGTCCCGTTGGTAGCGCTTATCCTTTTTCAAGTGCTTAACGTAGTCCGCCGCGAGCGCGGGCGTCATGCGTCCTTGCTCCGCGATCGTATCGAGTAAGGCGGCGTCGACATCCTTCGCCATGCGCTTCGCATCACCGCAAACGTAAAAATGTGCGCCACCCTGGATCCACGTCCACAGCTCGGCCGAGTTGGCCCGGATCTTATCCTGCACATAGACCTTCTGCAGTTGGTCGCGCGACCAAGCCAGATCGAGACGCGCCACGTGCCCTTGGGCCACATAGGCGTCCCATTCCTCTCCGTAAAGGTAGTCGGTCGCACTCTTTTGATCGCCGAAGAAGACCCAGTTGCGCCCGGTCGCACCACTCGCCACGCGGTCCTGCACAAACGCCCGAAACGGTGCGATTCCGGTGCCCGGTCCGACCATAATGCAATCCCTCGCGCCATCCTCTGGCGGCGAAAAATGAGAATGCGACACAAACACCGGCGTGGGGGTTGTCCCTAGTTGCACCCGGTCTGCCAGGAATGTCGAACACACGCCCACCCGCTCGCGATGGTTCGTTTCGTAGCGGACCACGGCGACCGTGAGGTGGACATCCGCTGGATGAACTTTCGGAGACGAGGCGATTGAATAGAGCCTCGGCATCAACTTCCGCAAATGGTCCACAAACTCCTGCGGGGTGAGCTGGGCACTCGGAAACTCCGCCAACAGGTCGACGTATTCACGGCCATCAAGGAACGAAGCCAGCACCTCCTTCGACTCGGGCGCGAGCAGACCCGCGAGCGCGGCGCGCTCACCTGCGTCGGTCGCCTTCGTCGCCAAGGTGCCAATGATCCGGGGAGATAAATTACCCAAGGCCAAGCGAGACGACAGCGCCTCGCGCAATGAAATGGGCGCCGAGAGTTTGAGCATCGCGGGCGAGACGAGTTCCTCGCCGGTCGCACCGAGGCGTTGCAAGATCTCCGTTACCTCGCTCTGCCGGTTGGTCGGGAAGACGCCGAGCGAGTCGCCTGCTGTGTAGTGGAGGCCGCTCCCCGTCAGACTCACAACAAAATGTCGTGTTTCCTTGGCGGAGCCGGGCTTATTCAGAAGCCGGTTCTCGGTGATTTTCGCCGAGAACGGTTGATCCTTGGAGTAAGTCGGTGCGTCGGCAGGGGCGGACATAAATGAAACGCGGATGAAGCTCCGCGATGATCCGGCACGCAAGCCACTTTCGATCGGTGCGCAGGCTTGCAGACGTAACTAATTTCCCGCCCACTGCGTTTTGTCCATGTCATCCACCGAGCCTATCCGCCTGCAAAAATACCTCGCCGACTCCGGCCTCTGTTCGAGACGAGCCGCCGAGGCCCTGATCGCGCAGGGCGAGGTGTGGGTGAACAGCGTGGTTGCCACCCTCGGCCAGAAAGTAACGCCCGGCGTCGACCGGATCACCGCGAGCGGAAAAAATGTTCGCTCCACCGTGCAGCCGCGTTTGACGCTGGCGATGAACAAGCCCCGGGGCCTCGCTTGCACCAACGACGACCCGCACAATCCCGATACGGTTTTCACCGTGCTGCCGCGGGAATTCGCCAAGTATCGTTTTTTTTGCGCCGGTCGCCTCGACAAGGATAGCGAGGGTCTCGTCATTCTCACCACCGACGGAGATCTCGCCCAACGCCTGACCCATCCCTCGAACCTCGTCACGAAACGCTATCACGTCATCCTGAAAAATCCCTTTCCATCGAAACGTCTCCCGCTGCTGATCAAGGGGATCACGTTTGACGGCGAGCGGCTAAAAGTCGAACGGGCCGCGCTGATCCATCCCGGTGCGGGCAATGAGGCCACCAATCTCGACGTACACATGCATCACGGCAAGAAACGCGAAATCCGCCTCCTCTTCACCACGCTCGGCTACGATGTAAAACGCCTCCGCCGCTATCAGATTGGGGCGTTTCCCCTGAAGGGAATCCCCACCCGCGCGATGAAAAAACTTTCCGCGAAGGAAATCGAATTGCTGTTTCAAAATCCGCGTACACCACGAGCTACCCTCGAAGCCACGACCCTCGAACTCAGCGATACTCCTCTCATTCATGAAGACTAAACTGCTCCTGCTCGCCGCCTCGATCGCGACTGCCGCAGCGTTCGCCGCGCCACTGACCAAGACCACGGCCGTCCACACCCAGCCGGACCAGTCCTCCCCGGCTTTCACGTTCCTGACGGCCGGCACAGAGCCCGCCGCAACGGCCGATGCAGTTGCCGGCACACCCGCAGGTTGGCTAGCCATCGAGCTGCCTGGCCCCTTCGAGGCCTATGTGCAAAACAAAGACCTCACGAAGGGCCTCGACGTGAAAGTAGGGTGCAACCTCTACTTGGCGCCCAAACTCGATGGCGGAGTGCTGACCGTTGCTCAGAAGGACGACCGCAGCACACTCACGGGGCTGCACGGGAAGTGGACACAAATCCGCCTCGAGCGAAAACTCATCGCCTATATCTATATCGGCGGCGCGGCGGAGTCTATCCCCTCGGTCGCGAGCACGCCAACCAGCGCCTCCTCGGTGCCCACTCCAACGGTCGGTGCACCGATGTCAGTCCCGCCCGTTTCGCCAGGAGTTTATGGTGTGGCGACGCCGGGACACGCCGCCCCCACCGTTAATCTTGGCGACGGCGGCGCGAGCACACTCCCGCGCCAATTCGCAGGCAAGTTTGTCTCCACGCGTCGTCCGTTCGCCCCGCGCCGCCCTTACGATTGGGCACTCACCGACGATGCGGGCAAACGTTACGCTTACTTGGACGTCTCCAAGCTCCTCCAGACCGACCAAATTGAAAATTACGCCAACCATTCCGTGGTCGTTTTCGGTGCGGCCAAAAACGCTCCCGACTCCAAGGAAATCGTCATCCTCGTTGAAACCCTACAGTTGAAATAATCCTGCTCGCCCGAACCCCCGGAGGCCACCCTCCGACGGTTCGGAAACTCTTTTGCTCATGGAATTGATCGACGGAAATCAAGCCGCCACCGCCCTCATCGCCGAACTCAAGGCCGAAGTCGCCACGTTCACGGGCCGCAAACCATGCCTCGCCTTAGTGCGCGTCGGCGAGGATCCCGCGTCGGTCTCCTATGTGAAAAAAAAGGAAAAGACCGCGGCGGAAATTGGCGTCACCAGCCGGATCATTCTTCCGCCCGTCACCATCACGCAGGAAGAACTCTTCGCGCTGATCGACAGCCTCAATGTTGACGCCTCAGTCGACGGCATTCTGGTACAGTCTCCGTTGCCGAAACATATCGACGAGGTCGCGGTCTTTCGGCGCGTCTCTCCCGACAAGGATGTGGACGGCTTCAACACGATCAACCTCGGCAAGATTGCTCAAGAGGATGACACCGGATTTGTCTCCTGTACGCCGGCCGGCATCATGGAACTCCTCGCGCGCAGCGGCACCGACCTCAAAGGAAAACACGTCGTCGTGTTGGGTCGGTCGCTCATCGTCGGGAAGCCCATCGCGCTCCTCGCCCTCCAGAAGCGTGCGGGCGCAAACGGCACCGTGACCATTTGCCACTCCGGAACCGCGAACCTCCCGATGCTCACGCGCCAGGCCGACGTGCTCATCGCCGCCATCGGTCGGCCCGAGTTCGTCACTGCCGACATGGTGAAACCCGGAGTCGTCGTCATCGACGTCGGCATTAACCGGGTGCCTGACTCCAGCAAGAAAACGGGCTACCGGCTCACGGGCGACGTGCACTTCCCGAGCGTCGCGCCGCTCTGCGCGAAGATCACTCCGGTCCCCGGCGGCGTCGGCCCGATGACGGTCGCGATGTTGATGAAGAATACGATCAAAGCATTTCACCTCCGCGCAATGCTCTGACTTTCGCTGGGCGCCCGACCGTTCTCATTTTCTCCCCATGGCTGCCCCCTCGATTCACGTCGTGGATGACCAATCCCGCAACGTCCCCTTCCTGAAAAGAACACTTAAGCCCGAGGGTATCCGCAACGTTCCGATGATCTTCGTCACGGCACGCAAGACCCCGGAAAGTAAACGGGACGGTCTCAGCGCGGGGGCGGTCGACTACCCTCATCCGGTTTAAAAAAAGGTCCGCAAACACTTCCATGAGTATGATCGCCTTCCTCGGTTCCGGCAATATGGCCACCGCCTTTGCCGAAGGTTTGCTGGCAAAAAATGCGGTAAGCCAATCCGACCTCCTGTGTTTCAGCGCCAGTGGCAAATCCGCCGCCGTCCTTGCAGAAAAGACGGGCATCCTTCAAGCGCGCTCTTTGGACGAGCTCTTGGCTGGCGCCGACACCTTGGTCGTAGCGTTCAAACCCCAGCACCTCGCGACGGCGGACCCGGCACTCGCCAATCTGACAGACGGGAAACTCGTGCTCTCGGTTCTCGCCGGGAAGAAAATCTCTAGCCTGCGTCGCATTTTTCCTCGGGCGCGCAACATCGTACGTACGATGCCCAACACGCCCGGCCAAATCGGCGCAGGCATCACCGCCTGGTGCGTCACGACCCCACTTAACGCCACCGACCGCGCCACCGTCGAAACCATCCTTGGTGCGCTCGGGAAGGCCGTGGAAGTCGCCGAACCGCAAATGGACGCCGTCACGGGGGTGAGCGGCAGCGGACCGGCCTACGTTTTTGAATTCGCCGCCGCACTGCGCGACGCCGGTGTGGCCGCGGGACTCGCACCGGAAACAGCCCAAACACTCGCCGTCGAGACGCTACTCGGTGCCGCACGTCTGCTGGCACAAAAAAACATCGAGCCAGAAACACTGCGGGATCAAGTGACCTCGCCCAACGGCACGACATTTGCGGGCCTGCAACGGATGGCTGCGCGGGACTTCCGCGGCTTGGTCAGGGAAACAGTGCTCGCCGCGAAGGCACGCGCGGAGGAATTATCCAAGGACAGTTGAAATCACCATGAGCACACTCGACGGTCGTATCCTCGTAACCGGCGGCGCCGGCTTCATCGGCAGCGCACTCGTCTGGGCGCTCAACGAGCGCGGCCACACCAACATCGTCATCACTGATCTCCTCGGCTGCGATGAAAAGTGGAAGAATTTGGTGCCGCTGAAATTCGCCGATTACATCGAGGCCGATTCCTTTCGCGAACAGCTCCGGCACTCACCGGCGGCGTTCGGGAAATTCTCCACCGTATTCCATCTCGGCGCCTGCTCAGCCACGACGGAGAAAAACGCAGCCTACCTCATCGACAATAATTACAACGTGACCAAGGAGCTTGCCGCGTGGTCGCTGGAGCTCGGTGCCCGCTTCATCTATGCGTCGTCGGCGGCCACTTATGGCGACGGCGCGCAGGGCATGGATGATACGAGTGACGATTTGTCGCGGCTGCGTCCGTTGAACATGTATGGCTACTCGAAGCATCTCTTCGACCTACACGCGCAACGGGAGGGTTGGTTGAAGCGAATCGTTGGGGTAAAGTATTTTAACGTCTTCGGACCCAATGAGGATCACAAAGCGGATATGCGTTCGCTGGTTAACAAGGCCTATCAGCAAATTCTCGCAACCGGCCGCGTTCAACTCTTCAAGAGTCACAAACCGGAGTTTAAAGACGGCGAGCAAAAGCGCGATTTCTTGTATGTGAAGGATGCGGTCGAGATGACCCTCCACTTTGCCGAACAGGCGACGTCAGCCGGCGGACTCTACAATCTCGGTAGCGGTCAGGCGAATACCTGGCTGACGTTGACCCGCGCGATTTTTTCAGCGTTGGGACGCGAGCCCGCCATCGACTTTGTCGACATGCCGGAAGCCTTGCGCGGCAAATATCAGTACTTCACCCAGGCCGACACCGCGAAGCTGCGGGCGACCGGTTACGCCAGAGCAATGACGCCGTTGGCCGCCAGCGTCCGGGATTACGTCCAAAACCACCTCGTGCCGGGCAAAAAACTCGCGGAGTGACCTGCTCAGACCCGAAGGGAACTGCACGCAGCCGCTGACCCGACACAAAAAAGACCGCGAGTTCCTCGCGGCCTTCGGGCTAACAAATACCAGCAAGAATCAGTTGAGCTTGAGCAGCTCCGCCTCGATGTAGGGCTTACGATCGCCCTCTTTGCTGCGCACGGCAGCGACTTGGTCGGTCGTGATAGGCGCACCCGTGTTACCCCATTCGTGACGGATATAGGTCAAGACGGCGGCCACCTTGTCGTCGCTAAGATTGTATTGGGAATTGGCCACCTTGCCGATCGTAGGCATCTGGGCGCCGTTGTAGAGCACTCCCTTGACAGTCATGGGGCCGGTCATCCCATAAACCACAAGGCGAATCAGACGGTCATCCGAACCCGCCACCCATTCAGACCCGGCCAGCGGAGGGAAAGCGCCTGGTAAACCTAGGCCACTGGCTTGGTGGCACGTGATGCAAATCGCCTCGTATTGTTTCTTCCCCAGCACGAGCGGATCAAGTTTCGCGACAACCGTTTCACCGCTTGGTGGGAGCGTGTTTTCGTTGTAAACGCGGGGATCAAACATCCCAGAATAACGATTAAGATACGTGCCCGCAAAGAAGATTAAACCGCTGAAAAAGAAGAGGAGATGGAGCGGAGGAAGTTTGTAACGCCCCTTCTCGTCCGGCTGCTTGCCGAGGAGTTTATCGTGCGCCGCGAGCAAGCTCTCATCGGTGGATGCGGCTTGGTCGAGGCGTGGATCTTGGTGCAACGGCGTGCTCATTTGTGTGCGCCCTCCTTGGCAACTACGGGGACCACATGACGTGCTTCGGGATATTCGTAGGCGTTATTCAAGCTCTGCAGGTACGCGATCAGCGTCCGCGCACGCTCGGTCGGCACAATCTGTCGACGGGGTGTTTTATCGACTAAAGCAACGAGTGCGTCGGCCGCCACCTCGCCGACAATCGGACGATCGTCGAACAAAAAAGGAAACGGAGGATGGGTCACGGCCTTGGCCCCGCTCACCACACCACTGTAGAGGAACTGCGCAATGCCCCCCGCATCGACCGGGGGTTTACGCACACCCCAGTTCGCAAGATCAGGCCCAATGCGCACATCACCAAGCTGGGGGCGACCTTGAAAAATGTAGTCGCGGGCCACGCTCTGGCGATCACCCCAACCACGAGCCTTGTCGGAGCCGAAATCGGGCCGACGAACTTGCTGTGTGTGGCAGGCCACACAGCCCAAATCCGCATAAACGAGTTGGCCTCGGGCCGCGACCCCGGGAGGGCGCGTCGGAAACGATGAACTCTCGCCGTCATCGTAGAATGGGGCAAGCGCACCGATTTGTTTGTGGGCCAAAAGGGGTATACCACCCCATCCCAAAAGAAACGCGGCGAGCAGGCCGATGAAGAAGAAAAAGCCGTTTTTCATCATGACGCGTGAACCTCCATCGTCGTTGGCTGCCGGAAGGCCTCCACCTGGGAAACAGCTCCAGCACACCACACACCGCTCACGCTGCGCAGGAAATTCGCCAGAATAAGCATGTTGCCAACCAACAAAAAGCCCTGCGCAACCGAAACCGCCAGCAACCAAGGACGAGTGCGAGCAGCGATTTCACCAAACGTGGTCTTGGCGTTGCTCAACTCAGTGCCCTGAATCCATCCAGCGACCGCGAGGGAACCGACTAGGATGGAAATGCCGACCATCGCGAGCACCCTGTGTCCGCGGACGAACGCCCCCGAGGTCCAAGGACGGCCAGTTAGACGGGGCACCGCGAAATAAATCGAACCGAGGAGCAGCATCGAAATTCCGCCATAGAGCGCGAGTTGCTGTTGAGCCGTCGTGAAATACGTGAACTGCGTGACCACCGCCACGCCACGGAAAGACGTCGCCGCATCGAGCAAAGCTCCGGCGAGGTAAGCGAGCAAGCCGAAGGAGATGAACGCGAGGGAAGTGCCACCGCCGGTCAGAGCGCCCCGGAGGTTGAGCGCCACCACTATAAAATGAAAAAGAACCATCCAACACGCAGCGTTGGCCAGCGTAGGAATCCAAGCTGGGACAGGACCCCCGATTAAATGCCGTCCACCAGTCATCGTACCGACAAAAAGGAGCGTCCAAAAGGCGAGCGGCGCGAATTCGTAGCTCGGAAGCCCCTGTCCGGTAATCTTGGGTACCACGTAATAGGCACCGGCCAAAGCCAGCGGGGCGAGCCACAGGGAAAATACCGATTGCACATACCAACCATCGATAATCGGCTGGAGCACACCGCGGACCGGACTCCATAGCAGCATCGTCTGCGCAGCGATCAGCAGCCAAGGAAAGAGAAACAACGCGGCGACGGCATACCAATGAGAAGCATAGGTCCCTTCGGTCCGACGCCCCGACCAAGCGAGGATACCCGAAATTCCAATGGCGATATACGCAACGACGAGCAGTGGCTGCACGTAACGAGGCAATTCCAAGAAGGCGAACGA
>Ga0114974_10004167_pt1 | contig 10828 bp, 12 predicted proteins | sample S_130206_EF_Meta_FD_87318 | JGI IMG/M metagenome (GOLD analysis project Ga0114974, IMG submission 87318) | Freshwater microbial communities from Lake Simoncouche, Canada to study carbon cycling - S_130206_EF_MetaG | ecosystem: Environmental > Aquatic > Freshwater > Lake | place: Lake...
CCAGGTATAAACAAAGAAATGATATTGCTTTGCAGACAATTGCAACCAACACAAAACGGAATTCCTCTTGAAATTTATGCCTTTTCAAATGATAAAAAATTTGAGAACTACGAGTATATTATGGCCGATATTTTTGACCATATTTTTGCTTCTATAAAGTATTTTGATTTAGAAATTTTTGAATTGTCCAATGTTGTAGAGGATAATAAAGAAATAGTCTAAAATTATTTTATACGATTTTTAATAAATTCTATCTCGGTTTTTCCATGGGGTTCTGGCTTTCCGTCACTTCCAAGGCTAACCATTGTTACAGATTCAATTGTTATGATTGTTTCACGAGTCATCATGTTTCTTGCTTCACATTTTAATGTAAGTGAAGAGGTACCAAACTTTACAACATCAATACCAATTTCAATGATATCACCTTGTTTAGCTGAGCTTTTAAAGTTTATTTCAGACATATACTTAGTGACAACTCGAGTGTTTTCTAGTTGAATAATCGAATAAAGTGCTAACTCCTCGTCTATCCAAGCTAATAATTTTCCTCCAAATAAAGTTCCATTTGGATTTAAATCTTCTGGTTTTACCCATTTACGTGTATGAAATCTCATATTTAATTTTTTTCAAAAATAATCAATTTTGTTGTTGATTTATTTCTTAAACAAAATTTATAAAAAAAAATAAAAGCAAGCTTTCTATGTTTACAACTGTTATTACGAAAATTAGTATTAAATTTGTGAAAAATTTAAAATTAATGTAAACCATGAAAAAATTATTATTACTATCGTTATTACTTACAAATGCAGCTATATCTATAGCTCAAACCTCTGAAACTGCAGAAAAAATTGAAAATAAATCTGTCGATAATTCGACATTCAACAAATGGTTTGTTGAATTGAGTACAGGTTACAGTAAAGGTTTAAGCCCTTATACATCAGGTTACCACACCAGTATGGAAAATAAAAAACTTGGTGGTTTGAAATTTAACAATTTCAACATTGGGCTTCGTTATATGATAACTCCAAAATTTGGAATAAAAACCGGATTTAGTTATGATAAATTCAATAATTTTAAAAGTTCTTCTAGTAAAGATTTTGAAACAGAACAATTAAGATTCGATTTACAAGGTGTAATCAATGGATCTCAATTATTTGATTTACAAGATAAATTAGGAAGATTCAATTTCTTAATTCATGGAGGTCTGAATTATTCTCGTTTAACTCCAACATTGGAAACTCCAGCAGATATTATTGGAGGTTCATCTAATTTTAATATTACTGAAAATAACATTGGTGTTGTTTTTGGAATTACTCCTGAATTTAGAATTACTAATAGATTGGCTTTTATTGTTGATTTTAGTATGTATACAAATTATAGACAAAATTTTGCTTGGGATGGTCATAAATCATTAGACACTAACAATACTACAGCGAAAATGATTAATGGTACTGTTGGTTTAAATTACTCTTTTGGAAAACAAAAAACTCATGGTGATTATGCGAGAGTTGAAGATAAAAAAGTAAAAGAGAAATATGACGGATTGCAACAAAGAATTGGCGAATTAGAAACAATGATGAACGATACTGATAAAGATGGCGTTCCTGATTATTTAGATGCTGAAAACAATTCAATGGCTGGAGTTGCTGTTGATACAAAAGGTAGAATGGTTGATTTAAATAATAATAGTGTTCCAGATGAATTAGAAAAATATTTGACGACAAATTATAGTGATAAAGCTGACCAAGAAAGAAAAGCAGAAGTAACTAACTCTAAATTAGTGAAAAATCTTATTAACGAAGGATTTGTAACTACATATTTCGATTTCAACAAAACTAAACCTACAAATGTTTCAACTGAAGGTATTGATTTTATTTTAACCTATCTAAGAAACAATCCAAGTGCATCAGTAGATATTTATGGAAATGCTGACGAAGTGGGTAAAACTGAATATAATGATAAATTAGCTTTAGCAAGAGCAAACAATGTAAAAAATACTCTAGTAAAAGCAGGAATAGATGCTTCAAGATTAAACGTAATTTCTAAAGGAGAAGATACATCAGTTGACCCTACTTCTAAAGAAGCTAAAAATTTAGTTAGAAGAGTAACTTTCAAAGTGAAGTAATAAACTACAAATAATAATTAATCCGCTGTAGTACTACAGCGGATTTTTTTTATCTTTAAATAAAAAATGACCGATAGAAATAAATTTATAATCACCTTTCGAGGGGAAACTTTAGGAACCTTAAATCCTCTAACTTTATCAGACGAAATTTTTCAAAATCAAACACTTAGACCAATATTAAAACTTCAAAATGATATTTATTTAGAAGTTTTCAAAAAATATATTTCTAAAAGTAAATTGGATTTTAATAATTTCTCAATTGAAAAGAAAATGCAATTTATTGAAAATAGTATCCAAAAAGACATTAATTTTCAAAATATTCTAAAAGGAATTACAATTGGTCTGTTCACTATAGACGAATATCTAATCTATTCAAAAAACAGTTCTAATCTGAATAAAAGACTTATGACAATGCTGATTGAACGCTTAAAAAGCCAAATTCAATTGTTGTGATTAACTAATTTTTATTTCTATCTTTTAAAATCGTAACGACGTCCTGCAATTGAAATCCCTTTGCTTGTAGTAAAATTAAATAATGAAATAGTAAATCCGCACTTTCATTTAAAAACAACGAGTCATTATTGTCTTTCGCTTCAATTATAACTTCCACAGCTTCCTCTCCTACTTTTTGAGCGATTTTATTGATTCCTAATTCAAATAGTGATGCAACATAACTCTTTTCTGAAGAAGAATTTTCTCTTCTACTTTTTATAGTATTTTCTAATTTTGATAAAAAACCATAATTCATTTCATTCTTTTCCTGCCAGCATGTGTCAGATCCTGTATGGCAAGTAGGACCGTTAGGTTGAGCAATAATCAATAAAGTATCATTGTCACAATCAATTTTCATTTCTATTACATTTAAAAAATGCCCACTTTCCTCCCCTTTTGTCCATAATCTATTCTTGGAACGACTAAAAAAGGTGACTTTTTTTGTAAGTTTAGTTTTTTCGTAGGCCTCTAAATTCATATATCCAAGCATCAAAACTTTTTTAGTTTCAAAATCTTGAATAATTGCTGGAATCAATCCGTTCTCGCTTTTTGTAAAATCTATTTTCATAATCGTATTGGTATTGCTTTATTTTTTAATGCTTTTTTTAATACTTTAATTTCTATTTCTTGATAATGGAAAACACTCGCTGCAAGAGCTGCATCGGCTTTTCCAATTTCGAATACCTCAATAAAATGTTCAATAGAACCTGCTCCTCCAGAAGCAATTATTGGAATGTTCACCGTTCTTGTTAACTGTTCCAAGGCATCATTTGCAAAGCCATTTTTTGTTCCATCATTGTCCATTGATGTAAATAAAATTTCACCCGCTCCACGCAATTCCACTTCTTTTGCCCATTCAAATAAATCTAAATCGGTAGGTATTTTTCCACCCACAAGATGCACTTTCCAAACACCATCAATCTGTTTTGCATCAATAGCAACAACGATGCATTGGCTACCAAAATTCAAGGCTAATTCATCAATTAAAGTTGGATTTTTAACCGCTGAAGAATTAATTGCTATTTTGTCTGCACCATTATTTAGTAGCATTTTGACATCATTAACTGATGAAATTCCACCTCCAACAGTAAAGGGTATGTTGATTGTTGCCGCTACTTTTCTAACTAAATCTACCAATGTTTTTCTTCGTTCTTCAGTTGCTGAAATGTCTAAAAAAACCAATTCATCGGCACCTTCATCAGAATATTTTTTGGCCAATTCAATTGGGTCACCTGCATCTTTTAAATCTAAAAAATTAATGCCTTTTACGGTTCTTCCATTTTTTATATCCAAACAAGGTATTATTCTTTTTGTAAGCATTTTGTTTTTATTTAGTATTTAAAATATAACTTTCTATTTGTTTCAATGTAATTCGACCTTCATAAATTGCCTTACCAATTATAGTCCCTTCACAACCCATTTGCGCTAGCTTTGGAAGTTCTTCAAATGTTGAAATTCCACCAGAACCTATTAATTTAATATTCGGAACTTCGAATAAAATCCTTTTATAAAGCTCAAAACTGGGTCCCTCAAGCATTCCGTCTTTTGAAATATCGGTACAAATAACATATTGTATTCCCTTATTTTGATATCTTTTTATGTAGGGAATCAAATCTTCGTTGGTGTTTTCTAACCAACCTGAAATAGCCACTTTTTCATTTAAAGCGTCCGCTCCAAGTATGATTTTTTCTGAACCATAAAAAGCAATCCACTCTTCAAATAATTCACTGTTTTTTATAGCAATACTTCCGCCGGTAATTTGGTCTGCACCTGATTCAAAAGCAATTTTAACATCTAAATCCGATTTTAATCCACCACCAAAATCAATTTTCAAATTCGTCTTTGAAGCAATTTGTTCTATAATTTTATAATTCACAATCGTATTTGATTTGGCACCGTCTAAATCAACCAAATGCAAATATTCAATTCCATGATTTTCAAATGATTTAGCGACTTCCAACGGGTTTTCATTGTAAATTATTTTTGTTGAATAATCACCTTTTGAAAGTCGGACACATTTTCCATCTATTATATCTATTGCAGGAATAATTCTCATTTATACTATTTTTAAAAAATTATTTAAAATTTGTTCTCCGAATTTTCCACTCTTTTCAGGGTGAAATTGTACTCCATAAAAATTATTTTTTTGTAATGCGGAACAATATTCAACTTCATAATTTGTATTCGCAATTGAATTTTCAGAATTTGGGACATAATAACTGTGCACTAAATACATAAATTCGTTTTCAGAAATTCCATCAAACAATTCCGATTTTAAATTATAAATAGTATTCCAACCCATTTGTGGTACTTTAACTTTGGTGGAGAATTTTATCACATTGATATCAAATATTCCTAATCCTACCGTATTTCCTTCTTCAGAATTGGCACACATCAATTGCATTCCAAGGCAAATTCCCAAAACAGGCTGTTTTAGTTGAGGAATCAATTTATCTAAACCACTTTCTTTTAGTTTTTTCATTGCCGAACTAGCCTCTCCAACACCAGGGAAAATTACTTTGTCAGCTAACAAAATCTCTTCATGATTGTTGCTTAATACACCTTCGAAACCCAATCTGTTTAAAGCGAATTGTATGCTTTGGATATTTCCTGATCCGTAATTTAGTATTACTATTTTCATGATTTTTAAATTGAATATTAAATTATACCTTTTGTAGTAGGCAAAATGAGTTTTTCCACATCCCTTTTAACGGCGGCTTTTATTGCTTTTGCAAATGCTTTAAAGATGGCTTCAATTTTGTGATGCTCATTAATTCCCTCTGCTTTGATATTAATATTCGCTTTTGCACCATCAGAAAATGACTTAAAAAAATGTAGAAACATTTCTGTTGGCATTTCACCAATTTTTTCACGCTTGAAATCGGCATCCCAAACCAACCAATTTCTACCTCCAAAATCCAAAGCTACTTGTGCCAAACAATCGTCCATTGGCAAACAAAAACCATAGCGCTCAATTCCCAATTTAGAACCTAAAGCTTTAGAGAAAACCTCCCCCAAAGCAATTGCTGTGTCTTCAATTGTGTGGTGCTCATCTACTTTCAAATCTCCTTTCACATTGATTTCTAAATCTATTTGACCGTGTCTTGCGATTTGATCTAACATGTGATCGAAGAAAGCTATTCCAGTTTCAATGGAGCTCTTTCCAGTACCATCCAAATCAATTTTGATGAAAATATCGGTTTCATTCGTTTTCCGATATATTTCAGAAGTTCTATTTTCTAATTTTAAATAGTCATAAATGGCTTTCCAAGAAACAGTTTCTAAAGCAATACTTTTTTGAATTTCCTCAATATCAAATTTCGATTCGCTACTCCCTAAATTTTTATTTTTATTAATGAAAATAGCTTTGCAACCTAAGTTTTTAGCCAACTCAACATCGGTAATCCGATCGCCAATCACAATAGAATTTTCTAAATCATAATCAGAATTGTTTATGTATTTTGTTAACATTCCTGTTCGAGGTTTTCTATTTGGAGAATTTTCTTCAGGTAAACTGCAGTCTATAAATATTTCATCGAATACAATTCCTTCATTTGCGAAAGCCTTCAAAATGAAATTTTGTGTTGGCCAAAAGTCCTTTTCAGGAAAACTATTCGTTCCTAAGCCATCTTGATTGGTAACCAAAACTACCTCAAAATCCATTTCTTTCACTATTTTACCTAGATATTGAAACACATTAGGATAAAATTCTAGTTTTTCTAAGCTATCCAATTGATAATCATTTGGCTCAAGTACAATTGTGCCATCTCTGTCGATAAATATTATTTTTTTTGCCATTATAAAGTTCGTAAAACGTTAATTAATTCTTCATTTTCTAATTTTGTTCCAATTGTAATTCGTAAACAATTTTCACATAACAATTGGGTTGTTCTATTCCGAATTACAATTCCGAAATCAATAAGTTGATTGTATCTTTTTGTTGCATCATCTACTTTTATCAAAACGAAATTAGCATCCGAGGGAAATATTTTTTCAATAAAGTCAATTTGAGATAATTGCTCAATTAAAATCCTTTTATTGTCTAAAATTGTTTGGATTTCAAGACTGTTTTTAACCGAATCCATGATTCTTTCTACTGCTTTTTTCTGAGACAAAACATTAATGTTATAAGGTGGTTTTATCTTGTTTACAATTGCAATAATTGCAGCTGAAGCATACAAAATACCAACGCGAATTCCAGCCATACCGAACGCCTTTGATAAGGTTTGAGTGATAACCAAATTTGGATAGTTAACGATTTTTGAAAGCCAACTCTCCTTTTCTGAAAAGTCAATATACGCCTCATCTAAAACGATTATTCCATTGAAATTGTCAAGTAATTCTGAAATTGCTGCTTCAGAAAAAGAGTTTCCTGTTGGATTATTTGGAGAACATAAAAAAATCATTTTGGTATTGGCATCAACACTTCCTAAAATAGACTTTATATCAGGTTGAAAATCAGAATTCAATACAATTTCTCTGTTTTCAATGGCGTTTAAATCCGCTAAAACTCTATACATCCCATAAGTTGGTGGCAATGTGATAACGTTATCTTTATTAGGTTCACAAAAAGCTCTAAATAATAAATCTAAAACTTCATCGCTTCCATTTCCCAATAAAATCTGATTTACATTAACTTTTTTTAATTCAGCTAAAGCCAATTTAACGCTGTTTTGTTGAGGGTCAGGATATCGATTAACTCCATTTTCAAATGGATTTTCATTGGCATCAAGAAAAATCATTTTAGTATTAAAATCCTTAAATTCATCACGTGCAGAAGAATACGGTTTCATGTTTTGAATGTTTTTTCTAACTAATTTATTTACATCAAAAGTGTTCATTTATTGACTTTTTATTGTGTTATTTATATATTCTAACCTCATGGATACAGCCATTTTGTGCGCTTTTAATCCTTCTGCTTCTGCCATGATTTCAATAGCATTACCAATATTTTGAATCCCTTTTTCGGAGATTTTTTGAAATGTCATTGCCTTTTGAAAACTGTCTAAATTCACACCCGAATAGTTCTTAGCAAATCCATTTGTAGGTAACGTGTGATTGGTTCCCGATGCATAATCTCCCGCACTTTCCGGAGTGAAATTTCCAATAAAAACAGAACCTGCATTCTCAATTGCATCAACAAAAAAACATTCGTTTTTGCAACAAACGATTAAATGTTCAGGTCCATATTCATTTATTAAAGTCAAAGCTAACGCATCATTTTCAACGTAAATTAATTTTGAATTTGCGATGGCTTGTTCAGCTATTGCTTTTCTTGGTAAATTTTGAATTTGCTTGGTAATTTCAGTTTCTACTTGGTATAAAATCGTTTTTGACGTTGTTACTAAAATCACTTGGCTGTCTGTTCCATGTTCCGCTTGACTCAATAAATCTGACGCAATAAAGGAACTGTTAGCACTTTCATCGGCTACAATTAGCAATTCCGAAGGCCCGGCAGGCATATCAATTGCAACTCCAAATTGGGTGGCTTTTTGCTTTGCAACGGTAACAAATTGATTTCCAGGACCAAAAATTTTAAACACTTTTGGAATAATTGCAGTTCCAAAAGTCATGGCAGCAATCGCTTGAATTCCTCCCACTTTATAAATTTTAGTAATGCCACATAATTGTGCGGTATATAAAATTGCAGGATGAATTTCTCCTTTTTTATTTGGTGGCGAACAGATTATAATTTCTTTACAATTTGCAATTTTTGCAGGAATAGCTAACATTAATACCGTTGAAAATAAAGGAGCTGTACCACCTGGAATATATAATCCTATTTTTTGAATAGGTCTTTTTTCTTGCCAACATACTACTCCTTCTGTAGTTTCAACTTCTATTTTTTGTGATTTTTGCGCTAAGTGAAATTTCTCGATATTGGCTTTCGCTAAATTAATCGCCGCTTTCAATTCATCAGAAATTTCCTTTGATGCAAGTTCAATTTCTTGATCGGTTACCAAAGTGTTGTCTATTGTAATTCCATCAAATAGTGATGTATATTTAGAAACTGCAACATCTCTTTTCGTTTGAACTTCTTTGAATATTTGGGTTATAATTTCATCTAAATCTGAATAATTTGAAGTCGGTCTTTGTAAAATAGATGCCCAAGTAGCTTCTGCTGGATTTATTATTTTGTTCATTTCTTTTATATTTAAAGGTTAATTAAAGTACCATTTTTTCAATCGGACACACCAATATACCTTCTGCACCAGCAGCTTTTAATTCATCAATAACATCCCAAAACAAATCTTCATTAATTACAGAATGAATGCTGCTCCATCCTTTTTCTGCCAAAGGCATTACGGTTGGACTTTTTAGAACGGGTAAAATTTTACTAATTAAATCAATTTTATCATTTGGGACATTCATTAAAATATATTTTGAATTTCTTGCCTTTAGAACCGATTGCATTCTGAATTGCAATTTGTCAAGAATTACTTTCGCAGCAGCGGATATTTTAGGAGAAACCGCAAGAACAGCTTCACTTTTATAAATCACTTCTACTTCTTTTAGGTTGTTTTTGAATAAGGTGCTACCACTTGAAACGATGTCAACAATAGCATCTGAAAGTCCAATATTTGGAGCGATTTCTACAGAACCTGAAATTTGGTGTAACTCAACTTGAACACCCTTTTCGGAAAAATAATCGTTTACAGTATTTGGGTAAGAAGTTGCAATTCGCAGGCCTTGTAAATCCTGAATAGAATTGTAATCAAATGTTTTTGGAACTGCAATTGAAACTTTACATTTAGAGAAACCTAATTTCTCAATTACTTGAATATCCTTGGCTTTTTCAAGTAATAAATTATCACCAACAATAGCCACATCAACTACTCCATCGATTAGATATTGAGGAATATCTGAATTTCTTAGATACAAAACCTCAAGAGAAAAATTGGTAGCCTCGGCTTTTAGTTGATCGTTTCCATTATTGATAGCGATGCCACAATCCTTAAGAATTTGGATACTATCTTCATTTAAACGCCCTGATTTTTGAATTGCAATTTTTAAAGTACTCATTTTATTTTTGATTAAATTTGAATGAGTACAACTTGGATAAAAACAAAAAACCCGTTTGATGTACTCAAACGGGTTTTAGAAATTTGTGATTTACACGCATACCATTAACACTTCGCTTGAGAGCAAATATGGAAATGATGTAGATGTAAACTATTTTGAAACATTTTTGTTTTTATTTATAATGCAAATATAGTTGAAAAAGAAACTACTATTACAAAAATTAAGAAAAAAATTAATCTTCGTCTTTTTCTCCCTGTTCTCCAGCTGTATTTTGTTCAGCTCCTTCTGCTGCTGGATTATAATTCGCTCTTATTTCTGTATGGCGAATTTCACCTCCAGTTGTTCCGACGCTTTTTGTCAAAACCCCCGCAACTAAGGCTAAAACCAATGTAATGTATGATGCAATATTTGCTAATTTATGTTTTTTATAGGATGCAAATAAAGAAAGTAATCCGAAAAATCCTGTGGCATACATTACAATAGCAAATTTCCCAGCAATTTCTTCGTGTTCGTGTATAATTTGTTTTCCTATGGAAGGCATATCTTCTACTATTTCTTCTGCTCCTTCTCCAGTTCCCATACTGAAAGCAGCAAAAATTGCAGCTACCGCGAATAGAACATAAGCACTATTTTTTACAGAATTGTTTTTCATTATCAATCCTACAACTAAAATTCCTATACCAAAAATTGTTCCGATAATTGGAAAGTGGTTTACCACCATATGTAAGTGAGCATCGTTCATAATTGTGTTATTTAATTTATTATTAATTCTGTTATTTATCTATCAAATCTATTTAAAATTAAAATGAAAATTCATGATATTTATCAACTATCGAATTAATTAACAAGGATTTAGTATTGAAAATTTACCCCGCTAATGAAACTCCAATCAAAGATCCGATTCCATAAGTCACTGCAGCAGCAGCTAATCCAAAGGCGACTTGTCTGAATCCAGAAAACAAAATACTTTTACCAGTTAATAAAGTAATGGCAGCACCAATACCAAACAAACCGATGATACTACTTCCAATACTCAATAAAATCGCGTTTTTACCGTCTAATATCATAAATGGGTACAAAGGAATAATTGCACCAATTGAAAACAATACGAATGAAGCAATTGCAGCTTCCCATGCAGAACCACCTAATTCTTCTTTATCAATTCCTAATTCTTCTTTTATAATAGCATCA
>Ga0114974_10004169_pt1 | contig 10823 bp, 8 predicted proteins | sample S_130206_EF_Meta_FD_87318 | JGI IMG/M metagenome (GOLD analysis project Ga0114974, IMG submission 87318) | Freshwater microbial communities from Lake Simoncouche, Canada to study carbon cycling - S_130206_EF_MetaG | ecosystem: Environmental > Aquatic > Freshwater > Lake | place: Lake...
CGCGACCAGGCGATCAAATACTCAATCGTTCGTGTTACGTCACTATTCGGAACCGGGGTGAGTAGCAGTGTCGTATCCACCGTTTGAATCGGGTCTGCAGGGACAGACCCGAGACCTATGTCAGAGGATCGCGCAACTTGGCGTGCGGATCCGATGATCGCTTGGGTTAGTGCGGAGTTCGATGTGAAGCGATTAACGGCTCGGCGAATGCCGTCGATGCCACGCAAGTCGTCGTTAGACGAACACAAAAGTCGAGCAACTGCGATCGCTTCAGAGAAAAGCCATTCTGGGCTATCGATAACGCGATCATCGTGCAGGGCGAACTCAGTCCACTGGGGAACCGTCAGCTGGAGGGGACCAACCCGTACATCGGTCTCGGCCGAACCATCGACAGTTCCGCCATCGGAATCGAGTGTCGCGCTGCCGAACAGTCCCCGTAGTTCTGTGTCGGTGGCCCCTGCCGCGGAGAGTGTGGAGCCTTTTGTGCGGCCATGGTTGCTCATGATGCGCCCGATTCCAACCAGCAATGCTGGAGCGACCTGGCATTCTGGGTCGAGTTCCTCTGCACGACTGGATGCACGAACGTATGCCCAATACGCCTGTCCCGGAAGCGTAGGAACAGCGGGTGAGATGAGGTTGTTCAATTCCTCAATGGCTGCGGATGCGGGGCCCTCGAGTCGGTCAACCCGCCCGCGCCGTTCTTGCGTGATTCGCTCGGCGTCCTTCTCCGCTTTCGACAACCGTGACACTTGTGATTCTGCGCTTTCGACTTCGCGTGTATCGGACCGAAGGCGAGATGCACTCATTGCGAGGATTCTCAAAGAGTCGGTATCAAACGACTCGGTAGTTCCCCCTCGTCCCATGTAGGCGTGGACCGCTACTCCTGAGAAACGATCGCGATCGATCTCGAGAATTCGTAGTGCTGTGTCGAGGCCCTGGATCGCTTCCTGGAGTTCCGCTACCGAGCGAGAGTGTTCGGACTGCGCCTGCTCTAACTGTCCTACCGCAGAAACAAGGGGAGCAAGTTCTTGTTCGTAGGTCGCGAGTGAATCCGGAATTTCGCTGATGGGTGAGGCATTTGAAGCTTCTGCCCCGAGGGTCATGCCAGATACGAGTATCAACACTCCGACCACCAGAGATGAGGCTCGTTTGAAGGGCATTTCCGGGTCTCTCGCAATCCGTGAAGACGCCAACCTACGGACTGGAGATTTCCCGCTGCTGTCTTTTAGGAAAACAGAAGGGAAACGCCGGCTTTCTTTGTCACATCAGCGAAGAGTGATCGGGCGACTCTTAATAACTTCTTCGAAGAAGTCGTTTCCCTTGTCATCAACAACGACGAACGCCGGGAAATTTTCGACTTCGATTTTCCACACGGCTTCCATCCCGAGTTCTGGGTATTCGAGGACCTCAACCGAGCGAATGCAATCCTGAGCCAGTCGAGCGGCGGGTCCACCGATTGAACCCAGGTAAAAACCACCATGACGCTTACACGCGTCAGTGACGGCTTTGGATCGGTTGCCCTTGGCCAGCATGACGAAACTTCCGCCGTTTTCTTGAAAGAGTTCGACATATGAATCCATACGGCCGGCGGTGGTCGGACCGAATGATCCGGAGGCGTAGCCCTCGGGTGTCTTTGCGGGGCCGGCGTAGTACACGCAGTGATCCTTCAAATACTGAGGGAGTCCTTCGCCAGCATCTATTCGTTCTTTGAGTTTGGCGTGGGCGATATCTCGAGCAACAACCATCGGACCGCTCAAGCTCAGTCGAGTCTTGATCGGAAGTTTGGAGAGCGTCTCGCGGATTTCAGACATTGGTCGATTCAGATCGATTGAGACAACGTCGCCTTCGAGGATGGTGTCTGTGACTTCCGGGAGGAACTGAGCAGGGTCGTGTTCGAGTTGTTCGAGGAAGACTCCCTCAGAGGTGATCTTTCCTAGGGCTTGCCGGTCTGCAGCACACGAGACGGCAATGGCCACAGGACATGAAGCTCCGTGGCGGGGGAGCCGTACAACTCGGACGTCGTGGCAGAAGTACTTGCCCCCGAATTGAGCGCCAATGCCAGATTCCTGCGACACCCTAAGGAACTCGGCTTCGAGCTCAACATCTCGAAATCCTTGACCGAATTCGTTTCCTTCGAACGGAAGCGCATCAAGATATTTGGTCGAGGCCATCTTGGCGGTTTTCAATGCGAACTCCGCCGACGTACCGCCGACCACAACGGCTAAGTGGTACGGGGGGCAGGCTGAGGTCCCAAGTAGATCCATTTTCTCTGCAATGAATTTGAGCATGGCTGTCGGATTCAGCACTGCCTTGGTTTCTTGGAAGAGGTAACTCTTGTTCGCCGATCCGCCACCTTTGGCCATAAAGAAGAACTTGTAGGAATCGCCATCGACCGCGTTGATTTCGATTTCGGCCGGAAGGTTGGTTCCTGTGTTGATCTCTCGATACATATCGAGCGGAGCCATTTGGGAATAGCGAAGGTTGTCTGACTGATATGTGTCAAAAACGCCGCGCGAAATTGCGGTTTCGTCGTTCCCTGAGGTGAGAACGAATTGGCCCTTCTTCGCTTTAATGATCGCGGTGCCTGTGTCTTGGCAACCAGGAAGAATTCCGCTTGCGGCGATGTTCGCGTTGCGCAGCAGATCTAGCGCTACGAATCGGTCGTTGCCAGATGCCTCTGGATCGTCAAGGATCTTCGCGAGTTGCGCGAGGTGAGGTGTACGCAGGAAATGCGCAATCTCGAACATCGCTGCAGACGTGAGCATGGTGATTGCTTCGGGGGAGACCTTGAGAAAGCTGCCCGCCTCGGTGTCAACCGTTTCGACGCCATCACTAGTGAGGAGTCGATACTCGGTCGTATCGGGGCCGAGAGGGAGCAGGTCTTGATGAACGAATTCAGCCATGTCCGTACGGTAACCGCCTTAGGTCCCAACTAACGCGAATAGAAACCTGTCTCGATTCGCTGGACCACCGCTTGTATGGCCTTTGGGGAGGTTTGCAATGTGCCTCGGAATGGCGCAGCAAGGACAAGCAATAGCGCAAGGTCCAGAGAAACGAGGACCACTACCGATGTAACGACGTAGGCGGCCTTTCGGTGGCTGGCGACAGTAAGGATGACGGCATTCACCGTTAGGGCGATCCCACTTAAGGCCAAGACGAGCAGAAGCAGCGTGGGAAGACTTTTGCTGGCAGCGTCGGTCAATTCATGTCGAGAAGCCCCCACTTCATCGACGGCCGAGAGCATTTCGGAGGCAGCTGGCACGGACATCGACGAGGAATACACCGAATCGCGGACGGTTTGTTGCAACTCGCGGTAACTCGCTGATTCGTTGAACAAAATGGTGTTTCCGCTCTGGAGCTGATCCCAACCATCGTCTGCTGTCGTTGCTAGATCAGCGGCGAGAGCGGATTGAATTTCGATTGTCGAAGCACCTGGTGCGGTAGAGGTCCACGCCAGGCGAGCACTCGATGTGGACATGCGACTCACAACGGAATCTGCTGCGGACTGATTGGCCCATTGTGCGGCTATCGCAAATGACGAAAGGAGAGCAAAGAGCACCCCGAGTGTCGGCATGAGTGGGCCTGCATTGGTACTCGACTGGCTCGCGTAGTCCTTGAGTAGTCGAGTGCTCACGACCCTGGCAATGATTGCAATGCCCCCGACGATGAGGAAAACCATTGGAATCAAAATCCACCAGGAAAGCCCTGTGAGAAATGTCATGGGACAAGAGTGGCACGTTTCAGGTGGTCGAATCGTTAGAGGCGCTCGGCTACGGTTGAAGCGCACACGAGGAGGCACCCATGAACGCTGTCGTAATCTACGAAAGCCTTACTGGCAATACCCAGAAGGCCGCAGGCTTCATCGTCGATGAACTCGTTTCTCATGGGGTATCCGCCATGGCTTGTTCAACAACAGCAGTTGATTACCAAGCACTCGCCGACGCTGACCTCGTGATCGTGGGCAGTTGGACTGATGGATTGTTCCTTTTCGGTCAAAAGCCCGCAAGTGCTGGTCGTCTTTCTCAGTTGCCGTTTCTTACTGGTAAGCGCGCTGCCGTGTTCTGCACGTATGCAATCGAAACGGGAAAGACACTCGAGAAACTCGAGACCATTATCCGTGACCGCGGTGCAGATGTGATCGGCGGAATGGCCATTCGTCGCAACAGACTTCAAGAGGGAAGTATCGAGTTTGTGTCGCGAGTTCTTGGAGTTGTTTCGGTCTGATTTTCCGCGGCTCCCTCTTGTGCTTCACTTGGGCGTATCGGAGTGAAGCACACGGCGCCTATGACCAACAGCGCTCTTATCGTCGATCGGATTGGTTCGTCGCCGTGTCCCGCTGGATCGACGAGGAAGATCCAAACAACGATGCACAGTATTTTTGCCCTCGTCGTCCGAGCTTGAATCGTAAAGGCGGCGAGCGCAACGAGTAGAAACCCGAGATGGTGAGTCCAGGAGATGGGGCTTACCGCTGCGGTTGCGCATCCGACAATCGCAGCGACGGCGAGGAAGTCTTGAGCCCTCGAAGCTTTGACTGAGCGAACAAGGGTCACGGCGAGAATCGCCACCGCCACACAGACCCACAAGGCGGTTCGTCCTGTGCCCGTGCCGAAGGTACGAGCGGTCACGCCGAGAATCGAATTGTTCCTCGCATCGTCGAGGGCGCCGACACGGTCAGAGTTCCACAGCAGGTTGGTCCAGTACTCGAGCGAATCGCTCGGAGCGAGAAGCCAACCGATTCCTGTGGCTAGTCCAAGAGCGAAGAGAGCCCAAACTGCCGCCGCCCAACGTTTTGTCACTGCTAACCACACGATGAAAAGGCCGGGAAGCAGTTTGATCGCTGTCGCAAGGCCAATTGCGATCCCTGCGAATCTGCGGCTGCGGCGGAGAGCGTCGAGGTCGGCCAACACAAGCAACCAGATGATGATGTTGATCTGACCTTGCCGGAGAGTGAGCCAAACGGGGATGGTTACCGTTGAGGCGGCGAATGCCCACGACGACCAAATGAAGCGCTTCTCTGGAGCGATGCGAGCGAGTCCGGCTACCGACCAAGCGCAGCCAAAGAGCGCAAGCAGGTTTATGAAAGTGAAGACCACCTCGCGCCCGTCGGCGGTGAGTGGCGTGAGGGCGGAAAAGAGAAGAGGTCCGATCGGCGGATAAGTGGCGGAAAGGTGAAAGGTGGGGTCGTGGTAGTCGTAAATTGAGCCGCCATTTATCCAGGCTCGAGCAGAATTTGTGTAGATCTGTAGATCAAGCAAGCCGTTGGGTGGACCCGCTTTCCAGGCCTGCCACAGAGCGACCCCCGCCGCAGCCGAGAGTGCGATGACGGCGAGCGTGCGGCCACGCACACGTAGTGCCCAAGCAACAACAACGATTACGGCCACGATGGCTGCTGGAGTCGTCCAAGGATTCACATACTCATACAGCCAGTCGGGCACCTCCGGACGCTAGCGGAGACATCATTCAGGCCGCAGGGGGAAACGTTTCGGAACGAAACATGATTGTCACAGTTGAATGCACTTTATGGCGGCAATGCCGAAGTAAGTTCCTTCTGGGCGGAGTCCCTCGTGGGGCACCGACACGTCCATCCACCTACCCATCGAGGAGATCATGGTTTCCCAGCCATCAAATACCCGACGTCGCTTGCGCTTTGCAGGCGTCGCCGCAGTTGCAGTACTCGCTGTCGTTTCGCTTGTGGCCACGGCATGCAGCAAGAGCAGTTCTTCTGGAAGTAGCGGCGGCACCATTAAGGCCGCGTGGATCTACGTCGGACCCGTCAACGATGGTGGATGGACACAGGCACACGATGCCGGTCGCAAATTCGTAGAGACCAAGCTGGGTTCGAAGATTCAGACGACCTACAAGGAAAATGTTCCTGAAGGTCCTGAGGTTGCTCAGGTCATCAACGATCTCATCAAAGATGGAAACACCGTCATCTTTGCGACGTCCTATGGATTTAAGGACGCTATGCAGGCCGCTGCGACTGCCAACCCGAAGGTGACGTTCGAAATGGCCACTGGCGATTCGATCACCCTCGGACAGACGGTTGCTTCCAATTACAACGAGTTCTACGGCGCAGGTGAGGACACTCAGTATGTGTCTGGTATCGCCGCTGGCAAGGCAACGAAGAACAACACCATCGGTGTTTCAGCACCTTTCCCAATTCCCGAGGTGATTCGCGGAATCAATGCGTTCACCCTCGGTGCGCAGTCGGTTAACCCGGCGGCGAAGGTCAACGTGGTTTGGACCAAGACTTGGTTTGATCCCGCCCTTGAGCGCAAGTCAGCTGAATCTCTTGTCGCAGCAGGTGCAGATGTTCTGTTCTCGCATCAGGACAGCCCCTCAGCAGGCGAGGTTGCCAAGGCAAATAACCTTCCGTGGTTCGGTTACGACTCTGATCAGTCCGGTGCTTACAGCTCGGTGTGGCAGACCGCTGCAACCTACAACTGGGGTCCGTTCGAGTTGTCAGAGATCAACAAGGTCATCGATGGCACCTGGAAGCAGAACAACTACTACGGAACCATCGCTGACAACTTCACCAGTCTTGCTCCGTACGGTTCGACCGTGGCCGCTGCCACGAAGGCTTTGATGGATGCAGAGATGTCGAAGGCCAAAGCCGGCAAGGCAGACGCCTTTGGTTGGTACTGGGGTCTCGCCGATCGTCAGGACCAAGATGGCAAGACTGTTATTACGAAGGGCCAAACCCTCACGATGAAGGATCTCTACACCATGAGCTATTTCGTCAAGGGCATCTCCGGCAGCCCGAAGGGCTGATCGGGATAGTGTCCGAAGCGTGACACAGGACGCAATCGTGAAAGCAGCCACCGCTCCGGCGGTGGCTGCTTTTCACGTAACGAAGAAATTCCCAGGCGTTATTGCCAACGAAGATGTCACTTTCGACGTTCGAGTCGGAGAGGTTCACGCGCTCCTCGGCGAGAACGGCGCCGGAAAGACCACCCTCTCCAACATCCTCACTGGCCTCTATCGGCCAGATGATGGATGGATGGAGGTCGCAGGTATTCGGGTCGATTTTCAATCTCCACGCGACGCGATCGCCGCAGGCATCGGCATGGTGCACCAGCATTTCCGCCTTATTCCAACCTTTTCTGTCGCCGAGAACATTGCTCTCGGGACAGGACATGATCCGGTCGGCGGAAGATTCGATCTGAAAAAGATTGAAGAGCGAGTGGTTGAGATAAGCGAGTCATTCGATCTCCCCGTAGATCCGCGAGCGAAGATTTGGCAACTCTCGGTCGGTGAGCAACAACGCGTAGAAATCATCAAAGTTCTTTATCGCGACGCACGCGTGCTTATCTTTGACGAGCCCACTGCAGTTCTCAGCCCTCTCGAATCCGAAAGACTCGGCGCAACGCTTCAGACGATGGCTCGCAGCGGTCGCAGCATCGTTTTCATCTCTCACAAACTCGGGGAAGTTGCCTCGATCGCCGATCGCGTGACTGTGTTGCGGCACGGTCGTAGCGTCGAGACGACCAGCGAAAACAACGTGAGCGCACTCGCATCGCTCATGGTCGGACGTGACGTTGAGTCGGTAACTCGCTCCGCTCACGCAATCACCGAAAGCTCCGCTCGCGTCGGTCCTGTAGTTCTTGAGATCGAAAATCTTCATGCGGTCGGCGACCGAGGGCTCATGGCTCTCGAAGGCGTGTCGCTGAATGTGCGCTCCGGCGAAATCGTCGGAGTTGCAGGAGTTGCCGGCAACGGTCAACGGGAACTCGTAGAAATCCTTGCCGGTCTTCGGCGGGCGGGTTCGGGTTCCATTTGCGTCGACGGCGAATCGCTCGAGAATGGAAGTACCCGGCATCCAATTCGTCTCGGCGTCTCGTACGTCCCGCAAGACCGCATGGGCACGGGCCTCGCCCCCGATCTCACAATTGCCGAAAATATGGCACTTAAAAATTTCCGACGGCCTCCAGTTGCCCGACCACCATTTATCCGGCAGTCCGTGATCGATGCTCAGGGCAGAAATCTCATGGAGCAGTTCGATGTGCGAGCTCCCTCAGAGACAACTCCCACCAGGAGATTGTCGGGCGGAAATGTGCAGAAGGTTCTTCTCGCACGCGAGATGTCAGGTGATCCGAAAGTTCTCGTGATCGCCTCGCCGAGCCAAGGTCTCGATGTGGGAGCAGTGGCAACAGTTCATCAGTTATTGATCGATGCAGCAGAGTCAGGGGTCGGGGTACTTCTGGTGAGCGAAGATCTCGATGAAGTCCTCGCCCTTTCGAACCGCATAGCAGTGATGTACGAAGGTCGCATATTGGACAGGTTCGATCGCGCGGAGGTTGATCCGCAGCGGATCGGGATGCTTATGGGCGGCCAATTGGATGTGCCCGCATGAGCCGCTTTGGCCTTCGCCTCGAACCTCGAAGCAATCTCCCGAAGTGGTTGCCCTGGGCGGTGCCAGTTGGTTCATTTCTTGCTGCCCTTCTGGTAGGCGCAATCGTTTTGTTTGCAACCGGCCAGAACGCGCTTTCTGTCTACGGTCGAATCCTTGATCGTGCCTTTCTTTCCGAGGGGGCTTTCACCGGAACTCTGATCTCCGCGACTCCTCTTCTGTTTACGGGTTTGTGCGCGGCAGTTGCCTTCCGTATTGGTTTCTTCAATATCGGAGGCGAGGGTCAGTTCGTTATGGGAGCGATTTTTGGTTCGGGCATCGCTTTGAAGCTAGGAGCAGATGCCCCTGGAATCCTCTCAGTGGCAGCGATGGTTCTCTTCGGGGCTATCGGGGGCGGTCTTTGGGGGCTGATTCCAGGAATTCTCAAGGCCAAATTTAGGACCAACGAAATCATCACCTCGTTGATGCTGAATTACGTCGCGGTAGTGATCGCCACGTATCTCATTTTCGATTCAAATTCATTTTGGCGAGAACTGACAGGTAGCGGCGCTGTATTTCCAAAGGGAAAGATACTTCCAGCCAGCTCTTGGTGGCCAAACCTTGATTTCGGCTCGATCGTCGTTCCATTTGGCTTTGTTCTTGGAATGGTGATCGCTGCTTGGCTCTACGTTCTGCAACGCAAGACACGTTTTGGTTTCGAGATGCGTGTCGTCGGAGGTGCGCCTACAACTGCCCGTTATGCGGGTATGAAACCAGCGCGAATCGTGGTCGCCGTTGCTGCTTTGTCGGGTGCTCTCGCGGGCATCGGCGGTGCGGCCGATATCGGCAACTTCCGTCACGTCCTGGATCCGAAAGGTCTCCAACAGTCCGGGTTTGGATACGCCGGAATTGTCGTAGCGGCACTTGCGAGACTGAACCCAGTAGCTGTTGTGTTCGTTGCGGTGCTGTTGGGTGGAATCACCAATGCGGGATATGCGCTTCGTGGTCCTGACTTCCCAGCCGGGCTCGTTGGGGTCCTTCAAGGTTTGATCCTGTTCTGCACGTTGGGCGGCGAAGTCCTTGCTCGCTACCGCATTACCCGTTCGGTGCGCACACCTGTGGGCACAAGCATCTTGGAAGCATCATGAGCATCAACGACAATCTTTTCGTCATCATCATGGCGTCGGCCATTTTCTACGGAACACCGCTCGTGTTTGCGAGTCTCGGAGAACTCCTTGCCGAACGCAGCGGCGTTCTGAATTTGGGTGTCGAAGGAATGATGCTTCTCGGCGCAGTTGCGGCAGCGTGGGTCTCTACGAATGTCGGTGGGCCCGCCATTGTCGTACTCCCGTTGGCGATCGTCGCAGCGATGATCGCAGCAGGCCTGGGTGCATCGATCCATGCGTTTCTCACGATCACACTGCGCGTGAATCAGATCATTTCTGGCCTAGCGCTCACTATTTTCGCGGGCGCCGCCGGACTCTCTTCCTACCTGGCTGGTATCTGGCACCTCGGTCAGACTCCGGTGAGGCAGCAGTTCGGCAAGATTGACGTCTTTGGTCTCTCCGGGGTTCCGGTCGTCGGCCCGATTCTTTTTCACCAAACGTTGCTCACGTATTTGTCGTGGGTCCTCGTGATCGCCGCTTCGGTCTATTTGTTCCGAACGCGAGCTGGTCTGCATCTTCGGGCCGTTGGCGAATCACCTCAGACTGCTGATTCAGTAGGTATCTCTGTTTCTCGGTACCGCTATTTCCATGTCATCTTCGGAGGATCATTCGCAGGTATTGCTGGAGCTTGCTTCTCGCTGATGATCGTGCCGACTTGGGTCGATGGCATGACCGTAGGGCAGGGCTGGATCGCTCTCGCTCTCGTCATTTTCGGATTCTGGCGTCCCGATCTGACGCTATTGGGTGCCTACCTGTTCGGGGCGCTCTCCAGTTTGGGATTGACCTTGCAGGCACGCGGAATTCATGTTTCTACGGCGCTTCTCACAGCGCTCCCGTACATCATGACGATTGTTGTGCTGGTTGTGGTTTCAAACACGGCGTCACGAAGACAACTCGGCGCTCCAGCTGCACTCGGCAAACCCTACGAACGCGAAGAACGCTAACGGGTCAGTCGTGGCGATCAGACTCGTGAGGGTTCACGAGAGCTGACTTGTTTGACCATGGGAAGTCGATCCAGCGATCCGTGTGGCGCCAGACATAGGTGCAATCGATAACCGAAATTGGTTTCTGATACACAACAGCGGTTCGGACTTCACCAACCTGCGATGCAACGTGCTCCACAACCATCTTTAACGTGTGTCCGGTATCGGCCACGTCGTCGCAGATGAGCACCTTTGAAGATTCAATGTCGACCAATGTCAACGGTGGGGGAAGAATGACTGGAAACTCAAGCCGCTCTCCTTTGCCGGTGTAGTACTCGACATTCATGACGTGCGTGTTCTTGACCCCCAGGGAGTACGAGAGTGCACCGCCAATAGGTAAACCGC
>Ga0114974_10004173_pt1 | contig 10818 bp, 13 predicted proteins | sample S_130206_EF_Meta_FD_87318 | JGI IMG/M metagenome (GOLD analysis project Ga0114974, IMG submission 87318) | Freshwater microbial communities from Lake Simoncouche, Canada to study carbon cycling - S_130206_EF_MetaG | ecosystem: Environmental > Aquatic > Freshwater > Lake | place: Lake...
GCAGATGGCAAAGCCTTGCGCGAGGCCTTGATGTCAGTGGCGCAAAAACTGGCGCACGCCATTGTGCGCGATGGTGAAGGCGCCACCAAGTTCATCACCATTCGTGTGGAAGGTGGTAAGACCAGCGACGAGTGCCGCTTGGCAGCCTACGCCATTGCACATTCGCCCTTGGTAAAAACAGCGTTCTTTGCCAGCGATCCTAACTTGGGGCGCATCTTGGCTGCCGTGGGTTATGCAGGCATTTACGATCTGGATCAAGACCTCATTGGTCTTCATTTAGACGATGTCTGCGTGGTTCAAAACGGTGGCCGCAATCCAGCGTACCAAGAAGCCGATGGACAGCGCGTCATGAAGCAAAGCGAAATTACCATTCGCGTTCATTTGGGTCGTGGCACGGCAGTCGACACGGTCTGGACGTGTGACTTGAGTCACGACTATGTATCAATCAACGCAGACTATCGTTCATGAGCACCGCCATTGAAAAACTACTAGAGCGTGCAGTGCTCATGCTCGAGCGGCTTGAGCGCGTTTTACCGCAGCCCTTGAGCCAGCCCGACTGGCATGAAGCCATTGCTTGGCGTTATCGCAAGCGGGCCTCAGGTCATGGGGTCTTGGAGGGTGTTCGTCATGTGTCCGACATGAGTCTTCAAGACCTTCAAGAAATTAACGTGCAAAAAGAAAAATTGCAGCAAAACACCTTGCAGTTTGTGCAAGGTTTGCCGGCCAACAATGTTTTACTCACAGGCTCACGCGGCACTGGCAAATCGTCTTTGATCAAAGCCTGTCTGAATGCCTATGCTGCGCAAGGGTTGCGTCTGATTGAGGTCGACAAAGAAGATCTGATAGACCTGCCTGATATTGTGGATGTGGTGGCGGGCCGTCCTGAAAAGTTCATCATCTTTTGCGATGATTTGAGTTTCGAAGACGGCGAAGGTGGATACAAAGCTCTGAAATCAATCCTCGATGGTTCAGTGGCGGCATCCACACCCAATGTCTTGATTTATGCCACCAGCAATCGTCGACATTTGCTGCCTGAGCACATGAAGGACAACCTCACCTACACCCACACCGAAGACGGCGAAGTGCACCCAGGTGAAGTGATTGAAGAGAAAATTTCTTTGTCTGAACGCTTTGGTTTGTGGATCAGTTTTTATCCTTTTTCTCAAGACGAATATCTCACCATCGTGGCGCAGTGGTTGCGTTCTTTGGGTGCGGCTGAAGCTGTGATTCAATCTTCTGGACCAGAGGCTTTGGTCTGGGCACTAGAGCGCGGATCGCGCAGTGGCCGAGTGGCCTACCAGTTTGCCCGCGATTATGTGGGGCGCATGGGGCAAGGCGCTTCAACTCAGCGATCGCTATGAATGAGGCCGCCGCGTCTGGCCAGTCTCTGCTGGTGGCAGATGCGCATTTGCAGCGTGAGGACGGACAAAATCGCAAGACGGTGGACGTGGCCGTTGGCATTTTGATCAACGCTCAAAATCAATTTTTACTCACATCAAGACCTCCTGGCAAAGTCTATGAGGCTTACTGGGAATTTCCAGGCGGCAAGTTAGAGGCCAATGAAACTGTTGCTCAAGCCCTAACGCGTGAACTGGAAGAAGAGCTGGGATTAAAAATTCAGGATGTGCAAATTTGGCGACAACAATGGGTGGACTATCCCCATGCGCTGGTTCGATTGAACTTTTGCAAAATTCACAAATGGCAGGGCAACATGGAAATGCGAGAGGGGCAACAGTTTGCATGGCAAAGCTTACCCGTCGAAGTGATGCCAGTCTTGCCAGGCACTGTTCCGGTCTTGTCTTGGTTGGCGGAAGAAAGTGGCTTTGTTGGTGCCACGCATCAAGTTTGAAGTGACCTTGTTTTCACTGCAATTTGGGATCGCCAAAATTCTCTTGATCGGGCGGCGTGTCTTCTGGCACTCTAAAACTTTCGTTGGCCCAGGCGCCTAGATCGATGCCCTTGCAACGCGCACTGCAAAAAGGGCGGTACACATTGTGTGAACTGAAAAGACTGGGGCCCGCACAGGTGGGACACTTCACGTGTTTGGGTTTTGTGGATGGCTCGCTCATCTGACTCTCACCAATTTCAATGACGACCGCTGTTTAAGCGCAAAGTGTCATTTCAAAGGGGGTATCTTCTTTGCTGGCAATCAGCTTGCCATCGACTTGCTGTTGCAGCAGTCGAATGACCACCAACAATCTGTTGCAACTGATTTCAGGTGTGAGATTCAAGCTGTCATCAATGCGCAGTCGCAGCAATTGAAAGTTGCGGCCCTGGGGTAGATTTTGTTGGAGCTGACCGCCATTGGCCATGACTTTTTGCGTACTGCCCGATTCGCGCATCATCTTTAGCATGAGTTGAACCGAGCTGGCAAGCGGGGCAAAGTGCTGTGACCACTCATGCAAGTTGGCTTGCCTGGCAGTGGGTTCGTGGTGTTGCCATGCGTGGTAAGCCGGGAGATCAAATTCACAAGTGCCACCCGGTATGGCCGTACGGCTTCTGATGCTGTTCAAAAATTCGCTTTCGCCCAGAGGGGTGCCTAATTTACCCACCATGGTATTGAGGGCGACAAAGCGTTGGTCAAGTTGTTCGATGATCAGGTCAAGGGCTTTTTCAGAGATGGAGGGGTTGCCTCGATAACCGTTGAGGAGTTGCTTGTGACGCTCAATGTCTTTGAGAATTTCTGATTTCAATTCAGAGCGCGAAGCCACCTCCATGATTTCAAAAATCGTGGTGAGCGCGTAGTGGTGATCGAGTGCTTCGGAACGCTGTGTTAATTTGTTGAACCGTGCAAACAAATGCTGCAGGCGCAAATAGGTTCTGATGCGTTCGTTGAGGGGGTATTCGTAAAGTATCACGCTGCGTCTTTCAGTGACAAGATCATAGCCCGAAGCTGACCCACATTTCATGGACTCTTTGCTTGAGTTGTGCCAAATCGATGCCATCGTTCAAAATGACAACATCTGCGCAGGCCAGGCGTTCCGCCCGGGTGGCCTGTTGAGACATGATTTGCGCAACCTCTTGGCGGCTGATGCCGCTGCGGTCCATGACCCTTTGAATCTGGGTCTCTGGCTGGCAGTCGACCACGCACACCCTGTCCAGCTGGGGCCGCCAGCGGGCGATTGACTCCACCAGCAAAGGAATGTCAAAAACCAGGCAACCAGCGCCGGCCTCTATGGCCGTCTGTGTTTGTTCCTGCAATATTTGACCCACAAGAGGGTGGATGATGCCTTCTAGCTGGCGTTTGCTGTTGGGATTTGAGAAGACCAATGAACGCATGGCGTCCCGGTTGAGAGCGCCCTCGGGGGTGATCATTTCTTCGCCGAACTCAGCCAATAGGGCAGGGATGGCCCGGCCCCCTGCTTGCGTGACCGATCTGGAGATTGCATCGGCGTCGAGGATGGTCGCGCCGGCTTCGGCCAAGAAGCCGGCAACGGTGCTTTTACCGCTGCCAATGCCGCCAGTGAGGCCGAGGCGAAGAGGCTTGCGCATCAACGGGTCAAGCTCCCATGGAAATTCCTAAAAAGAAACATGCGAATCCAGAAAGGGCTAAAAAAGGACCAAAAGCGAAGTGTCCATTGTGACCCAGTTGCCCTCTGATTTTTTGGGTGACCCCAAAAATCAGTCCAGAAACAGAGGCCAGCAAGATCAAAGGCAGCAGGCTCCAAACGCCCAGCCAAGCGCCAAGCCCGGCCAGCAGTTTGAGATCGCCTTGGCCCATGCCTTCTTTGCCTGCAAGCCGTTCAAAGCCCCAACTGACCAGCCACAAAAGCCCATACCCCAAGACGGCGCCCGCCAATGAATCTAGGAGCGATGTGTTGGTGAGCGACATGGCGCTTCCAATGAGGCCAACCCAGAGCAGCGCTTGTGTCAAGGTGTCTGGCAGCAGGAATGTTTCTGCATCGATCCAAGCCAATGCCAAGAGGGTGGCGCAAAAGAAACAACCCAAAACAGCAGGGTAACCAAAGCCGAACTTGAGCAGACACATGCAAAACAACACAGCAGTCAGGATTTCGACCAAGGGATATCGCACAGAAATGACCTGGTTGCAGTGTCTGCAACGACCAAGTCTCAAACAATAAGACACCAGGGGAATGAGTTCGTACCACGCCAGGGACTTCTTGCAATGGGGGCAGTGAGACCCAGGCGTTGTTAAATTAAATCTGACCGAATCAAGTTCATCGGTTTTCAAAATCATCAGCGGCATGCGGTGTATGAGCACGTTCAGAAAGCTGCCGATGACCAGTCCAAGGGCTGCAAACAACACGAGTTGGTCCCAGCTGACGCTCACAAAATGTGGCAACTCCCATCCCATGATGCCAGGGGATAACCACAATTGGGGCCATTCAGAGACCTTGATCAAAAGACTTGTCCTAAATTGAAAATAGGCAAATACAGCGCCAACAAAATGCCGCCGATGAGCGTGCCCAGTACCACCATGATGATGGGCTCGAGGAGGGTGGAGAGATTGCCAATTTGTTGATTCACATCGGATTCCATGAGTTTGGCTGCACGTTCAAGCATTGTGTCGAGTGATCCTGTTTCTTCGCCAATGGCGCACATTTGAATGATCATCGTTGAAAACAAGTTGGATTTTGACATGGCCTTGCTCAAGCTGTGTCCCTCTTGAATGTATTGAATCAATTGATGGGTGGTTTGGTTCAGGTTGGGTGAGGCACTGGCGGCCGAAGCAGGTGACAGTGCTTCGGCCAATGGCGTGCCAGCTTGAAGCAAGGCAGACAAGGTTTGCGCCCATTTGACAACCATGGCTGCCTGGATCAAGGGTCCCAAGATGGGTGTTGCAAAGATCATTTTTTCTGAAATGAATTGAAACTTCAAAGACTTTTGATGCCCCCATCGGAGCAATGCAACAAACATCAAGAGCGCCCCAGACAGGGCACTTGCCCAACGACTCATCCATGAACTGAACGTGATCAGTTGCTGCGTTGCCCACGGCAATGAGGCGCCCATGCTTTTGAAGACATCTTCAAAGACGGGCACCACCCACAGCAATATCACCACCAAGACCATGACAGCGATGACCAAAATACTTGCTGGGTAGATGAGGGCATTTTTGAGCTTGGCTTTGAGGATGGCGTGGGCCTCCAGGGTGTCTGCCAATCGGTCCAATATTTTGTCCAAGATGCCTGCAACTTCACCGGCATGCAATAGGCTGCAGTAATGCGGATTGAAAACTTGAGGGTGCTTTTGAAATGCGGAGTACAAGGACTGACCCGCATTGATGTCGGCGCGAAGCGACTGCAATGTCTTGGCAAATGATTGCTGGGCGGTGCGAGTTCCCACAATGCTTTGACTGAGTAATTCAAAAGCCTGCGAGAGTGGAATGCCGGCGCTCATGAGTGCCGACCACTGACGCGTGAAAACACTCAGTGTTTTGGCGGGAACGGCTTTGCTTTTGACGCCGCCAACGGGTGCCGCCTCTCGCCTGGCCATGGCGCGGGTGAGGGCGGCGTCAAGTGACATCGGTATGGGCCAAAACTTCGGCCAAAGATGTGATGCCCATCGAGGCCTTCAGAATTCCTGCATGGCGCAAGGTACAGACGCCCTCTTTTTCAGCTTGTGCTGAGAGTTCATGCCGGCTGGCATTGTGCAAAATCAAATGTTGCAATGCCGCGGTAATGGGCATCACTTGAAATAAACCAATGCGACCCCAGTACCCCTTGTGACATTGTGAGCAGCCTTGCGCCGCATAAAAATGGTGCTGTGGTGCAGGTTGTTCACTGAAGGATTGCAGGCCTAGCTCTTTGAGGCATTGGCCTGAAACGATGGCAGGTTGACGACAATGCACACACAAGCGGCGAACCAAGCGTTGCGCAGAAATGAGGCTGATGCTAGAGGCTAAGTTGTACGTGGCAACGCCCATGTTGCGAAGCCGAATTAATGCGCTGGGTGCGTCTTGGGTGTGCAATGTCGACAGAACCAAATGACCTGTTTGTGAAGCTTTCATGGCAATGTCGGCCGTTTCGTGGTCCCTGATTTCACCCACCATGAGGATGTCGGGGTCTTGTCTTAAAAAGGCTCGGAGTGATGTGGCGAAATTCAAACCAATTCTTTCTTTCACATTGACCTGATTGATGCCGGGCAATTGGATTTCGGAGGGGTCTTCGACAGTGGCAATGTTGACCTCTGCCCGATTGAGTAAATTCAAGCAGGCATACAAAGACTGAGACTTTCCTGAACCTGTAGGCCCTGTGACCAAAATCATGCCGTGAGTTTTTTGAATGGCGTCCAGGACTTTTTGTTTGTCGACAGGGTCATAACCCAAATGGTCTAAATTGAGTTTGGCCAAATCGGAAGACAAAATGCGGACGACCATCTTTTCACCAAACAGGGTGGGCAGGGTGCTGATGCGCAAATTCAAACGCTGTGAATTTTTCAATCCGACATTCATGCGTCCGTCTTGTGGCAATCGCTTCTCTGCAATGTCTAAGCGAGAAAGTACTTTGATGCGTGACGCGATTTGTTCTTTGAACTCAAAAGGCGGCGGTGAGATTTCTTGCAATACGCCATCGACCCGCAATCGAACGCGGTAGAAATTTTCAAAGGGTTCAAAGTGAATGTCAGACGCTCTGAGCCGTGCAGCAGTTTCCCATGTTTGCTGGAGATAGTGAACAACAGGCGCTTCTGACGGCGCCGCTCGATTGCCGATTGGAGGGGTTTCCATTTGAAAGCCGTTTCATCAGAACAGGGCATTCAATGATGCGTGTATTTTGGCCCTCTCCAGGTTTCAAAGCTGCAATGAAAGCATTTGTGAGACAGCCTTAATTTCTAGGCAAGACCCCTCTTGGGGTAATTTCAAGCACGCCACTTGCGGAACTGATCGATTAAGATGATGATCTGACTTGAGATCAACAACATCCTTTATTTTTCAGTCGATCATGGAAATCAATGGACCGAGAGCGCTCATGAAAATCGTTTTGATGATGACCCTGCTGTGTGCTGTGAATGCGTTTGCCTCAGACGCACCGAAGGCCGGCGATAAAAAAGCCCCTGAGAGATCAGCGGTGCCAGAGCGCATCACGCGGCCCAAACCCAGCCCCGATTCTTTGCCGCAACACGTTGAAAAAAACAGCAACCCAGGGGGCTGCCCAAAATTTGAGTACAAAGAAAAGCCCGGCAAAATAGTCTGCATGGACAAGGCAACAGGTGCCGACAAACCCAAGCCGCCTGCAAAATAACTTCACACGGGTGAAGCTGCTAAACCTACAAACACGTTTTGCACATCGTCATTGCCATCAATGGCGGCTAAGAAGTTCTCGACCTCTTCAAGTTGTTCTGCGCTGAGGTTGGCCGGGTTCACGGGATTTTTCGGTTTGTAGCCCAGCTTGTTAGAGATGACGGTAAAGCCGTGATCTGGCAAAGCTTTGCTGACCAAGTCTAAATCTGTGGGGTCGGTGATAAATACGGTCACGCCATCTTCATCGGCTGGCTCAAAGTCTTGAGCGCCCGCTTCAATGGCGGCCAATTCTGCATCGGCACCTGCTTGTGCAGACTCAGCCTCAATCATGCCGATATGGTCAAAATCCCAAGACACGGAACCCGAGGAGCCCAACTGACCTTTGCGAAAAAGCACACGAACTTCAGAGGCGGTTCGATTTAAATTGTCGGTGAGGGCTTCGACCATCACCGGCACTTGATGCGGCGCAAAACCTTCGTAAATGACCCGCTCAAAGTGCACAGCTTCGCCCAACAAGCCCGCACCTTTTTTAATGGCCCGCTCAAGTGTCTCCTTGGGCATGGAAACTTTGCGCGCTTGTTCGACCACCAGTCGAAGTCGAGAATTGGCGGAGGGATCGGCACCGCTTTTGGCTGCCATCATGATGTCTTTGGCCAAGCGACCAAACAATTTACCGCGGGCGTCTGCGGCTTGTGCCTTGCCCTTTGCTTTCCACTGCGCACCCATTTGATTTGCTTTCGTTGGACCTGTCGTGGCCTGGATTTTATGACATCGATTTCAAAAAATTCTGCTTGCAACTGTTAGACAGTGATGTCCACATTGCCGCCTTTAGGTTTGTCAGACTTGGGTGCGTCTTGCCTGACCAGCGCCTGTTTGACCTCGGCTTTTTGAGCCTCACGTTGCTGTGGGGCAGGTTGAATTTGGCGTTCAGTTTTAACGGCTTGATCAGCTTGCGGGCGTTGAATTTCTGGGCGGTTATTGGCTGGGCGGATTTCAGACATGTAATGCTCTCTTTTGAAACAAGACGAATGACGTGGTGAAAGGATTTTCCCTCATTGTCATGCAAATGTTGACAGAGCAGTTAAAGTTATTGCCATGCAGCCCAATTTGCCCACCTTCAAAGATGTTTCAAAAGCAGCTGAGCGCCTCAAAGGCGTGGCGTACAAAACACCTGTCCGCCAATCTCGCGCCTTGAACGAACAAATGCAAGCCCAGGTTTTCATCAAATGTGAAAACTTTCAGCGGATGGGGGCTTTTAAGTTCAGGGGCGGCTTCAATGCGCTTTCTCAACTGACCCCCATTCAGCAACGGGCGGGTGTGGTGGCTTACTCATCGGGCAATCACGCACAAGCCATCGCCTTGTCTGCACGCATCTTGAACATGCCCGCGACCCTCTTCATGCCGCGCGACGCAGCACCTTCTAAGCTGGCGGCCACGAAGGGCTATGGCGCAGAGGTCATTCCTTACGATCGGTATTCAGAAGACGCAAGTGCCTTGGCCACACAGTTTGCGCTGGCCAAAGGCGTGACGTTTATTCCACCGTTTGACCACGCCGATGTTCTGTCGGGCCAAGGGACGGCTGCTTTAGAGTTGTTTGACGAAGTCGGCGAATTAGATGCCTTGTTCGTGTGCTTGGGCGGCGGCGGCCTGCTCAGCGGCAGCGCGCTGTCTGCGAAAGCCAAATCGCCGAATTGCAAAATTTTTGGCGTTGAGCCTGCGGCAGGCAACGATGTGCAGCAATCGTTTCGCAAAGGCGAGCGAGTTCGCATTCAAACGCCCATCACCATTGCCGATGGCGCCCAAACGCCCATGGTGGGGGCCATTACATTTGAGCTTATCAAAGCCTTGGTGGATGACATTCACACCGTCACAGATGCGCAGTTGATCGACGTGATGCGGTTTTATGCAGAGCGCATGAAAATGATTGTCGAGCCAACGGGCTGCTTGTCTCTGGCAGCGGCGATTCAAGCGCGGGAGGCGCTGAAGGGGCAACGTGTGGGCGTGATTGTCAGTGGTGGCAATGTCGACATGGCCAGATTTTCACAACTGTTGGCACAGCCAAGCCCTTGAATCAGTTGGGTGACGCCAGCACGGCGCAATTCAATCAAGTACGGCGTTCAAGCAGCTGGGAAGCCAGCGCCACCAAGGCTTCCTGATAGGCGCCTTCAGGCAGGGCCTCAGCTGCATCGATGGCGCGTTGTGCTTCCCCCATGGCGGCTTGACGGCTGGCTTCGAGTGCGCCGGTTTCCCGAACAATGGCAATGACGCTGCTCAGTTGGTCCACTGAGCCCGTCTCGATGGCTTTTTGAATCAGCGCACGCTGGGGCGGCGTGCCGCGTTGCATGGCCAAAATAAGGGGCAGGGTGGCTTTGCCTTCGCGCAGATCGTCGCCCAGGTTTTTGCCCATTTCTGCGGCATTGCCTTCGTAGTCCAGCACATCGTCGATGACTTGAAAAGCGGTTCCCAAAGCTTGTCCGTAGATGGCGCAAGAGGCTTCTATTTCCGGTGATGCATTCGCCAAGATGGCGGCCAACCTTGCACTGGCTTCAAAAAGCTTGGCCGTTTTGGAGCGAATGACATGCAAATAGGCGACTTCATCAAGCGACGCATCGTTCATGTTCATGAGCTGCAGCACTTCGCCTTCGGCAATGATGTTGGTGGCGTCAGCCAGCACTTGCATGATGCGCATGCTGCCCGGCTCGACCATCATCTGGAAAGCGCGGGAGTAAAGAAAGTCGCCCACCAACACACTGGCAGGGTTGCCGAAATTTTCGTTGGCAGTGGGGCGACCGCGCCTCAATGTGGACTCGTCGACCACATCGTCGTGCAACAAAGTGGCCGTGTGAATGAACTCCACCACGGCGGCCAAGGTAAATTTATGGGCTTCTTGGTAGCCCAATGCGCCACTGGTGAGCAACAAAATAACAGGGCGCAAACGTTTGCCACCCGCTGAAATGATGTATTGGGCCACTTGACCGACCAAAGGCACACCCGAACTCAGCCGGTTGGCAATGACCCGGTCTACTTGGGCCATGTCCTCTGCAACCAAGGCCAAAGCGGTGGCTGGGGAGGCTTTCATGGAAGGCGCATTGATTGACAAAATGGCTTAATTAAATGGGTTGAGGGTGAAATTTCAGCAAAAAACTTAGGTTTTCCGCTAGATTTCGCAGTTCTCGACTGATTATAGAGAGCGAAAATGACTCTGGGGAACCCCAAAGTCTTGTTTCTAGATGGCTTGTCAAGTCCTGAAAGTCCGTGCTAAAATCCGCGGTTCCTTAGGGTTCGTCCTAGGAATTTCCATTGAGAGAAACGAAAAGGTCATTATGTACGCGGTCATAAAAACCGGCGGCAAACAGTATCGTGTTGCGGCTGGTGAAAAAATTAAAGTAGAACAGATTGCTGCGGACGTGGGCCAGGAAATCGTGATCGACCAAGTTCTGGCAGTCGGCAACGGCGCAGATCTGAAAGTTGGTACGCCCCTGGTGTCCGGCGCAACTGTTACTGTCACAGTGTTGGCACACGGCAAGCACGACAAAGTGCACATCTTCAAGATGCGCCGTCGCAAGCACTATCAAAAACGTCAAGGTCATCGCCAGCAGTACACAGAACTGCAAATTGGC
>Ga0114974_10004174_pt1 | contig 10817 bp, 7 predicted proteins | sample S_130206_EF_Meta_FD_87318 | JGI IMG/M metagenome (GOLD analysis project Ga0114974, IMG submission 87318) | Freshwater microbial communities from Lake Simoncouche, Canada to study carbon cycling - S_130206_EF_MetaG | ecosystem: Environmental > Aquatic > Freshwater > Lake | place: Lake...
CCGGCTCTGCGGATCGGTCAACTGGTCGAGCGTATACAGGATGGCGGCGGACGAGGTGCCAGAGGCGACACCGAGTTCCAGCATCGTTCTCGGCGACACCGCCTTGATCATCTCGTAGAGGAACATCGCGTCGTCGTGCGCAATGTGCCCCTTCGCCCAGTCGGGCGGCGTGAACATGCGATAGAGCGCGTGACGTTCCTCGCGACGCATGCCGAAGCGGCGGGACACCCGCGACATCTTCTCCCGCGGCACGAGCGGCACCACCGGTCCATAGACCCGCACGTGGTCGACCGCAGCCTGCTTCAGCGTCTGGTACATCTCCTCTTCATGCTCGCGCGACGAGTAGAGGACGACGTCGGCCATGCGGTCGTCGAACGCCTCGGCCCGAAGGCACGGCTTGCCGAGAAAGCTGGTCATCGGGCGGCGGTCGATGAAGCCGCCGACGAACGGCCCGAGTTCCGGCATCAGCCCGAGCAGCATGCGCGAGTGCAGTCCGGCACCGTAGAGAAACACACGCGGCCGGGTCCGCTGCCAGTCAGCCAGCATCGGCGCGAGCCGCGCACGGATTCCCGCGAACGCCTGGCGATACGGGTCGTCGATGCGGCCGGTGTCGAGGCCAGTTGCCTGTCGGAGCTGCTCGTCGGTGGCGCCGATGAACCGGTCGTAGTCGGCCCGGCCGGTTTCGTCGGCGTACCCCGTGCCGCCGTTGAGGCGTGCCGTCTTGAGCAGCCACTCGAGGTCGAGATCGGCCGGACGCTGCGAGACGTACTCGCGCGTCACAGCCTGCACGGCGTCGAATCCGGCGCTGGTCACCTCGCCCTCGGGCACGGAGAACAAGGGCTCTGGCACTACGGTGATGGCCGTCCCCCGCGTCGCGGCCGCTGCGTAGAGCTGCCAGAACGAGATATCGCGGCCCTGCGCGGCCTGACGCACGATCGGCAGCACGCGCGGTGACGCCGAGAAACACGGCCCACCGAAGACGTTCGACGCCCACCCGCTCTCGAGCGAGCGACCGAGCGGCTGCACCACGGCGTCGCCCCGGCCGTAGTAGGACGTGACGAGGCCGGCGGACGGCTGCGCGGCCCCGTGCACGAGCGCCGTCCAGAAGCCGGCGGCCGGCTCCACGCACGCGTCGAGCACCACGACAGGCGAGGCATCAGTCGACGCGGCCCAGTCCTGCAACGTGTACCAGGTGCCGGTCAGCGCCATCGGATCGGCGGATGCGAGACGGTCGCGGACCGTCGCCAGGCCGTCGGCGTCGGACACACCGGCGACAGCGACCGCGAAGCCGCTGAGCGCCTCTGGCGACGACGAGGTCGGCCCGTTCACCAATCCGGCCACCACGGCCACGTGCGCGCGATTGGCCGCCACCACGTCGTAGCCATCGGTGTAGTCGACGACCAGGGAGCCGGCATCGAGCACCCGCTCGAGTGTCGCCGTCAGCCCCTCCATCGTTGGCTCGGCCAGCATGTGGCTGTTGCGGGCGCCGACGATTTCCGGAATGCCGCCGATGCGGTTCGAGATGAACGGGATGCGGTTCGAGTAGAGCTCGATCAGCGCGTAGGGCAGGTTGTCCACCAGGCTGGGCGCCACCACGAGCACCCCCTCTTGCGAGCTCAGCCAGGCCTGGGCCTCGAGCGACCCGAGATGACTGATCATCTCAGTCTCGATGCCGGCAACCGACGCCAGCGTGCGCTCGATGAACTGCGCGCTCGGCATCCCTTCCACGCTGGAGTGCTTGCCGAGGAACGTCACCTTCTCCACGCCGCGCAGGCGGCCGCTGGCGAGGGCGCCACACAGCAGGTGCAGCCCCTTCCGTGTCTCGAGGCGACCGAAGAAGACGAGATGCCGGAACGGCCCGCGATGCTCGACCCGCTCACCTGGCCGCGCGGCCGCCGGGTCGAAGCAGTACGGCACCACCGTGGCTCCCTCGATGTGCCAGTGCTGGCGTGCCCACTCGGCCATGTGGGCCGACGGCGCAATCACCAGGTCGGCCAGGCGTGCGGACTCGCGTTCGAGGAAGTCGACGACCACGTCCTGTCGGCTGGACGGCAGTTGACGCATGCCTTCGAACACCCACTGCCGGCACGAGTGCATCGTGACGGCGGCAGAGTGTCCGCGAAGCGCGTATCCCGCCTTCCGCGCCTGGAGCGCCCGGCCACTGTGCCCGAGAAACTCCTGCGCGAGCACGAGGTCGAAGGTCCGATCCTTGAGCCAGGCATAGACCAGGTCGGCTACGTAGGTTTCTGGCGACAGCGGGTCGCCGCTGCCGTTCGGATGTCCGTCGTAGTGCGTGGCCGCCCAGGCATGGACGTCGACGTATTCGAACGGCGCGGTCCTCGCGAAGTGGCTGGTCCAGAACGCCGGCGAGTCCCTTACGGTCGCGCCGGTGTAGAGCACCGTGACGTCGAAGCCCGCCGCTCCGAGCACCTGGGCTTCCCAGTAACACGCGGTCCCCACGCCGCCGTTCGGAAACGGGCCGACAAATTCAGGGGCGACGATGCAGATGCGAGCGGGGATCGACATACCCATGAGGAGAGCAACGGGGTTGCCCGCCCGGCCGCGCTTGAGTTGTGCGATTTCTGGCCGATTTTTAGGGCGTGGGCCCGTCTGCCCATGTCGGCGCGCCGACGCTGTCCGGCCAGTCGACGATGTGCGGGGAGAGGAAAGGTCCGGCGGAAGCCGGACACTACCGGAGACACTGGCAGTCGTAGTGTCCGGCTTTAGCCGGACCAGGATGCGCGCGGACGATTACAGGCGCGAGGCGGCGTCGTGCAGGGCCGCGACGATGTCGGTGGTCTCGACCGTCTCGAGCGTGAACGCCCGCCACCGGGCCAGCAGCGCCGCCTCGTCGGGCGTGTCCCCCGCCGCCAATGTCTCGAGACCGGTCGCCGACACCGCATGGGTCGTCCGGCCAGCGGCATGGGCCTCGCGCAGCCGGCTGCGCAGGTCGTCGCGCACCGGCGCTCCACCCAGCACATCGTCGAGCGAGCCCTGCTCCACCCCGGGACCGTAGAGCAGGCCGCCGCCGGTGGCATTCACGAACCGGACGGCCGAGGGCTGTGCCATCTGGTCGAGCAGCCAGTTCCGGAACGACAGCAACGGCGGCGCGGTGCGCACGGGGGTGCCGTGCAGGTCGGGCTCCCAGCTCGTTGTGCGGTTCGCGAAGTAGTCGGCCACCACCTCTTCGAACGTCCAGTTGTTACAGGCCATGAGCACGTCGCGCCAGGTGGTGTCGTACAGCGTGTTCGAGCAGTACGGGCGTTCGCCGGTGTACGCCAGATCGAGCCCGGCGAAGGCAATCGGCGAGCAGCCGAGACGCAGCGCGAGGTCGAACGCCGAGGTGATGACCGAGCCCCAGGCGCGGAGCGTCCCACGTCCGGCGTCGTGTGCCTCGAGCCAGGGCCACGGTTCGTGCCGGCTGACCTTGAAGGTGAACGTCCGGCCAGCGAAGCCGACGAACGCCGCCGGATGCAGGCTCCCCTCGCCCACCAGCCAGCTGTCGTCGAGGCCGTTCACGCCAGCGACGTGTCGGGCGTTCAGTTCCGCCGGGTCGACCCCCACCACGATGTGCGGGCGTACGCCGCCGGCCAGGAGCGGCCGCAGCGTAGTGTCGGCGGCGATGATGACGGCGCGGTCCTGCCACTGCGCCAGCGCGCGGACGTTCTCGTCGAGTGAGGGCCCGGCGCCGACGACGACCGCCGGGACGCCGGCGAACAGGCCGTCGAGCTGTGCGGCATTCGATTCGCGCAGAATGACAGGCAGATTCGCGAGGGTCTGCAGCAGGTAGCGTCCGGCGAAGCGGCGGCGTGCGTCGAGGTTCGACTCGGCATCGCCGATCACCCGCGCGGCCACCGTCCGCGCGCCCTGCGTGCTCTTCGGCCGCTGTGCGGCCAGCGTGTCGCTGACGCTGAACGCCGGCGGCGTCGCCACGTCCACCCAGCGCGCCATCGAGGTCGCGCCCGCGTAGTCGGGGCCAACGAGCAGGCGCAGCCGTCCCGATTCAATCCAGCTCCGCCAATCGCGGCGTGCCATGCAGAGCGTGGCCACTGCCGGGTCTGGCTCGAACGCGAGCACTTTGGCCTGGCTGCCCAACGCCTCGAGCCGATCGAGCGCGTAGCCGAGACCGAGGCCGACAAGGATGATCTGCGGCTGGTTGACGAGCGGCGCCACGCGGCTGGCCGCTGCCGCCATCGGATCAGCGCCGTCGAGCGGCACCCACCGATCGTCGCGTGTGCGCAGTTCGAGTCGTATCCCGAGCGCGGCGTCGGGCACCGCGCGCGCGGTACCAGGGTGCAGTGCGGCGACGGGCGGACACGACCCCTGCGCGCGCCGCAACGCCTCGCAGTTGTGCTCAATCATCGCTTCGGTGAACGCGCCGGGCAGGCTCATGCCGCCGCCCCCGTCGTCGTGCCAGCGGCGTGCAGCGCCGCCCTGGCATGCGCGTACTCGGCGGCGTAGCCGCGCACCATCGCCTGCAGCGTGAACGTCGTCTCGAAGCGGCGGCGTGCACGGCCGAGCTGCGTCTCGCGCGCGTCGTGCGTCATACGCACCGCATCACTCATCCGCCTGGCGAGGTCCGCGGGTGCTTCCTGATCGAACAGCAGCCCGGTCTCGTCGTCGTGGACCAATTCCGCCAGCTCGGGAATGCGGCTCGCCATCACCGGCACACCGTCGCGGTAGGCCTCGAGGATTGACAACGGCTGCCCTTCGCTGCGCGACGGCAGGAGGTACCAATCGGCGGCCCTGGCGATCGACGGCGCATCCGTGCGGTAGCCGAGCACGTGCACCGCGTGGCCCACACCGAGCGTATCGGCCCGCGCGAGGAGCGCCGACGCGTCGCCGTCGCCGACAATCAGGCAGGCCACGCGCGCCGGGTCGGCCATGCACGCGATCGCCTCGACGATAGCCATCTGGTTCTTGCGGTCGCCAATGGTACCGACGCAGCAGAACACCGTGCGCTGCTGCTGTCGCAGCGCGTCGATCAGGGCGCGCACGTCGTCTTTGGGTATGGACGATAGCGCTTCGCCGACGCCGTAGGCCACCACCGCGATCTCAGCGCGGCTGACGCCCGCGGCGCGCAGGACGTCGGCCGATGACGACGCCGGCACGACCAGGCGCTCGACGATGTTCATGATGGCGACATCGGCGCGCTGCTGCGCGAGGTTCTTCCTGAGTCCCCAGCCGTGCATCGTCTCGACCACCGGCACACGGCGTCCGCTGGCACCTTTCGCCATCAACGCCACCAGCGCCGGCGTGGCCGCGTGCGCGTGCACGACGGTCGTGCCCGAGAGCAGGTCGCGGTCGAGGATGTGCCGCACCACGTGCAGGTTGGCCGGCAGCTCGCGGCTGAACATCGAGTCGACCAGATGCAGGTCGACGCCAGTCTCGCGCAGTTGTTCGAGGTAGGCCGGGTAGTTGCCGTAGCCCTCCGGCGCAGTCGCCGACGTGACGACGTCCACCCAGTGTCCGGCACGTTGCTGCGCGCAGGCGAGGTCGGCAATCGCGCGGCCGGCGCCTCCCTGGAGCAGAGTGGTGAGATGCAGGATCCGCATCAGCCCGCCTGTGCCAGACGCCGCACCGGTGCCGGGTCCGCACTGGCGAGGCGCTGGGCACGCACGAGTGCGAGCGCGTCGCTGGTCGGCTCGAACTCGTCGACGCAGCTGGCCAGGACGCGCAGCGCTGCGGCGCTGTCCGCCCGGGCGACAGCACGGCGCAGCGCGCGCAGTGCCTCGGCGACCCGCGACGGCTCGACGCCGGGCTGGCGTGCCACCCAGATGCGCGGATGACGCGTGGCCGTCATCGAGGTGCCCTGCTCGACGAGCCGTTCCTGGCGCTTCTCGCCCGGGCGCAGACCGATGAGGTCGACCGGCACCCGGCCGTAGCCGTTCGAGGCTTCGAGCGCGAACATCCGCTCGACGAGGTCACCAATGCGAATCGGGTCGCCCATGTCGAGCCAGCAGGTCTCGCCGCCGTGCCCGGCGAGGTCCACCTTCATCACCAGCGACACCGCCTCACCCGCCGTCATGAAATAGCGCGTGGCGTCGGGGTCGGTCACCGGTACCGACCGTCCCTCGCGGATGCACTCGCGCAGGATGGTGAGCAGGCTGCCGCTGCTGCCGAGCACATTGCCGAACCGCACGACGGCGGGCCGGAACGTCGCCGACGCCTCGCGGGTGACCACCAGTTCGGCGAGACGCTTGGTGGCGCCCATCACGCTGGCGGGCGCGGCGGCCTTGTCGGACGAGATGAGAATGAACCGGGCGCCGCCGTTTCTCGCGGCGGCGACGACATGCGCGGTCCCGAGCACATTGGCGTTGGCGGCGGCGCAGACGGCGCGCTCGGACATCGTGACGTGCTTGTAGGCGGCCGCGTGATAGACGACATGTGGGCGGGCGAGGCGGAACGCCTGCCGCACGAAGGCGCCGCGAGTCACGTCGGCGAGCACGGGGTCGATGGCGGCGGCGGGCAGGACGCCGAGCAGTTCGCGTTCGATCTGGAAGAGCGCGTGTTCGGAATGGTCGACCAGCGTCAGCCGAGACGGGCCGCAGGCCGCGACCTGGCGTGCCAGCTCGGACCCGATCGAGCCACCGGCGCCGGTGATGAGCACGCGGCGTCCGCTGAACGCCCGACGGTCGGCCTCCGACAGGATGCGGCGCACGGGGCGGTCGAGGAGCTGCTCCAGCTCGAGTTGTGTGAACCCGGTCACGGCTGCGTTCCTTTCGCGATCACCACATCGACGCGGCGATTCCTCGCCCGCGCCTGCGCCGACTCGTTCGGCACCCGCGGGTGGAATTCGCCATAGCCGGCGGCCGACAGCCGCGAGGCCTCGACACCACCACGTTCGATCAACCACTGCACCACGGCGGTCGCGCGCGCGGTGGACAGTTCCCAGTTCGACGCGAACCGTATGGTATGAATCGGCACATCATCGGTGTGCCCTTCGATCAGCACGGAATTGCGCAGGTTGCGCAACGAGCCGGCGAGTCGCTCGACCGCCTGCATGGCCGTAGGCGAGAGGTCGGCGCTGCCGGTGGCAAAGGCGCTGGCTTCGGGAATGGAGAGGACCAGGCCACGGCGGTCCTCGAGCAGTTCCATGCGGCCGCTCTCCAGGTCTTCGGCCATATCGCGCTTCAGGACGGCCTTGGCGTCGAGTTGCTCCCGGGTCAGCAGGCTCTCGCCCACCGCGGGAATCCTGTTGCTCTGGTGCCGCGCCGCATCCGGCACATCGAGCGCATCCTGCAGACCGACCGCCACGCGCGTCAGCTTGCTGTCGTCGACAGTGGAGATGGCATACAGCGTCGTGAAGAAGGCAAACAGCAGCGTGATGAAGTCGGCGTACGAAATCAGCCAGCGATCGCGCGACACGCCTTCACGCCGGCGGCGACGGCTGGTGGCCATCATGCGGCCACCCCTTTCACGTTCACCGCCTTGCGTCGAGTCCGCAGGAACGCCGTCAGGTGCTGTTCCACGAGCCGCGGATGCTGGTTCTGCTGGATGGCGGCCATGGCCTCGATGATCACTTCACGTCCGCGCGCCTCGGCGCGCGCGCGCGCCCGCACCTTCGTGGCCAGCGGCAGGAACAGCAGGTTGGCCGAGCCGACGCCGTACACCGTCGCGACGAACGCCACGGCGATGCCGGCGCCCAGCTTGCCCGGTTCGGCCAGATTCTCCATCACATGAATGAGGCCGAGCACGGCGCCGAGAATGCCGAGGGTCGGGGCGTAGCCTGCCGCAGCTTCCAGCACGTCAGCTGGTTGTTCGGCCTGCTCTTCACGCGTCAGGCTGTCGGTTTCGAGCAACCGGCGCACCTCCTGAACCCGGAAGCCGTCGGTGGCCAGTTCGATCGCCAGCGACATGAACGGGTCGTCCACTTCATTGATCTCAGACTCGAGCGCGCCAATGCCCTTGCGGCGGGCCCGCATCGCGTATTCGGACAGACGCGTCACCAGCGGCTGATCCGGTTCGGGCACCGGGTCGAACGAGTGGCGCACCGCGCGGGCGGTGGCACGCATCACGTCCAACGGGAACGACACCAGCAGCGCGGCCAGTGTTCCCCCGAACACGACCAGCGCCGCTGTCGGCTGCAACAAGGTGCGCAGCGACCCGCCTTCCAGCAGTTGCGCGCCGACGACAATGGCGATGGTGAGCGGGATGCCCACCACCGACGCCATGTCACGTCGGCGCGAGGGGGGGGTCATCGCATGCCGCCCCGTGACGTACCGCTGCCGTTGGAGGTCCACGCCATGCGGTCGGCGACATCGATGAAGGCCGACAGCGGCGCCGGGAACAGGCTCGACCCGAGCGCGTCCATCAGCTTCTGCACAAAGAGCAGGTCATCTTCGGTGTCCACGGTCAGCCGAAGGCCAGGACGACGGAGATGGCCGGGAGCAATCGCAGCGAGCGCGAAGAAGTCTGGCGACCGCTTCATCAGCAGCGTGACGTGCTCGCGGTCGGCGGGCTCGCTGGCCAGTTCGGCCGCGCGGAAGAGCGCATCGCCACGCATCGCCTCCACAGCGCCGCCGTACGGCAGGCCATACTCCACCACGTGATCGGCACCGGTGCGATCGAGCAGCATCAGCGTCCGTCCGACCGCGTCGACGTCGACGGCCGGATTGTCGGCGGTGGCACGCACGACGCGGTGCAGCTCGAAGTGGCGCGCCGCCTGCGCGTAGCGGTCTAGCACGTCGAGTTCGGAGCCGCGGAACGTCTGGGCCCCGAGCGACTGCGCCGCCGCCTCGAGCACATCGTCCTCGGACCTCGTCGTGGTGGCGAGCACCACGGGATAGCCGCTGCCCTGGAGACGGGTGATGGCGTGCGCCAGGAGCGTGCGCCCGCCCAGCACCCGCATCGACTTGCCTGGCAGCCGCGACGAACCCATGCGCGCCTGCAGAATGATTGCGGTCCCTCTCATCACGCCACTCCCCTCATCGCCGGCGCGCCGAGCGGTTCGAGGCGCACTCGCGCCTCATCGAGGAACACCGATGCCTCGTAGTTGGTCATCCACAGTTGGTCGCGGAAGCGGCCGATCGACGGCGGCACCGCTCGGCCCGCGTGCAGCATCACCAGCATCGCGGGAAAGTCGGCCCCGGCCTCGATGGTCAGCGGAATGCCGCCCGACAACCGTGGATTGATTTCGAAGACCGCCGGACGGCCCTCCTTCATGCGGCACTGGATGTTGATGGGGCCGACGAAGCTGAGGGCGGAGGTGCAGGCACGGGCCAACTCGATCAGCTCGGGGTTATTCACGGTGCGGCCACGGTCGATGACGCCCGCACGCACGACCACGCGTTCGCGCGGCACGATGGAGAGCGGACGGCCGGCGAAGTCGCACAGCACGTCGATGGTGAACTCCGGGCCGTCGAGGTAGTCCTGGATCACCGGGTCGCTGACGTAGTCGAGGAAGAAGTCGAGTTCGCGCTGGCTACGGACGGCGACCGCCCCGACGCTACCACGGCCACCGCGCGGCTTGATGAACAGCGGGAACTGCGGGTTTGAGGGCAGCGTCGCCGGCACGAACGACTCGGCGGCAGGCACACCCTTTTCGCGCAGCACCCGGCAGGTTTCGAACTTGTCGTTGCAGAGCACCGTGGTGGCCAGCGGCGACACCACGACACGCACGCCGGCCGCCGCGAAGCGTTCGACCGCGGCGCTGAAGATCGGCAGTTCGTCGTCGATCGTCGGGATGAGCATCCCGATCCGCTCAGCCGCGCAGATAGCCAGGACCTCGTCGAGATACGACGGGTCGGAGGTGAGCGGTACGAGATAGGCGCGGTCACCTGCGTAAACCGCCGGCGACAGCGCGTTGATGTCGGTCACCACGACCCGGCCGCCACCATGGCGGGCCAGTGCCGAACGGAAGGCCTTCACGAGCGGCACGCGGCGCGAGGCCGCGGTGACGAGGACGTTGAGCGGCATCACGCACTCCGCCTTTCCTGTCGGGACTCGACATCCTCGAACCGGAGCGGGTTCCCCGCGGGAACGTCGCAGCGCAGGCGAGCGCCGATCAGGTGCGGCAGCGCATTGGCCGGCACGCCGTCGCCAGGACGCAGCGCCGCCAGCATCGACGCCTCGAGCACGGTGCCGCGGACCAGCGCCTTCGCTGCGTAGAGGCCGCGACGGCTCGGCACGACGTTCGGCGCCTCGGCGTCGACGCAGCGCTTGTCGCCGCACCCGAGCATCTCGGTGGCGCGCGCCGCCGCGTCGACCAACTGCGCGAACTGCGCCGGCGTGCTCGACACCGGCGCGTCGATCGCCTCGGTGTCACCCTCGAGCATGAAGTGCCGCTCGTAGATGGACGCGCCGTAAGCGACCGCGATCGGCACAGCGCAGGTGTCGTTGCCATGGTCCGAGAGGCCGACCGGCGCATCGAACGCGCGGCGCAGCGTGTCGATGACCCGCAGGTGCTCCTGGCCGGGCGGTACCGGATACGCCGACACGCAGTGCAGCAAGGCAATCTGCGTCGCACCGGCGAGCCGTGCCGTGGTTATCGCATGCGACACCTCGCTGAGCGTCGCCATGCCGGTCGACATGATCAGCGGCGTACCGCAGCGAGCCACCCGGTCGATGAGCGCATCCCAGGTGAGGTCGCCGCTCGCGATCTTGAAGGCGTCGACGCCGACCCGCTCGAGCATGTCGACCGCATCGAGCGAGAACGGCGTCGAGATGAAGGCGAGGCCGTGCTGGCGCGCGCGCGCCGCCACCGCGTGATGTGCCGCTTCGTTCAGCTCGAACGTCGCAAAGAACTCGGTGAGCGACTCGGCGTCGACGTGGGCCGGCGCCGGGCACGCGGGGGCGACGAGCGCCGCGGCCTCGAG